>Ga0214472_10005197_pt1 | contig 13691 bp, 7 predicted proteins | sample RVTome_6_FD_207662 | JGI IMG/M metagenome (GOLD analysis project Ga0214472, IMG submission 207662) | Soil microbial communities from uranium-contaminated site in the Upper Colorado River Basin, Wyoming, United States - RVT140D175 | ecosystem: Environmental > Terrestrial > Soil > Contaminated >... | reverse complement strand
TCCCGCCGGGCCTTCCCGATCGCTACTCTCATGGCCCGGAGCTTCGCGGCCAAGGTGACCGCGCTGCACGTGGTGCCGCCGCCCAGGCTGGCCGCGCTCACGGGGGTCCCGGACGCGCCGCTGCCGCGGCTTCCCACCGAGGAGGAGCTTCGGCGCTTCCTTCAGCCCGACTTCGAGGGTGTTCCGGTCGAGGCCCGCGTCTACGCGACCGGCGCGCCCTGGGACCGTATCGTGAAGGCGGCCGAGGAGCAGAAGGCCGACCTCGTCGTGATGTCCACCCAGGGCCTCGACAGCCTCCACGACAAGGTCATCGGCAGCAACACCGAGCGGGTCCTGCGCCACGCCCCCTGCTCGGTGCTGGTGACTTGACGCCCCGCCGCCCCCGCGGCCTCCTCTAGAAGTGGACCTTCGCCCCCAGCATCAGCCGGCGGGGCAGCGTGAAGAAGGCGGGCTGGCCGAAGGCGTCGCTCGTGCCCAACCGTCCGCCCACGTCGTCGTGGGCATCGTTGTTCGTCACGTTGAGCCCATCAGCGAAGAGGGCGATCGCGGCCTGCTTGCCGAACTTGAACTCCTTCTGCAGGCGCAGGTCCAGGATGTTCCAGGTGCCGACGCGGCGGCTGCCGTCGATGGGCTCGCCCAGGATCTGCGTGGGCACGCCGACCAGCTCCTCGGGGAGCTGGATGAGCCGCCCCCAGGGCCGGCCCTGCTGGTGCGTGTAGTTCAGGCCCACCAGGAAGCCCGCGGGCAGCTCGTAGACGAGCTGCACCTTGGCCGTGATCGGGCGGTCGTGGATGAGCCGGCCGTCGGTGTTGATGAAGTCGTTGGGGTTGCGCCCGAACCGCCGGCCCGGCCCCGTCACCGAGGCCACGGGCTCGTCCGCGGGCCCGGCCAGGCTGGAGGGCAGCCGGCCGGTGGCCTTGGACCAGACGAGCGAGGCCGTCATCTGCCAATGGTCCGCCATGCGTTTGGTGAGCTGGGCGGTCACGCCGTTGAAGCGCGAGAAGAGCTGGGACGGGTTGGTGAGCCGGAAGACGGAGTCCGAGGGATCGGAGTCGAGGCGGAAGACCGTGATGTCCCGCCCCGAGGCGTCCACGCCCTCGGTGTCCGAATAGGTCACCGGCGTGTGCACGCCGGTGGCGTCCACGTACCCGCCGATCCGGGTGCCACGCTTGTGCACGTAGTTGACGGATAGCCCGAGGTTCTTCACGATCTCGCGCTCGAACCCGGCGATGAACTGGTCCGTGTAGGGGCTCTTGAAGTTCGGGTCGATCACGAGCTGGGAGTTGTCCTGGATGACCTCGGCCCCGATGCGGTTGCCCTGCGCGTCGTACTCGCCCGTGAAGGCGACGATGGCGGGGGCGCTGGGGGCGAGCTCGTCGAACTCCCCCGTGATCACGCCGCGGTAGTAGCGCCCGTAATGGGCCTTCAAGACCGTCTTGCCGTCGCCCGTCACCTTCCAGTTGAAGCCGATGCGGGGTGAGACCGTGTTCCAGGCGAAGAGCTTGTCCACGGCCGGGGTCCGCTCGCCGGTCTCGTTCCCCAGCACGTCCAGGAGGGGATAGGAGCCGAAGCTGGCCTTGTTGTAGTCGTAGCGCACGCCGAGGTTGAAGCTGACGCGGTCGCTCACCCGGAAGGTGTCGTCCACGAAGACGCCGATCCCGCGCATCTTCCCCGCGGCGTGGCCGGGCGTCTCGTACCCGTAGCCGTAGGACGGGACGCCGGAATAGGTGCGGACGTAGTCGTTGTAGCCGCCGACGTAGTCGCCCCCGCCGTCGCTGAGCTGGACGCCGAACTTGAAGTCGTGGGTTCCGCCCAGGAAGTTCTCCGCGAAGTGGGAGACCTTGGCGGAGGCCGCCGTCTTCCAGACGTCGCCGTCGTACCAGGAGTAGATCCCGCCCGTGATCTGCCCCGTGTCCAGGTCCAGGAACCGCGTCTTCACGCGGGGCTCGGTCTCGACCAGCGGGTCCGCGTGGTCCTTCCCGTAGAACCCGGAGACGCGGGCCTCGACGTAGGTCTTGTCGGAGAGGACCCCGGTGTAGGTCAGGTTGGGGGAGGGGTTGTGGCCGTGCTCCACCTTGATCGTGCTGGGAGCGGTGAAGGCGTTGCAGGCGTTGTCGATGCACGGGATCCGGTAGTAGTCGTCGTGGTACGCGAGCATGATCTTGTGGTTGGCGCTGAGCTGCCAGTTGAGCTTCGCGAAGACGCGGTCGGCCTGGAACTTGTTGGGGAACTCCGGCGGCACCCCCGCCAGGGACGAGAAGTCCCGCTGGTACTGGTAGGAGCCGAAGAACCAGAGCTTGTCCTTGACCACGGGGCCGCTGAGCTGGAAGGTCGCGTCGTTGTACTTGTCGCGGTGGAAGGGCAGGCCGCCGTCCTCCGCGTCCGTGGTGTTCCGCGAGGTGAGCCCGTCGCTCTGGAAATAGAAGTTCGCGTCGCCGTGGAACTCGTTGGACCCCTGGCGGGTCACCACGTTGAAGACCGCCCCCTGCATGTTGCCGTACTCGGCGGGCGCGCCCAGGGACAGGACCTCGATCTCCTCGATGGCGTCGGTGTTGGGCCACGGCCAGGCCGCGCCCGTCAAGGGAGCCGTGAAGTCGGTGCCGTCGAGCTGGTAGGAGTTGTCCGTGGAGGCGCTCCCGAGAGAGGTGGAGCGCGAGTCGGAGTTGCTCGCCTGGTTGACGCCGGGCGCGGCGTTGATGAGGTCGAAGAAGGTGAAGCGCGGGATGGGGGCGTTGCGCACCCAGTCCTTGTCGTAGTTCGTGCTCACCTGGTTGGACTGCTTGTCCACCACCGCCGCCTCGCCCGTGACCGTCACCTCTTCGGCGCGCTGGCTCACCTTGAGGGAGACGTTGTCCTCGACGGTCGTCCCCACCGGGGCCCGGACACCCTTGCGGTTGAGCGTGCCGAAGCCCGGCATGGTGAAGGTCAAGTCGTAGGTCCCGGGCGGGAGGGCCGGAAAGCGATAGAGGCCGGCCTCGTTGGTGGTGCTGGTCTGCGCCCCCACGACCGTCGGGCCCCGCAGGGTCACGGTCACTCCGGGCAGGATCGCTCCCGACTCGTCCGTGACGGTGCCCACGATGGTCCCCGTGGTCCGCTGGGCGAGGGCGGGCCCCGCCGCGGCGACGATCAGCAGGCTGACCGCCACGACCGAGTTCAGGCGCATGGATTCCTCCCGAGAGTCTGGCCGACTCTAGGACCCGGCCCTGGGGATGTCAAGGCTCGCCAGGCCGGACTCCAGGACGTCCAGCCCCTCCGCAAGCTGCTCGTCCGTGATCACGAGCGGCATCAGCGTCCGCATCACGTTGCCGTAGGTGCCGGCGGTGATGGTCACCAGCCCGCGCTCGTAGCAGGCCTTCGAGAGGGCCGCGGTCTCCTCCCTGGCGGGCTCGCGGGTCGCGCGGTCGCGCACGAGCTCCAGGCCCCACATCGCGCCCACTCCCCGCACGTCGCCCAGGAGGGGGAAGCGCTCGCGCCAGCCCGCGGCGCGGGCCGCGACCGCCCGCCCGATGGCCTCGGCGCGGGCGAAGAGACGGCCGGACCCCAAGTCGTCCAGGACGGCGTGAGCGGCGGCCACGGAGACCGGGTTGCCCCCGAAGGTGCCTCCCAGGCCGCCCACGCCCGGGGCGTCCATGACCTCCGCGCGTCCGGTGATCGACGACAGGGGCAGGCCGCCCGCGATGGACTTGGCCGCGATCAGGATGTCCGGGACGACGCCCGTGTGCTCCACCGCCCACTGCCGGCCCGTGCGCCCGAAGCCGGTCTGCACCTCGTCCGCGATGAGGAGGATCCCGTGGCGCGCGGTGAGGGCGCGCAGGCGGGGGAGCCAGTCCGGCGGCGGGACCACGAACCCGCCCTCGCCCAGGACGGGCTCCACGATCACGGCCGCCACCTGCTTCGCCTCCACGTAGCGCCGGAACACGTCCTCGAGGACGTCCACGCAGTGCAGCCGGCATGACGGGTAGGTGAGGTTGTACGCGCAGCGGTAGCAGTAGCCGTAGGGCACGCGGTAGACCTCGGGGGCGAACGGCCCGAAGCCGGCCTTGTAGGGGTGGACCTTGGAGGTGAGGGTCAGGGCGAGGAGGGTGCGGCCGTGGAAGGCGTCCTCGAAGGCGAGCACGGCGGGCCGGCCGGTGGCGGCGCGCGCGATCTTGACCGCGTTCTCCACCGCCTCCGCGCCGGAGTTCAGGAAGATCGATTTCTTCGGGAAGTCTCCCGGCACGAGCGCGTTCATCCGCTCCGCCAGGCGGATATAGGACTCGTAGGGCGTCACGTGGAAGCAGCCGTGGGTCAGGGCCTGGAGCTGCCCGGCGGCCGCGCGCACCACCGACTCGTTGGCGTGGCCCACGTTCACGCAGCCGATGCCGCCCGCGAAGTCGAGCAGGCGGTTGCCGTCCACGTCCAGCAGGATCGCGCCGCGGCCTTCCTTGACGAAGATCGGCGTGGCGTTGTACGGTCCGCGCGCCACCGCGGCCTCGCGGCGCGCCATGAGGGCGCGCGAGCCGGGCCCCGGGATCTCCGTCTTCAGCTCGATCGCGCTCATGGCCTCACGCCGTACGTCCTCGCTGGTGGCGGTCCTCGGAGGGGCCGGGGCCATGGGGCGCGCCGTGGTCCACGAGCTCCACCGGTCGGGACGGCGCGTCCTCGTCCTCGACCGCGACGCGGCCGCGGCCCGCCGGGTGGGCAAGCGTTACGCCGGGGGCGCCGCCCGGGTGGGCCAGGCCGAGGTGGGGGACACCGGCCGGCTGGCGCGCGCGCTCGAGGGCGCCGCCGTTCTCGTCAACTGCGCGCCCTACCGGCTCAACCTCCAGGTCATGGAGGCGGCCCTCGCCGCCGGCTGCCATTATGTGGACCTCGGCGGGCTGTTCCACATGACCCGCCGGCAGCTCCGGCGGAGCGCCGAGTTCCGCCGCGCCGGGCTCCTGGCCGTGCTGGGCATGGGCAGCGCGCCGGGCCTGACCAACCTGTTCGCGCGCGCCGCCGCCGACCCCTTGCGCCGCGTGCGCGCCATCCGGATCTACAACGGCGGCGGGAGCCCCGGTCCGGGCCCGGACCCGCTCTCCTTCGGGTTCTCGCCCGCCACCGTCCTCGACGAGGTGAAGGAGCGGCCCTTTGTCTTTGTGCGTGGCCGGTTCGAAGCGGCCGAGCCTCTTTCCGGCTCTGAGAGGATCCGTTTTGAGCTGGGGACGCAGGAGGTTCACCTGTGCCTCCACTCCGAGGTGGCCACGCTGCCCCCCGCCTACGCCCGCAAGGGGCTGCGCGAGTGCTTCTTCAAGGTCTCCCACGACCCCGCCCAGCTCGCGCTGCTGCGCGGCTTCGTCGCGCTCGGGCTGACCGACCCGCGGCCCGGTCCGCGCGGCGTGGCGCCGCGCGAGATCCTGCTCGACCTCCTTCAGGCCCGGCCCGGGAGCGCGGATGCCGCCACGGATCGGGACGACCTCCTGGTGGTGGTCGAGGGCGCCGACGAGCGCGGCCCCGTGACCGTCCGCACGGAGATGGTGGCTCGCCCGCAGCGCCGCCCACCCCTCTCCGGCGTGGCGCGCGACACCGGCTTCCCGGCCGCCATCGTGGCCGGGCTGATCGCCGACGGCGCCGTCACCGCCCGCGGCGCGCACGGGCCCGAGGGCTGCGTGCCCGTGGCCCCGGTGCTGGCCGCCCTGGCCCGCCGGGGGATGAGGCCGCGCACCACGCGCCGAAGGCACTGAAGCCCTACTTCATCTCCCGGGCGATCTCGTCGAAGACCTCGAGCATGCGCGACACGTCGCGGTCCTCGTGCATCGCGGAGACCGTCCACTGCTCGTCGTAGCACTGGGCCTGCGGGATCACGCCGCGGTTCAGGTTCATGTGCCAGTAGCGCCAGAAGGCGTCGAAATCCTGTTCCAGCCACTCGCGGTAGTTGGTGGGCGGGGTCTTGCGCCAGAACACGGTGCCGTTGGCGCCGAGGTTCACCGCGCACCAGGGCAGGCCGTGCTTCCTGATGATCTCGTTGTGCCCCTCGGCCAGGGCGTCGCCCAGGGCGGTCGCGCGCGGATAGACCTCGCGCACCAGGACGCGCTCCAGGGCGGCGATGCAGGCGCTGGTGGCCAGCGGGTTGCTCGCGTAGGTGCCGGCGTGGAAGGAGCGGAAGCCCGCGATCTCGTCCATGACCTCCCGGCGGGAGCCGAAGGCGCCGAGGGGCAGGCCGCCCCCGATGGCCTTGGCCAGGCACACGATGTCGGCCTTGACCTTGTAGCGCTCCTGGGCCCCGCCCCAGGCCAGCTTCGCGCCCGTCTTCACCTCGTCGAAGACGAGCAGGCAGCCGAACTCGTCGCAGAGCGCGCGCAGCTCCTCCAGGAACCCGTCGCGGGGGCCCACCACGCCGAGGTTCATCATGATCGGCTCGACGATGACCGCGGCCACGGCGTTCTCGTGAAGCTCGAGCAGCTCGCGCACGCCGCGGGCGTCGTTCCAGGTGGCCACCAGCGTGTTCTCGATGCTCAGGGCCGGGATGCCGTGCCCCACCACGAGGGGCTTGGGATGGCGCGCATGGCCGACCTTCGACCCCGGGGGCTTGACGGAAACGAGCACGGTGTCGTGGCCCCCGTGGTAGCCGCCCTCGAACTTCAGGACCTTGTCGCGTCCCGTGTACGATCGGGCCAGGCGGAGCGCGTGCATGGTCGCCTCGGTGCCCGAGTTGGTGAAGCGCATCTGCTCCAGGGCGAACCTCTCGCAGATGAGCTCGGCGGCCCGCACCTCGCGGTCGTGCGGCATGCCGTAGAGCGTGCCCAGGGCCGCCGCCTCCGCGACGGCCTGGACCAGGACCGGGTTGGCGTGGCCGACCATGGCCGCGCCGAAGCACATCGAGAAGTCCGTGTACTCGCGGCCGTCGCGGTCCCAGATGCGCGAGCCCCGGGCCCGCTCGACGTAGATGGGGTAGGGCTCGTAGGTCCGGAAGTTGCTCGACACGCCTAGGGGCAGCACCTTCTCGGCGCGCAGGTAGAGCTCGTGGCTCTTGCGGGTCTGCGCGCGGTAGCGCTCCAGCTCCTCGGCGTGGGTGGTCATATCACCGACTGAATTGACGCCGCCCCGACCCGCGTCAATTCAGTCCCTTGCCCTCCCTTGTCAGCCGGCCCATATTATCGTCGCAATTTGTCCTTAGGTTGCCAGCCGGTCTTCAGCACCGTCTCTCTTGTCCGTGCGTGGTCAGCCCATTCAAGCCCGCTCGCTCCCTCCCGTCCCGCCGCTCGGGTCGCGCTCCGCGCGGGGCGCGTTGCCTGGAGGCAGACGCCCGCGCTCCGCGCGACGGCTCGCGGCGTTGGCGGCGCCCGTAGGCCCGGCCCGATAATGGCGCATGCGCCGGACGCTCTCGGGCCTCCTGTGCGCGGGCGCCACGGTGCCCCTGCTGCTCGCGGCCGCCGGCTGCCGGCGGGACCCCGCGCCGCCCGCGGCTGCGCGCCATCTCGTGCTCGTCACGATCGACACCCTGCGCGCGGACCGCCTCGGCTGCTACGGCAGCCGGGACGTGGCCACGCCCAACCTGGACCGCCTGGCCCGCGAGGGCGCGCTGGCCGCCGAGGCGACCGTTCACGTGCCGCTGACGCGGCCGTCGCACGCGTCGCTGCTCACGGGCCGGCTGCCCGCGGAGCACGGCCTTCGCGACAACGTCACCCCGCCTCTGGCCGCCTCCGTGCCCACGATGGCGGAGATCCTGCGGAAGGCCGGCTTCGCCACCGGGGCGTTCGTGTCGGCGGTGGTGCTCTCCGCGCAGTCGGGGCTCGGACGCGGCTTCGAGACCTACGACGACCGGCTCGAGGCGGGCGCCGACGACGCGCGGTTCCTGAACTCCATCCAGCGCCGCGGCGACGTCACCACCGCGGCCGCCGTCTCCTGGCTGGAGGGCCAGCGGGACAAGCGCCTCTTCGCCTGGCTGCACCTCTACGACCCGCATGACCCCTACGAGCCGCCCGAGCCGTACGCCAGCCGTTACGTCGGCCGGCCCTACGACGGCGAGGTGGCCTGGTCGGACGAGCTCGTGGGCCGCCTGGACCAGGCCCTGGAGCGTCTTGGCCTGCGTGACGACACGCTCCTCGTGGTGACGTCCGACCACGGCGAGGGGCTGGGCGAGCACGGCGAGAGCGTCCACGGCTTCTTCGTGTACCAGTCCACGCTGCGCGTCCCGCTCCTGGTTCGTGGGCCGGGGGTCGCCGCCGGCGGCCGCGTGGCAGCGACCGTGGGCACCGTGGACCTGATGCCGACGGCCCTCGACATGCTCGGCGTGGCCGCGCCGCCGGAGGCCCGGATGTCGGGGCGCAGCCTCGCCGGCGCTCTGCGCGGCGGCCCCCCGCCCGCGGAGGCGGCCGCCTACGCGGAATCGCTCCTTCCGCTCCTGCACTACGGGTGGAGCGACCTCCGCATGCTGCGCGAGGGCCGGTGGAAGTACATCCAGGCCCCGCGGCCGGAGCTGTACGACCTGGCCCACGACCCGGTGGAGGAGCGCAACCTGGCGGAGGAGCAGCCGGCGCGCGCGGCGGCCCTGCGTTCGGCGCTCGCGGGGCGCCTCGCGCACGAGAAGGAGGCCGCCGTTTCGCCGGACGCGGCGGCCATCCCTCCGGACCTCCTGGAGAAGCTGGGCGCGCTCGGCTATCTCGGCGCGGCCGCGCCCCCGCCGGGCGCGTCCACCGGCGCGGACCCCAAGGACAAGATCGCCGAGTTCAAGGTCTTGAACCGCCTCGTGCGCGAAGGCCTCCTCCGGCTTCGCGAGCGTGACTACGCGGGCAGCGCGGCGCGCCTGCAGGAGCTGCGCCGGCGCGGAGTCGACAGCTTCGAGGTCCGCTACTACCTGGCGCGCGCCCTGGTGGGGCTGCGCCGGCACCGCGACGCCGCCACGCACTTCGCGGCCGCGGCGGAGCGGCTCCCGGGGTATGCCGCCGCGCACCTGGGTCTGGCGGACGCGCGGATCGCCGTCGGAGACCTGCGCGGCGCCCTGACCGCGTTGCAGCGCGGGCGGCAGGCGAGCCCCAGGGACCCGCGCCTGCCGGAGCGGGAGGCGCAAGTCTGGCGCAAGCTCGAGCGGCCCGTGGAAGCGGTTTCCGCCCACGAGGCGGCGATCGCGCTGGCCCCCGAAGACGCGCTCCTGCGCGTGCAGCTGGGCGAGGCGCAGCGCGACGCGGGCCGCCTCGACGAGGCGGCGGCCAGCCTGCGCGCGGCCGTGGCCCTGGACCCGAGGGTCGCCTCGTACTGGAACGCCCTGGGGATGGTGCAGGGCGCCCGCGGGGACTTCGCAGCCGCGGAAGCGGCCTTCCGTGAAGCGGTGGCGCGCGACGCCGCCGACGCCTCCTACCAGTACAACCTGGGGCTGGCCCTCCTCCGGCAGGACAAGCGGGCGGACGCGGCCCGGGCGTTCCGGCGCGCGCTGGCCCTCGATCCCCGCTTCGCGCCCGCGCGCGAGCGCCTGGCCGAAGCGGGGGGATAGCGGCCGCCGCAGCGCTGGTCGCGCCCCCGGGTTTGGATTACGCTTCCGCGGTCAATGAAGGAGGTACCCGTGGAGACCTACGCGATGTTCATCGACGGCGAGAGGGTAAAGGCGTCGTCGGGAAAGACGTTCGACGTCATGAACCCGGCCACGGGAGAGGTACTGGCGCGCGTGCCGGACGCGCGGGCCGCCGACGTCGACCGCGCCGTGAAGGCGGCGCGCCGCGCCTTCGACGAGGGCTGGCGCGACGTCACCGCGCAGGAGCGCGGGCGGATCCTCTTCCGCCTGGCCGAGAAGGTGCGGGCGGAGACCAAGCGCCTGGCCGAGCTGGAGACGCTGAACACGGGCAAGCCGCTGGCCGAATCCGAGTTCGACATCGCCGACGTGGCCACCTGCTACGAGTACTACGGGGGCCTGGCCACCAAGCTCCACGGCGAGGTCCTGAACGTGCCCGACAACGCGATCTCGCTGGCCATCCGGGAGCCGCTGGGGGTGGCCGCGCAGATCATCCCCTGGAACTACCCGCTGCTCATGGCGGCCTGGAAGCTGGCCCCCGCCCTCTGCGCGGGCTGCACCATGGTCATCAAGCCCGCCGAGCAGACGCCGCTGACGCTGCTCGAGCTCGCGCGCTGGTTCGAGGAGTGCGGGCTGCCCAAGGGCGTGGTGAACGTGATCACGGGCTTCGGGGAGTCCGCGGGCGCGCCTCTCGTCGCCCACAAGGACGTGGACAAGGTCGCCTTCACCGGCAGCGTGGAGGTGGGAAAGCAGATCATGCGGTCGGCGGCGGACGGCCTCAAGAAGGTGAGCCTGGAGCTGGGAGGGAAGTCGCCCAACATCTTCTTCGCCGACGCCGACTTCGAGTCCGCCGTGGACGGCGCCCTCTTCGGCGTCTTCATCAACCAGGGAGAGGTCTGCTCGGCGGGCAGCCGCGTGCTCGTGCAGCGCCCGATCTACAAGAAGATGCTCGAGGCCATGGTGGAGAAGGCCAAGGGCATCAAGCTGGGGCCCGGCCTCGATCCCGCGAGCAAGATGGGTCCGGTGGTCTCCAAGGAGCAGATGGAGCGCGTGATGCGCTACCAGGAGATCGGTCGCAAGGAGGCCAAGCTGGCGGTGGGCGGAGGGCGTCCGTCCGATCCTGAGCTGCAGCGGGGCTACTTCGTGGAGCCCACGATCTTCTTCGACGTGGACAACTCCGCCACCATCGCGCGGGAGGAGATCTTCGGGCCCGTCATGGCGGTCATCCCCTTCGACGACGAGGCCGACGCCCTGCGCATCGCCAACGACACCGCGTACGGCCTGGCCGCGGCGGTGTGGAGCCGCGACATCTTCAAGTGCCTGCGCATGGTGCGCCGGCTGCAGGCCGGGATCGTCTGGGTGAACCACATGCAGCCCACCTACGTGGAGGCGCCCTGGGGCGGCTACAAGATGAGCGGCATCGGCCGCGAGCTGGGGCCGTGGGGCGCGGAGGAGTACCTCCAGGTGAAGCAGGTGCACATCAACCTGAACGAGCAGCCCATCGGGTGGTACTGAGATGGCGGGTCCCGTGAGGGACCGCGACCTGGGGATGGACCGGGCCATCACCCGCCGCGATTTCCTCAACGGCGTCGCGGTGGCCCTCACCACCGCCCTGGCCCCGCCGCGCTGGCTGCCGGGATGGGAAGTCGGCCCGGCCGTCCCCGGGAGCTATCCGCCCGCCCTGACCGGAATGCGCGGAAGCCACGACGGCTCCTACGAGGTGGCCCACCGCCTGCGCGAGCCCGGCTTCTGGGACACCGTCGGCGCGCCCGCCGCCACCGGCGAGCGCTACGACCTGGTGGTCGTGGGCGCCGGCCTCAGCGGCCTTGCCGCCGCCCATCACTTCCGCAAGGCGGCGGGCCCGCGCGCGCGCATCCTGATCCTGGACAACCACGACGACTTCGGCGGCCACGCCCGCCGCAACGAGTTCACCGAGGGCGGGCGCACCTTCATCGGCTACGGGGGCAGCTTCGCCATCGAGAGCCCCGCGGCCTACAGCCCGGCGGCGCGGGCGCTGGTCAGCGAGCTGGGGGTGGACGTCTCGCGCTGGTCCTCCGTCCTCGACCACACGCTGTATTCCTCGCGGGGGCTCCGCTCCGGCGTGTTCTTCGACAAGGAGACCTTCGGCGTGGACCGCCTCGTGCAGGCGCCGGCGTCGGCGGGGGACGGCGAGGGCGCGGAGGACGAGACCGAGGAGAAGGACGCCTGGCCGCGGTTCGTGGCGGCGTCCCCGCTCTCCGAGGCGGCCCGGGCCGGCCTGTTGAGGCTGGTGCGGGACCGCGTCGATTACCTGCCGGGGCTCGACGCCGCCGCCAAGAAGGCCCGCCTCGCGCGGATGAGCTATGCGGGCTTCCTCACCGGCCCGGCGGGCGTCCCGCGCGACGTCGTCCCTTTCTTCCAGGCCCGCACCCACACCCTCTACGGCGTCGGCATCGACGCCGTGCCCGCGCAGGACGCCTGGGGCCTCGGCCTGCCGGGGTTCGAGGGGATGGGCCTGGGCGACCGCCCCGGCCCCGGCATGAACTACGACGCGATCCCGAACAACGACGCCGAGACGTACTTCTTCCACTTCCCGGACGGCAACGCGACGCTGGCGCGCCTGCTCGTGCGAGGGCTCGTCCCCGCGGCGGTGCCCGGGCGCGGCGCCGACGACGTCGTCACCGCGCGCGCGGATTACGCCCGGCTCGACGAGCCCGGCGCTCCGGCGCGCATCCGGCTCCAGAGCACGGTCGTGCGGGTGGCCCATCGCGGGCCACGCGGCCGCGGCCGCGAGGTCGAGGTCGTCTACGCGCGGGGCGGGAAGCTGGAGACGGTGGCCGCCCGGCGCGTCGTCCTCGCGTGCTGGCACTCCGTGATCCCTTACATCTGCCCCGAGCTGCCGGCGGCCCAGAAGGAGGCCCTGGCCTTCGCGGTGAAGGTGCCCATCGTGTACACGAACGTGCTGCTGCGGGACTGGCGCGCCTTCGAGCGGCTGGGCGTGCACCGCGTGCACGCCCCCGGCGGCTTCCACTCCTCGTTCAACCTGGACCTTCCCGTGAGCGTGGGGGGCTACCGGTTCGCGCGCGGCCCCCAGGAGCCCATCGTGCTCCACATGGTGCGGACGCCGTGCCTGCCCGGCCATCCCGCCCGCGAGCAGCACCGGGCCGGGCGGATCGAGCTGCTGGGCACCGACTTCGCCGCCTTCGAGCGGAACATCCGCGAGCAGCTCGCGCGGGCGCTGGGCGGGGGCGGGTTCGACCCCGCCCGGGACATCCGGGCCATCACCGTGAACCGCTGGCCGCACGGGTACGCCTACCAGTACAACTCGCTCTTCGACCGCTTCTGGCTGGAAGGCGGCCCCACGCCCTGCCAGACCGCGCGCCGGCGCTTCGGGCGTATCTCCATCGCCAACGCCGACGCGGGCGCCTACTCGTACGCGGACGCCGCCATCGACCACGGGCTGCGGGCCGCGCGCGAGGCCCTCTCCTGAGCGGAGGGAACGGAGAGAGCGGCTTCGCCCGCGTCCTCGGGCGGGCCGACCTCTTCCTGTTCACGGTCTCCGCGATCCTCACCATCGACACCCTGGCCAGCGCGGCCAGCCTCGGCGTGAGCTGGTTCACCTGGTGGGCGATCACCCTCGCCCTCTTCATCCTTCCCTACGGGCTGATCACGGCCGAGCTGGGCGCGGCCTGGCCGGGGGAAGGCGGCCTCTACGTCTGGGTGCGGGAGGGCCTGGGGCCGCGGTGGGGCAGCCTGGCCGCCTGGTTCTACTGGATCAACAACGCGTACTGGGTCCCCTCCGTCTACATGGTGTTCGCCGGCACCTTCCACACCATCTTCCTGCGCTCGCGCATGCCGCCCGACCTGCAGGAAGGCACGCGCGCGATCTGGCTCCAGGCCGGCATCGCCTTGCTGGCCACCTGGCTGACCGTGGCCCTGGGCGTGGTGCGGCTGCAGGTCTCGAAATGGGTCCCGAACCTGGGCGCGGTGGTGAAGGCGGCCATATTCCTCGCCCTCGGCCTGCTCGGCTTCGCCGCGCTCCTGGGCGGCCGGCCCCCGGCCAACGACTTCTCGGCCGCGCAGTTCGTCCCGCGCTGGAGCGACTCGCTGGCCTACCTCCCGGTGCTCTTCTACAACGCGCTCGGGTTCGAGCTGATGAGCGGCGCGGGCGAGGAGATGCGGGACCCCCAGCGGGACGTGCCGCGCGTGACGCTCCTGGCCGGCCTCGTGATCTCGGTCGTCTACACGC
>Ga0214472_10005196_pt1 | contig 13692 bp, 7 predicted proteins | sample RVTome_6_FD_207662 | JGI IMG/M metagenome (GOLD analysis project Ga0214472, IMG submission 207662) | Soil microbial communities from uranium-contaminated site in the Upper Colorado River Basin, Wyoming, United States - RVT140D175 | ecosystem: Environmental > Terrestrial > Soil > Contaminated >... | reverse complement strand
ACGGGCACTCGGACTTCTGCGTGGCCTCCACGTCCGACGGCAGCGTGTTCGTGCTGCTGGGCGACGGAGACGGCGTCTTCGGATCGACCCAGGAGATCACGGTGGGCGTCGCTCCCCACGGCCTGGTGGTACTCGACGTGGACGGGGACGGAGACACGGACATCGTCAACGCAAACCGGTCCAGCAACCTCCTCTCCATGATGCTGAACGACGGCAACGGGGCGTTCGGGGCGGCCACCTTCTTCGACGGAGGGGTGTCCGGAGAGTACGGTCTCGATTCCGGCGACATGAATCGCGACGGGATCCTGGATCTTGTGGTGGCCTCCAACGTCGGGGAGATTCGCACCCTTCTCGGAAACGGCGACGGGACCTTCAGCGCGGCCACCGCGGCCAGCACCGGAGGCGCGACGTGGGTGGTGGTCCTCGGAGACCTCAACGGGGACGGCGATCTCGACGCCACCACCGCCAACAGCTTCCACGGGACGGGCAGCATCCTGATGGGGAACGGCGACGGAACCTTTACGTTCTCGACCACCGAGAACGTGGGCGGGCATCTGGTGTCCACGGATCTCGGAGATCTCGACGGCGACGGCGATCTGGACTGGGTGCTCTCCAGCTTCGGAGCCAACCGCTGGCGGATCCTGACCAACGACGGTTCGGGCGTGTTCAGTTTCAAGGAGGACATCCTGGCCCCGGCCAACCCCTCGTGCTCGATCCTCTACGATTTCGACAACGACCGGGATCTGGACATGGCGTTGAGCGACGAGATCGCCGACGTCCTCATCCTCATGGAGAACCAGGGGGAACCGGTCGGCGTCCCCGATCTCGGCGGTTCCGGGGGGCGGCTTCCCCCCAACGTGCCCAATCCCTTCACGCAGAGCACGGTGATTCGCTTCGGGCTGGAATCGCCCCAGGACGTGGAGCTTCGCGTGTACGACGTCCACGGCCGGCTCGTCCACGAGCACGATTGGCCCGGGCTCCCCGCCGGCGACCACGAGTTCGGGTTCACGGCACGGGGACGGGACGGACGTCCGCTGCCCTCGGGCGTGTATCTCTACACCGTCCGCGCCGAAGGGGAGGTTCGGTCGGGGCGCATGCACCTGGTCCGGTAGGAGTCCGGGCCGGAAACGTCGCCCCACGCTCCGCAGGGCGGCGGGGAGCGGCGGTGCCGGTCCCGCCCAGGTTCGTGAACACCCCGGCTAGATGGCCTGGCGCCACTCCGCCTGATAGGCCAGACCCAGGTTCAAGATTCGTTGCAAGAGCCGCGGATAGGTGAATCCCGCCGCTTCCGCGGACTCGTGCAGTTCCTCCCCGTAGCCGAGGTCGGCGTTGGGGTTGGCCTCGATCACGAACACCCGGCCGTCCTCGGTGACGCGCAGGTCGATCCGGGCGTATCCGCTGAGGCCAAGGGCCCGGAAGACCCGCTTGCTGGTGCGGACGATCCGCCGTGCGAGCTCGTCGCCCAGGTCGGTGGGAAACTTGAGTTCGATCCCCCGCGCCTCCTGGTACTTCCAGTCCCATTTGACCTTGCTCGTGGCGATGGGCTGCGAGCCCTCGGCGAGCCTCCCGAACTCCAGTTCCATGACGGGCAGGGTGGTGAGCCTGCGGTTTCCGAGGATGGGTACGTAGACCTCGCGGCCCAGGATGTATTCCTCGGCGATCACGTCGGTCTCGAAGGTCGTCTGGATGTACCGGACCCGGTCCTCGAGCTTGGCGTCGTTCTGGACGATCGAGGCCTGGGCGAGCCCAATGGATCCATCGGCGGTGAGCGACTTCACCATCAGGGGGAACTTCAGCCGGGCCGGCCGCCGCACTGGTTTCCCCCGGCCGAATACCGCGAAGGCCGGGCTCGGGATCCGATGGTAGGCAAGGAGCTTCTTGCTGAGTGCCTTGTCCCGGGCCAGCATCAGCCCGCGGGGATTGCATCCGGTATAGGGCTGGCGCAACAGCTCCAGATAGCCGGGAACGTAGTGGTCGTAGGACGGGATCTCGTAGAACGACTCCAGGAGATTGAACACGATGTCGGGCCGGAACCCGTCGATGGCCTCCCGGACCACGGCAAGGTCCCGGCCGACCCCCAGCTTGTGCACGGCGTGTTGCAGCTCGTCCAATCCCGACAGAACGTCGAACTCGGTCTTCCACTCCACGTACTTCTTGTCGGGCACCTTGGTCGCGTCGCCGGGGGGGACCAGATAGTCGTGCATGAGGACGAGGACCCGGAGCCGTTTCACAGGGGAATCCAGTTCCTGCCGCTCCTGTGGATGTAGTTGATGGTGCGGACGCTCAGGAGCACCGCCGCTTCCAGCCGCACCCGGTCCTCGCTGCGGTCCAGGACGAGGTCCAGCTCGCGACACCGGACGGTCATCTCCTTGAGCACCTGATCGATGGTGTAGGGGTGCTCTCCGGTACCCCGGGCCACCACGTGGCGGAGCCGTGACCGGTGGCGTCGGAGGAAGGCGGCGGCCTTGCGCCGTCCCCCGTCCCGGGAGAACAGGCGGAGGAGATCGCGTTCGGGGATGTCGGGGTAGTCCGCCAGGTAATGGGCGCGCTTCTTTTCGTAGTATTCGCGGAGCGTCGTCCGCACCCTGGACACGGGAGCGATCTGTCGGCGGCTGCGCACGGGAGGGGTGGCGCCCGCGATCTCCTGCATCAGCTCCTCCACGTACTCGATCTTCTTGATCGCGGGCCAGCCCGCGTACCGGCGCCGCCACCGGGAACCGGGCTGGAGCCAGACCGCGAACGTCTCCGCAAAGTCCTCGGCGGGATGACTCTGGGCGTACCAGGCATCCAGATGGCGGACGAAGTTGCGGCTGAGGGGGCGCGGGCGGTAGTAGTCGGGATAGGGGTCGTGGAACGATCCGAAGTGCTTCTTGTAGAGCTTCCTGCGGTGGAGCCGGTACGCGGAGTCGATGGCGTGTCCCGTCTCGTGGCGGAGGAGCTGCATGCACCAGGACTCGGTCCCTCCCTCCACCTCGAACATCTGCCGGTCCTCGAGCTTCATCAACCGGGGATGGGAGAGAAAGAACGGAACGGCGATCCCGGGAATCCCGTCCGGGGAGAACCACTCCTCCCCGAACCAGTAGTGAGGCCGGAACCTCAGACCGCGCTTCTCCACTTCCCGGTAGATACGCTCCATGCGACGGGGGAACACGGTGTCGTGCATGGGGACGCGCAGGTCGCAGAGCCGCGAGTCCAGCAGATCGGGGTCGGGCAGGGAGGCCCATTCCGGTTGCCGGCGGCGGAGGTATGGGCTCTTGCGGTGGATCACCCAGGCAGAGTAACCGCGGGCATCCGGAGGGACAAGGAACCGCCCCGCGGCATGGGGACGCGCGGAGATGGGGGAGAGGGAGCGCCGGTCGCCGACGCCGGGATCCGAGGGTCGATAGCGAGGGGCTCGTCTCGTTGTCGATGGGCCCGGCCGGGCTGCCTCCGCCCCGCTCTCCCGGCGCCAATCAAAGCACTGTTCATGCCAGAACTCCCCCCCGGCGGTGCTCGGATAACCGTGTACGGCGGGAGGGATTGTGGTTCTTCCGGGATACCGAAGCGCCCGGGAGCGACGCATCCCGGTCACGGGACGGGGAACGGTGGTCAGGGGCCCGGGAGCGCGCCCTCGAGATCGGCCCAGATGTCCTCGACGTCCTCGATCCCCAGGCTCAGCCGCAGGAGGCCGCCCGTGATCCCGATCCCGGCTCGCTCCTCGGAGCTGAGACTCCGGTGCGAGGACGTAGCCGGGTGCAGGATCATGGACTCGACTCCTCCCAGGCTGGGGGCGCGTTGCACCAGCCGGAGCGCGTCGTAGACCCGCTCCGCCCCCGCTTCCTCCCCTGCGACCTCGAAGGCGACCACGGCCCCGAAGGACCGCATCTGGGTTTGGGCGGGTCCGTGACCGGGATCGCCGGCGAGCCCCGGATAGTAGACGCGGTGCACGGCGGGGTGGTGCACCAGCCGTTCCGCGACGATCTGTGCGTTGTCGCACTGGCGCTCCCAGCGAACGGCGAGCGTCTTCAGACCGCGGCGGAGCAGCCACGCGGTCTGGGGCTCGGCCGTGGCTCCGAACACGCGCCGGTAGGAGCGCACCGCCTCCACCGGTTCGGCACGTCCGGAAAGGACGCCTGCGGTGAGATCGTCGTGGCCTCCGAGGTACTTGGTGGCCGAGTGAACGATCAGATCGAAGCCGTGTTCCAGACCGCGCTGGCCGAGCGGCGTCGCAAACGTTCCGTCGAGAATCGCGACCGGCCGCGGAGAGCGAAGCGACGCGAACATCCGGTCGAACTCGATCACCCGGAGGAGCGGGTTGGTCGGAGACTCCAGGAACACCACGCGTGTGGTGTCGCGCTGGAACGCGCCCGCGCGGTGGAGGTCCGCGGCACCGACCCAGGTCACGGCGAGCCCGTGCGAACGCTCGAGTTCCCGGAACAGTCCCACCGTGCCCCCGTACAGCTCCGAACACACGACGGCGTGGCCGTTCTCGCCGCACAGCGCGAGGACGGTGAGGGCGATGGCGGCCATGCCGCTCGAAAAGAGCGCCGCGGTCTCCGCGCCGTCGAGGGCGGCCAGATGCCGTTCTGTCGCCTCCACGGTGGGGTTTCCGAACCGGGCGTAGATGGGCCGCCCCGATTCCCCGGCGAAGGCCCGGCGGGTCGCCTCCAGATCGGGGAACGTGTAGACCGAGGACGGCTCGATGGCGGGGGAGGCGCCGCGGTCCCCGGCCCGTCCGGGATCGGCGTCTCCGCCGCCGTGGACGGCCAACGTGGAAGGGCCGGGACCTCGTCCAGGTCCCGGCCCCGTATGTCTCCGGTCGGAGGTCATCGAGAGCGGTGAGTCCGCCCGGCGCGCGGCGCGACTACTCGCCGCTGCCGAAGGCTCTCTTGATGCCTCCCCAGGTCCTGCGGTCGACGGGAACGGACGTGCAGGGCTCCAGGCAGGGATTGCAACCGAGGCTGGAGCCGTCTCCGACCCGGTCCCCGAACGACACCCAACCCGCGTTGTCCGGCCACGTGAGCGCCCGCTCCGCCCCCTCGCAGTTGGCGATGGTGTAGAGGCCGTTGTTGGCCCGGGGGGTGAGCTGCATCAGGGACGGGGAGTAGGCGCCCATGTAGAAGTAGCCGGCTACCCGGAAGTGCGAGGGATCGCCGACGCAAGACGTCCAGACGATCGTGTTGTAGCCATCCGGATCCGGCCAGGTCGGGCTGGCGAATTCCTGATCCGCGCACAGGTTCCACTGGAACACCTTGATGCCGGCGTTCGTTTCGAAGAACTCGTACCAGATTCCCGCTTCCATGGCACGAATCCCGTTTTCGTCGGGAAGGACGACCATGTAGACGTTATGGAGACCGGCGGATCCCCCCCCGGGATCGACGCCATCGGGATCGGCGGTCACGATCTCGCCGCACATCGAATCCGGAGGGGCTTCGCAGGCGTTCTTGGCCACGAGATCGCTGATGTGCAGGGCAACCGATGGGCGCAGGGTCTGGGCCTGGGCGGCACCGGCAACCAGGCCGAACACGACCGCGGTTGCGCATGCTGCCAGAAGAATTCGGTTCATTGGTTCTACCTCCGTTTGGACCAAGCCCAAGCTATTCGCCTTCCAAAAACGTCTTCTTGATCTTTCCCCAGGTATTCTCCTTCACCGGCGTGCTCATGCAGTCAATGAGGCATGGGTTGCATCCTTGCATGGTACTTCCGGGAGAGAAACGGGCCGCGCCCACCGCCTCCTGGGAAATGTCGATCTCCTGGACCAGACAGTCCACGACGACCAGATCCGGGTTCTCGATGGTGAGCCGTGGAGTGATCCCGAAGAATCCGCTGCCGTAAGCGTAGGCGTACAGCCATCCCATGATACCCTGCCGCCCCTCGCCGTAGTCGGTTGTCTGGCAGTTGCCGGCCGTGCTCCAGGTCACGGTGGTCGACGCTCCCGACGCGGGCCATGTCATGTGAGAGAAGTCGATGTCGGCACAGAGGTTCCACGTGAATACACCGATGTCCGGATCGTAGCTGATCCCGAAGGCGGCGCCGGCGATGCCCTCGGGGGGCCCGTCGGCCACGATGAGGTAGATCCCGTAGGCGACCCCGGTATCCCCGACGGCCGAGAAGTTGCTGCAGGCGAAAGTGGGGCCCTCGGTGGTACACGCGTTCTTGGATGCCTTGGGCTGAATGTGAATGGCGATCTTGGGACCTTCGACCTGGGCGTACACGGGAACGGCCATGGCGACAGCGACCAGGGCCAGAACGAAACCGATAGCAAGCTTCTGCATGGAGACCCTCCTTGGACCGGGGGATGGACCGCTCGGAGGCGATGTATCCATTCTCCGATTCGCTTTGCATTCAACCATGAACAACCTGCGCCGCCCACCGCGAAGACCCGGCCTAAGGCAGTGTCTCCACCAACTGGCGGGGCGAACCGCTTCGCGACTACGAGACGATAGTGCAGCTGATCGCGAGAACGACCACCGCCAAGGGTCTCAAGGTGACGTGTCGGCTCGACCGGCGGCGCTTCCCCGTGGGCAGGAGAGTGAGCGATGCCAAGTTCGCGACCGTGCGTCTCTTTCCGAACCGCTTCCATGGGGAATGGAACTACGCGATAAGGTTCCACCGTTCGTAAATGTTACTTACTGACAAATCCTAACCTGAAACAAAACCTAGCCTTGCGCTCGATTCCTTGTCAAGCCCCGCGGATTCCCCGTAGCTGTCTCGGGGAGCGTCCCCAGGAGCTCGACCAGGGCGGTCAGACCCCCAGCTTGTGCACGGCGTGTTGCAGCTCGTCCAATCCCGACAGAACGTCGAACTCGGTCTTCCACTCCACGTACTTCTTGTCGGGCACCTTGGTCGCGTCGCCGGGGGGGACCAGATAGTCGTGCATGAGGACGAGGACCCGGAGCCGTTTCACAGGGGAATCCAGTTCCTGCCGCTCCTGTGGATGTAGTTGATGGTGCGGACGCTCAGGAGCACCGCCGCTTCCAGCCGCACCCGGTCCTCGCTGCGGTCCAGGACGAGGTCCAGCTCGCGACACCGGACGGTCATCTCCTTGAGCACCTGATCGATGGTGTAGGGGTGCTCTCCGGTACCCCGGGCCACCACGTGGCGGAGCCGTGACCGGTGGCGTCGGAGGAAGGCGGCGGCCTTGCGCCGTCCCCCGTCCCGGGAGAACAGGCGGAGGAGATCGCGTTCGGGGATGTCGGGGTAGTCCGCCAGGTAATGGGCGCGCTTCTTTTCGTAGTATTCGCGGAGCGTCGTCCGCACCCTGGACACGGGAGCGATCTGTCGGCGGCTGCGCACGGGAGGGGTGGCGCCCGCGATCTCCTGCATCAGCTCCTCCACGTACTCGATCTTCTTGATCGCGGGCCAGCCCGCGTACCGGCGCCGCCACCGGGAACCGGGCTGGAGCCAGACCGCGAACGTCTCCGCAAAGTCCTCGGCGGGATGACTCTGGGCGTACCAGGCATCCAGATGGCGGACGAAGTTGCGGCTGAGGGGGCGCGGGCGGTAGTAGTCGGGATAGGGGTCGTGGAACGATCCGAAGTGCTTCTTGTAGAGCTTCCTGCGGTGGAGCCGGTACGCGGAGTCGATGGCGTGTCCCGTCTCGTGGCGGAGGAGCTGCATGCACCAGGACTCGGTCCCTCCCTCCACCTCGAACATCTGCCGGTCCTCGAGCTTCATCAACCGGGGATGGGAGAGAAAGAACGGAACGGCGATCCCGGGAATCCCGTCCGGGGAGAACCACTCCTCCCCGAACCAGTAGTGAGGCCGGAACCTCAGACCGCGCTTCTCCACTTCCCGGTAGATACGCTCCATGCGACGGGGGAACACGGTGTCGTGCATGGGGACGCGCAGGTCGCAGAGCCGCGAGTCCAGCAGATCGGGGTCGGGCAGGGAGGCCCATTCCGGTTGCCGGCGGCGGAGGTATGGGCTCTTGCGGTGGATCACCCAGGCAGAGTAACCGCGGGCATCCGGAGGGACAAGGAACCGCCCCGCGGCATGGGGACGCGCGGAGATGGGGGAGAGGGAGCGCCGGTCGCCGACGCCGGGATCCGAGGGTCGATAGCGAGGGGCTCGTCTCGTTGTCGATGGGCCCGGCCGGGCTGCCTCCGCCCCGCTCTCCCGGCGCCAATCAAAGCACTGTTCATGCCAGAACTCCCCCCCGGCGGTGCTCGGATAACCGTGTACGGCGGGAGGGATTGTGGTTCTTCCGGGATACCGAAGCGCCCGGGAGCGACGCATCCCGGTCACGGGACGGGGAACGGTGGTCAGGGGCCCGGGAGCGCGCCCTCGAGATCGGCCCAGATGTCCTCGACGTCCTCGATCCCCAGGCTCAGCCGCAGGAGGCCGCCCGTGATCCCGATCCCGGCTCGCTCCTCGGAGCTGAGACTCCGGTGCGAGGACGTAGCCGGGTGCAGGATCATGGACTCGACTCCTCCCAGGCTGGGGGCGCGTTGCACCAGCCGGAGCGCGTCGTAGACCCGCTCCGCCCCCGCTTCCTCCCCTGCGACCTCGAAGGCGACCACGGCCCCGAAGGACCGCATCTGGGTTTGGGCGGGTCCGTGACCGGGATCGCCGGCGAGCCCCGGATAGTAGACGCGGTGCACGGCGGGGTGGTGCACCAGCCGTTCCGCGACGATCTGTGCGTTGTCGCACTGGCGCTCCCAGCGAACGGCGAGCGTCTTCAGACCGCGGCGGAGCAGCCACGCGGTCTGGGGCTCGGCCGTGGCTCCGAACACGCGCCGGTAGGAGCGCACCGCCTCCACCGGTTCGGCACGTCCGGAAAGGACGCCTGCGGTGAGATCGTCGTGGCCTCCGAGGTACTTGGTGGCCGAGTGAACGATCAGATCGAAGCCGTGTTCCAGACCGCGCTGGCCGAGCGGCGTCGCAAACGTTCCGTCGAGAATCGCGACCGGCCGCGGAGAGCGAAGCGACGCGAACATCCGGTCGAACTCGATCACCCGGAGGAGCGGGTTGGTCGGAGACTCCAGGAACACCACGCGTGTGGTGTCGCGCTGGAACGCGCCCGCGCGGTGGAGGTCCGCGGCACCGACCCAGGTCACGGCGAGCCCGTGCGAACGCTCGAGTTCCCGGAACAGTCCCACCGTGCCCCCGTACAGCTCCGAACACACGACGGCGTGGCCGTTCTCGCCGCACAGCGCGAGGACGGTGAGGGCGATGGCGGCCATGCCGCTCGAAAAGAGCGCCGCGGTCTCCGCGCCGTCGAGGGCGGCCAGATGCCGTTCTGTCGCCTCCACGGTGGGGTTTCCGAACCGGGCGTAGATGGGCCGCCCCGATTCCCCGGCGAAGGCCCGGCGGGTCGCCTCCAGATCGGGGAACGTGTAGACCGAGGACGGCTCGATGGCGGGGGAGGCGCCGCGGTCCCCGGCCCGTCCGGGATCGGCGTCTCCGCCGCCGTGGACGGCCAACGTGGAAGGGCCGGGACCTCGTCCAGGTCCCGGCCCCGTATGTCTCCGGTCGGAGGTCATCGAGAGCGGTGAGTCCGCCCGGCGCGCGGCGCGACTACTCGCCGCTGCCGAAGGCTCTCTTGATGCCTCCCCAGGTCCTGCGGTCGACGGGAACGGACGTGCAGGGCTCCAGGCAGGGATTGCAACCGAGGCTGGAGCCGTCTCCGACCCGGTCCCCGAACGACACCCAACCCGCGTTGTCCGGCCACGTGAGCGCCCGCTCCGCCCCCTCGCAGTTGGCGATGGTGTAGAGGCCGTTGTTGGCCCGGGGGGTGAGCTGCATCAGGGACGGGGAGTAGGCGCCCATGTAGAAGTAGCCGGCTACCCGGAAGTGCGAGGGATCGCCGACGCAAGACGTCCAGACGATCGTGTTGTAGCCATCCGGATCCGGCCAGGTCGGGCTGGCGAATTCCTGATCCGCGCACAGGTTCCACTGGAACACCTTGATGCCGGCGTTCGTTTCGAAGAACTCGTACCAGATTCCCGCTTCCATGGCACGAATCCCGTTTTCGTCGGGAAGGACGACCATGTAGACGTTATGGAGACCGGCGGATCCCCCCCCGGGATCGACGCCATCGGGATCGGCGGTCACGATCTCGCCGCACATCGAATCCGGAGGGGCTTCGCAGGCGTTCTTGGCCACGAGATCGCTGATGTGCAGGGCAACCGATGGGCGCAGGGTCTGGGCCTGGGCGGCACCGGCAACCAGGCCGAACACGACCGCGGTTGCGCATGCTGCCAGAAGAATTCGGTTCATTGGTTCTACCTCCGTTTGGACCAAGCCCAAGCTATTCGCCTTCCAAAAACGTCTTCTTGATCTTTCCCCAGGTATTCTCCTTCACCGGCGTGCTCATGCAGTCAATGAGGCATGGGTTGCATCCTTGCATGGTACTTCCGGGAGAGAAACGGGCCGCGCCCACCGCCTCCTGGGAAATGTCGATCTCCTGGACCAGACAGTCCACGACGACCAGATCCGGGTTCTCGATGGTGAGCCGTGGAGTGATCCCGAAGAATCCGCTGCCGTAAGCGTAGGCGTACAGCCATCCCATGATACCCTGCCGCCCCTCGCCGTAGTCGGTTGTCTGGCAGTTGCCGGCCGTGCTCCAGGTCACGGTGGTCGACGCTCCCGACGCGGGCCATGTCATGTGAGAGAAGTCGATGTCGGCACAGAGGTTCCACGTGAATACACCGATGTCCGGATCGTAGCTGATCCCGAAGGCGGCGCCGGCGATGCCCTCGGGGGGCCCGTCGGCCACGATGAGGTAGATCCCGTAGGCGACCCCGGTATCCCCGACGGCCGAGAAGTTGCTGCAGGCGAAAGTGGGGCCCTCGGTGGTACACGCGTTCTTGGATGCCTTGGGCTGAATGTGAATGGCGATCTTGGGACCTTCGACCTGGGCGTACACGGGAACGGCCATGGCGACAGCGACCAGGGCCAGAACGAAACCGATAGCAAGCTTCTGCATGGAGACCCTCCTTGGACCGGGGGATGGACCGCTCGGAGGCGATGTATCCATCCTCCGATTCGCTTTGCATTCAACCATGAACAACCTGCGCCGCCCACCGCGAAGACCCGGCCTAACCTGAAACAAAACCTAGCCTTGCGCTCGATTCCTTGTCAAGCCCCGCGGATTCCCCGTAGCCGGTCTCGGGGAGCGTCCCCAGGAGCTCGACCAGGGCGGTCAGATCCATCAGGTTGTGCCGGATCACGGGAGCAAGGGAGCGGGCATCCCCCGTCCGCACGAACCGGTGGTAGCGTTCCGGCGCCTCCGCGCCGGGCACATCTCCGATCCGGGGACGTCCCAGAATCCGGGCCTCCAGGGTCCCCAGCCGGCAGTCGGGGAGACGGTTCCGCCACCGGCGCCGGGCCGCGTGGAGGAGATCCAGATGGGCACGCGGGGCCGGAAGGCGAAGCCCATGGCGGATCGCCCGCTCGGCAAGGAACGGCCGGTCGTAGGCGCGCCCGTTGAAGCTGATCCACAGGGGGCGCCGGCCCAGGCGGGCCGCCGCGGCCGCCACCACTGCCGCTTCTTCACTGTAATCCCTTGCCAGAAATTGGCTTATCCGAATCGATCCGCCTCCGGCTCCGGCGTCGTCTCCCGATCCATCTCCGCCTGCGACCAGGATCCCCACCAGGAACAGGGGCGTCCCGGAAAACCCGCAGGTCTCCAGATCGAAGAAGACGGCCTCCTCCACCCCGAGAGGCTCTCCCCCGTCGAGCTCATCCCTCTCCTTGGCGTGCAACTGGTTGGACCGCAAGGCGTTGTCGATCCGGATCGAAGCCCCGGGGAGGACCAGGGGAGTCTCTATCTCCCAGAAGCAACCGTGGCCCGAACGGATCTCGACGCCCCCGAGCATCTCCTCCAGAGGCGGGAACTCCATCGGGGCCGTCGGTTCGCGGGGACCGCGGGACCGGGCCGGACCGAGGCGCCGCCGGAGCAACGCGGACCTGCCGGCCGGGCTCACGACCGCTCCCCCCGGACGAACTTCAAAAGGCGCGTGGCGGCCGTCTTGTCCGGGATGGGATGCCCGTGACCGGCGTCGGGATCCTGGTGGAGGGCGGGACGCAGCACCGGAATGCCCACGCAGCTCGGACATCCGGCGGCGCAGGGACACGCGGTCACCAGTTCGTGGCAGCCGTCGAGCAACCGGTCGAACTCATCGAACGCGCGTTCCGAGAAACCCAGCCCCCCCGGGAACCGATCGTACAGATAGAGCGTCGGAGTCCCCGTGTTCGAGGAGTCCACGATCCCCCCCACGTCGGCCCGGTCGCACATGGCGAGCACGGGGAACAGGGTGATGGCCAGGTTGCGCACGCCGCAAAGACCCTCCACGGGCCGGAGTCCCTCGCGGAAAAGGCGCCGCACCGCATCGGGGGAAGGAGCCCAGGCGAGCGCGACAGTCTCCAGGTGCTGGGGCGGGAGATCGAGGTTCTTGTAACCGATCGAGTCCGTGCTCCCGAACACGATCTTCTTGAACATGGTGGTGACCCAGGTCACGGTGGCGTCCACGTGAAGATAGGCCTCCTTGCGCCAGCTTCCCTCGCCGCGCGGGGAGTGCACACGGATCGAGGCGTCGAGGACGGGCTGCGTGTAGTAGTCGGCCTGGATCCGGTTCACGCGGGCCAGCTTTTTCTCCCAGTCCAGCTCGGTGACGAAGTAGGTCTCCCCCCGGTGCAGATAGATCGCATCGGGATACACGAGCTCGGGAGCCGAGATCGCGTCGACCATGCCGATCACGGCATCGCCGCGATCGGCGTCCACGATGGTGAAGGTGTCGTCGCTCATGGTGCGCAGGCTCACCTCGCCGGCGGGGAACCGCGGGCTCGACCAGTGGATCTCCCGGCCCAGGGAGAGCATCTCCCCCTCGTCCTCGAGGATCTCGGCCAGGGGCCGGCTTCCGTCGCCGAACAGCCGCAGGTCGGCCGGGGTCAACGGAAGCTCGAACGCCGCGCAGGCCAGGTGCGATGCGAGCACGTAGGGGTTCTCGGGGTCGCACACCGCGGCCTCGGGGCTTTGGCCGAAGAAGTACCGGGGATGGTGGAGCAGGTACTGGTCGATGGGATCGTTGTACCCGACGAACACGGTGAGGGCGGGGTCGCCCGCCCGCCCGGCCCGGCCTGCCTGTTGCCACACGCTGGCCACCGTTCCCGGAAATCCCACGAGGATGGCGGCGTCGAGGCTCCCGATATCGATGCCCAGCTCCAGGGCGTTGGTGCTGATCACGCCGAGCAGCTCTCCGGAGAAGAGCCTGCGTTCGATCTCCCTCCGCTCCGAGGGCAGATAGCCCCCCCGGTAGGGGTTGATGCGTCCGGCCAGCGCCCCGTCCGTCCCGCCCCCGCGGCCGAGGAGATCCTCACGGGCGTAGCGGTAGATCAGCTCGGCCACCACGCGGGCCTTGGTGAAAACGATGGTCTGGACGCCACGTTCCACAAGGAAGACGAGCAAGTCCTTGGCCTCGACGTTGCCGCTCCTGCGCTCCATGGCCGCCGGGTCCGCCAACGGCGGGTTCCAGAGACAGAACGTCTTGGGCCCCCGGGGGGAGCCGTCGTCGTTCACCTCGAGGAAGGGCAGCCCCGTGAGTCGCTCGGCAAGCTCCCGGGGGTTCCGGATGGTGGCCGAGGAGGCGAGGACGACGGGGGCGGGGCCGTCGAACCGGTAATGGGCGGCGATCCGGCGGAGCCTCCGGAGCACGTTCCCCACGTTGGATCCGAAGATCCCGCGATAGGTGTGCACCTCGTCGACGACCA
>Ga0214472_10005195_pt1 | contig 13693 bp, 12 predicted proteins | sample RVTome_6_FD_207662 | JGI IMG/M metagenome (GOLD analysis project Ga0214472, IMG submission 207662) | Soil microbial communities from uranium-contaminated site in the Upper Colorado River Basin, Wyoming, United States - RVT140D175 | ecosystem: Environmental > Terrestrial > Soil > Contaminated >... | reverse complement strand
ACGAGACGAAACCTTATCAAAGAACTGGACCTTATTTCCGTCAGTAAATAAGACCCAGTTTTGGGGTTTTTTTAGAACATCGGGCATTTTCTTCTTCAGAAAGTCAACCACCTCTCGAAAACGTTTTATCGATATCCCCCTCTTATGCAAAACGACCAGCCACCTGAGAAGGATAAAATCCTCTACCGAGTATAGCTTTGGAACCCCCCTACCCTGAGCACTCCTTATGCTTGGAACTACAAGCCCAGTGTGTTCATAATAAAAGAGCTGATCAAAATCAATTGCAACACCCTCAAGAGATTCGATCAGTTCCATTACTTCCTTACTCTTTAATCCATGAAGAACTCTCGGTTTAGGTTCCCTGGATTTTTTCCCTGCCTTTTTATCACTCACCATAATACCAGGGAATCGGGATCGATTTTTCATTTAATTCCAATACCCCTTTGCTGTAGATTAGTCTTAGTTCATATTTCTCATCGTCAAGTGCAAAAATGTTAAGGTCAAGCAGACCCTTAACCTTTTCGTTTGCGGCTGACTCGACTATGGAACTTAATTCATCCTCAGCGGGCATTTCTTCACCTTTTCGCTTAATTGTTTCTTTTATTTCCTCTCTCGTAATTTCTTTAATTATATGTTCGAACATAACCTTTGGTACAGATATCATTGCATCAGCATTTACAGCATCAATCGCATAAAATGGGTTGAGCTTTAACTGCGAACTCTTCCCATCAATATATACTTTCGCGTTAGCCATGAATTCACCATCAGGGGTAATGAGACTGAGCTTTGTAATTTCAAACCCGGCATGATCATCAGCCAGTTGAGGCAAATATTTTATGATTCCGCTCAACATTGCCAATCCCTGTTGCTGATCGGAAATTACTTCTCCACCTGAGTCATAAATCGACTTTTTTATGTCATTAAATGCTTTGGCATCGATGTTACGCACTGAAAACTCGAACGCACCCGGTCCGAATCGATTTGAGTCATTAAGAATCAGTCTATCAATACCAATTTTTTGAGAACCAATTATCAGTCCATTTTTCACCACACTCGACCATGATGACTTCAGCCCATTTAATGACAGTAATTGAATCTCATCCGAACCTAGAGAGAAATTGTGAATTTCAATATTTTTTGTGTTGAGAGATATTGAATCAAGCTGACCGTTAATCTTGTTTTCCGCATCCTCTAAATCTAAAGCAATTTCAGCGTCACTAAATGACGACGAGAAATCCTCGTCTTTAATCTCCAATCCAGGAAAATTAAGATCCATCCTTAATTTATTGCCTTTCGGAACGAAGCTTGAATTGCCACTTAAACCTTCCCAATTTAAAGACTCTTTTAAGTTCTCATGCCTGTAAGAAAAAGATTGCATAGAGATATTACTCGTACCATTCCCCCGAAACGAAAACACAGTGTCAATCTCAAGGGGAGGTAATAGCTTAAGCATATCGGCAAGTTCAGGTCGGTTATTCAGTTGACCCTTTATCTCTGTCTTGATATGAGCCAAAAAAGGTTCCAACTTTATCTCGCGCTGTGAAATACCTTTGAGAGCTATCGGTCCATGGATTACGTAATCATATTCACTCAATGTTAGGATCGGTTTATTTCCACTGCTATATTCAAAGATTGTTTCGGCATTGGAACTGAACCATCCACGATCATATTTTTTTGAAACTACCCTCAAATTACTCACATCTGCCCAATGTTCCACCCATTTGTGATAGGCATCCTCCGCCTTAATGCCAAAAACATATGTTGTGATCCCAACCGTGCAGATTAAGAACAGTACTATAATAGCCAATGCGACAGAAATCTTTCTAATCATGCCAATAATAATACAACAGTTTCTCAATCAAATTAAATTAGTTGTTAAATTTATCTGTTGAAATCGTCCATGATAAACCTTAATATCCTTGATTGAGGTCTTATGAATAACCCTGCGGATTGCTGCGGTTCTATTCATTCAATATAGTTAGGAGATCGCTTCTATATCCTCGCGATTGTACAAGCTAAATATTTCGAGGACAGAATCTTTAAAAGCAGTCCCTTCATTTATCTTACTTTTCTTTTTAACTTCTTTGTCTTGATACAAGGAAGCAATCCTTCGATCCTTCGACCCTTCGACAAGCTCAGGACTCAGGACAGGCCCTTCGACAAGCTCAGGGCTCAGGACTAGGCTACCCCTTTGTTGTCATTCCCTAACGCTACCCGACAGAGACGTTCGAGCACGGGCTTAATAGGGAATCCATATTCTTTATGTGTGGATCCCCGATAACTATCCTCGGGGATGACATAACAACTGAAAAATTTAATTCAACCACAATTCGCAAATTTTTCTATACGTCTTCCTTTCTGATTTTCTTAATACTGAAACAAGTTCAGCACAGGCCGCAATTTTTGGAATGCCGTACAAGTCCTTTTCATTCTGAAAAGGACTAATGAAAATAAATCTATTCGAGAAACTGTAAAAATTTTGTCCCTGAAATATTCGGCTTTTACAATTGCGAGATTTGCGAAGCAAATTGAAGCAATTTCCTCGATTCTTACCTGATTTGGATTCCCTCAGGGCTCCTCGCAGCATGAGAGACTGATTGTTTAGGTACTGAAAACCCGCAGCTTGTCGCAGAGTCATTCATTTTTCAATAAATTTGAAATTGAGTGAAATTGTCATTAATCTGTTTTAAAATTTTCCGTAATACTAATCGAGGGGAAATTGTAAGCCTAGCTATATGACAAAACAGCAAATATTTACAGGATTTTTTGTCCTAATATTTATTTTCTTATTCTACCTGTTTTACCAGGTACTTAAGCCATTCCTGATTTCACTTATGTGGGCAGGAATACTTGCCCTGGTTCTATACCCAATTTATGAACGCCTAAAAAGGATCCTCAAAAATAAGTCAGGTATCTCATCGGTAATCATGACATTTCTAACCGTATGTATCATTGTCGTACCATTTATTTTAATTACTGCTTCATTATCGATTGAAATCTTTGATATATACAAGTCTGCACAATCTAAAGGTGAGTTTGAAAGATTAGGAGAAATTGTTCAAAAATTTACTAATAAAGAGACGTTAAAGGATCTTATTCCCTCTGGCATTTTAGAAAAAGTGGGAAAGAATTTAGATTTAGGGCAATTGAATCTCCAAGAAATCCTTATCACAGGTCTTGGTAAGACGAGCAATTATCTACTGGGGAAATTCCAAGATATTGCTCGAAATCTAGCCAGCTTCATATTTAATTTCGTAATTATGGTCTTTGTACTTTTCTTCTTCTTTCGGGATGGAAAAGGATTCTATAAAGAGCTAATAACTCTAATACCAATGAACGAGAGCGAAAAAATCAAAATTTCGAGGATATTTTCCAATACTATAGACGGTGTGATCAGGGGAAGCCTGGCAATAGCAGTAGTCCAGGGTTTACTGGTTGGACTCATTTTCTGGATCTTGGGAATTTCATATCCGGTTCTTTCTGGAGCAGCCTCATTCATCTTGTCTATCTTACCACTCATAGGTGCAACAATCGTCTGGCTGCCCGTGAGTATTTACCTTCTGTTCACGGGAGCGATAGTAAAAGGGATAATACTGCTTCTTTTTGGTGGATTGATTATTAGTACTGTTGATAACGTGATCAGACCTCTAATAATTGGAGGAAGAGTAAGACTACCTACACTATTACTCGTACTAAGTATAATAGGGGGAATACAGTATTTCGGTTTTTCTGGAATTATACTGGGTCCAGTACTTCTCGCAGTATTCATTAGTTTTATAGAAATATATAAACAGACTTACAAAGACTTAGTCTGAACAATCAACTATGCCCATGATCGAGGATAAATTCATATCCTAACCCTGCACGTTAGACAACATGTTTTTATTAAATTTTTCATGTACCTAAGAAACGACAAATAAGTGGAAAATAAGCCACCTAATCAGGCCAGATGTTGATTGGAATTTGCTCTGCAATGGGATTCAATCAAGAATCAAATTTCATGATGACAAAATGACCAGTTAAAATGATTAGTGAATTCAAATTTTAGATTTAAACCAATTAAGGGGGTGAAAAAATGTCAGTAGATAAAACAAACAAAAGCTCCGATTCTGAAGGTAAAAACTATAAAGAGATAGATTTCGATAATGTTAGAGAAGACATCTCAAGATTACGTACAGATCTGGCGGAATTGTCAAAGCAGTTTAAAGATAGGGGCACAGGTTACGCTAAAGCCACGACCGATAGAATACTTGCATCAATTGGGAAGGAGTTAGGTGAATTCGGAGATGATAGAGATAGGGTTCTTGAAAAGTTGCGTGAAGAACTAGAAAATGCTCAAGAATTGGGCAAAAAAAAGGTAGAGAGTGTTGAAAAAAAGATTCAGGAGAATCCCTTGAAGAGCCTATTGATCGCATTTATCGCAGGGCTATTTCTTGGCAAGCTATTTGACCGAAAATAGTCATGAACGCGCTGATTAATACAATCTCCACAATGATTAAGATAATAGGCTACAGATCCTCCAGAGAATTTTCTTCTTTTTTAAATAAGTTAGTAACAAACGTGGCCATTTTAACTTTAGCCTGCATATTCGTCTTTATTGGGCTTTTGTTTATTGTCTGGGCAATTTACTTATCATTTAATTCCATTCTGAGCCCTCCACTTGCTGCTCTAGTCAGCGGAAGCGTTACAATAATCTTTTCCATCTTAATACTTTTGATCATACGATTATTAAATAGGCGCAAAGAAAAAAGAGCGATAGAAGATGGTAATATCGAAAATATCAGTCTTAAAGATTTTGGGAAAAATGTTACGTTAATCAAAGATAACCCTCTTTTATCGATAGGTTTAACAGTCATGGCTGGTTACTTGATAGGGAGTTCCCCATCTGCAAGAAGTGCTCTTGCTGAATTCATAGTTAAACTGTTGGATCAACATGTTGAAATAAAAAAATCAAAAGATTAGACTAAGAATCCATTAATTTCGCTTGAAATATATGATGAAATATGGAGTATAATCTAACTAAATTCAATATGATGATTCTATTCAATACAGTCATTTTGCCGCGTCGCTGACGTCATAAGATATGATTTAAAAGGAGGTTGACCAATGAGGAGATTACTTGCTGAATTCTGGTGGGCGTTTTTATTAAGGGGAATTCTCGCCGTAATTTTTGGTGTGGCTGCGATTATATGGCCGGGAAAGACACTTGAGCTACTGATATTTATCATAGGTGTTTATTTCTTTGCCGACGGAATAGTCATAATCTTCACGGCTTTTGGGAACAAGGAAGAGTGGTGGATGCTCTTAATTGAAGGAATCATAAGTATGTTGTTTGGAGTCGTTATTTTCTTCTTACCTGGGATCACTGCCCTAATACTCCTTTACCTAATCGCAATGTGGGCCCTATTCACAGGCATATTTGAGCTGATCACAATATTTCGCCTGCCAAGAGGGCATTCCGGTTTTTATTCCCTGGTGATAATGGGTGTTCTCTCAATACTACTGGCGATATTACTAATAGCGTTCCCTGGCGAGGGAGCTCTGGCAGCGATATGGCTTATAGGGATCTATGCCATTTTATTTGGCATTTCAACAGTTATTTTCGGTTTGAAATTACGTAGCTGGACAGAACCTTTCCAGGTAACCGAGCAACAGCTATAAAGCTGCAATTAATTCTTTGCTCAACCTGACTGCAATCACGGTAAGAAGTCTTCAAAATCGGTATAAAAATAGAGCTGTCGCATCTTAAGATTTCTGAGCACTCAAAATGACTACTTCTCAAAGTAAAAAACCCCGTGGCAGAGCCACGGGTTTTTTTAAAAATCAAAAACTAACTGCTTATGCTCATGATGCTCTATGTATCTTCTTATAACATCTGCTGTTACCCCATCCCCGACACTCCTTACAAAGTACCCATCGCTCCAAAACTCCCATCTCCAAAGTTCATCTCTCACCTCACGAAATTCTCTAAATACCTCCTCCACCCTCTTAGACAAATCATCTCTCAAAATCATCTTCCTATATTTTTGTATCCATACAAATTGATACTAAAGATCATATACCGCATGATGCGTTCTCTTTACTGGGCTCATACCCAGATTCTAAACTCTTTGTTGCCCAAAGGTCAAACCTGCTTTCATCCCCGTGGTTTCGCCACGGCGTATTCCAGAGGTGTTTTTAATAAAACTACTACAAACTTCGATCTGTTTCCGCATTCATTTCTTCTTTTTGTCTTTTAGAATCTTGAATACCTCCATCGCCAATAGTACTGTTGACCCCAAAAGAAAGAGGTAAAACCATTCCGTAATTGAGACGGGAGAGACTTGTAAAACCTTCTGCATGAAGGGAAGATACATAGCCAAAACATGAATACCCTGAGCCGCGAGTACGCCCACCACAAGAAGTACATTCCGCCTCAAGGGGACTTTAAAAGCAGACAGGTATTCCGAGCGACAATTGAAAACATGAAAGTTCTCAAATAATACCATGAGTAATAAAACCCTATTTCGAGCTGTGAATTCATCCCACCCTGATTCAAGCAACCAATACCAGGCCAAAAATGTTACCAATCCCATAGTAGCTCCTGAAGAAATCGTCTGCTGAGCCATCAACTTATTAAATATCCCCTCAGCAGGCTTTCTTGGGGGTCGAGTCATCGCTCCTGACTCACCGGCCTCGAAGGCCAATGCTACATCCTGAATACCATTGGTTACCAGATTAAGCCAGAGCAGTTGGACTGCAAAAAGGGGTAGTGGCAAATTCGCCAAAAGCGCTAACGTAAAAAGTACGATCTCAGCAGCCCCGGTAGAAATGAGAAGGTAAGTGACCTTGCGTATATTATCATATGCAAATCTCCCTTCTTCTACCCCAGCCACGATCGATGCAAAGTTATCGTCAGTGACTATAATCGAAGCTGTATCCTTGGCCACATCCGTTGCTGAACCCATGGCCACACCAATATTTGCCTTCCGTAGCGCGGGAGCATCATTAACTCCGTCACCCGTAACAGCAACAAAATGACCCAATTTTATCAACGCATCTACAATATCGAGCTTCTGCATCGGAGTCACTCTGGCAAAGACACGTACCGATTTTGCCATCTCAAGAAAATCGGGGACCTCTGGAGACCCAATTTCAGTCAACTGATGTCCGCTTACAATATCTTCCCAAGAATGGGCAATGCCCAATTCACGTGCGATAGCCAGGGCTGTCGCAGGGTGATCCCCTGTAACCATTGCTACCTCGACCCCTGCTCGCTTACACTTTTCCACCGCTTCTTTTACCTCAGGACGCAGAGGATCTATAAAACCGACCAAACCGAGTAGTGTAAGGGGCGGGATATCCTTTTCTTCAAAAGTTGTAAGTTCTACACCATCTTTCACCTGTCCGGAGGCTATGGCAAGCACCCGATATCCGTTTTCTGATAAAGACAGGGCCTCTTTTTCAATCATTTTTGAATTGATCCACTCGATTCTGTCAGCGACCCGAATAGTCTGACAAAATGGAAGGATTGCCTCTATAGCACCCTTTACAGCAACCTTTACTCGACCTTCTTCACCATAGAAATTGGCTGCATATCTTCTTTCCGATTCAAATGGTATCTCTCCCACGGTTTCAACTTCACGTCTTACAGAGTCAGGATCGATCCCTAACTTATAACCAAATGCCAAAAGTGCGACATCAATTGCATCGCCATGATGTTTCCATTGCCCGTTATCACGAAGAAGGCTCGCTTCATTACACAGTGTCGACACCTTTGCTATTTCCTCTAATTCGGATCTTGCCTCATCGGCAAGGCCATTCCCGATGTCTGCGAATACCTCTCCTTTGCCAACGTATCCTTCCCCTGAAACTTTAAATCGCTCGCCAGACGGAAAGGCAATCAATTTAACCGTTTGTTGATTGACAGTTAATGTGCCCGTTTTATCGCTGGCGATGTAAGTACAACTTCCCAGGCCCTCAACAGCGGTAAGTTTACGCACAATGACATTTCGTCTCGCCATGCGGTTTACCGCAATGGATAACGCGACCGTCATTGCCACAGGAAGCCCCTCGGGGATTGCAGATACCGCCAAAGCTACCGCCATAAAAAAAACCTCTATATACGGGATCCCCTTAGCTATTGCTATGATCGCAAGCAATGCACTCGCTCCCACAACAACAAAGCTTATCTTTTTGGCAAACCTCTCCATCCTGATTACCAAAGGGGCTTTAGTCATCTCCAAGGATGTAACCGTTTTAGCGATCTTACCTACTTCTGTATAAATACCGGTAGCTACAACCACTCCCATACCGCGTCCAGCAGTTACGGTGGATGCGGCGAAGGCCATATTTGAACGTTCGCTTACCGGCGAATCCTCGCTCAATTGACCTTTCCTTTTCTCTATAGCAAGCGATTCCCCTGTCAAAAGCGATTCATCAATGGTCAGGTTATTTACCTGTATGAGTCGAAGGTCTGCCGGAACCTTATTGCCTGATTCCAATAGGACGATGTCACCGGGAACCAGTTCCTCGGCTTGAATCTGCCTTTCAACGCCTCCACGCCTAGCCCTGGCGAATATTTTAAGAAGACTGTGCAGCGCTGCGGCGCTTTTTTCTGCTTTCCACTCCTGATATGTACCAAGCCCGGCATTAAGTAGAATCACAACAAATATGAATAAAGCGTCGGTGAATTCTCCGATAAGTATAGATACGATCCCAGCAACCAATAAAATGTAAATCAATGGACTTAAAAACTGATGCAGCGCTATGGCTCCCAGAGTAGGCGGTTCCTTATGTGGAAGTACGTTCTTACCGAACTCTTCCTGCCGCTCAATTACCTGGTCATTATTGAGTCCGCCGATAGTGGATTGGGTTTTTTTAAATACCTCTTGTTCTGATATCCAATGCCAAGCAATGACCTGATTTTTCTCTTGATATAGCATTTCTTTCGCCATCTTTTTCAACCGCTTTTATTTAATAGCCAAATTACTCCATTTTGATTTCTGCCAAGGGATGGTCAGAAGAGACTGACTCAACCAACTACTAAGCTGTAGGTGTGCCGAGCGATCATTAGCTCCTCGTTGATCGGAATCACCCAGACTGATACAGACTGTCATCTCGGCTAATCCTCGGCCCGCCCCTTAGGTTAGCAGCCTCATTAAGGCGAACTCCCAGCCACTCTGCATCCTGACAGACTCTCGCTCCAATGGCAGAAGAATTCTCACCAATACCAGCAGTAAAAACAAGCACATCGATCCCGCCAATGAGAAGGAAAAAAGAACATTTCCATCATTCCGAAAAAGTATCCGAACTTATTTCATTTGCAAGGTGGTTTTGAATCGATGTCTTACAAGTATTTATTCAATAGTAACTGAAATTTATTACTGCTGTTGACAATGCACAAATAAAGGTGTAGTTAATCGTTAAGATCTTTTCCTTTAACAGATAACTTACCGGATATTGAAAACACCTCTGATGTTGCTGCTGACAAATCATCTTAAGTAGATTTGCCATTTACAGCGCCTGACGGGCAGCGCAACTTCCCATTAAGGGACGAGGTGAAGATAGCAGATAAAAAAGGGAAGAAAATATTAGATGAGACAATTGAGTTTCAGGTGTCGATCGTCAAAGAGGAATCTTGTAGATAACTTAGTAAGAGAAATCAACCATTGTTTGACTGCACCGCTCCCCATCAAGGTGCTGGTAAAATTAAGCTAGTAAATTTTCTGAATTAAAGCAGCGGGAGCAATGAAACGAAGTAAAGCAGACGCTATTGTATTGACTAACGCAACTCACCACACTGTAATTTGTTTTTATCATGTCCTTAAACAGAAAATGAAGAAGTGATCAGGTCTACATTTGACAAATGGTGATAGGATTCAGGGTGCAGGATTCTGGATGCACGATGCATCATACAGAACAACACTACTAAGGATCCCAGCTTCTCGCGATTGACCCTCGTATGCGCTCCCGATTGAATGAAGTGTTAAGTTCCCTTTAATAGATAATTGTTAAACAAAAGTATTGAATTATCCTTAAGTTGCCAATACAATACTTACCATTTTTAAAACTTACATCCTTCGGGGGAAACTGCGTGACAAAATTTAAAAACATACTATTAGTAGTACATGGCAAAGATAACGAAGGCGAAGCGGTCAACAGAGCGTTCGCACTCGCCAAGAACAATAAGGCTAAGTTAACGGTAGTTGATGTTCTGGAGGAGCTGCCTAAGAAAATGAAGGACTTTCTTAAAATTGTTTCGGTTCGAGAACTTGAGAAGGCGGCTGTTAAGGAGAGGCTCCTGGAAATACAAAGGCTCATCAAACCGATTGAGACCAAGAAACGTATTAAGGCTAAGATCAGGATTCTTGTCGGAAAACCTCACATTGAGATAATAAAAGAGGTACTTAGACATAATAATGACTTGGTGATGAAAACCCCGGAGGGCAGGGGCGGACGAAGATTTGCACTTTTCGGAAGCATTGATATAAATCTAATGCGTAAGTGTCCCTGTCCGGTCTGGATGGTTAAGCCTTCCAAATCTAAAAGATATTCCCGGATTCTTGCAGCGGTCGATCCCGATCCCTTTGAGAGGGTCAAAAATGAGCTGAATAACGTAATTATGGAATTGGCAGTCTCGATTTCTCAATCAGAGAAAAGTGAACTCCATATAGTCCATGCGTGGAGGCTTTGGGGCGAAAGCGCTTTGCGGGGTCACCGCGCCAGAACGACTGAGGCTGAGATCAACAAATTGCTCCAAGATACAAGGAATTTTCACAAAAGGTGTTTAGATAACCTTCTAGCTAGGTTCCCCTTTGCTAAATTAAAGCACAAGGTCCACCTTCGGAAAGGCGATCCAGGGATACTGATTCCGGACATCGCCGGGAAGGAACGGATAGATCTTATCGTAATGGGCACAGTGTGCCGCACGGGTCTACCCGGATTTATCATAGGAAATACAGCGGAGTCGGTTCTTAATCAAGTAGATTGCTCGCTTTTAACCGTAAAACCATATGGATTCATTTCACCCATAAAAGTGTGACATAGAGACGGGAGAAAGACACTAATTTCTTTGTTTATAGATTCTTATCAAGCAATTTTCTTACTGATTAGATCCCGGGTATGCGATAAGAAATTTCTGCTATCGATAATAAGTGTCGGTTCCCTCTTTGTTCAATTTAGAGTGAATCGAAATACTTAGCCATACGTTTTCTTGTCTCGGAATCAGGCAGCCGTCCAATTCCAGCCCCCATGTTGTCCTCCATGTGTTTTACTTTTGCCGTTGTGGGAATAGGACCTGTAACAGAGGGATTGAATATCACAAACTTAAGGAAGAACTGCGCCCAGCTCATACAGTCAATTCAGAAGACCATTAATTAAAGGGGACGCATGTCCTTTTCATTCATTGAATCGGGTTTTCCAAAGTGGTACGGATACACCACCTCATCCCATCTCACCTCCCCCTCAACGCACTTTGCATAAGGGTCCAGGCGCAGCTTAGCAGGAGCCGGCCTCACGTTGCTATCGACGATGGCCATTTCGAACCGTATCGTATTCATGGCGCATACAATCTTTGTTTTATGTTCAGGCAGCCATTTCATTTCTCATCTTCCCTCTTTATAATTTCTCAATATAATTTCGCACGCTTCCTCTGCTGTTTCAACATATTGGAAGAGATCAAGGTCTTCCGGTGAGATGACCCCTTCCTCGACCATCACATCGAATCTTACGATTCGATCCCAAAACTCCCTCCCGAAAATAAGGATCGGTATGGGCTTGATCTTCTTCGTCTGTATAAGTGTCAATGTCTCAAAGAGTTCATCGAGGGTGCCGAAACCGCCTGGGAAGGCAACAAGTGCCCTAGCCCTGATAAGGAAGTGCATCTTTCGAATTGCGAAATAGTGAAATTGAAAACAGAGATCAGGTGTGATGTATTCATTGGGTACCTGCTCAAAGGGAAGGACTATATTGAGGGCGATGCTTTCAGTGCCCGCATCACAGGCACCGCGGTTAGCCGCCTCCATTATTCCTGGACCTCCACCGGTAATGACCACGAAATTAAGATCATCAGATTTCCCGGCCTGTGAAATCAGGTACGAGAGCCTGCGCGCCTCCTCATAATACTTCGAGTTTACGGCAATGCCGCGTATTATCGTCGCCTTCCGTGCAAGCGCCTCATCCGTTGGATTTTTAAGAGCCATGGCCTCTGCATCTGCCAGTTGCTTCTCTGCGACCTCTGGATCCGAAATCCTGGTGCTTCCAAAGATAATAATGGTATTCTCGATATTGTGCTCCTTCATCACAAGCTCCGGCTTCAGCAGTTCAAGTTGAAGACGGACAGGTCTGAGTTCGTCTCTAAGCAGGAAGTCAGTGTCCCGATAAGCTAATCGGTAAGAAGGTGAACGGGTCTGTGGCGTTGTGATAAATAATTCAGCGGCCTGAGCATCTTCTAACGCCGAAGGATATATCTCTTTTTTTCTTTTAAGCGTCATAACTTACCCTCCTCTTTATCAAGTTCGGTTATATTAATCATCCAATCCAAATTAAGAATCGATTTAAGCCAGTTACAATAATATCTCTTCCTCTGGCAACCAATTTCAGGCGAGGACCTGGATTTTTGTATTAGCATAGCTTTTGTTTCTAAATCTTTTTCAACCGCTTTTATTTAATAGCCAAATTACTCCATTTTGATTTCTGCCAAGGGATGGTCAGAAGAGACTGACTCAACCAACTACTAAGCTGTAGGTGTGCCGAGCGATCATTAGCTCCTCGTTGGTCGGAATCACCCAGACTGATACAGACTGTCATCTCGGCTAATCCTCGGCCCGCCCCTTAGGTTAGCAGCCTCATTAAGGCGAACTCCCAGCCACTCTGCATCCTGACAGACTCTCGCTCCAATGGCAGAAGAATTCTCGCCAATACCAGCGGTAAAAACAAGCACATCGATCCCGCCAATGAGAAGGAAAAAAGAACATTTCCATCATTCCAAAAAAGTATCCGAACTTATTTCATTTGCAAGGTGGTTTTGAATCGATCTCTTGCGAGTATTTAATCAATAGTGCCTGAAATATGTTACTTTTGTTAATAATACACGTCTTAAGATGGAGGTAATCGTTAAGATATTTTCCTTTACCAAACAACTTACCAGATATTGAAAACTTGGGACAGATATGTTAATGAATTTCCCAGCAGCAAGCTGCACGGGATCATAATAGAAACTGAAGGTCTCAGATGTCATTGCTGTAGATGTTAGATATTTCGTGGACAAAATTCTTACAATTTTATGAATATAGTTATTTTCATCAATCCTTTTCAGAATGAAAAGGAATTAAACGGCATTCCAAAAATTGCGTTAAGAAAATCAAAAACGAAGACGTTAAAAAAAATTTGCGGGTTGCGGTTGAATTAAATTTTTTAGTCGGAGTTTATGATTTTTAGCAAATTTTTGGACAGCCTTGATTTTTGCTTCTTTGTATCAAGACAAAGAAGTTAAAAACGACAAGTAAGATGAATCAGGAAAACGCTTTTAAAGATTCTGTCCCCGAAATATCTGGCATTTACAATTGCGAGGAACCCTGGGCCAAGTCGAAGGAGACGAAGCAATCCAAAACCGGCGAAAGGATGAGATTGCTACAATTTCGGAGTTTATCCCAAATCGAAGGGCAAATTTCGCAATGACAGGCGGGGGGAGACCTGTAACAAGCTAAAGGGA
>Ga0214472_10005193_pt1 | contig 13694 bp, 11 predicted proteins | sample RVTome_6_FD_207662 | JGI IMG/M metagenome (GOLD analysis project Ga0214472, IMG submission 207662) | Soil microbial communities from uranium-contaminated site in the Upper Colorado River Basin, Wyoming, United States - RVT140D175 | ecosystem: Environmental > Terrestrial > Soil > Contaminated >... | reverse complement strand
ATCGCGGTTGGTCGAGGCGACCCGTGCGCCACCCGCCTCCCCTGCGCCACCCGCTTCGCCGCCGTCACCCGGCTGCAGGTCGGTCCACAACCGCCACTCGACCTCGATGCTCTCACCGACGGGGATATCGGCCGTCCAGCGGATCCTTACCGAGCCCTCACCGCCCTCGCCAAGGGCCAGGTCCATGTCGTTGAGGTCCCGGCGGGCCGTGACCTCGGCGGGCGTGAAGGCCAGGTACGAGCGCCGGACGTACGAATCGAGGCCCACGTAGGAGAAGACCAGCGAGCGGTCGGTGGCGGCGGTGTCCAGGAAACGCCCGCGTCCGGCCCGGGACTGGCCGCGGACCTCGAAGATGTCGGCGCCGTCCATGTCCAGCTCCAGGTCGAGCACGATCGACTGTTCGCCGGCGCTGAAGTTCGTGACCGTGATCTGCTCCGCCAGGCCGTCCCCGATCCAGCGGCGGCGGAGCATCGAGAGCGACTGGCGGGCGACGGGTGCGGCCCCGACCTTGTCGTCGCGGTTGCGCCGGAATTCCGGGTTCGTCAGCTGGATGACGCCCTCGTGGTTGGCCGAGACCTGGGATCGGAGGAGCGTCGGCCGGGCGCCGTTCAGGCGGAGGACGGCGCACGACAGGGCCCGCGTGTCCAGGTCGTAGAGGCCCAGGCCCCGCCCGTCCGGGTGGATGTCGCCGAAGGTGTCCGTGAGGAGGTACAGGTTGCCGTGCTTGAGCACGGCGACCCCGCCGAGGTCGGTCGCGGGGTGGATCGTGGGGCTCGGGGCAGGCAGCCACCGGACGTCCGCCGCGGGCGTCGACTGGCTCTCCAACGTCGGCTGGGCCACGGAGGGATTGTCACCCGGATCGCGCTTCGGCGCGAGCACCGGTCGTGTCGCCGGCCTCCCGACGGCTTCTCGGGCACGGCCACGGGCCATGACGCCCACTCTCCGGTGCCCCGCCGCGACGTCGGGCACCGCTCTCGATTCAGAGGTCACGCTGCGAGGTGGCTGCAACGTCGCCATCGGTGCCTGCCATAGGCCGGCAAGGCCGGAGTGGCTTACGATCTCGCCGGTCTGGACCAGATCAGGGGAGGCGATGGGTACGCTCGGCGACATCGAGCAGGCGGACATGACCGGGACCGCGGAATCGTTCCGGCCGGAGCGCCTGGCCGGCGTGGTTGACGCCGTGTCCGACCCGATCACCGTCCAGGCCGCTGACGGCCGTGTTGTCTTCGCCAATCTCGCGGCGGCGCGAGCGGTGGGAGCCGAGTCGCCGGACCAGGTGGCTGAAGCACAGGGTGTCGTCTTCGATCGGTTCGAGCTGTTCGACGAGCTCGGCCGGCCCGTCGATCCGGACGAGCTGCCCGGACGCGTGGCCCTCAGGACCGGTGTCGCCCAGGCCCTCACGATCCGCTACCGCGACCGGGCGACCGGGGCCGAACGCTGGTCGGCGATCTCGGCCGTGCCGCTGTTCGATGATGACGGCCATCCCGAGTTCGCGGTCAACATCATCCATGACGTCACCGGGTCGAAATCGGTCGAGGAGGCGCTGCGGGTCAGCGATGCCCGCTCGAGGCTCCTGGCCGACGCGACCCGCGATCTCGACGAATCGCTCGATCTCGATCGGACGATCGCGACGTCGATGGCCCTGGCCGTGCCGCACCTCGCCGACTGGGCGACGCTTGACCTCGTCCAGCCCGACGGTTCCGTCGAGCGCGTGGCGGTCGACGTGGCCGATCCGAGCCGGGCCGAGATCGCGGATCGGATGTGGGCGTACTCGGTGGAACCGGGCGCGGGACGGGCCGGCGACCGGGCGATCAACGAGCGACGTCCGGTCATCGCCAACTTGTCATCCGACGAGTCGGTCGTCGATACCGCGCGACCGGGCCTCGTGGAGACGATCCATGAGCTCGGGACGACGAGCGCGATGGCGGTTCCGCTCGTCGCCCGCGGGAGCGTCGAAGGCGTCCTCTTCCTGGCGGCCAGCGACGACTCGCGCCGCTACGAGGATGCCGACGCCGCCTACGCCATGGAGCTCGCTCGCCGGATCGCCCTGGCCGTCGGGAACGCCCGTCTCTACGCCGCGGAGCAGGTCGCCCGGCGCGGGGCCGAGGACGCCGCCGCCCGGGCCGAAGCGCTGCTCGCCGACCTCGAGAACCAGAGCAATCGCCTCGAGACGACGATCCGCAACCTGCCCAGCGGCGTGATCGTCGCGGAGGCCCCGTCGGGGCGGACGCTGATCGTGAACGAGGCGGTCGATCGGATCCTTGGCACGGCCGGGGCGCCGCCGGATCAGATCTGGGACCGCGTTCTCGAGGGGTTCCGGCCCGACGGATCGCGCTACGGTCCCGATGAGTGGCCGCTCGCGCGGACGGTCCGGACCGCCGAATCGGTCGAGGACGAGGAGATCCGGGTCGCGCGGCCGGACGGCTCCGTGGTCTGGATCTCCGCCCGCTCGGTGCCGATCACCGATGCGCGTGGCAACGTCGCGGCCGGCGTCGTCGTCTTCGAGGACATCACGGCCAGGCGTACGGAGCAAGCCCGGACGCAGTTCCTGGCCGAGGCAGGCGCGATCCTCGCCTCCTCGCTCGACTTCGAGGAGACCATCGCCAGCGTCGCCCGGCTGGCGGTGCCGGCCGTGGCCGCCTGGAGCGCCGTCGACGTCCTCGATGACGACGGCCGGCTCGCCGCACTCGCGCTGGTGCACGCCGATCCGTCGCGGGCGGCGGAGGTGGCGTCGCTCCGAGCGCAGCTCGAGTCGGGCGGTGTCGAGTCGATTGCCGCGCAGGTCGTCCGGAGCGGTCAGGCGATGGTCCTGGACCTCTCCCGGGCCGTCATCGAGGGTGCCCTCGAGACCCTGCCGGCTGCGGTCCTCGCCGGCGGTGCGGTCGACGCCCTTCGATCGCTCGATGGCACGTCGCTGATCTGCGTCCCGCTGCTCGTCGGCGGCAGGCCCATCGGGGCGCTCACGCTCGCCTCGTCCGGGGGCCCGAGCAGCCTCGGTCACGAGGACCTGCCGTTCGCGCGCGAGCTGGCGGCGCGAGCGGCATCGGCGGTCCAGAATGCCCGGCTCTTCCGCGATGCCGCCCGGTTCCGGACGATCCTCGACACCGTTCGGGACGGCGTGACGATGAACGATCCGCTGACGCTTCGAGTCACGTATGCCAACGACGCCGTCCTCGAACAGCTCGGGCGCAGCCGGGACGAGGTTGTCGGCCATGCGACCCCGGACTGGACGGAAGGGTTGTCGACGGAGCAGCTCGAGGCGTTCATGGACCCGATCCTGTCCGGCGAGCAGGTCTCCCGGAGCCTCGACGTCGTCCGCGTCCGGCCCGACGGCACCCGCATCCCGGTGGAGATCCGCTGGCAGCTGGTACAGCTGCCCGGGTCCGGACAGCATCTCGTCGCCATCAGCCGGAGCATCCAGGAGCGAATCGAGACCGAGGCGCGCCTCACCCGGCTGGCCCGTGCGGAACACGCCCGGGCGGCCGAGCTCAACGCGATCATCGGGGCGATCGGCGAGGGCCTCATCGTCCTCGACGGTGCCGGCCGGGTGACGCTCGCCAACCCGACGGCCCGGGCCCTCCTCCAGCCGCTGGACGACTGGACCCTCGACGCCGTGCTGGCCCGCCTCGAGGATCCCGACGGCACGGCCCGGGCCGCCCTGACGGAGCCGGGAACGACGGTCACGCTCCGCCTCCGGGCGCCCGCCCAGGGATGGATCGAGGTCAGCAACTACGCGGTCGAGGACGAGCCCCTCCCCGACGGCGAGCACATCGTGATCCTCCGCGACGTCACGGTCGCCCGGGAGCGCGAGGCCGTCCGCGACGCGTTCGTCGGGATTCTCTCCCACGAGCTGCGGACCCCGGTCACCACGATCTACGCCGGCGCGAAGGTCCTCTCGCGGAGCGAGGGCCGCCTCGACGAGGCCACCCGGCGGGGGATCTTCGAGGACATCCATGCCGAGGCCGAGCGCCTCCACCGCCTCGTCGAGGACGTCGTCGCCCTGACCCGCTTCGGGGAGGGCACCCTCGACATCGGCAGCGAACCGGTTCTCCTGCAGCGGGTCGTGCCGGCCGTCGTCGGCTCGGAGCAGAGCCGCTGGCCGGAGGGTCGCTTCGACGTCGACCTCGCGCCCGGCCTGCCGGCGGTTTCCGGGGATCCCACCTACGTCGAGCAGGTGATCCGCAACCTCCTCGCCAATGCCGTGAAGTATGGCGGCTGCCAGGCGACGATCCAGCTCATCGTCCGGGCCGAGGACGATGAGGTCCGGGTCCAGGTCCTCGACAACGGCCCCGGCTTCCCGCACGACGAGGCCGGGCGTCTCTTCGAGCTGTACTACCGGTCTCCATCCACGGCGCGCCAGGCGAGCGGCTCCGGGATCGGCCTGTTCGTGTGTGCGCGGCTCCTCAACGCGATGGGCGGCCGGATCTGGGCCGCCAACCGGCCGGAGGGAGGGGCGGAGTTCGGCTTCGCCCTCCGGGTGATGTCCGAAGACCGCTAGGCCGATCACCCGGGTCCGGCCGGGTCCGGCAGTCCCTCAGAGCCTCGTCGGGTGACGCTCCCTCGGCGTCGACCCAGAGCAGGCGGTCGCGCCCGAGGGATCGAACGACGGCTCGGTTGAGCTCGACGCGGCGTCCCCCTCTTCCGATGTCAGGGCGACGGAAACGACGAGCCGCAGCCCGGGGGTTCCCATTCGATGTCGCAGGCCGTCGGACCCGGCCCGGCGACGCGCCTCGGCCCGGCAGATCAGACCGGGTGGTCCTCGCTGGGATCGTGGTAGCGCCCGCAGGCCCGGCACCGGGGAATCCCGTAGAGCTGTGCGCTCCGCGCCTCCTTGTCGGCTTCTCGCCGAAGGCGCTCGAGACGGCAGTGGCTGCACTCGGGACACGTCCCGACCGGCAGCAGGCGGAGCATCGCCGCCACCCCGAACAGGGTGATCGCCAGGGCCGAAACGACAGCCGTGGGCTCGATCATGAGTCGTCGCGGCCTTCAATCGGGTCGTAGCTCAGGAGCGAGCCCTCGGCCGCCGTCAGTCCGGTCATCGACCCCCGCATCGGCGGCAGGTCGGTCCCCGCGCCGAGGTCGGGGCCGTTGAGCGAGCCCGACGCGCTCATTCGGTCGAGGCCCTCGAGGGCGCCCTCGTCGACCGGCTCGCCGCGGTTCCGGGACCAGCTCATCGCCATCGACGCCGCCGCGATCGCGAGGGCCACGATCACCGCGCCCCCGAGGAGCCACAGCCACCCGGGCCGCTGCGGACGCCCGCGCCAGCGATCGACGGTCTCGTCTGCCCGCCGGCCGAGCAGCTCCAGGGACGGGAGGTCTATCTGCGACGCGTCGGGCAGTCGATCCAGGAGCACGTCCCGCGCCGGCTCGACGACTCGGAGCATGGATGCAGCGGTCATGGCGATGTCCTCAGTGCGGATCCCGATCGTGGCCGATCGGGCCGCGCATCCAGGACTGCGCGGCAGTGCCTTCGCCTTGCAGCCTCGTGTCGCTCCGCCGCCTGAGCGTGACCCGGCCGCGGCGCCGACCGGAAGGGCTGTAATGGGGCCGCAAGGGCCGTGTAATCCGGATGCCGGACGCCGAGAGCGGCGCGGAAGCCGTTCGACCGCACGCTTGGGGGGACGCCGTCCGCGCGCGGAGTCGCGCGGCCCGCGCCGAAGCCGGCCCATCCGGGGAGGGGACGTCATCCAGGACATCGAGCGCACGATCCCGAGGGCCGAGGTCGATCGGTCCGATCTGGCGGTGTAGTGGCCGTCGTGGAACATGCCATGCCGCCCGGGCGGGCCGGGCAGCCTCGCCCGGATCCGGACGTCGGTCCCCTCAAGGACCTTGCCCAGCAGCTGCGGGTCGACGCGATCCGGGCCAGCGCGGCGGCGGGAGCCGGCCATCCGACCTCGGCGATGTCGGCCGCGGAGCTCATGGCCGTCCTCATCGCCCGCCACCTCAGGGTCGATCCCGCCGCGCCCCACGACCCGGCCCGCGATCACCTCCTCCTCGAAGGGCCACGCGGTGCCGCTCCTGTACGCGGCCCTCCTTGCCATCGGCGCGATCGAGGAGCCCGAGCTCCTGACGTTCCGCCAGCCGGGCAGCCGCCTCGGGGGCCACCCCGTCCCGGGCATCCCCTTCGTCGACGTGGCGACCGGGCCGCTGGGAGTCAGCCTGGCGATCGGATCGGGCATGGCTCTGGCCATGCAGCGCCTCGAGCCGCGATCCTCGAGGATCTGGGTCGTCTGCGGGGACGGCGAGCTTGCCGAGGTAGGGGCGGATCGTCGTCGTCGAGGATCATCGCCCCGAGGGCGGCCTCGGGAGCGCGGTCGCCGAGGCCCTGGCGGAGCGTGGCCAGTCGCTGGTGCTTGCCCATCTCGCCGTTCGGGGCATGCCGGGCCCGGCCTCGCCAGCGGAGCAGCGAGCGGCTGCCGGCATCGATGCGGCCGCGATCGCCGCCGCGGTCCGGCGGCTGGCCGCCGGGGAGGCCGGACCTGACGCGCCGCTGCAAGCCTCGCCTGCAGGACGGGGCGACGGCCTGTAGTGCGCCCGGGCCGATCCTTGGGTGCGATCCGCCCGGCTCGCCGGTGACGGGTCGGAGGACCGTGATCGGAGGAAACTCGCCATGACGTACGAAGAAAACGACGTCCGGCAATCGGGCGACGAAACCACCAATCCTTCGAACAGTCCTGTCCAGCGCCGAACGATGATGAGTCCTAGCGGCGGCGAGGTCGCCCGGCGGGTGATCGTCCTGATCTTCGGGATCATCCAGGCGCTGATCGCCGTACGGATCGTGCTGCTGCTCCTGGATGCCCGAGAAGCCAATGCGCTCGTCTCGTTCATCCTGGACATGAGCCAGCTGTTCGTAGTCCCGTTCGAAGGCATTTTCCGGACCAATGCCCTCACGTCCGGCGGATCGATCCTCGACATCGCCGCGATCGCCGCGCTCGTCGGCTGGACGATCGTCGAGGCGATCGCCCTCTGGATCATCAACGTCGTTCGGCGGGAGCCTGTCTGACCGACTTCTTCGAGGCCGCGCGCGGGCCTCGCTCGCATCGGCTGCTCAGTGGTGCCGGCCGCGCAGGGACAGGGCGAGCGACCCGCCCGTCCCGTGGCCGGCACCGCCCTCCTTTCGAGGCGGGAAAGACTGGGCGGGGCGCGGCACGCGGCACGGCCTGTGACACTCGCCCGCCGGCCGTCTATCGTCGGCCGCCATGAAGCCGAGGCCCGAGGGGACCGCGCATCGCCGGAAGGAGCGCCGGATCGGCGGTGGCATCCCGCGCCTGCCGTGGCGGCGCCTCGTCAACCCCTTTCGCCCCCTCGAGATCCTCTCGCCGGACCAGCTCGACGCGATCCACCGGGCGTCGCTCCGGATCCTCGCCGAGATCGGGCTCCAGGTCCTCGGCGATCGGGCGATCGACCTGCTCGCCGCCGCCGGCGCGACCATTGACCGGTCCGAGCGGCGGGTCCGCCTCGATCCCGGTCTCGTCGAGGAGCGGATTGCGACGGTCCCCTCGACGTTCACGCTCCACGCTCGAAACCCGGACCGGTCCATCGAGATCGGCGGGCGGAACGTCGCCTTCACCTCCGTCGGTGGCCCGGCGTTCGTCGCGGACCTCGATCGGGGGCGGCGGCCCGGCAACGCCGCCGACCTCCGCGACTACGTCCGCCTGATCGGCGCCCTCGACGTCATCCACCAGGAAGCCGGCGGCCCGCTCGAGGCGACCGACCTCCCCGTCGAGACCCGCCACCTCGACCTCTACGAGCTCCTGGCGACGACCCTCGACAAGACCTGGCAGTGCGTCGGCTTCGGGCGGACGCCGGTCGACGATGCCATCGAGATCGCCTGTCTGGCTCGCGGGGTGAGTCGCGAGGTCCTCACCCGCGAGCCGAGCGTCATGACGATCATCAACTCGAACTCGCCCCTCCGCCTCGACGGGCCGATGTCCGAGGGCCTCATCGAGATGGCGCTCCATGGCCAGGCGGTCGTGGCGACGCCGTTCACCCTGGCCGGGGCGATGAGCCCGGCCACGATCGCCGGCGCGCTCGCCGAGCAGAACGCCGAGGCCCTCTTCATGGTCGTCCTGACCCAGCTCGCCCGGCCCGGCGCGCCGGTCGTCTACGGCGGCTTCACCTCGAACGTCGACATGCGGACCGGCTCGCCGGCGTTCGGGACGCCGGAATACGTGAAGGCGGCCTTCGCGACCGGCCAGCTGGCGCGCCGCTACGGCCTGCCGTTCCGCTCGTCCAACGTGACCGGCTCGAACACCGTCGACGCCCAGGCGGCCTACGAGTCCGAGATGGCCGTCTGGGGCGCGGTGATGGGCGGGGTGAACCTGCTCTACCAGGGCGCGGGCTGGCTCGAGGGCGGCCTCACCGCCTCGTACGAGAAGCTCATCCTCGACGCGGAGATCCTCCAGATGATCGGCGAGGTCCTCCAGCCGCTCGTCGTCGACGAGGCGGAGCTCGGCGTGGACGCCATCGCGGCGGTCGGACCGGGCGGCCACTTCTTCGGCTCGGCCCATACCCTCGAGCGCTTCGAGCATGCCTTCTACCGTCCGATGCTCTCGGACTGGCGGAACTTCGAGACGTGGCAGGAGGACGGCTCGCGGACCGCGGCCGAGCGGGCCAATCGCATCTGGAAGCAGCTCCTCGCCGAGTTCGAGCCGCCGCCGATGGACCCGGGCGCCGTCGAGGCGGTCGGCGCGTTCGTAGCGCGGCGCAAGCGGGAGTCCAGCGCCGGTGGCGCGGCTCGCTGACCGGCGCCGGCTCGACAGGCTGTTGGCGGCCGTCACCGCCATGCGACGAAGGAAGCGCCTCGACCACCAAGCGCAGGCGTCGCTTGGCCGCCGCCGGCGCCACCGAGCGGCAGAAGCGGCCTGCCGCGAGGGCTCGGGCGTCGAATGGCCGCCGCTGGCGCCACCGAGCCCCGGAGGCGGCCTGCCACGCGGGCTCCGCCGTCGTTTGGCGCCGATCGCCGCAGGGTGGACCGCGACATCCAGCGTGCCCGTTCTTTGCCAGATTCCATCCAGCGCGACGGTACGCGTCGTTCGGCGCCGGGGTTCCAGTGGCTCCGGCTCCCGGAGGGTGGCCGCCGTGCGTGGGAGGCAGACGGCGGCAATGCTCGAACCGCCGCGGCCTGGCCCAGCGTCGCCCGGAGCGGAATCTGGCAGGTTGCCCGGAACGCGCGGACCGGCACGAGCCCAGGGCGGACAGGGCGGACGCCCCGGGGAGCCGCGTGCGGCTCTGTCGGCCCCGCGAGATCCGGCCCGCGCGCGCCGCCGTAGTGCCCTCGACGCCCACCGCGTGCAGGAGACGCCTTCGATGACCACCCAACGAGCCCGTCATGCCAGCCCGACCGCCATCGACGCGACGTCGTGATCCGCTGAGCGCTCGACAAGCGACGGCGACCGGACGCAGGATTGACCGATGGCCGGGACGGGCGTGCCTCGATGACGCCGGGCGGCGACCGCGATCCCGACGACGGCCTGCTCCTGCGCCGAGTGGCCGGCGGTGACGAGGCCGCCTTCATGACCCTCTACGATCGACACGCGGGCGCCCTGTTCGGGACGACGGTCCGGTTCCTCCGGGATCGAGAATCCGCGGCGGAGGTGCTCCAGGACGTGTTCATGGCCATCTGGCAGCGGGCGGACCAGTACGACCCGCGCTTCGGCTCGGCGTTCGGTTGGCTGCTCGGGATCGCCCGCAATCGCGCCATCGACCGCCTCCGCGCCGAGTCGCGGCGACCGCGGGCCGTCCGCGCCTGGACCGATGACCCCGACGCGAACGACACGGTCGACCTGCTCGACTGGGCCGGCCGCCGCCGCTCCGGTCCCGCCGAGGACGACCCCGTGATCGAGGTCGACCGGCGCTGGACGCGCTCGCTCGTCCGGACCACCCTCGCGGAGATGCCGCCCGACGAGCGGCAGGTGGTCGTCCTCGCCTACGACCACGCCCTCAGCCAGTCCGAGATCGCGGCCCGCCTGGGGATGCCCATCGGGACCGTGAAATCGAGGACGCGACGGGCCCTCGCCCGTCTCCGCTCGCGCCTCGCCGACGTTCCCGACCTGCGACCGGGTGACCGGGCCGAGGCGTCCGTGGCGCAGCCCTCGGAGCTCGATCGATGACCCCGCTCGATCACGCCGAGGCCCACGAGCGCCTGGCCGACCTCGCCCTGGAGCCAGGAGCGCTCGATCGCCTCGGCCCCGCGACGACGGACGCGCTCGGCGCCCACGTCGTGACGTGCGAGACCTGCCGCCGCGACGTCGAGGCCTGGCGACGGACCCATACCCGCCTTCTCGATGCCCGCGGACCCGGCGAGGACCGCGTCGAGCTGGCCCAGCTCGCCGGCGACGAGCCGATCGTCGTGCCGCCGGAGCTGCGCGGCGCCGTGCTCGCCGCCGCCCGCCGGACACCGGTCGCCGGTCGCTCGCCGGGAGGCGCCGCGGGCAGGATCGCCGTCCCGGCGGAGGTCGTCGCGCCGGTGCCGGTCGTGAGTCGGGCGTCGGCGATCCGGTTGCCGGTTCGCGGACGCCCTCCGATCGGGCGACTCCTCCCGCTCGTCGCGGTCCTCGCCATCGTCATCGTCGGGGCGGGGGTCGTCGTGGACCAGGCGGGCCGCGCGGATCGCGCCGTCCAGGAGGTCGCCAGGCTCGAGGCGGTGACCGCCAGCCTCAACCGCGTCCTCCGCGACCCGGCCCACCAGGTCGTGAATCTCCGCGGCGCCGACGGGTCCGCGAGCGGATCGCTGTCCTGGTCGAGCCGCGACCTCGTCGTCCTGACGACCGCCCTCGAGCCGCCCCCGCCGGATCGCGTCTACCGCTGCTGGATCGAGCGCGACGGGAAGCGCTCGCCGGTCGGCCAGATGTGGTTCGCCGGCGGCTCGGCGTTCTGGAACGGCACGCTCGACGAGTGGGCGACGACCTCGTTCGAGGCCGGCGGGACGTTCGGGGTCAGCCTCGAGCCGGTTGCCGGCCCGGCCGGCAACCCGGCCGTGCTCGTGGCCCAGTTGCCCGACTGAGTTGGGCCGGCGTCCGCGGACGCCCTGATCGGTCAGCCCCCGCGGCGCCGGTTGCGGCGACGGGCGTCGCCGGCCTCGGTCAGGGCTACGGGCGCCGGGGCCGGCGGCACGAACGGCAGCTCGACCTGGTCGCGGAGGCCGCTCCGGATGATCCGCTCCAGCTCCGCGACCGCGAGGGGGTCGGTCTCGACGGGCTGGTAGGCGGCAAGCCGGCGGTCGACCTCCGCGGTCGCCCGAGCCGCGGTGTCGGGCGACCCGGCCTTGACCCAGTTCTCGCGGTTGTCGCGCTCCCACGTCCGGCTCGGCAGGTAGAGCTCCGATGGCCAGTGGGCCGACGTGTGGTCGGCCATGATCAGGTGCTGGTCGGCCCGGAGCTGCTCGAGGAGCCGGTCGACCGGCAGGTCGTCGACCGGGTGGACGTCGCGGACGAAATGGAGGACCTGGCCGCAGACCTCGTCGTCGAAGATCAGCTTGGGCAGGCTGAAGACGAGTAGGAAGTCGAGCATCCCGGGCCCCGAGACGCTGTTGACGCCGGCGAGGGCCGCGAGGAGGGCGCTGCCGAAGGTCTCCGCGCCGGCCTGGGCATCGAGGACCTTGGCGTCCGACAGCGCCATGTACGACTGGCAGGGCAGGCCGAGCGCCTTGGCGACCTCCACGTAGGCCACGTCGAGCCGGAGGGCCTCGATGGCGGCCATCGGCGAGCTCGCGATCTTCATGTGGAACGTGGCCGGCGCACCGCCGAAGAGCACGGGTGCCCCGGGCCGGATCAGCTGGGCCATCGTGATCCCGGCGAGGACGTCGATCGTGTGGAAGACGACGGCCCCGATCGTGGTGACCGGGGCGATGAGGCCCTGGAGGGTCACCGGCACGATCTCGACCGGGACCCCGGCCTCGACGCAGTCGATCAGGTTCTGGCAGGAGTCTTCGCTGTAGCGGAAGTTGCCCGAGGCGGTGATCGTGAAGATCGACATCGGGCGGGCGATGAGGTCGGCCCGATCGCGCCGGAAGACCTGCATCATCTCGACCATCCGCTCGACGCCGTGCTCGGTGAAGGCGCCCGAGACGACCGGCCGCTTCGAGTTCGTCAGGACGAGGAAGAGGCGCCAGGCGTCGGCCACGCCGACCTCGATGTCGTCGTTCGTCGAGAACGCCGTCGCCAGGTAGGCGATGTTCCGGAGTCCGTCGGCGAGTCGGACGTACTCGACGAAGTCGACGGTCGTGGCCAGGCGGACCTCGCCGGTTCGATGGTCGGCGACCTTGAGCCCCGACGAGCCGGGCACGAAATGGACGCGATCGCCACCGAGATCCGCGTGCGGGATGCCGTCCCTGTCGTGGAGGACGAACGACGAGGGAGCCGCCGCGACCGCGCGCTCGACCACCTCACGCGGGAAGAGGACGCGTTCGCCGGCCGAGTCCATCGGCAGGCCGTGCTCGAGGAGGCGCCGGCGCATCTCGGCGCCCCGGATCTCCATCCCGCTTGTCGCGAGGACGCGGATCGCCTCGTCGAGGATCCGCTCGACGAGGCCCGGCTCGAGCACCTGCAGGGTGGGCCGCATCGACAGCATGGTGCTCGCGCCGACGCTCGCGCGCACGACCCGGTTGCGCGTGATGGATCCGGCCGTCCCGGGTGGTCGACGACCTGCGGCCTGAGGGCGAACGAGCCTCGCTCTTGACGTGGCTAATGGCGTTAGCCATACTCAAGCGGAAAGCTAAGGTCAATAGCCACAACTCGAAGGAGACCACCCATGCCCGCGGCGATCGCGACGCCTTCCACCCCACACTCCGACCATGGCCCCGTCGACATGGCGGGGCCGGTGCCGACTCGCTTTCTCGATCGACCCGATGGCCGGATCGCGTACGACGTCACGGGCGACGGTCCGCTCGTCGTGTGTGTCCCCGGGATGGGCGACCTCCGGTCTGTGTACCGCTTCCTCTCCCCGGTCCTTGTCGCTGCCGGCTTTCGGGTCGCGACCCTGGACCTCCGCGGCCACGGCGACAGTGACGCAACGTTCCGCGCATACGACGACGTTGCGGCCGGCCGCGACATCCTCGCTCTCGTGGCCGAGCTGGGCGGTCCCGCGATGGTGATCGGCAACTCGATGGGTGCCGGCGCCGCGGCCTGGGCGGCGGCCGAAACGCCCGCGCTCGTGCGGGCGCTCGTCCTCGTCGGGCCGTTCGTCCGGAACGCCCCGGTCGGCAAGCTCGCCGAGTTGTCGTTCCGCATCGCCCTGCTGCGACCGTGGGGGGCGGCCGCCTGGATCGCCTGGTACGCGAAGCTCTATCCGGGCCGCCGACCCGTCGATCTCGAGACGCACCGGGCGCGAATCCGCGCCTGGCTGCGACGGCCCGGTCGGTGGCAGGCCTTCGCCGCGACGACCCGGACGAGCCACGCACCGGTCGAGGCGCGCCTCGGAGAGGTCCAGGGGCCGACCCTCGTCGTCATGGGAGCCCGCGACCCCGACTTCCCCGATCCGCTGGCCGAGGCCGGGTACGTCGCCGAGCGCGTCGGCGGACGGGTCGTGATCGTGCCGGACGCCGGCCACTACCCACAGGCCGAATTCCCCGAGGTCGTCGGCCCGGCGATCGTCGAGTTCCTCGGGGAGGTCGCATCCCGTGCCTAGGGCCGGGCTCACGCCGGTGATCGTGGTCGCGGCTGCCGGCGACCTCGCCGACGAGATCGGATTCGAGG
>Ga0214472_10005192_pt1 | contig 13695 bp, 4 predicted proteins | sample RVTome_6_FD_207662 | JGI IMG/M metagenome (GOLD analysis project Ga0214472, IMG submission 207662) | Soil microbial communities from uranium-contaminated site in the Upper Colorado River Basin, Wyoming, United States - RVT140D175 | ecosystem: Environmental > Terrestrial > Soil > Contaminated >... | reverse complement strand
TTCTGATCCCCGGCAGCAACGCCTGCTTGCGTAGGTATCCTGAAAAGGCGCTCAGACCCGTTATTTTCCGCAATTGGCATGCCCTTAACGATATCGTCTAAAAAGCGACCGCGCTGCATTTGTCGGGTAACCCATTGGGAATTCTCCATCGCGCCAATCATGCGCAATCCCGATTCGCTGGCTTCATACTGCCAAAAACCATCGCTGCCCAAACAGGCCTGGCAATTCACCGTCGCTTCAGGTGTGGTCCCTGGTATTACCCACCAAAAGCTCCCATCGCTTCGCTTCATGCAGAAGCCATCAACACCATCCCGTCGACCGACACTGATACTCTCAATTTCTTTGAAATCAATTCCTGAAACAGAAGGGCGCCGATAGGCTTTTAGCTGGAACTGTTTTCGTGGAACTTGAAACCAACCGCCGTTCTCAGTAGTCATCTCCATCCAACCTGGCTGCAAAAACGCAATGGACGTTGCGCCATCAAAGGGAAAACGGCCGCCACTAAGCGCAAGAGGTTCCCCAGCAAGGGTTGCCTGAACTACCCCGAGGGATCCTGAATGTCGGCCTTCCCAACGCCATTCCCAAAAGTCCGAGCTTGACCCTGCAAATACGCCATCGGCAAAGGGATCGCTCGTTTGTTGTTTGAAGCCATTCTCGATGACACCAGACAGAGGCGCTGAGAATACCTGATCGGAATTTTCGTTGCAACGCACCCAAAGCTGATCCTGAATGACCTGAATGTCGGTAATATTGCGCGCTGCCACCCCCGGCGCGAGTTGTTTGATTGCCAGGAAGTGATGAGGTTGCAGAATAAGGAAACCTTCGCCGCTTAGAGAAAATGAGACCAGACCTAAGGCGGTGGCCACCCAAACTTGATCCTCATGGTGGTGGAAGGCATGCCAGTCATCCAATGCCAGTCGCCCCTCTTGGGTCCAGGGGAGGTTCTTCCACGATGCCGTGCTGTCCCGGTACTCAAATCCCAAGCCCTGACGACCAGACGGCTGCCGCAACCGTAAATGTTCACGCTGAAAAACAGGCGGCGAAGCAACATGAGCTTTTAGCGATTCCACGACAGCCTGATCTTCAACTTCCATCCATTGTTGCCGCTCAAAGCGCCAGGCTTTTGTGTTTGCAAGGGCATACACGCCCTTGAGGATCAGAGCAGCCTCGCCCAGGGTGTCCCGTTCAAACGCCACCAATTCAGAAGGTCTTGTGGAAAACCGGTAATTGGCATCTATGGCACTTAAGGCCGTTGCATCGCCAACGCTTGCATAGCCATCCTTCCACAAAAGGAAGATTTTGTTCTCTGCTTCCAGAGCATCCTGCAATCGGTCATGGGCAAAACTCCCAGCCTCAAAATCTACCTCCCAATGGATGCCATCAGCCGAAAAATAGCGCCCTTCCAGAGAGCCGCTGGCTTTTTCGCGCCACTCCCAAAATGGCGAAACGCTGCGCAGACGGCTGGACCTTCCAGCGGTTCCCTCCTCCGCTTCCCAGCCAGAAGCCTGGCGACGGTAAGCTCGAGCCCCTGTCAAAACACGCAGGGGTTGGTCAGCGCTGGATTTCTCAATCCGTGTCACGCCACGATATCCCTTGGTCGTACCTTCGCCAAAACTCACCCACTGCGTTACCCGGTCCAGGTTAAATCCCCCACCAACCTGGTAGGTTTGCAACCCCGCAGATGTACCCAGGAGTAGGGTCTCGCGGTCAATTTCGATTCCGGTTATCACATCAAAGGGAAAGCGGTTGTCCTCCCATTCAAAAGCAACCCATCCCTCATCGAGACGCATTTCCTTGACGACATTGCTGCCATTTTTCAAAAAGCGCAGGCGATCGCCTTCCCAAAGAATTTGATCTGCGGATTCGCTAACCGCTTTACCGTCCCGAATGGCCGCGAACCGACGGGTATCTTTTTGCCAAAAAAGGCGTTTGCCATCGGAAGATTCCGCCAGAAAGGGGTTTTCCGATGCCCGACGCGGCAACCCAAGCGTCATACCAGCCTGACTCTGCTGACGATTTCCACGGAAACGCTTTAACTCTGAGGCCTTTTCCATGTCCACCAGCCAGGCTTTGGATTGCACCAAAAAAGCGTCCTGATCACCGATGGCCGATTGCAGAAGATCTGCATCAAACCCAGGTCCATTCCTGTCTTGAGACCAATTCAGGCGATCTTTTGAGGAACCAAGAACCACCTTTGGAAGGGCTGCCCCCTGCGCTTGCCACTGCCACTCATTGGATTCCACCAGAACGGCGTTTTCAGTAAGACCCCTTTCCTGGCGACGCCACTGAGATCCACCCCAATCAAACCATTGACCGGAATCCTCTATCCAAACACCTTTTTTATCCGAGAAAAGCCGCGCCGAGGAGCTTAGATTTGGCGGCAAGGCGCGGAAATTCTCAAGCGTTTCCAAATCGTGCAGACCGGCATCGCTCCACATCTGCAAACTACCGCCATTCCAGGCAAGCTGCATTTGATTTCGATCCCACGGAAATCCTGCTTGGGCGGCATCAAAAGGAAACTCCTCCCCTTTTAAATACACCCGAAAGCCCGCGCCTTTTGAGACTTCGCGGAGCTCAATATCTCCGAAAACAGCCTTCATTTTCTGAATTTCTGCCGCGTCCCTGCCATCGGAGGTGACCAGCGCCTGACCGGTACTGAAATGATTGCGAATAGCCTGTATAGGCTTTGCCAAAGGCATTTCAATATATTCAATCTCCCGTTGATTCAGACCCAGATTGCGCGTTTTATAGCGCCAAAGTCCATGGCGATTGGCCACCACCAGCAGTTGGTCTTCCGGAGCCGTCACTGCTTCGATTTCTTCGAAAAGCAATCGCTCATCGCGAACAAAATCCTCTGCGCTGAAGAATTGGGTACCCTGCGGCGTTTTCACCAGGAAGCCTTTGCGCTGTCGGTCCCACGACAGCCACCCCATATCCAGGCCAGGACCTTCTCTCAGAATCACATCACCGCGCTCAGCCAATAAACTGGAACCGTCCGGCCGTCTGGCCAAAAGGCTGACGTCTTCATTCTCCAGCGCAGTAACGGGGTTGTAAACAATGCCCCCGCGCTCACTCACAAGGGCATTGGCTTTCAAGTCGTCCCATTCATTTTCTGCCACATATCCGCTTTTGGGCGGATTGGCATCCTGCACTAAAAGTTTCCCGTCATTGACACCAGGGATGAATAGATAGCCTCGGGAAAAAACAGCGATTCCACTGGATGTTGCCACCTGCACGTGGCGAATATCGGCAGTGCGTTTCGGCCATTTATCACTAGCATCGCTCCACAGTTTTTCCAGTTGTAAACACAATCCGGTTCCACATTCCTGCTCTTTGAGTCTAGCGATTCCAAAGGGTCCCCATGCCCACCAACGGCTGTTTTCGCCGCGAACCATTCCCCATGGTTTCTGCGGTAACTCGCCTTTGGGCAGAACCAGACTTGCAGGAACCCAATCACCAGCTTGCCACAAAAGGACTTCTCCCGTTGAAGTGAGGGCTCCTGGCTGCAGGCCATCTTCTACCCAGATTGGATCACCAGGGCCTAAGCCTTGGCCTCTACTTTGGGGTTGGAACACCCCATTTCTCCAGAGTCGCCACCCCGAAGAATCCAGCATCCAGACCAAACCATCGCGATCCCTAACCAACTTGAGCACATTTTCAAACCGAAAGGCAACCAAGCCACCGCTTGAAGCCCTTTGCAAAACAACCAACCGCTCTTTGGCCAGCAACCAGAGATCGCCATCCAGAATCATCGGCCCTCTTAGCAGGGTGAGGCCTTGAACCGCAGCGGGAAGACGGGCAGCTTGTTGTGCCGTTTCGTCATAGGCAACAATGGTGTTGCCAAGATCGAAAAGCAACATTCCTTCCCATGTGAGAGCAAACTTAACATCGCCTTTCATCACAAAGGGTTCGGGCCCACTTGCGAGGAACCCTGAATACGCGGGGCCCTTGGGAAAAGGTGCCATTTCCAGAGTGCCGCCCTTGCTTAATTGCCAAATCGCACCTGTTTCATCCAGCGCCGATTGCCAACCCAGGGGTTTGTTATAGCGTGCCATCGTTTTCGGAGCGCCGCTGGCATCCTCTGCCACCCACCAAATGGCATCTCCTTGCTCCTGGCAAACCCAGCGTCCAAAACTAAGGTGAAGACTGCGTTCGGCTACGCCGGTGGGAAAGCGCCAGGTGCCATTCCATTGGCGATGCAGGGGATCGAACCAGCGCATCCGATCCTTAAGAAGGAAGGCCCACGTGCCATCCGGGTGCATTTGGACGTCGAGTATGGAGCTCCCCGGTTGTCCCAGAACTTGGGAATCACCTTTAAAAACCGGAACCCAATCGAAGGTGTTGGCGCCTGGCTGCAGCTCTGCAAGATAAAGGCTTTTGTTCGCATCCATGGCGGTGATGACGGTGACATCATCCACCGACTCCAGGTTCCAATTCGACATTTTTGGGGTGCCACCACGCGCCACAATTTTTTCCCAACTGCGCGTAGCCACCGCATAGCGCCAAAGCTGATGTTCGATGACCACCAACAGGGCTTGTTGCTGTTTTTGAAACACCCAGTGATCGACGCCCTCCAGCGAGGGAACTTCAGGTTCGGCCGGCAAGATTTCGCGAACATTCCCCTGCCGCCATTGAGAGACTGCGCCATTTTCCTCAATCCAGGCAAAAAGACCTCGTTCTTCGTCGACCGCAGTGCCTCTTCCTCCTGAAGTAGTAAAAGTGAACACCACACGATCATTACTGCAGGACTCCGCCATGCGCATATTGCGGCGCGAGGTGATCCAATGCTTTTCGCGGCTTCCTTGCCTCTCCAGGAAGAGTAAATACTCGCCTAATTTGTAGATCTCACCACCATTGGGCAATACCTCCTGCGGCCCCAGAAACCAGGATCGTGCCTGGGGGTCGTAAAACCGCAAACCAGCGTTGGTCGCAGCCACCACTACCCCATCGCCCACTTCACAGACATCCATCACCTCTTCCACTTCGGCACCCATGGTTGGTCTGCGAAAATAGCATTGGGTGATATCGCCGCCAAAGGTACTTCCTCGAAGATAGCGCCCCTGCTCTCCTTCGCGAATCGTCCAAATCATGGTCTGGTCTTTGAAAATGCTCTGGGCTTTTTCATTGAGAGGGCCCAGGATCTGGTCTCCCCAGGACGCCGCGCCATTGGTTAAAGCCAGAGGGCGTCCCTCCGCCTCACCCAAAAGCTTTGTGGTTCCTGCAGGCACGCGCCAACGACCGGTAATACCCCGCAAGGCCAGGTCGTAGAACTCCAGGTGACCGCCACCGGCCATGAAGAAGCCATTTTTGCCGCCACGGACGTCATTCAGACTCGCATCGCCAATCGCCGTCGGCCCGCCTTCACCAATGAGTACAGGCCGATATTCTTCCGGTTGGAGGAGGCGATTGCGGGTATCGCGCATAAAAACATTACTGCCTGCCGCACGAACTTCCACGATTGGATTTCCCCCTGGCCACGGCCTGCGGGTGCTCCATTGTCGAAGCTGTTGATCGTAGATTCGCCAGCCGGCAGAGGTTGCAAAAAGTAGATCCTTACCAGTGCTTGTAACATCTACCAGGGTCTCTCGTCCAAAGGAAGGGTCCGGTCCTCCGGTTAAGCCCAGAACCTTTTCATTTTGCACATGAACCAGTCTCCCCGAGCCATCGAAGAACCCAATACCACCGCCATGCCATGGGCGGACACGTGTTGCCGGACCCAGCATTGATTCGTGAACATACGGCTGCATAAATTGAGCATCGCGAACCTTGTCCAAGCCCAGCGTTTTGACCGTCAGCATTTCGCCGGTTTGGCCAATGGCGTACAACACATCTGCGGATGCCACCAACTGGCCCTTATCCTCAGTCAACCAGGCCAAGCTTGGATCGTCTTTAATGTCCTGGTAGGTTCGGCGCCGCACATCGTGGAGCAAAGCGCCTTTCGGACCTGTAAAGAGAATTTGATCTTCAAGCGCTACTGCCGCCGTAAACTGGGTGGGATCCAAAGCAGAGCCTTTACCTGAGAAGGCCAGCCGGTGGTCCTCGCCGGGTTTGAAAGCATAAACGCTGCCCTGGGCAGTCATTGCCAGAGCGCCGCGGTCCCCATCGGAAGTCAGACGCACAAAGCGCTCGCCTTCCAGAGGCCATACCTTTAATTCCAGCGCGTCGCGCCAACCCACACCGCCTGAGTACCCGAAGAAGAACCCGCTGAAATTGGGAACAGCAAGGGTAGGACCTATGGGTTGGTCATGGCTTCGCGTCCATTTATGAATATCGGTTTGGTAGCCATAGACGCCCGTCTCGCCTGCAAGCCAAAGATGACTTCCCGTTTGCATGGCGAAATGTTGGCGGGCCAGGTTGAGTTCTGGATAGCGATCCAATTCCTCCAACCGAATTTCAGGCTCCGAGTAGGGATTCTGGAAAAACCAAAGCCGCTGGCAATACTGGCCAGGAGTGGCACAACTCATGCGCTCCAAAACCCAAAGCCCACCCTCGGGGTCAACGTCTAAATCAACAATCTGGCCTTGAATTTCAGCGTTCGAAACAAGTGAGACATCTGCCATATCCAGACGGTAAAGGCCATTGGGACCACCCAACCAAAACTGCTCCTTCCACCAAACGACATGGTCCACCGCCAGGGAAGCCATGGGTTGAAAGAAGCTCGGGCTCAACCGGACCCAACGATGTCGATCCATTGCGTACAGCCCAAAACCCTGGCTTCGCGTTCCCAAAACCAGCCAAATCCCGTCCTCTGAAACTGCTGCAGATCGCAAATCCTCTTGCAAAACTGGCGAGCCATTCGCTCCCACAAAGGCAGTATCACTCACCATTAATTCCCATTCGCCCTTGTGCTTGCGTACCAAACCACCTTCACCATTCAAAGCCCAAAGCGAAGCGCCATCGGGACATGGGACCAATCCACCACAACCCGATTGCAACAAAGTGAATTCAGGGTCCACCGGTGATGTTTGATCGTAAGGCCGCTCTACCGACCACAACCCATCTCGGGGATTGTAAATGTGAAACTGCCCGCCCATTTGCGAGAGGTAGAGCCTTTCCTCATCTGTGTGAAAAACCGAATCCAACATTTTCCGCTGCGGGAAACCGCCGCGAACATTGACTATCAGGCGCTCGTCTGCAATGAGCGTCACCTGTGCTTCAGCCTTTTGATCCACACGAGAAAAAATTCGAACTCCCAGGAACCAGGAAAGTCCCAAAACCAATGCGCCTGCCAGCAGAAGCCCCAGGAATATGGGATCCATGCGTTCGGAAAAGTTAAAACTTCGATTTTGGAATTGCAGTTGTGAGCGTTTTCCCAGACCGGGTCTTCCCAGGGGCCAGCGAGGAATCAAGGTGTCACCTCTCTGACAGTCAAGCGGTCTGCCTCACGGCCTGCAGCCAGGCGAAGCCCGTCTTCCAGAGGCCAGGCTTCTTGCGTTTTGGCGACGCCTGGAGCCCCTGAGGGCCAGGTGCAGTGGCTTCGCAAGACCTGGGCGGAATTCTCAAGAGTCACAGCCAGTTGCGAGGCAAAACGATAATGTTCGGTTGTGGGCAGATCACGGGTCATAGCCAATGCGAGGCGTCGGACCTCGGCAAAGGCCGCATCGGGCGATGGCGAGGAAGCCTCGGCGGCAACTTTGAGCGCCTCCAAAGTCTCAAGATAACGTGCCAGTAAGTTGGCATCCTGGTTGAACCGTGCGGCCTGGCAGGCAATTAATAAGGCCTGACTTGCCCGCGCAGCCACTTCAGCTTCGTCGCTGCCGGCGGTTGCAGCCAGATCCAAATCGTCGAGGTGGGTAACCCTGGCAAAAGGGCTTACCTGCAGAATATCGCGCAGTTGATCATAGAAGGCCGCTCGATCATCGCTTGCCTGAGCTAGCCGTAAATGAACCAGATCAGCAAAAACAACCTTCTCTTCCTGAAGGGTTCCCAAAGCTGCGCCCATGCGCTCATCGCCACCGGGAACAAATGCGCTAAAAACCAAAAGCGTATCCAAAGCTATCGAATTTTCCAAAAGCGTGCCTGGCCAAGATACCGCCTGATTAAATGCATTTGCATCACTTGGAAGGGGAAGTAGCCGGATTACCTTGGCAATGAGATTGTTCAGAATTTGGTGTTCAGCTTTCTGGGAGTCCATTTGGGCAAAGGGCTTAGCCCATAGAAGAGACTCAAGGACCATGCGAACAGCCTTTTCCCTCATGGCAACGTCTTTATCGTAAACCTTCGCCAAGCCGACAAAGAGATCGGTTTGACGGAGAAATCTTTGCTGAAGCTTGCGTTCCTGCGTTTTGTCATCGCGAAGTTGAAACATTGCTTCCAGTTGGAGATCCCGCTCTACCACGACAGCCTCACGCAAAAGAGTAAGAGGTATTCCCGCTCTTTTAAAAAGTTCGGCCAGACCGAGGAGCAAAGGGTGGAGCGCCGCATTTCGCGTTGTCCAACGCACCAAAAACGCATGGGGAATTTGCAGCGGAGATTTGCCGAGCACATAGGTCAACCACCCCAAAACCGCCAGTGTGATAAAAACACCTATCCAAGCCAGGCTCCATGGGAAATAGCGGGTATACAAAGCGCCTTTGGCTGGCAGAAAAACATGGTCATGGAACCAGTACAACCAGTAAAAGCCCTCCATGGGCAGTGATTTTGTGCGAACCAGATACGACAGGGAGACCAGGGTGAGCAATACCAGCACGGTGATAAACAAACGTTGGGAGGCCCGCTGAAACACCTCTTGGGAACGATCCTGCGGCAGCATTTTCAGCAGCGGAGAACGAAAGGTCAGCATGGGACCTCCGTTGGAACCGAGCCATGGCCTTTTCTAGCAGAAACCCGAATCATGCGCTCCCTTTCTCCCCAACCATTCACGCAACTTACCTCAATTCAAAATCAAGCTTACGAGATAGACCATGCCAACGACTGCAGCTACCCCGAACACCAGGAGCAAGAGAATCACCAGGCCCATCAAAACCCCAAAAAAAGTGACCCGCAAACGCAAACGCAAACCGCTGGGATGCCACCAGGTACGACCTGCCAACCGCTCCAGTTGGCGCTTGTGCTTTTGCAGGCTTTTCAATTGTTTGGGTTGAATCACCTCGCGCAATTGTTGAATCCAGGACTTGAAAGTTGGCAGCACCCCTGTGTTTATCTCCTCCTTCAAAGTAGGCCAGGCTTCGCCAATCACCTGGCCTCGCTCCATAGCTTCCTTTGACGCCTGTAACGCTTCGCGCATTTCGCGTGAAACGGCGCGGAAGGGTTCTCTGAATTTTGCGGTGGGTTCGTCCATTCTCACTCCAAACGCAACATTTTGGTGAATTTTTCGCGCAGCTCATCATGCAGTTTTCGCAAATTGCGGATCTCGTCATTCACCTGCTCATTCACTCGGTTGCGGGCGCGCAGCGATTCGTTAATTTTTTTCTCCAAATTGCGCAGCTCTGCACTGAGCAAGTCGGTTTTGCTCATCGCTTCACCCAGTTGATTTTCCGTGGTCTCAGCAATTTCGCGCATATCTTTCTTCACGCGAGTCAGCCGCCTTAATCCCTCTTCCATTTCACCCATTTCGGTACTGGTATTGAAGGTTTCCATGGCCAATCGGGCAGTTTCTTCAGAGAAAACCTGCGTAAGCGTGGTCATGCGGTGGGCAACCGATTCTGCTGCATGCCGCGCAATCTCCTCAAATTTTTCTAGCGAAGCACGCGCGCGCTGACGGACTTCACCGGCCAATTCCTGGCTGCGCAAAGTATCGGCCATCTCACCCATAACTCGCGCCAACCCCAACTCCTCCACCAATAACAGATTGTCATTCAGCCAGTCTAATTGTGTATGCAGTGGCTCGAATTTTTCTAAATCCAAAACCGAGACAAGAATTTTGTCTTTCGCGTCTGCAGGTTGGTCGAAAAGGTAAATGGGTTGTTCCGGTAAGGTTGCTTCTTCGTTGGACTTGCCAAACCATTGGCTTACGCTGCGACGCAGGTATTGGTCCATGGTGGCAGAATCCCAGTCGTGCATGGCCGGAAACAGTCCCATTCCCTCGGGAACAAAAACTAAAGCATTGGGACCGCGGCCATGGTAGTACCGCGCCCAAAACGGATCCAGCCAGAAGCGCATGGGAGGCGAATCGAGATCGCGCCAGTACACCAGGGGATCCAGATGCTGTAACACGGCATCGCGCGCTTCGAAAAAGAGGTAATGCCATCCGCCAGGCTGGTGTTTAGAAGATTGGAATCCATAGCGAATCAGACCTTCCTGGAGCACGCGAAGAGGAAACCCGCGCAAGACATCGGCCAATCCGGGAAGTTGCCTTGCGGTGAAGCGCAGGAGGGTTGGCCGGGGTTGCTCCATGCTTTCCAGGTAGGCGAGTTTGTATTCCATCTCTGCAATACGTTCGTGCAGACGGCGCCGCTCGGTTTCATAAGATCCAGTCACCCCCAGCGGCTGCAGGGCCAGGCGGTAACCCACACGGGGCCGGGCATGGCGTAAATCGGTTTGCAGCCGCGCCAGTGCCTCAAAACTATCCTGAAGATCGTGAATTTGCACTTCGGCCATGGCAGGTAACGGCGTTAAATCAACCCGATTGTGAAACGTCAACCGGCCAAGGTAGAGCAGCTCCATACGCTGCTTGCGCGTGCGTGAACTGCCTTGCGCTGCTTGGCCAATGAGGGCAGCAAGAGGACCGGCCGCGCGGATAAGCTTGGAAATTCCAAAGATTTTCGGTGCATAGCGAAACAGGCGCGCAAAAGCCTCCAATGCGAATTGATTGGGCATGGCTTCGTCTGGAAGAAATACTGTAAAGGGTTCAACGCGGAAACCGCGAAGTAGGCCAGCACCCTCCAGAAGCCCGCCAGCCATTGCAGATTGCAGCGACGAACGACGCGCCTGGTCATCGCGTACGTGAAAGAAATATGCCCTGCCTGCGGTGCGTTCCGCTGCAGCTACCCGAACGGCTGTCGCATGAAAAGCTAAATGCTCGAAAATGCTTTGAACATCTACCGGTTCCAGATTTCGGGCGACCACCATCATTTCGTCCGTTCGGTCCGGTGGAGAATCTTCGTCCTGAGGTGCATTCAGGAGCAACCATGCCAGGACCTGAGCCAAGGCATAATTCTTTTCAGGCAGGGGCTTAGCTTGTGGGTTACCCAAACCAAGAGCCATAAAATTGTTGATCAATGGATCGTAGACACGCACATCACTTTGACCATCAGCCGATACGGGAATCCACAGGTGCACCCTTAATCCAAAGCTACTTTCTGGGATTTGACAGCGAATTCTGGCTAATGCAATGCCTGGAACCAGATCGGCAGCTTCCGCAAGCAGGCGCCAGGTTTCATGAGACGATAAATCAGCCAGGTGAATATGAGGATCAGCCACGCCAAATCTCCCGTAGCAATGAATTAAGCCATACGGTGGTCAACCGACCCGCCATGGCAGTTATATCTCCGGCCTCTGCCTCAGAAACCAACGTCTTTAAATGATACCCGTCGCGCGATTGGAAACGCCACGCGGTGACATCTTCCATTTTTTGGGGAATCACCGTAAGACTTATGCTCTCGCGGCTACTGTCGCGAAGCCCCAGTAGGGACCGAGCCGCCACCAGATTGAGTGCACGCTCTTTGTAGCGATAAGCTTCTGGTGCCAGGAGCAGAATGTGAACATAACTAAAACGTTCCGCTGCCAATGCTGGAGGTTCGTATTTGGCCTGGGGTAAGCCTTTCCAAGCTCGACGAAGCCAGGTGGCTCTTCCCTCGCCCAATTCAGAGAGCGCGGCAAAAGCACCGCGGTGATCCCTTTCATAGGGAGCATGGACATCTGCAAACCGAGGTAACCAATCCATGGTTGTCAAGAATTGATGGCGAAAAAACTCATCCGGGCTCCCACCCAATTCACCCTGCTCCTGCTTGGGCAGCGCATCCAGATGAAAGGCCATGTCACGCTGACCAGATAAGGGATGACCCTCCACCCATCGAAAAACGGTATTGTTAAGGCTCTGTCGTCGCAACATAAATCCCAGTCGCAGGGCCAATTCAAAAAAAGCCAGTTTTACCAGCGGCATGTGCAGGGGCGTGTTCAGTTCACCAGCCACCAGTGCCACCACCATCACATCGCGCAAGGCCTCAAATCTCGGCTCGCGCCGCGTCACCAGAAACCCGCTGTTCAGCAACCGATCTGCCTGAATGGGTTTGGGGCGGACATATTCGGAAAACAACATGCTGCTGATATCTTCCGGTCTTCGCGAAATGCGAATGCCATCAATTCCGCCCTCTTTCAATTTGTGGATTCGGCTGAAAGTGCGAGCATTTGGTTGGCGTCGCGGTTGATGCTTAGGCGCAGCAGGCAATATCACGGCGGGTCGCGCGTTCTCAATCAGCGAGAGTGTCACCCCATCAACACGCGGCACGTGGTGAGTCACAGCTTTCCCTGGCAACGATTCCCGGCTCAATCCCGCCATGGCCAGCGCCCTTGATCGCCAGAACAATTCCATTTTCGGATCATCGCTATTCGCCAGGTTGGAGAATGCCTCTTTCATGCGGGCATCGTAGTCTTCGTAGTGAGAATCCCCCACGTCGGCACCCACCGCATCTGCGCAAAACAGCAGGTTCCTTCCCACCGATTGAATCGCCAGACCAACCACTGGCTGAGCAATTCCCAAAACGCTGAAAAAGGGCGACGCAGAAAGCAACATGCCCACCCTCTGACGGCCGGTAGATTGCCACAAGTGACGATTGTTGCGCTGTGGCCGAAGTTCGGCCGTCAAGCGCTCGAAGACCCGCGACCAGGGACTTTCCAAACTCATGGGCGCTCGTGGTTCACACACCAGCTTGGCAAAATCAACCGCGAGTGTCGGCGTAATACCCACGTGGCGGTCATGCATATTAGTTAGCAGAGCCTTGGCCATATCTGCACTTGCAAACGACACCGCACCAAGTGCATGCGCCATTCGCGGCTCCCAGACGTTGGGAGGCACCAAACCCGTGGTGCAGATTGCTGTCAAGTCTGAACCGCCCGCTCTAATTTAAGTGAGGTTTCCTCATCCATTCGGTCCAGGAAGAAGCGCGGCAACAATTGCAACTGGGTTTCGGTGAAGGCAACCGTTGCCGGCTCGGACTTTTTGGCTGCCTGAAACAGACAATCTACCAACATGACATACATCATCTTCACCAGGCGTCGGTTCGACATTTCCGACAAGTCGTACTGACGGGTATGGGCAATCATCTGTGTCAGCCGCTTGGTGATGGGATGGTTTCCATTTGGGACCAACACACCTTCTGACGTCAGGGATTTGATGCGGCTGCGGAAATGAGCAAAGTCTTCAAAAATGCGGTCGAGATGGGTGTCTTTGGCATGCTTGCTATACGTTTCTACCCATCCCTTCTCTATCAAATTCCCTACCCAATCCGATTGGGAAGGCACGTTTTCGATGTGGCAGCGCAGTACGAAACGATCGAAAATCGCTTTTAACTCAGGAGCTTCTGGCAAAATATTGGTTGCCGCGAATAGGCATTCGAGGTTCACCGATTTGCGCGAACCGCGGTCGTGGAAAACCCTTTCGTTCATAAAGGTGAGAATGGTGTTGAGAATGGCGCTGGAGGCGTTGAATACCTCGTCCAGATAGACCACCCTTGCTTTTTGCATCATGCCTTCTTCCATACGCACCAGCTCACCACGCATGGCCCTGGGAATGTCGTAAAAACCAAAAAGCTCGCC
>Ga0214472_10005191_pt1 | contig 13695 bp, 10 predicted proteins | sample RVTome_6_FD_207662 | JGI IMG/M metagenome (GOLD analysis project Ga0214472, IMG submission 207662) | Soil microbial communities from uranium-contaminated site in the Upper Colorado River Basin, Wyoming, United States - RVT140D175 | ecosystem: Environmental > Terrestrial > Soil > Contaminated >... | reverse complement strand
GCGATGTCGCGCAGCGGAATCTGGATGCCGTAGCCATACCCGCCGCTGGCCCCCTGCAGGTCGGTGGACGATCGTTCCTCGCGGTGCTCGAACACCACCCGGCCCGCCTCGTCACGCATGGTCGTCGAGACGTCGACCATGTGCGGCGGCGCGTTGCGCAGGTTCTCGTAGAACTCGGCAAAGAGCGCAACCTGGTCGCGCTGTTCGAATTCGCGCAGCGTGGCGGGCGGCCCGGGGAGCACGGTGCCGAGCGGATCCTTCGGCTTGACCGTCGGTCCGGCGCTGGCGAGCGCGGAACTCAGCGAGAGACCGCTCATCGACAGCCCGGGCGCATAAAAGTCGGGCACCTCGAGGTCGTACAGGATGCTGGCGGTCCGGCCTGCGCCTTCCTCGGCTGCCGCCGCGCGCAGCTGATAGCGTCCCGGCGGCAGCATGATCTCGGAGACCACGCGCAGCCCTCGCTCGCGGGTGACCGCCAGCGTCTCGGGCCTGAGGTCGAGCGACAGCACGTGGCGGTCGCCGGGGCGTATCGTCCCCTTGCCATCCACTGACGTGAACACCACCTCCACGCGATCGCTGAAGACGTTGTTCCGCTCGGTGAACTTGAAGTCTTCGACGCGCATCTCGAGCGCCAGGACGACAGAGGCATTCGGCGCGGTGCCCTTGTACGGAGCGGCAAACATCGTCATCGGGATGCCGCCAGTCGGAATCGGGCTGCCGAGCGCGTTGCTGGCTGCCGGCCCGAGCGTCCCGCCGTCAGCCGCCACCGCGGGCGTCGGCTGCGGCGCGCGACCGCGCGGCGCCACGTAGCCGCGGCGCGCGCGCACCTGGAGGCCCGGTCGCTTCACACGGACTTCCAATCGCCGGAACCGGCCGTCGCGGCGGTCGTTCGCGGGGTAGTAGCCGAGCACGTAGTAGGTGCTGTTCTCGCGCACGACGCGGGCGAACGCGCCCGCAAAGTCATTGCGGTTGACCGCCGCAAACCCGCCGGTCTCGTTCGCGAGCACCTGCAGGCTCTGCTGCGAAATGCGGAGTGAATCCTGAAGGCGCGCCGTCACATTGAAGTCCGACTGCGAGACGTCGCTCGGGACGCTGCCCGCCAGCTGGATCGTCTCGTCGAACGCGGTGAGGCCGCGCGGATCGATGGCGAAGATCGACACGTTCGCCCGCGTGGCCGCTGCTGCGGCGTCGCGCGCAAGATCCATGACGAGTCCGGCGGAGCTGTTCGCGAACACGTCGTAGATGTCGTAGCTGATTCCCTCGCTGATGAGGAGCAGCGTCTTGCGGCGTCCGCGGATCCCTTCCATGAACTCGGCCAGCTTCCGGATTTGGGTCAGCGTGGTCCGCGCGTTGTAGGCGCGCTCCTGCTCGAGCGGATCGCCGGGGATCCCGGAGAGGTTCGACGGGTTGGCCGCGCCGGACCCGCGGACTGTGGAGCGGAATTCCTCCGGAGGCCTGTTCCCCAGAGCCTCGGCAATCTCGAGCGCCTCGGAACGCAGGTTGCGCCCGGAGAACCGATCGATGGCCGCCAGCAGCTGGCGCCGGCTGTTGGTGAATTCGGTGCCCTCCGGCCCGCCGCTCGTGAATACCACCGCGGCAAGGTCGTTGGTGCCGAAGTCCTCCTCGATGAAGCGCCGAAGCGCCGCCTTCACGCGTGGCGTCACCGTGAAGGTCGTGTGCAGGTCGTCGAGGACGATCATGTAGATGCGCCCCTCGACGGCCGTGTTGGTCCGCACGTCGGGCTCGATCGGCGCGCTGGCAAAAAGCGGCCGTTCGGCGCGCTCGATCGGAATGTTGATCGTGGAGAACGCGGTGATCTTCTGGGGCCGCCCGTCCTCGCGGACCTCGAAGTCATCGATGGTGAGATTGGTGACGGCGTTGCCCTGCGCGTCCGTCACGACCGCATCCACTTCGACGTAGTTGACCTCGACGCGGAAGGTCGGCGGTTCGGTCGGGAGCTGCGGGGTGACTTGCGGGGGCTGCGCCTGCTGGGCGGCCAGCGTGGCCGCACCCAGCGAGGCCAGAAGCACGGCAACCGGAATGCGCATGTCTCCCATTATAGGAATCCTCCCGGTTTTTGGAGGGCACTGACTTTTGGAGACCGCGGTAAACCCTCCCGACTATTGGGGACGGCCCGGCGTCAGACACAATAGGGCCGGCATCTTCCCCCGGCAAGCCAGACGCTGTTAGAAAGGCCGCTGCGGGCTGGCGCCGGTATCGGGGATACTGACGACATGCCGCTCGACGTGGCCGCCATCCAACGGACTCTCCGCGCGGACGGCCTGGATGGCTGGCTGCTCTACGACTTTCACGGCTCGAACCCGATCGCCGCGCGACTTGCGGGGCTCAACGGCGGCAGCCACATGGCGACCCGCCGGTGGTACTACCTGATTCCCGCGACGGGCGAGCCGCGCGGTGTCGTGCATGCGATCGAGCGCCACAACCTCGACGCGCTGCCGGGCCGGAAAACCGTGTACGCGGGGCGCGAACAGCTCGACGCGGCGCTGACGGGCCTGCTCCAGGGCGTGTCGAAGGTGGCGATGGAATACTCGCCGGACTGCGCGATTCCGTATCTGTCGCGCGTCGATGCCGGCACGGCAGAGGCCGTCCGGCGGCGCGGCGTGACGATCGTCTCATCGGGCGATCTCGTGCAGCGATTCGAGGCCGCGTGGAATGCCGACCAGTTGGCGTCGCACCGCGCGGCGTCGGAGGCGCTGTATCGCATCAAGGATCGCGCGTTCGCGGCAGCGGGTGCCGCGGTGCGGAACGGTACACGGCTGACGGAGTACGACCTGCAGCGGCAAATGGTGAAGTGGTTCGAGGAAGAGGGGCTCGTCAGCGACTCGGCGCCGGTGGTCGCCATCGGGCCTAACGCGGGGAATCCCCACTATCTGCCGACGCCGGACGGCTGCCGGCCGATCGTGGCGGACGCGGTGCTCCTGCTGGACCTGTGGGGAAAGCAATCGCACCCGGGCGCGGTGTTTGCTGACATCACCTGGGTTGCCTCCACCGGAACAGCCGTGCCGCCGGAACCAGCCCGGGCGTTCCGGGCAATTGCCGAGGCGCGCGACGCCGCGGTCGCGCTGGTGGCGGATGCCGCCGCACACGGCCGCGACCTTCACGGCTGGGAAGTGGACCGCGCTGCCCGGGCCGTGCTCGAACAGGCAGGCTATGCTGATTACATCCTCCACCGGACGGGGCACAGCCTGGGCGAAAGCGTGCATGGCAATGGCGTGCACCTGGACGACTACGAGACGCACGACGACCGCCGGATCCTCCCGGGCACAGGCTTTACGATTGAACCGGGGCTGTACTTCGAGAGTTTCGGGGTGCGCACAGAAATCAACATGTTTCGCGACGAACACGAGGCGCGCGTGACGGGACCGCGCCAGAGAGAGATAATCACGTTAGGGAATTGACGGATTGACGAATCGACGGATTGACGGATTTCACAGATTCGTCACAGTTCGATTCGTAAATTCGTACATCCGTCAATTCGTCAATGCTTTTGAGGATGTTGCTCATGTCCAACCGCAAAACCACCTTCTTCTACGCCGTGCTCATTGCCATCGCCTCGCTTGCCGTGGGCATGGTGATCGCCTCGAGGCTCGGGATGTCGCCGGCCTCCACCGCACAGACCGTGGCGCCGCCGATGAACAGCGCGCCGATTACCGGTTCGGTGTCTGCCACCACGTTCCGCGACATCGCCAAGGCCGTGTCGCCCGCCGTGGTGAACATCAGGACCGAGTCGCGCCAGCGCGCCCAGGACCTCTCCGACTTCTTCGGGGGCGGGGGCGACCTCTTCGAGCGCTTCTTCGGCCAGCCGAACCCGAACCAGCGGGCGCCCCAGCCGCAGCGGCCGCGCGAACAGCTCGTCCAGGCCGCCGGCACCGGGTTCATCATCGACAAGGCCGGCTACATCCTGACGAACAACCACGTCGTCGAAGGCGCCACCAAAATCGTGGTCTCGCTCTACGGCGAAGACAGCGACCAGGAGTATGAGGCGCGCGTCGTCGGACGCGACCCGCTCACCGACAGCGCGCTGATCGAGCTGACCGAGAAACCCGATCACACGCTCCCGGAAGTGAAGTTCGGCGATTCCGGTCAGATTTTCCCGGGCGACTGGGTGATGGCGATCGGCAATCCCTTCGGCCTGGCAAACACCGTCAGCGTCGGCATCATCAGCGCCATCGAGCGTCCGTTCCCCGTTGCTGAAAGTCGCTACGCCCAGGTGCTTCAGACCGACGCGGCGATCAATCCTGGCAACTCGGGCGGTCCGCTGCTCAACCTCCGCGGTGAAGTCGTCGGGATCAACACGGCGATCATCAGCGGCTCCCAGCAGCAGGGCAACGTCGGCATCGGCTTCGCCATCCCGATCAACGTCGTCCGCGAGCTGCTGCCCCAATTGCGCGCCGGCAAGATCACGCGTGGACGGCTTGGCGTCGGCATCGGCGGAGTGGCGACCGATGCAGTGGACGAGTTCGGCCTCAAGGACCGCAACGGCGCCGTCGTGCTGAACATCGTCCCCGGCAGTGCCGCGGAGAAAGCGGGACTCGAGCTGGGCGACGTGATCATTGCGTATAACGGCAAGCCCATTCGGAACCGCGACGAGCTCGTGGCGATGGTGACCGCTACAAAGCCGGGCACCACGGTGCCGGTGCGGGTCGTGCGCGATCGCCAGGAGCGCACCATCAGCGTGACGGTCGACGAGCTCGATCTCGAAGCGGAATCGAGCGCGCAGCGGTCCGACAACAGGGGCGGCAACAACAACGCGCCTGAAGAGACGACGAGCGGCTTCGGGCTCACGCTCGGCAATATCACCCCGGACGTGCAGCAGCGTCTGCGCCTCGATCGCGGCACCCGGGGCGCCGTCGTCACCGACGTCGAGCCCGGCAGCCCCGCTGCACGAGTCGGTCTAGCGCCTGGCGACATCATCGTGCGCGTCGGCCGCGAGACGGTCGAGACGGCCGCCGAAGCGAGCCGCGAGCTCGGTCGCGTCCCGTCCGGCGGCACCGCGTTCCTGCGCGTGCTTCGCAACGGGCAGGAGACGTTCGTCGCGGTCACCAAAGAGTAGGGCACAGGCCCAAAGGAGCAGGTTGCAGGGCCCCAGGGTGTTGAAAACCCTGGGGCCTTTCTTTTTTGTGATAGAACTCTCTCTCTATTACGGAGGGCCGACGTGACGCTGATGCTCGAGCGCGAAGTCAAACTCCGGTTCGACAATCCCGAACAAGCTCGCGCCGCGATCCTCGCCGCGGGCGCCACGCCCCTCCGCTGCCGGCGCCTCCAGGAAGATGCCCTCCTCGACACAGAAGATGAAACGCTGAGGCGCCGGCGCTGCGTCCTCCGGATCCGCACCGAAGCGGGCAAGAGCCTGCTCACCTTCAAGGGACCGGTGCAGCCGAGCCGGATGAAAGTGCGCGACGAGTTCGAGACGGTCGTCAGCGACGGCGAGGTGCTGCAGCGCGTGCTCGAGGAACTCGGCCTGCACGTCTGGTTCCGCTACGAGAAGTATCGCGAGGAGTACGCCGCGGAAGACGTGACGATCGCCCTCGACGAGACGCCGGTCGGCACCTACATCGAGATCGAAGGGGGCGAGCAGGGCATCCTTTCGATGACGCAGGCGCTGGGGCGCACGGCCGCCGACTTCATCCTCGATTCGTACCGCGGGCTGTTCATCCAGCACCGCGAGAAGCACGGCTCCGGCAACACCAACATGGTGTTCCAGGAGGAATAACCGGTGCTGGTTATCACCGGGTGATCCCTGCGCTGGTCCTGACAGCAGGACTCGCCACCCGCCTGCGCCCGCTCTCGTTCGTCCGCGCCAAGGCCGCGCTCCCGGTGGCCGGACAGCCGCTCATTACCAGGATTCTTCGCGGGCTCCGCGCCGCCGGCGTCACCGAGGCGGTGCTGAACCTGCATCATCTGCCGCAGACGCTGACGCGCATCGTGGGCGACGGCTCAGACCTGGGTCTCCGCGTCCGCTACTCGTGGGAGAACCCCCTGCTCGGGTCCGCCGGCGGGCCGCGCCAGGCGCTGCCGCTGCTCGGCGCGTCCACCTTCCTGATCGTCAACGGCGACACCCTTGCGATTGTCGACGTCAACGCGCTCGTGGAAGCACATCAACGTTCAGGCGCGCTGGTGACGATGGCGGGCGTCGCGAACGCGGATCCGCAGAAGTACGGCGGCATCGTCGCGTCGGCGGATGGCGCCGTCACCGGCTTCGCGAAGCGTGGATCGACGGAGCCGTCCTTTCACTTCGTCGGCGTGCAGGTCGCCCACGCCGGCGCCTTTGCCTCGCTCGCTCCGGGTACTCCGTACGAATCGGTGGCGGCGACCTACCCTGCCCTCATCAGCGAACATCCGGGCTCGGTACGCGTCCACGTCTGCAATGCCGAGTTTTTCGACATCGGCACGCCGGGCGACTACTTGCGCACGTCCCTGCTGCTGTCCCGTCGTGAAGGGATCGGCGCGGCACACGGCACCGGGACGCGCGTCGACGCCACCGCCCGCATCGAGGAATCGATCCTGTGGGACGATGTGGAGGTGGGCGCGGGATCGATGCTGCGGCAGTGCATCGCCACCGACGGCGCGCGCGTGCCGGAGGACACCTCGTGGGTGGGCGTGACGCTGCGCCGCGCGAACGGCGAACTGGCGCCAGGCGAGCGCCGCATCGGAGATCTCCTTATTGCGTCGATTTGAACCACGAAGGCCACGACGGTCACGAATGAGGTGTTTCCATTCGTGTTCGTCGTGGGCTTCGTGGTTTCGACGATCATGACTGCCGAGCGAAGAACGGCCGACGGAGGCGATGCGCGCACGCGCATCGACCAGTTTCTCGACGACACCGGCCTGCGGCAGCAGGGCGCGAAAGTGGTGCCCCTCAGCGGCGACGCCTCCGACCGGCGCTACTTCCGGGTGCTCCTGCGCGACGCGCCCCCGCAGGTGCTCGCGGTTCATCCCGGTCCCATTCAGTTCGACGCCCTGCCGTTCGTCAATGTCTGCCGCCTCCTGACCGCGATGCCGGTACCGGTCCCGCGGATCCTCGGGTGCGCCGATGCGCTCGGCATCATGGCGCTCGAAGATCTGGGCGACGTGACGCTGCAGGCGCACGTCGGCGCCGCATCGCCGGCCGAACACGAGGCGCTCTACCGGCAGGCGGTCACATTCATCAATACGATCCAGCGGCGGGGCCGGGAGCTGGCGTCGCCCGACTACCTGCCCTACGGCATCGCGTTCGACGTCGAGAAGCTCACGTGGGAGCTGCAGTTCTTCACGAGGCATTTCCTGGAGGCGTACCGCGGGGCGGCAGTGACTGATGCGGCGCGGGCGGCCCTGGCCCGGGAGTACGCGTCAATCGCCGACGAGCTGGCGTCGGAACCAGCGGTCCTGTGCCACCGCGACTATCACAGCCGCAACCTGATGCTGCACCAGGGCAGCCTCCACATCATCGATTTCCAGGACGCGCGCATGGGGCCCGACACGTACGACCTCGCGTCGCTGCTCCGCGATTCGTACGTGGACTTCAGCGATCAGCAGGTGAACGCGCTGATTGCCTTCTTCCTGGCGCAGCGGGGCGGGTCGGAGGACGAGAATCGGGATTTCCACCGCCGGTTCGACCTGATGGCGCTGCAGCGGAACCTCAAGGCGCTCGGGACGTTCGGGTTCCAGGCGACGGCCAGGGGCAACACCGTGTATATCCAGTACATCCCGCGGACCCTGAATTACGCCCGCGCCAACCTCGCGCGCCACGAGCGATTCGGCCGCCTCCGCGAGCTGCTCGCCGAGCATCTCGACGAGCTCCGCTGATCCGGAGGCCTGAAGGCCTCCGGCCGCCAATTCACGAAATCCGTCAGGTGGACGGAGGCCTTCAGGCCTCCGTGAACGACAGGTACAATGATGGTTTGGCTGAGCACCGCTTCGGCGTATCAACCCACCTCTTTCACGAATCGCGGCTGACGCGCGAGCACCTCGTGGATATCGCGGCGCACGGGTTCGAAACGGTCGAGCTGTTTGCCACGCGCACGCACTTCGATTACCACGACCCGCTGGCCATCGATCGGCTCGCCGAGTGGCTGGCGGACACGCGCCTCGAACTGCACTCCGTCCACGCGCCGATCGTCGAGGGCATCGCCAGCGGCAGGTGGGTCGGCTCGTTTTCGAACGCGTCGGGCGACGAGAAGCGGCGTGCCGCGGCGATTGCCGAGACGCGCGCGGCGATCGACATCGCGCGACGCATTCCGTACCGCTTCCTCGTGACGCACCTCGGCATGCCGTCGGTCGAGCAGGTGCCGCCACAGGACAACCAGCCTGCTGCCGCCCGGCGCAGCGTCGAAGAGATTGCCGCGATGGCGGCGGACGTGGGCGTGCGCGCGGCGCTGGAAGTGATACCGAACGACCTGTCCGCCGCCGGCACGCTGGTGCGGCTGATCGAGGAGGATCTCGACGGGCTCGACGTCGGCATCTGCCTCGATTACGGGCACGCGCACCTGATGGGCGACCTCGGCGACGCCATCGAAACCATCTCCGGGCACCTGTGGACCACCCACGTGCACGACAACGGCGGCAGGCGCGACGATCATCTCGTGCCGTTCGCGGGCAGCATCGACTGGGACGCCGCGATGATGGAGACGCAGAAGATCGGGTACGACGGGGTGCTGCTGCTCGAGGTCGGCGGCACCGGCAACCCGGTTGACGTGCTGCAGCGGTCGGCGAAGGCGCGGGAGCGCCTGGAGAAGACCTTTGTCATCTTTTAGGCGGGTCGGCTGCGCCGAACGCGAAGCGGACCCGGCGAGGATCGATGCGCGCATACATACAAGACATCGCGCGGCATGAAGGGCAGCAGGTCACTATCCACGGGTGGCTGCACAACCGCCGGTCGAGCGGGAAGATCCACTTCCTGATCGTCCGCGACGGAACCGGCTTCCTCCAGGCCGTGATGTCGAAGGCCGCCGTCGGCGAAGAGGCGTTCACGCGCGCCGATCACCTGTCGCAGGAATCGTCGCTCTCCGTCACCGGCATCGTCCGCGCCGACAAGCGGGCAAAGGGCGGGTACGAAATCGATGTGTCCGCCTTCGAGATCCACGGCGAGTCGCACGACTACCCGATTACCCCGAAGGAGCATGGCGTCGACTACCTGCTGGATCGACGCCACCTGTGGATCCGGGCCGAGCGCCAGACGGCGATCCTGCGCGTCCGCCACGAAGTCATCGACGCGGTTCGCGACTTCTTCAACAGCCGCGGCTTCATCCTCTGCGACACGCCGATCTTCACGCCGGCTGCCTGCGAGGGCACGACGACGCTGTTCCCCGTGCAGTACTTCGAGGAGACAACGGCGTTCCTGACGCAGAGCGGACAGCTGTACAACGAAGCCAACGCGATGGCGCTCGGCAGGGTGTACTGCTTCGGGCCGACGTTCCGCGCCGAGAAGTCGAAGACCCGGCGGCACCTGACCGAGTTCTGGATGGTCGAGCCGGAGATGGCGTACGCCGATCTCAACGACGTGATCGAGCTCGCCGAAGGCCTCCTCACGAGCATCGTGTCGCGAGTGCTGGACAGGCGGCGCACCGAGCTGCAGCTGCTCGAGCGCGACACGTCGAAGCTCGAGGCGATCAAGACACCCTTCCCGCGCCTCACCTACGACGAGGCGGCGACGCTCCTCAAGCAGAAGGGCCAGCCCTTCGAATACGGCACCGATCTCGGCGGGACCGACGAAACGGTCCTCTCGGAGCACTTCGATCGTCCCGTATGCGTCACCCACTACCCCGGCGGCGTGAAGGCGTTCTACATGAAGCCGGATCCGCAGCAGCCCGACAAGGCGCTTTGCGTGGACGTGCTGGCGCCTGAGGGCTACGGCGAGATCATCGGCGGCGGCCAGCGGCTCGACGACCTGGATCTGCTGCTGAAGCGAATCCACGAGCACAACCTGCCGCAGGAAGCCTTCGAGTGGTATCTGGATCTCCGGCGGTATGGCACCGTGCCGCATGGCGGCTTCGGGATGGGCATCGAGCGCTGTGTGTCGTGGATCTGCAAGCTCGAACACGTGCGGGAAACGATCCCGTACCCGAGAATGCTGTATCGGCTATACCCTTAGGAAACCACGAAGGACACGACGATCACGAAGGCCTTTTGTTTTTCGTGTTCGTCGTGACCTTCGTGGTTCAAAACATTGTGAAGATTGGAATGATCTCGCTCGGCTGCCCCAAGAACCTCGTCGACTCAGAGGTGATGCTGGGGCTCGCGCAGAAGGCCGGCCACCTGCTGACGCGCGACGCGGCCGATGCCGAGGTGCTCGTCGTCAATACCTGCGCGTTCATCGACAAGGCGAAGCAGGAGTCGATCGACGCCATCCTCGAGATGGCCGAGCACAGGAAGAACGGCCGGTGCAGGACGCTCGTCGTCGCCGGCTGCATGGCGGAGCGTTACCGCGACGAGCTGCGCGCCCAGATTCCCGAGATCGATGTCGTGATCGGGACAGGTGAGGTCCCTGCGATCGTTGATGCGATCGGCGGTTCCGCCGGGTCCGCTGCGCGGAACCCGGCCTACGTGCCCCTGTTTCGCGCAAACGGCGAGACCATTGAGACCTCGACGCCCGTAGCCGGAGGCCTTAAGGCCTCCGGGCTACCAACGTATATTTACGATGCCGACACGCCGCGCCTCCTCGCAACGCCGCGGCATTACGCATACCTGAAAATCGCCGAAGGCTGCGACTACAAGTGCGCCTTCTGCATCATCCCTACGCTCCGTGGCCACTACCGGAGTCGATCGGCGGATTCGATCGTCGCGGAGGCGGAGCGGCTTGCCGCCGGCGGCGTCAGGGAACTGCTGCTCATCTCGCAGGACACGAGCTTCTACGGCGTGGACCGCGGCGAACGCGGCGCCCTCGCGCGGCTCCTCGGCGCGCTGAACCAGATCGATGGCCTCGAATGGATCCGGATGCTCTACCTCTATCCCACGACCATCGGAGACGATGTCCTGGAGGCGATGGCCGGGCACGAGAAGGTCTGCAAGTACATCGACCTGCCGCTGCAGCACGCGTCAGACGCGGTGTTGCAGCGGATGAAGCGGCCGGGGACGCGGGCGGGCTACGAGCGCCTGCTCGATCGCATCCGCCGCCGCGTGCCCGGCGTCGCCCTTCGCACGACCTTCATCGTCGGCTTCCCCGGCGAGACCGACAAGGATTTTGGGGAACTGCAGAGCTTCGTCGAGGCCATGCAGTTCGACCATCTCGGCGTGTTCACGTATTCCCACGAAGAAGGAACACCGGCGCACGGCCTGCCGGATGACGTGCCGGCCCCCGTGAAGCGGCGGCGGCAGTCGCGCCTCATGCAGGCGCAGAAGAAACACCTCGCGCGCGCGCAGGCAGCGCGCATCGGACAGCAGGTCCGCTTGCTGGTCGACGGCCCGTCCGATGAGCATGAGCTCGTGCTGCGCGCGCGGCTCGAGAGCCAGGCGCCCGACATCGATTCGCTCGTCTATCTCACCGACTGCGACCCCGCCGCCATCGCCGCCGGGACCTTCATCGAAGCGGAAATCGTCGACCGCGCCGGCTACGATCTGCTGGCTCGGCCGTTGGCCGCAACTGCATCGATGTGATACGCTTAAAGGTCGTCACCTAGGCGGAGTAGTACTCCAAGTGGGCTCGTGCCCACTTTTTTTTATTTGGGCGACCCGGTTGAGTTGTATCAGCGCGACGGGCAGCAGGTGGATCCGCTGGCGCAGATAAGGGCCATCGCGGAACGGGTGGCCGCATCGCGCGGCCTGGACGTCTGGGACATCCAGAGCCGGCGCGAGGCGATCGGCCACGTGGTGCGGGTCTTCATCGACCGGCCGGGTCCGGCGGCGACGGCGGAAGAGAGCGTCAGCATCGAAGACTGCGAGCAGGTCAACCGCGAGATCAGCACGATCCTCGACGTCGAGGACCCGCTCCCGTTTGCGTACACGCTCGAGGTTTCCTCGCCCGGCCTCGACCGGCCGCTGCGCAGTGCCGGCGATTACGCGCGGTTCGCCGGCCGGCTGGCCAAGGTCGTCGTGAACGAGGCGGTTGACAATCAGAAGGCATTCGCGGGGCGACTGCGCGGCATGGATCAGGGAGACGTCCTGCTGGAGGCGCCGAACGGGCGGATGCACCGGCTGCCGCTGCGCCTGATCACGCGCGGCCGCCTGGACGTGGAGTTTTAGGCTGCGGGGCGGGCCTTGACGGCCCGCCGCGTCACGGACCGTGAAGGTCCGCGCCGCACAGGCCGGGTTCCGCGAAGCGGACCCGGCAGGACTATAGACGATGCAAAACCCGCTGCTGCAGACAATCGAAGCGCTCGCCAAGGAAAAGGGGATCGAGTCCGAGACGATCATCACCGCGATCGAGGACGCCGTGCTCACCGCGTCGCGGAAGTACTACAAGACGACCGAAAACCTGAAGACCCGCTTCAACCCCGAGACGGGCCAGGTCGATCTCTTCGCCATCAAGCACATCGTCTCCGACGTCGAGGACCCGGCCACGCAGATCTCGCTGAAGGACGCGCAGGAGCTGTACGGCGAGGAAGCGGAGGTCGACATGGAGATCGAGTTCCCCAAGCGCACCGACGTGCTGGGGCGCATCGCCGCGCAAACGGCGAAGCAGGTGATCTTCCAGAAGGTGCGCGAGGCGGAGCGCGAGAACATCTTCGCCGAGTACAACCAGCGCGTCGGCGAAGTCATCAACAGCATGGTGAAGCGGTTCGAGAACGGCGACCTGATCGTCGAGATCGGCCGCGTCGAGGCCGTGCTGCCGCGCAAGGAACAGTCGCGCGCCGAAAGCTACACGCCCGGTGAGCGCATCCGCGCCGTCATCAAGAGCGTGAACCGGAGCGCCAAGGGACCGCAGATCGTCCTCTCGCGCACCGACCCGGCCCTCCTGATCAAGCTGTTCGAGCAGGAGGTCCCCGAGATCTACGACGGCACCGTGATGATCCGCGGAGCGGTCCGCGAGGCGGGTGACCGCGCCAAGGTGGCCGTGTACTCGCGTGAGCGCGACGTCGACCCGGTGGGCGCCTGCGTCGGCATGAAGGGCACCCGGGTGCAGGCGATCATCCGCGAGCTCCGCGGCGAGAAGATCGACATCGTCGAATGGTCGGACGACTCGATCCTGTTCGTGACGAACGCGCTCAGCCCCGCCAAGGTGCAGCGCGTGTCGATCGTCGACGACAAGGATCGCGTCATGGAGGTGGTCGTCGAGGACAAGCAGTTGTCGCTCGCCATCGGCAAGAAGGGGCAGAACGTCCGGCTCGCCGCCAAGCTGACCGGCTGGCGAATCGACATCAAGAGCGAGGAAGAGAAGCGCAAGGAGGTCGAGGCGCAGTTCGGCGCCCTCGAGCTCGGCGGCGAATCGGCGGAGGGCGGCGCAGCGATGGAGGCCAGCGAGTCCTCCGGCGCAGACGACAGCCTCACCGAGGAGCCGGCGGAGGCCGATGGCCACGCCGGCCTGTCCGCCGACTCGTCCGCCGTAGCTTTGGCGGAGGCGGAAGCTCCCGGTGAGACCGAGGGAGCGAAGGCGGAAGCCGGCGTTGCGGGAACTGAAGACAAGTAAGGCAAAAGGATCAACTTGGCAACGGTTCGGATTTACAAGGTTGCGGAGCTGCTCGGCACGACGAGCCAGGAGGTGCTCGCGCTGCTCAAGCGCGATCACGGCATCGAGCTGAAGAGCGCCTCGAGCACGGTCGA
>Ga0214472_10005190_pt1 | contig 13696 bp, 10 predicted proteins | sample RVTome_6_FD_207662 | JGI IMG/M metagenome (GOLD analysis project Ga0214472, IMG submission 207662) | Soil microbial communities from uranium-contaminated site in the Upper Colorado River Basin, Wyoming, United States - RVT140D175 | ecosystem: Environmental > Terrestrial > Soil > Contaminated >... | reverse complement strand
GCTTTTGGGAACTTATGGCACATGTTACTGGCCACGGCGACAGTGCCGGGGACACCCAGACTCATCATGCCCGGAGTAAGAACAAAGGCGCCGCCCGAGCCGATAAAACCGCTCACCAGGCCGCCGATAAAACCGACGATTATTAAAAAAACGATGTAAGCAAAATTTAAATCGATAAATTGTATGGTTTCAGCTACAGGTCCGTGCATGTTTTTCTCCTTTTTTTGTGTTCATATATTCCGCACCTAAACGACAATACAGCGATATGGCAAGAGTGACGCCGTTCTTCGGGTATATCGTCTAGCTCATATTCTCCTGCAGAGCCCTATGCACTGGCATGAACGCGTGGCCTGACATCCGGACGTTTATCGACGGTTTTTGATTTTTCGACTTTCTTCGTGACCGTAGCCTTAGAACCTTCAATGCCGAGAGCCGACCAGAAATAACTGGTGAAAGAACCATGGGCGTAGGAAAAAACAAACACTGTAGCTACCGGCAGCAGTGCATAAATCCCGCCCTTGGTAAAGTAGTGCATGATTATCTCTGAATTGGTGAAAACAGCAGCATAGAGCGCCGCAGTTACCGTTCCGAAAATGAGGGTCTTCACCCAGTAGCCTTTCCTGTTTGTCGATGCCATGTGTTTTTCTCCATTAAAATTTTCTTTAACCTGACGGTTCTGGATCACCTTTCCGGTTCGCGAATCGGTGCAGACGATGTTGAAAACCGGGACTGGTGAACCGGAAGCCGCCTCTTCAATTTTGACTCCCTCATCAATTAAAACAAACTCAACCCTTTTGACGATGCGACATAACCTACTGATAATTTGACTTATTTTTCCTGACTCCTGGACAAATTCAAATTCAACCCCTCTGGCTGCCGCTTTTTTTTTGAACTCTGCAGCGTTCTCCTCGACTGTCGATGCAACAAGTCTTTGCTGCTTGCCGCCATCCCAAAAGAGGGGCGAGGTGTTTACATAGGTGGCCAGCACCTTGCATTTCATCCGATCTGCTACGTTTACCGTATAATCCATCACCGCTTCCGCCAGCTGACCGTTCCTGGACACCAGCAGAATGCAGGATTGGTTGGCCGGGCTACCTTGTTGCAAAGTATCGCCGGTGTCTACTCGTTGAAGGACCGTTAATTGTCTAACGTTGCCTTGTGTTGTTTTCTCCATAACCAACCTTTTTCCTTGTCCGATCATTGCCGATTTACCTGACAACTTTCCTTTTACAAAAACCAGGCCACCTCTTTTGCTTATTTTAACTTATTGTTATTACTATCTTTATTTTTATAACGAAATTTACATTCCCGGCTCATGTTGCAATCGGCAACAATAACCGGGAATGTAAGTTGCAAACTGCAACAGATGTTGCTGTTTGCAACCTAGGTGAATGTTTACGAAAGTTATCCAGCCGGAAAGCCCTCACTTACCTCACAAGTAAAGATTGCTTTTTTGCGGAATATGTTACAAAACGACAGGCAGATGCGTGAAGTAGATTCACCAGAACAGGCGAGGACATAGATCATGTTTTTTAAAACCAGTTCCAAAAACACTGACGCAGTCCCTGTAAAACCAGAAAAGGATGACTCCCCTCTGGATAAACTTCGAAAACAGATTGCCGAGGCAAATCTGCCCCGATATGCCCTGGATGCTGCCAATAAGGAACTTGATAAACTGGCAACGACCGATTCCGCCGTCGCCGAATATTCAGTCGGTCTCAACTACATCGAGTTGATCAGCTCCCTGCCCTGGAATGTTTCCACCAAGGGGACTCTGGAGATGGGCCGGGTCCAATCCATTCTTGATAGCCGCCACTGCGGGCTGGGACAGGTTAAACAGCGTATCCTCGAATTTCTGGCTGCCAAAACATTGTGCGGCAGCGCCAGGCAAAACATCCTCATTGTCGATGATGAGGATATTGCCAGGTCCAATATGACGCACGTCCTGCGTAAGGATGGCTATGAATGCCGAAGTGCCGAAAATGGCCTTGCCGCTCTGGAGATCCTGGCAAAAGAAGATATTGATCTCATCATCAGCGATCTGAAAATGGATCACATGGATGGGCTTGAGCTACTGACCGAAGTCAGCCACAGCTATCCGGAAATTCCCGTCATCATGGTAACCGGCTTCGCCACTGTCAATTCGGCGGTACAGGCAATGAAAAGCGGTGCCGCATATTACCTTGGCAAACCTGTCAATCTGGACGAACTGCGAAAAACTGTGCGGGAAGTACTGGCTCAAAAACTCACCACCGAAATGGGCAAGGGACCCATTCTCTGTTTCACCGGCCCGCCGGGAACCGGAAAAACCTCGGTGGGCAAAGCCATCGCCGAGGCCCTGCAGCTCCAGTTCGTCAGGGTTTCTCTGGCTGGTCTGCGTGATGAAGCGGAACTCCGCGGTCATCGACGCACCTATGTGGGAGCCTTACCGGGCCGTATTATCATGGAGCTGAAAAGAGCGGCGGTAAATAACCCCGTTTTTATGCTGGACGAGATTGATAAAATCGGGCAGGATTTTCGGGGCGATCCGGCGTCTGTTATGCTGGAAGTCCTGGATCCGGAGCAAAATGTTAAATTTATGGATCACTACCTGGATATACCTTTTAATCTCTCGCGAATCATGTTCATCGCCACAGCCAACGATGTATCAAAATTGCCGGGTCCCCTGCTCGACCGCATGGAATTGATAGAATTCACCGGCTATACGGAGAAAGAAAAATGCCAAATTGCCCGGAATTTCATAATACCCCGCCAACTTAAAGCAGCGGGCTTGAATAATATTGGCATCGATTTTTCAGAGGAAGCCGTGTCAAGGGTTATCAGCGATTACACCAGAGAATCCGGGCTTCGCAACCTGGAACGGGAGATTGCCAATGTCTGCCGTAAACTGGCCCTGCTCTATCTCGACTCCCGGAAAACGGAGATAGAAACAAAAATCGAGGCCGGCACAATCGCCGCCCTTCTCGGTCCCCGCAAGTTCATCAGAAACAACGCGGAGCACGAACCCAAAGTAGGTATAACCACAGGTTTGGTCTGGTCTGCGATCGGGGGTGAAATAATCAGCGTCGAAACGGCCTCGATGAAAGGGTCAGGCAACCTGCTGCTCACAGGCTCCCTGGGGGAAGTTCTGCAGGAATCGGCCCAGGCTGCACTGAGTCTTATCAGAAGCAGATCGGCAGAGTTCGGCATTAAAGAATATTTTTTCAAAGACATGGATATTCACATCCATTTTCCCGCCGGCGGTATCGCTAAAGACGGTCCGTCCGCCGGAATCACCATTTTTGCAGCACTGCTCTCCCTGCTAACCAAAAGACCTGCTCGAAGAGATGTCGCCATGACCGGGGAAATGACGCTCAGTGGTCGCATTCTGCCCATCGGCGGAATCAGGGAAAAACTGCTGGCGGCGCAGCGGGCGGGAATTAAAACTGTTCTTTTGCCGCTGGCCAATAGGGAGGAAGTGGAAATCCTGCCGGCCGATGTACTGGACAAGATTGAAGTGGTACTGGTGGAAAATGCCGACGAAGTAATACCCCGTGTTCTCCTTGCTGCCGTGTAACCGACACGTAAACGTTCACCAGCACCCCATATGCGCACGATCAGTCCGCCGTGCATAGCCCAACTATAGCCCGTTGGCCTGCTCGTGCGCCTCTGGAGCACTGCTAAACGTTTACAGGTCTAGAGTTATGCGAGCTTTTTGCTATTCCCGGCCGCACTGAACAGTTACAACCGACACCATACTGTCACACCGATGTCGAAGACGATAAACTGCTCTTTTTTGTAGAGAGGAGCTTCAATCAATTGCTGGGATCATCAAGACCGTAACGTTTGATTTTTCGCCATAGAGATACCCTGTCGATATCTAAGATTTTTGCCGCCTTAGACTTATTCCCCTCCGTCTCATCGAGGACGTCCAGAATATAGTTTTTTTCATGTTCCTCAAGGGACGGCCAGGAATCCATGGCCACCCGGGAGGGAGTCACCGAACGGCTCTGCAGATCTTCAATCAGATGGGCTGGTTCAATGACCTCGCCGTCACACTGAAGCAGCAGGCGTTGGGCTATATTTTCCAGTTCCCGAACATTCCCCGGATACTCATATTGTTTTAAGTTTTGGGCAACTTCCAGAGAGAGTTTTGGAAGAGTTGCCGAAGGCGGAGAGTGTTTGGCCAGAAAATGATTGACGAGGATGGGGATATCTTCCTTTCGCTCCGCCAGAGATGGTACCTTAATGGTCAGGACATCGAGCCTGTAAAACAGATCAAGTCTGAATGCCCCATTTTCGGCTTCTTTTTTCAAGTCCTTATTGGTCGCCGCCAGAATGCGTATATCGATAGGGATTTCTTCGGTTCCGCCAACCCGCATAAGGGTACGTTCCTGCAATACCCTGAGCAGTTTCACCTGCATCTGCAGGGAAAGTTCTCCCACCTCGTCAAAAAAAACGGTCCCGCCTTGCGCTAGTTCCAGCAATCCCTTTTTTATTTGAGATGCTCCGGTAAAAGCACCTTTTTCATGGCCGAAAAGCTCACTCGAAATCAATTCTTCGGTAAAGGCTCCACAATTGAAAGCAACAAAACGCTTTTCCGACCGGGGACTGAGTTCATGGATCGTCCGCGCCACCAGTTCCTTGCCGGTGCCTGTTTCTCCCTGAATCAACACATTGCAGTCCAACTGGGCAACCTGCACAATGCTTTCGCGCAACAGTTGAATTTTCAGGCTCTTGCCGAGTATCGCGGTGGCCCCGCTTTTCGATGAAACCTGTTTCCTGAGCTCGATCACCTCTTTACGCAGTGCCCTTTTTTCCAGGGCTTTTTGTACCAACGCCAGCATCTCGTCCATCTTGACCGGCTTTGCCAGATAATGGTAGGCACCTTTCTGTATTGCCTCAACTGCTGTGTCAACACTGGCATAACCGGTGATGACAATAACTTCGGTCTGCGGCCACAATCCTTTACAGGTGGCAAGAACGGCCATTCCATCGGGCCCCTTCATTCGCAGGTCCGTCAGGACCAGATCGAACTCCCGGCTCTCAAGAATTGCGATGGCATTTTGACCGTCTTCGGCTGTAACAACTTGGTATCCATCTTTTTTCAGTAAATAGGCGACATTCTCGCGGGCAATCGCCTCGTCATCGACGACCAGAATCTGTTCTCCACTCACGACAGATCTCCATAATCGTCAACCTGCTCTGCCTGCAGCGGCAGGTGGATAAAAAAAGATGCTCCGTTTCCAACCACGCTTCCCACCATAATCCGGCCATTATGCTTCTGGATGATACCATAGGCAATAGACAGGCCAAGGCCCGTGCCCTGCCCTTCTTCCTTGGTTGTATAAAATGGATCGAAGAGACGATCCTTTATCTCATCGGGAATCCCAGTGCCGGTATCCGTGATTTCGATTACAGCTTCATTTTCGGCTCTATCGATAAACGCTGAAAGAAAGATTTTTCCTTCACCGGTGATGGCCTGGGAAGCGTTGATGATCATGATGATCAAAACTTCCTGCATTCTCTGACTATCCATGGGCAGGAATAGGTTTTCCGGAATATCGACAACAATATCGACGGCTGAAGGGACCTGGCTTTTAACGAGCAGCACCGAGCGGTTTACCACGTTTTGCAGGTTGGCGGCATGCAGCTTGAATTCTTTGCTCCTGGAAAACTCTAAGAGTCCCTGTACAACATCTCTTGCCCGATAGGTTTCCTGTTCAATATTCTTCAGCATCTGTTTAATGAGAGCAGGATCTCCGGCATCGAAATCATCAATGGCGATCTGGCATGAGGTGGAAATATTGTTCAGAGGATTGTTTAACTGGTGGGCAACACCTGCTGTAAGTGTTCCGATGGATGAAAGTTTTTGTGACTGGACCAGCTGATCCTGGCGGCGTTCCAACTCTTTCACCATGATATTAAAAGCTTCCATAGCCTGCTGCATCTCATCTCTGGAATCGACTACTTCAATTTCACTGAAACGACCGAGGGCAATATCCTCCGTAGCCTCTTTAATGATTCGAAGAGGTTTGAAAATACCGACCGACATGACCAGGGGCATAAATATGCCCACGCCAATAGCCACAAGGGACCAGACAATCAGTCGTCTGACCAGTTCATCTAAAATTGTACGGATCTGGTTATGTTCAAAGATGACAAGTGTCTTGCTGAGTTCGGCCATATCCTGTCCCTGAAAGCGGAGTCGATCCGCCAACTCTCCGTACACGACCTCATTGTTTGCACTGAATCTATTTGACAAAACATTCATGCCGGCCTGATAGGCAAGGGTAACGTTTTTCAGTTTCGTCAGCATGGGATGAGCTTTTCTCCTTGCCACCCTCGCGGAGATTGTCTCCACCGTTCCCAGGGCCAATACCAGCTGTCTGGTGTTTTCCTGCAGCGCCTCCTCGGTCCCATAGAGGAAAAAATTCTTTTCATATCGGCGAACTTCCAGGATGATGCTATTGAGACTATAAGCCAGTTCAACTATCTCAAGTTTTTCCTTGGCGGTATGCAGGTCCTCCTGAGAGACTACAAACATAACAAGAATCCCGGAAACATAGCATCCAAGGATTATCAGGACCTTATATCTTAAGCTGAGAGACGGTCTGTTGCGCTTCATCGTTTCCTGCTCCGGACAGTCCGCTACGGCATTACAGTGCCGGACCGCAAATGTACGCAACGAGTCATCGTTGCCGATTTTCCAACCTTCCCCGAACCAGAATAGATTGCCGTAACGACCGTCTATTGCACATCGATTCGTTGCAAATATCACCATATACCAAGACAATAGCTAAAACAACCAAATCTCGACCACACCGAGGAGGTTGTCGGAGAATAGACGGAGTGAATTTCAACCTGACAAATATGTGCTCAACAGCAGTCTTGCAGCCGGATAAATACTTCCCGGTACTCGGCATATTCGATCATGAGTTTTTCCGCTCCATACGTAACCGGCAGGAAATGAATGGGCTAACTGCACAATAAATTTGATTATTCAATGTCCCTAAGTATAATCAAACAATAAGCTTAAATGCTGGAGGTCCGGCACCCTTAAAGATCGATTGAAATAATCTGGATAAAATAGCCAAAAAACAAGAACATACCAGGATACCAAAATATACTGCTCAGGAAAGGAAATGGGGGGTGTGTTATCAAGCAAAAAGAGTAAACAAAGAGGCGACGACTGATGCAGCCGTCACGATTAATTTATGAAACTGCAAGAAAAGATGAGAATAAACACTTCACTACATTTGCTACCAAGGAATAACCTCAAGAGGATTATCATGAACAAAATGAGTCTCACACCAACTTTTTATCGGCTTGGACCAGCTCTCCTGCTTTTTTCCTTTCTCGTTGGTGGATGCGCTGGTACTCCGACGGAATATCGGTATGACGACACGATGAAGACATACACCTCGGCAAGTGACGAAACCACAGCCACCTCAAATAGCGGCCAGCACGATAAAGCTACGGCACATTATGTCCTTCGCCCCGGAAACCGGCCTGACTTCCAGCCCAAAGAAAGACCACAAAATGTCTACCAACCGGCAACCGACCAGTCCGGAGCACCTGTAACCGAGCTAGCCGATCTGCAACTGGTGCTCGAGGTTTCCGATATACTCTTTGAGTTTGACAAGTGGGTCATTAAACAGAGCGTTGTCCCCGAATTGGATCGATGGGCCGATTATTTCCAAAGCCATCCGCAGGTTACAGCCGAGATCTATGGTCATGCCGACAGTACAGGGCCATCCGCATACAATCAGCAACTTTCTCAAAGACGGGCACAGGCTGTAGTCAATTACCTGGTCGCCAAAGGGGTTGAGCCGAACAGGTTAACAGCCAAGGGATTTGGTGAGAGTCAGCCTGCAGTTCCTAATACCACCGATGAAGGGCGGCAAAAAAACAGGCGTGTCGAGTTGAAGCTGTAGGTCTCAACCCATCTTCTTAATATCCTTTTCTTCTCGGCCATTCATTAATGGCCGAGAAGAAAAGGCTGCAAGGCCGGCCTGCTCTCACAACGCAGCATGAATTATTACCTAACCCCGATAAACGCTAAGCAAGCAGATCGATCAAAGACGGCTGAGATAACTCACGGGTTTCCTGGAACGTTTTCTGGCTATAAATATGGCCAGCATACCTGAGAGCATCAAGCCGGCAACCAATCCCCAAAAAAACATACCCCAGCCACCTTCAGGGGATGCAACAACTTCCTGCTGAAGTTCAGGAACAGAAGACTGAACGGTCTCTGGTTCAGAAGATGCCGTCATTTCCAGTTTTTCAGGAGCAGGTTCAGCTACGTTCACAGCTAAAGCAGCTTCCGGTTTTATTTCAGGCACCGGCATCGGCGGCACCAAGGCAAATCCCTTCGCCAACAGCTCAGCAGCCTTGGCATCGCGAACTTTCCGATCTTTGCTGCCCATAACAATGGCAATAATACGTACCCCATTCTTTTTTGCAGTAGCCACGATGGAAAATCCCGCGGCCTGAAAATATCCGGTCTTAAAACCATCACAGCCCTCAATCATGCCCAGCAGATGATTGTGATTACGCATGATAAACTTTCCTTCCCGAATGGGTCGTTCCCTGGTGCCGGTATAGTCGAAAATCGCGGCTTGTTTGGCCAGCTGAAGGCTAAGAAGAGAAAGATCCCGGGCAGTGGTCTCGTCCGGCTTTTGTCCATGCGATGGCGGCAGGCCATGTACCGAATGAAAGCGGGTATCTTTCATTCCCAATTCCTCGGCCCTTTTATTCATCAGGGCCACGAATCCCTCGGTTGATCCGGCCACATGGGTTGCCAGCGCTACAGCCGCATCATTTGCCGATTGGACCGCCAGGGCATAGAGAAGATCCTCAACCGAGAATTGTTCCTTTGGATCAAGATATACCTGCGATCCGCCCATTTTCGCCGCTTCTGCGGTCACCTGCACCATCTCGTCCAACCTTACCTTGCCCTGCTCAACCAGTTCGATAATGACCAGCAGGTCCATCATTTTCAAAACGGAAGCTGGATAAACTACCGTTCCGGCATGATCCTCGAACAGAATCTTACCTGAATCGGCATCGATAAGCAGGGCCGACGTATAGGGGTCCTGGGCGATATCAACCACCTTGGCACGCGCGGCCCATGCCGCCTGGGTACACAGAATGAAAAAAAATAATAAGAGAGAAATTCGTTTCATAATTTTCCTTTGCTCGCCTCGCATAGTTTATAGACTCCAAGGGGGGTACTGAAAAGAGTTACATTCGTCGGGTCAGATATTTTTCCCCAGTGATGTCCCTGCCGAACGCAGGTCCCGGCAGGCACGTATTATGCGATCCGCCATACCTCGTTCGGCTTTTTTGCCGTATGAACGAGGATCATAAACCTTTTTATCGCCAACTTCTCCCTCAATCTTCAACATGCCATCATAATTTTTCATTACATGATCGACCAAGGGACGGGAAAAGGCGTATTGCGTATCCGTATCGATATTCATTTTAACGACACCGTATTCGAGAGTCTCATGTATTTTTTCAAGTTCGGATCCGGAACCACCATGAAAAACCAGATCGAGAGCTGCGTCCGGGCCAAGGGCTTTGACGACTGCCGTCTGACCTTTCTGCAGGATCGACGGCGTCAGTTTGACATTGCCGGGTTTATAGACCCCGTGCACGTTGCCGAAGGTGGCCGCCAGCAGAAATCGTCCCATGGAGCCGACTTCTCCGGCAGCCATTACCATATCTTCGGGTGTGGTGTAGAGTTTATCGGCGGCCACACCGGAGGTATCATGGCCATCTTCTTCACCGCCTACGATGCCGGTTTCAATCTCCAAAATAAGTTCGTTTGCGACACAGAGCTGCATAAGACGCTTGGACTGGGCAATGTTTTCACTCATCGGTAAAGCCGAACCATCGTACATATGGGAGCTGAACAAATTCGGTAGTCCTGCGGCGCGACGTCTTTTTGTTTCCTCGATGAGCGGCATTAAAAAGCTCTCCACATACTCAGGCTGACAATGGTCCGTATGCAAGGCGACATTGATGTCGTAATGGGCCGCCATTGTATGGGTGTAAACAGCCAGGGCGATAGCACCTTTGCTCATCGACCCAAGCCCGATTCCCGATGCGAATTTGCCTCCACCGGTGGAAACCTGGATGATACCGTCGGAGTTGGCCTCTTTGAAAGCGAGCAGTGCTGCGTTAATGGTTTCGCTCGAGGTTATATTGATTGCGGGGTAGGCAAATTTATTGCGCTTTGCGTTATCCAGCATCTGACAATACTGCTGATAATTGACAACCGGCATAGTTTTAATCCTTTATTATTTAATTTTTTGTAAGTACTGAAGCTTGGGAGCCGTTTTGGGGTTATCTTCGGCCATCTAGTTTTTCGACAACTGCTTATTGCAGAAAATACTCCTGCTGACCCGTGGTTTCCATGACCGAACACCAATAGTCGGAACGGGTGTTGAGGGTGCGGCGTTTCAACACCACCAGATCGAGCGGCAAATGCACCATACTCGATTTGAGCTGCGTCACCACCATTCCCGTCTTGCCCGCCATGGCTGCATGTAAGGCATGCTGGCCAAGAAAACCGCAATAAACACGATCTCCTGCATTGGCCGGAACGGAACGGATAAGATAACTCGGATCTATGAATTTTATATACATTTCCAGCTTTCGTTCCTCGAAATGATTCTTAATCCGACGTATCAGAGTGGCGCAGATGTCACCAAGGACCGGATTACCTGAATAACCTTTCCCGGCCGGAGTGTCCATTAAATCCTGACCTGCCCCCTCGGCACAGACGATCACCGCGTGTTTACGTGCTTTCAGCCGCTGTTCCAAGGCCCACAGGAGACCGTTTTCCCCTTCGAGCTTGAACGGTTGCTCCGGTACGAGCAGAAAATTAACCTCCTGCAGAGCCAGCGTGGCCTGGGCAGCTATAAAACCGGCTTCACGACCCATGAGTTTGACGAGGCCGACTCCATTGGCAATGCAGGATGCCTCCACATGGGCGCACTGAATTGCCTCCGTGGCCTTTTCCACGGCCGTATCAAAACCAAAAGACCGGGTCACGAAGTTGATGTCGTTGTCGATGGTTTTGGGAATACCTATCACGGAAATATTTCGTTTTCGGGAAGATATCTCGCTGACGATTTTCTTCGCCGCACGCATGGTGCCGTCCCCGCCGATGACAAACAAGACGTTGACGTTCATTCTCTCCAGTGAATCGACGATCTCCTCAGCTCGCTGTTGTTCCCGGGATGTACCCAGAATGGTGCCGCCGAACTGGTGAATATTGGAGACTCTCTCCGGCGTCAGCTCCAGGACATCATAACCGTACTCCGGAATAAAGCCGCGCAAACCGTTACGAATACCAACCACGGTGCGGATGCCGTATTGATAGTGGGCTTTCATGACGATGGTTCGGATGACATCATTTATCCCTGGGCAAAGCCCGCCGCAGGTGACAATGGCGCATTTAGTCTTGGACGGATCGAAATAGATTTTTTGCCGCGGTCCCGCCTTTTCAAACTGCATGGGGAGAGTATCCGCATCGAGTTCTGATAACTCGTCGGAAGTCATCGAAAGGGTCAGCAGCCTGGTATCATCGACAAAGCGTTGGTTAACCAAGGTTGTCTGTATCTTGGCTGGACCCAGGTTTATAATATTGGTGTCAAATTGAAGATTTTTTTTATCGACCATTGGAGCTCGTTTCCTCTTTTGCTGAAGTTCTTCAGGTGGGTGAGTTTACCTCATGCCCCCTGCTTGCTTAGCATACATGTGTATTCATTTATGCGGACATCCGCAATATTCTGCATCGGCAGAATTCTTCCCTGAACGAAAAGAAGTGCAAAGTGCACAAGCTACGGCTAATCTAGGTGTCTCAATGGCCAAGCAGCCAAGCAGCCAAGCAGCCATACAGGGTTCGGCTGTATGATAATTGTCGTGGCGGCAGAATCACATTTCGAAAGCATAGGTACGTATTATGAATATTGCCGGGGTAATGACAGCGATTCTGGCTGGCCTGTTCATGGGAACAATGGGAGTTTTTTCCCGAAAAACCGGCCTGGATGCCGAGGTAATCACCTTTTTCAGGCTGCTGCTTGGTGCAGGTTTCTTGACCATCCTCATGATCGTTACCCGGCGCATCCGGCTTTTGTGGTGCTGGCCCACATGGCCTGTCCTCATCAATGGGCTGATGCTCGCAGGCTTTATCATTTTTTATGTGCAGGCCATGTATCTCACCACCATGGCCAACGCCATCATGATTGTTTACCTTGCACCTCTGGCAGCTTCTATCTACGCCCATTTCTTTCTTGGTGAAAGGCTCAACTTGATGAGTGTCGCACTCATCTGCACAGCGTTGTTCGGTTTCGCGATGATGATGGAATTTAAAATCGATTTTTCTTCCGGCTCCAATCACGCCCTGGGACTCGGCTGCGCCGCCCTTTCGCTTTGCTGCTACGCAACATTCATCCTGATTAACAGGAAAATCAACGCCGCTATCCATGTGTACACCAGAACCTTTTATCAACTGCTCACCGGCGCCCTGTGCATGGTTCCCCTGTTTATTACCGATTTCCCGGCACTCATACCGGCACTTACAGGAACGACATGGCTCTGGCTGGCGGGGGCGGGCTTTTTCCCCGGCTTTCTCGGCATTCTTTTTGCCGTCATTGCCCTGGAAAGACTTCCGGCGGCAACCTTTGGCACCCTTGCCTATTTTGAACCTATCTTTGTGGTCATCCTCGGCTGGATGATCTTCGGAGAAACACTTAATTCCCTGCAGCTGGCGGGCTGCCTGTTTATTATCACCAGCGGGGTGGTGAAAGGCTACCTGACTGCATATGGGGGTCCTGCTATCCCCGGTACACTGGAAGAAAATCGGGATTCGATACAATCCCCCCTTGAGGGATAGGGCGGGTTTGGGATAGGGGCGGGTTTGGAACCAGCCCCTACTGCACCTTGAGAGAGATTATCAGGGAGCCGCACACCCAACCAGTTCAATCTCAAAGGTGAGTTCTTGCCCTGCAAGCGGAGGGTTGGCATCCAGAGTGATATGGGTATCGGTAATTTCCGTCACCACAACCCTCAGGATTTCGCCGTTAGCGCCACCCATTTCCAGCTTCATCCCGAGTTCCGGATGAAGATCCGGCGGAACCTGCTCAATGGGCGCCTGAATAACCAAATCATCGTTACGCTTACCATAGGCCTTTTCCACCGGGATTTGGACGACCTTTGATTCACCGACCTCCATTCCGACAACACCTTCCTCGAATCCCGCGATGACCTGTCCACTGCCGACAGCGAATTCAAGCGGTGCCCCTCCCTCGGAGCTGTCAAATACGGTTCCGTCCACGAGTTTTCCCGTATAGTGCACCTTGACATTGTCACCTTTTTTTACCGCAGTCATATCTCTCCTCCAAGCCATGTGGCTTTAATAAGAACATCCAACAAAACGCCGATTCCAAAAGTCTATCTTTAAACATCATTGATTATATTTCAACTGAAAAACAGGGGCTATATTACGGAACAACCCGTAATTGGTTAGATATCCATTCGGATTCGGATATATCAGCCTTTGTTCTTTTTCTTTTCTCGGCACTATAGTAGTGTCACATCCGAAGAGAGTGCTTATATGAGTGCTTATATCCTGATGAATACCGCAGCTGTTTCCCTATTTCCCATGAAATCCTTCAATAAGTGCATCCTGCTTAAAAGTTAA
>Ga0214472_10005187_pt1 | contig 13699 bp, 8 predicted proteins | sample RVTome_6_FD_207662 | JGI IMG/M metagenome (GOLD analysis project Ga0214472, IMG submission 207662) | Soil microbial communities from uranium-contaminated site in the Upper Colorado River Basin, Wyoming, United States - RVT140D175 | ecosystem: Environmental > Terrestrial > Soil > Contaminated >... | reverse complement strand
CCGGACCGCACCTCCGGAACAGGCAGCACCGAGATTCGCCGGACGCGCGTTCCCCGGATGTGCAGGACACGAGCCGCCCCCTCCTCCCGTGCCACCACCCCCTCCGCCTCCACTGCCTGGTAGTCGCTCGCCGGGAGCACCGGTACAGTCACGGCCGTAATTGAGCACCAGATGCCAGCCCTGGTTTCCGGCATTATTGTGCCGATAGACGCCTTGAAGTCCTTCAGCCCAGAACCCCCCATACATATGAATACTTCCACAGTTTGCCTCGGCGGGATCGTAATACATAAGTGCCTTACCAGCCTGGCCATCGTCCCAGTCCATCTGGGAGATGGTCGGGTCCAACTCAAAACGTATGCCATCACCGTCCGTGAGCTCATAGCCCAAGTCATCGCTCCCGAACGAGCAGTCGGCAACCGGACGATAGATGGCCCGCCAGACCAGATGCAGACCATCCGGATGACATGCGCCCACATTCGCGCCTACGAAGAAATCCTCGCTGAAATTGATGGTGGACTGCCCCTCCTTACACTCGATGTCCCAATTCTCATTCTTCACGAACTGCCAGTCGAAGGCGCCTCCTTCAGGGATGGAAAGACCACACGTAGGACCTTCCGGTTCGGCCGCGAAGAATCTGCCGACCTCCAGGGTGAGTCCGGCCCGAGCCCAAATGACGAGCAAGAGCAGGAATACGGTGGTTCCGGCAAACAGCCAGGCACGGTAGCGTACGGCCCAGTCGTTGATACTTTCGAAAGCCTCGGAGAGCCTTTGTCCGAGCTCTGTCAGTGGAGAATCCGGCATGATGCGTTTACTTGAAGTCGCCTGAGGCGCGCTTACTCGAGAGATCACGAGCCTCACGTCTGCGGAATGCATCTGTACTCGTATAGCCTACGTACAGAAGTGTCACCACAGAAGAGATGATAATAGCAAGTGCTACGGTCTCACCAGGGCCGGTATCGACCGGGGGTACCGTAATGGGATGGTTCGTGATGACGATAGGCAGTTGCGCCTCAAGAGGAGGGATATTATCCGCCCACGTTCGGGCGATATTTATGAGTGTGGTTGTTCCCTCGGGCAATACATTCGCCGCCGCAATTCGGCCGAGGAACCGGATAACCCCTTCCTGCCCGGGCACAAGTAAGCCGATATTCACTCCACCGGAAACGAGTGTGTCAGAGGTGGGCTGACCATTCAGTGTCGCCGTGCCCGACTGATAGGTGACTCCACCGGGCACCACGTCCTGCACAAACACATTCTCGGCAGTCGTCTGAGAGATATTCCGTACCCGTACCGTAAATTCAATAACATCGTTGGGAGATGCCGTTACGCTGGAACGTTCACCAATCTCATTGCGTGAAACATTGCGCCCAAGCTTCTGAATAGTCAGTACCGGATTGAGGGGACTGCGAGCAACGACTACGAAAGCGACGTCACTCACCTCGGGTACATTGGAACCACGAGCAAACGCCGTGTTTACGAGCGTCGAGGACCCTATCGGGAAGAAGTCGGTGGACGAGACGCGAGCATCGAACCTGATGGTAACCGTACGCTCAGGCACAAGGTCGCCCAAGGCCACACCACTCGTAGTATACGTATCTTTGGTGAGGGAACCGTCCACGGTCGTTGAGCCGCCAATATACGTCAATCCGGCAGGCAATGTGTCACGGGCAGTGACGAGTCGGGCGGTCTCCGTACCGGTAGATGTCACCGTAACAGTGAACCGCACCGTATCGCCGGGGTTCGCCGTGACAGAATCCGCCTGACCACTACCCTGGGTAACGTTCTGGACCACCTTACTGACCTGTAGGCCCGGTACGCCCTGGAGTGTCGTCATAGGCGGCGTCTGGGTAGTCGGCACGGTGACTTGGCAAGTATCCACCGCTTGCGTGGTGCTATCTTGAACGGTGATCGTATAGATTCCTTGGGCGACATACTGTGTCCCGAATTGGCTTCCCACGCCCGATCCCGGTGAGCCCGAGGGCGCTGACCATGAGTACGTACCGGTACCGCCAACCGCAACTACCTGCGCGAACGTTCCAATATTCACAGTCTGGCTCGCCGGAGCGCACTCCAATTCCTGTGGCTCTGGTTGGACATTCACCGTACACCAGGCGGTCTGCTTGTCGGAAGTGACGGTGACCACATACACACCTTCGGCTTCAGCGCTATCACCGCCGCTGGTGGCGGCATAGACAGTCGCGAACGTACTGCCACTGCCACTGCCCGGTGAGCCCGAGGGCGCTGACCATGAGTACGTACCGGTACCGCCGGAGGCGGTCATGTTGGCCGATTGGCCTACGCTAACAGATTGTGAAGCGGGGAAACAGGAGAGCGTTTGCGGTGGAGGGGTCGCCGAAGTTGGAGGCACCATGACAGTCGTAGGTGGAACCGTGCCCGTCGTTGGCGGAGGAGTTCCTTCGGTTCCACTACACGTCGGACTGCCACTATAGCGATAGGCAATGAGGTTTCTCCCCGTATAGTACGGAGGCTCAATGGGGTTACTTCCCACAATAAGATCGTACTGGGTGCGGCAGTTGGGAGCAGAAACACTCAATCCGGCGCGGCCGATGGTCTGGCCGGAAGCAACGGTGCGCGTCTTGAAATCAAACAGAAATTGTCCCTCGATTTGGTCATTTGCACCGACTACCCCATAGGAGGCAAAAGTGACCGTGCAGATTTCGCCGGTATTGTTAGTAACTGTCGCGGTCCCGTCACCGTAAGCCGTGCCAATGAGACCTCCTCCCGCAGCGCTACTCACACAGCCTGTTGTGGGAAAGTCGCTCGGCTGAGGAGTCTGGCCATCTCCGGGGCCAATACATTGTCCATCGAAGCACTGCTGGCTTGAGTCACACTGCTGAATGATACGGCCATCACAGTTGGAGTAATGCTGGAAAACGGCATTGCCGTCGCAGGTGCGGTTGGTAGGTTGGCATACCGTGGTAGAAACAGGAGTTGGGGTTCCTTGGACCGGAACACAGCATTGTCCGCTCTGACAGTTACCATTCGTACTCGTCGTCCCGTTCGGGCAACTACCGGGACCCTCGTAACAGAAACGCCCGCCACCGGTACATGTGAACGGTGAAGAGGGGGTCGGAGTCGGTGAAGGAGTGGAGACCGCGATACATCGTGCACCACCGCCAGCTACTTCGCATCCATTACTGCACGTCTGTACAATCCGTGAGCCACAGACACTCGTCCCCGGCTCTATCTCTTCCTCGAAAAACTCCCATACATTATCATCGCGGCAGAATGTCTCTCCGGCTCGAGGGCATCCCGGAGGTGCCGCGAAGAATCGTCCTATCTCAAGCGTGAACCCAAAACGGGCCCATATCACCAATGCGGAGACGAGCACTAGAAAACCGATTGCAAACCACACACGGTGCCGAAGTACCATGCCCGAAACATTCCTGCGGATATCCTTGAGACGTCCGAGGAGAACCGAGAGTCGATTGTTCCTACTTTCTTCAGGCATGGATGTTCTTTCTATTATAGACGAATGCAGATATCGCGCTCATCACATATCAACAGGGACACTCGTTACTCACCAGGTGAAGTCCATCGGATCACGGGATTGGGCGATGCGTTCGACATGGCGTCGGTGAAACCATCCCGACCGCGTGTATCCGGCATAGGCGAGCGTTGTGACGACGGCCCCTGTCAGAGCGATACTCATTGTTCCCGCAGCACCAGTACTCGGAACGGCTGCCTGTGCGGCAATAGTACCAGAGGTCGGTGACGGAAGTGTCGCGTCATCGGTAACTCCATGTTGGACCGCAAGTACCTGGGACAGTTCACCCTGGGAGCGAGCGGCGATAAATTCAGGGGATACGTCCAAGAATGACACCGAGAAGAACGTGCCCTCAGTGCCCGTACCTACGGCGACCGGAAGCTCGAGAACGTTGATGGTCTCCGTGAGTGCCGTGATATCGAGTACCTGTGCACTCCAGCGGACTTGACGTACCTCTCCGGGTCCTAGGGCACCGATGGCAAGACCACCACCGACGATGTCGGCATCCTGGACGAACTGGCCGTCCACGAGCGTGGAGCCGTCTTGAAACATCATCCCGGCAGGAAGAATATCACGCACGGAAAGCCCCTGGACGATCCGGTCAGAACGCGATCGGATGACGGTGATGAATTGAAGAATATGGAATTGCCGGACCTCCTGCACCTCGTCATGGCGCGCGGTCTGCCCGAGCGTCACGTTACGAACGAATTTCTCAACCTCCAGTGCGGGACCGAAATCCGGGGTCATCGGGACCGCAAACGACGTCGGGCTTGGGTCGTCGGACAGGGGACCCGAACTCATAGTTTCCGGTGGGCGCTGGGACACCTCAGGGCAAGTAGTAAGTGTGCTCTGCACCTGGACCTGCGCACCCGATACGGTGTCGACAAGCGTAGCGAATGTCCCGCTCAACCCGTGACCCTCATGCCAGACAACCAATACGTGTGCATTGGCTCCAATCGCCAATGCGTCAAATCCGTCTCCGAGAGGGTGGGTTTGTGAGGTATGAACAAATCCACCTCCCAGGAGAGGAGAAACGACACCGGTCGCCGGGTTCACTTCGGCGAGCCGTATACCCGGCGAGACAAACCATGCCACATAAAATCGGTCGCGTACTGCGTCATAGACAACATCTCCCGGAACTTCCCAGCCTGCTGTCGTGGCGATAAAGAACGGAGCAGACACATTTCCATCACTCTCAACGAAGGCGCCTTGGACATCGAAGCTTCGATTTCCTCCGACATGACGCTGCCAAACAACGAGCCATCGGTCCTCCGAAGATGCATAGGCAACCTTCGGGATGGTTTCATCCTGGCCTGTCATGGCGATACCAAAACGAGAACCGACATCGGCGCCGGCTCCCGATATAAAACGCCCGAAGACGTTCGACTGACTGCCGTCGCCCTCCTGGCCAGACACGAACAGAAAACGGTCCGTACCGGACCCATAGGAAGCTGTACCAAGCCATTCGTCATCGGCGACCCTGACGTTCTGCGTCAGGAACGGTGCTCCTGCGGGCACACCTGTGGCCATCCGATAGTTCGTGTGCTGAAATCCAAAGCTCCAGGCAAGTAGGTATCGGTCAAGCGTCGAATTCCAGGCGATGTCAGGATTGCCTCCGCGTCCAGTGAGTGTCGCCGGGTCCGATACGGGAACGCCCTCAAGGTCCAGGTAGCGGACCAGCATGTTCTGCGAATCATCTTTGCGCCCGACCGCCAGATAGGTACGCCCGACTGGACTATAGGAGACGGCAGACATGTTGTACGGGTTCCCGTCATCCGCCGAGAGAAATTGATTCGCCGAGACCACCTCTCCGTCCGAACTGACTCGTACTGCACACGCAAGTCCACCACCGGTGGTCACGACGAGATACTGACTAGCATCGGGGCTGTATACCGCATCTGCGAAACGCTGGAGGTCGGGTAGGTCAAGTAGAGGACCGGCGAAAGTCGGTGTCGCGGCGAACGACAGCATCACCATGAGTAGAATAAGAAAGCGCTCTACGACGCCAGAGGAATGCACCCTATTTAAATGAGGATTCCTTGTGGTGGCGCGAATAGCGGGAGACATCCCGTCGCCTAAATGTGTCCGTACTGGTATATCCCACATACATGAGCGTCACAATCGCCGAGACAATGAGGGCGAGGACGGATGCCTCTCCGGGACCGGTCTGTACCTGTGTTATCTCAAACGGACTTCCGGTCGGACTGGCAATCAATATCGTTGCCGAGTCGCTCCATTGCAATGCACTATTCACCGCACGGGCATAGGCAACGTTTTCGGAAGAAACGGCACTACTTTGCACCGTAGTCCGGAAACGAACAACTACCGAGCGTCCGGGAATCAAGTCGCCCACGCTGATGCCGCCGAACACGATACCATCCGCGACAGATGTTCCATCCACGGTCGTTGAACCTGCCATAGAAAGATACCCCTGTGGCAAGGCATCCGAGATGAGGACTCCTTGGACGGTCGTTGAACCATTCGCGGTAATACGGATGATGAACTCAAGCGTCTCACCGGCATGGGCTTGGACGGAATGAGCCTCGCTCGTTCCACGGGTGACGTTCCGAACCGTCTTGGCGACGCTCAAAGAGACATCGGCAGGGGTTGGGCCCGGCGCAGTAGTCAAGGTTACGGTTGGGGTAGGGGAAACTTGGACTACTGAGACGGTACACTGAGCAGATTCGCCCGCGCCATCAGTTACGGTGACCGTGTACCCACCCGTCTGCCCATAGGAGACGGTTAGAAATGCACCGGAGGCCGACTCTTGAGTACCTCCCGGAGATGACCAGTCATAGGAGCCCACGCCACCATTTGCCTGGAGGGTCGCGGCCTGATTAACACCAATGGTCTGCGCGGCAGGAGCGCAGGTCACTGCCTGTGCGATTGTAGTCGGAGACGGAGTAGTGCTCTGCGTGCCGATGGTTGGGGTCGGCGTTACCGTCGGTTCCGAACTCGGAGACGGAGTAGTGCTCTGCGTGCCGATGGTTGGGGTCGGCGTTACCGTCGGTTCCGAACTCGGAGACGGAGTAGTGCTCTGCGTGCCGATGGTTGGGGTGACGCAGTTTGTAGGACAAAAAACGGAATTGGAGGGCAATTGGGGCTGGTAGTCGACGCGATATTCGTAACACTGGCCCTCCTGAAGCTGGCTATCAATGTACTGCACCGGATTGCCGGGAGTCGGTGCTTGGTGCGAATAGTTCACGCTCGGCAACCAGCACCAGTAGTCCGCACAGTTCGGGAGATTCTTCGGACCATTATTTCCACGCTCGATACTATTCGTATTCGCACGGGAGTCATAGGTCCAGGTGAGAACGTTCTCAGTTTTTCCACATTGCACCTGGAGCGTACCAACTTCAGCGGCGAAGAATCGGCTGATATCAAACGTAAATCCTGCTTGCCACCACACATAACCGCCTCCCGTGAGGGCCACCAGGGCTACGAAAAACACAACAAGACGCCATCGAGGTGCTTTCTTATGCGGTGGCACCGTCTGCTTAGGCATGGTCGTGACCGTTGCCGCAGGCGCAGAAGGTGCTTGTGTAATGGAAACGTCTTCGCTTTTCATTTTTTCAGACACAGATGCACTCCAGTGCTCCTACCATACCATATGCAACAGGCACCGTATTGGCGTCTTGTGCATATGGTATGTTCGGGAACACTATGCCTGAAAATCCATGTGGTCCCGGTCGCTAGAAAAAGAGGTAATCTCCTTCTTACGAAATGGAGCCGTGTGCGTATATGAGACATACAAAAGTGCGGCGACAGAGGCGAGCGCAAAAGCCAAGAACCCTGCCTCGGCAGGACCGGTTGAGACCACACCCGCATCTCCAATACCTGCGGACGGATCCGCGAAATCGGGCGTGCCGTCACCATCGCTGTCCCTGCAATATCCCTGGGACGCCGTGGGGCATTCATCATCGTCACAGATGCCGTCATGGTCGAAGTCGCCACATCCGGTTGCCGGAGGGGGAGGAGGAGTGATGGAAACGGTGGGAATTGGAGAAACGGTCGAAGAGGGATTCGCAGTGAGAAGCGGAGTGGCGGTTCCCACGATTAATGTCGACACTGGAGTAGGAGAGGCGGCTCCTGTGAGGGTAGGGGTCGGTGACGATGATTCCTGTACGGAACAGGCACCTGCGGCATCGAGTATCACCCTGGCCGTATTCGAAACGACCGATGGATGACTCTTGTGCTGATAGGCATACGTGGCGGCACCCTGAGCGTCCGTGTCCGTATAATTAGTCTGGAGGCGACCGATACCGGACAAAAACTGTCCCTCCCCACCGTCCACGCGCCGAATAAGTGCGTTCGCCACGCTGTTCGTGGGAACATTCCATGTCAATACGACCGGGGTACGTCCGTTCGTGCATGATGCATTCAGTACAGCCGCCTCGGTACCCGACGAATCCCGACAGAGGGCCGCAACGGCGGACGTTCCATTCCCGCCCAATCCCCATTTGCCGTAGTCATAAATGGCAAAATACTTCTCCTGAATGCCCATGTAATCCACGCCGGTTGGACGCGGCGTGCAGGACTGATCGAAGTTCTCGGCCATAATATCCATGAATTCCTGGACAACCGTATCGGACCACGCACGGAAATCTCCGCAAGTCTTACCAAGGGCACCAGGTGTCGCGCTGTATGATTCGTTGATGATGAAGCCGGGGTCGCAGTTGCATGCGGCAATCATGTGTCGCTGGGCCCACAATGCATCTGTCCACTCACCACACCAGCAGGCATTACTGTTCGGACCGGTCCCACAGTTGAAGCTCCCGGCAGGCCCCGCCCCACTGATGCCGGATGTTCCGGTCCCTCCGGCACCCGAGGACGGTGCCCGTTCACCCGGCGCTCCGGTACAATCTCTCCCGTAATTCAAGACAACATTGTACCCATCCTGGTTGTAAAAACCTTCGGCGAGTCGCTGGTCATGGTGGCGCCACCCCATACTGACCTCCACACGGCCACAGTTGAACGCGGATGCATCGACGGTCGCCTCATACGGAATCATGCAACCGCTCTGGGGTCCGGTCAGCGCCTGTGCCCAAGCATGGGTGCCGAATAGGTACCTCCAGAAATCGATGGCACGAAATACTGCAGGAGGACCTCCGTTCTCTCCACCGCCACCACCGCCGGGCACCGTGCCCGCGCTACCCGAAAGGTGCGGATAGTTCCAACAGGAAGGAATGCGCTCGGTTGGCATCACTCGCTGATAAATCTCCTCCACGCCCGTCCAGGGGTGGTCGATAGAACCATCCTCACGGAAGATGAAATCCGAACCCTGCTTGGGTGAACCGGCGGCCCCACCGGTCAATTCAACTGGCCAGGGACAATTATTAAATACGGTTCCGCGCACTACGACGATACCATCGGCACCCGATACCGCATCGCCGCCCTGTCGCGCGTTAACGCTCTCCCAATCACCTTCGAGCGAGAAGCCGAAGCAGTCGTATGGGGCCTGCGCCGGTTTTCCGCCACTCAATGCAATATGCGGAAGGAAATTTTCTGGCAGGGGAGGGGGCGTCGGGGACGGCTGGGGAAACGGCGTGCACTGCGGATTCAAGCCACTATTCCAGTCTGTTGGCGTCACCGGACTGCACGACTCGTCAGTCAGAACTCCGTCACGACAAGTGCCGTCACAGAATTGGTCGGCCGCACAATCGTTATCGCTCAAGCACTGTGCCGCGAAGAACTGCCCTATCTCGACATTGAAAATGCCGGAAGCAAGTACCAGTGAGAACGCCCCGAGGAAACCGAGTGCTACGAAGAAACTCAGCCGCTGGTGCTCCATAATCCATTCTCGGAATGTTTCAAGCATAATCTACAGTGAGATGCGTTCGGCACGTACGGCTATCCGCAGATAATTGGTGCCGACCGGGTAACAGCTTATGAGAATAATATTATCTCCGGAGGCACGTTCCATGGCATCGAGTCGTTCATCGGATTTGAAAGGATTGAACACGAGGTCTTCTTTTACTTCATAGAAGAACGAGCGGTTATCGGCATACTGGACATAAAACCGGTCGCCTGGCTTAAGCTTAGAAAGCAGAGCGAATACTGCGCCATAATCACCTTTGTACCAGGGGTACGCGGAACTGTGTCCAAGGACAATGGATACACCCGGTTCACCTGGCTTGGCAGTTCCGGAGTAGTGTACAACGCCTTCCTCCAAATTTTCGTAGATAGCATCCACGTTATCGGGAGACCCGAATACGATAGGTGCCCGCACACCGATACCATCAATAACCAACGTCGCACTGTCCGAAAGAGGCTTTTCCACGACAGCCGAGGACAAGGGCAGAAGCCGTGTCGCATCAGCCAACGTGCTCTCGGTCCGTATGGTAGAGGGAGCGATGATGTACTGGACGTTCTTCTCGACAAACCGATAGTTCAGAAGCAGGAATACGACCCCGAAAGTCACGGAGAAGATGATGACCAGCCGAAACGCAATAACCCGTGAGCGCCTGTGTAAACGCATGATGTATTCAGTATATCAAAAACCACCCGTGAACGGGCGGTTTTTGAAGAACTAAACACTGAAATGCGTTAACCGAGAAAGTTCGGCTGCCGAGTCGAACCGGCGAGTAACCGCACACGGGCGAGCGCATAGCGTTTCTCAAAGCGCGTCGAACGAGTATACAATCCATAGACGGCAGAAGCCGAGAGCGCCGCAATCAAGGCGGCAACAACACTTCCACCAATACCGGTGTTAACGCCGGAAGCGGCAGACAGATACGCCGCGTGGCCGAGCAAGATAGACATGCGAGACGACTGAACATCGGTATCATCTGCACGTACCTGTGCGGTGTTATATACGGTCACCGTCCCATACGAGGGGATAGCGGATGCTTCCACTATCGCTGAGAAACGAACCTGAACGGAATAGCCTGCACGCAGAGTACCGATATTCAGACCGGAGGTCGTGATACCGTCATCAACGACGCGCCCGTCTAGTGTCGTGGAACTCCACACGTAACGGAAGTCATCGGGCAAAAAGTCTGTCACGCGCACATCGTGCATGGTTTCGTTCGTTCGATTGGTCACCGTCAGCAGGAACTGCACGGTGTCATTGGATCCGGCACGGACACTCGCGGTATAGCCGGTCTGTCCATCGGAGATGTTCCGGCCGGATTGTGCCAGGACCAGCTCATGCTCATACGGAGTCGGCGTCGGGGTACGTAAGCCGGAAGGAGCAACAATGATGTCACAGGGCGCGGTCCGATAACCGTTCGTAACGGTCACTCGGTACGTCTTGGCCATGTTCGAGTGATTGGTGAACCGTGTCGCAAACGTCGCCCCCGAACCACGCTCGGGAGAACCGGAGGGGGCATACCAGGAGCTATGGGACGAGTAGTGGTACCCCGTGGCACGAAGAATGATTTCTTCACCACTGGTCGCATGTATCCGCTCGGGGTAGCAACGCAAAGAGGTATCCGGGGTCGGATAGAGGTGATGCGGACGCACCCAAACCGTCGCCGTGCGGCTCTGGTTTCCGCTCCGTACGGTCACCGTGTGTGCCTGGGTTTGGTCTGAGTAATTGTGGAAGGTAAATATCCGAGAGGTACCCCGGCGAGGAGTGGTACTGACATGCGGGACATCCCAGAAATAACTGCCGTCACCGCCGGCCGCCCAGAAGGTGACCGCGTCGCCGCTATCAATGGTCGCTGAGCCGGGATAGATAGACAGTGCCGGAGTGGGAGTGGGAGTCGCACCATTCACGCGCACTGAGCAGTTCACGGTACGGTACCCGTCACTGACGGACACGACGCGCGTCTCATGGACACCATTCGCATAGAACCGCGTCGCAAATGAGGTGCCAACACCGGACGACGGATGACCGCCAACTGCCTGCCACGTCAGAGCAGGATGAGCGTACGGGTAGGACGACTTGGCGGTAAAGGTAACCTCCTGTCCGCTCTGCACGTTAGGCGCCGAGGGTTCGCACCACAGGTATGGCAACGGAGACGGAGTCGGGGTCGGAGTAAGGGTCGGGCACGTCACGTTGACGACATTACTCGGTAGGTCGGGACGATACTTGACCCGATACGAATAGGTGACACCGGGGACGACATTGTAGTCAACGTACGAATAGCCGCTATGGCCCTGAACGAGCCAGCCCCAGAAATTGCCGGGGTCATTGGGATAGGCGTCTCCCTTCTGAATACTATTTGAGTTAGCCTGCGGATGAGTACCCCAGTACAGCTGAACTGCACCATTCCAGCAGACGCCGATAAGCTCTCCTTGACCAGGAGGAACGACGGAAAGCGCCGATACGCTCGGCGCGATAGGTGCGACCATCGCCAAAACGGCGACCATACCGACTAAACGCCTTAGGGAGCTATTCATAGGTAATTGAGTGAAAACAGTACTTGTTTGTAATATTATACCACTACGGTAAATTAGAGTCAATGTTCCGAAGCTTCCGACGGACGGAAGAGGGTATAGCAAAAACATTGAAAAATATCCAGTTTTCTGGTATTGTAGCGTACTGATTGGCCCCACTGCCTCGTTATCCTCTCGTTCACTCACTGAGATGAACCCTGGGGGACTAGCGGCAACAGCGCCATACATGAGGTTCTTTACACAATCACCACCAAAACACCACTCACCCTGCTCTCGTCGTTCAACGGATAGGACGCAAGCTTGCGGAGCCTGAAATAGAGGTTCGATTCCTCTCGAGAGCACCAACACAGAACACAACGGCCCCATCGGGGCCGTTGTGTTCAAAAATTTCACTCTTTTGATTTAGGACTTCAGGAATAATTCGGAGAAGGGGACGGGATGCTCTTCTTCCAGGAGATACTGGGAAAGGACAGTCCTGACTTCCTCCTGGTCCGTATCGCCCAGGGGAGCGCGGAGTATAGGACTCATGGGACCTCGTTGTCTGATGCTGAGATGCCAATTGCCATCAGGAAATCGTCTGACCGAGAAAGAATCCAAGCGCGCATGAGGATAGGCATGGCCATTAAAGCGCACTCCCTCTGGATTCACATCTACGCGTACCTCATGGGAACCGAATCGATAATGCATCTCCCAAGAAAACACGACCAGTCCCACAATCACAACCAAAAGCAAGTTGTCGGTAAACAAGGCAACAGCTACTCCAATACTCCCTAGAATCCCGAGCATGATGTGCTCTTTCCTCCGCTCAAGCACATCGGGACGGATAGATGCTTCCCACGAGACACGCTCGACAAACACCTCATCGGTCGCCGAAGGAGTACCGGCTGAGGAGATTGTCTCCGGAACCTCTTCGGCGACAATCTCCTGCGGTTCGACTTGCGTATTCTTGAGATTTAGAACGTTCGCCATTGCTTTCAGTATAACGCCATTTCTAGCCGATGCCACAGAGGACGTTATTGAATAAGAGTAAAAAATGAGGTATAATACAATTTATTGGAGGCGTGGCTGAGTGGTTGAAGGCACCGCACTCGAAATGCGGCATAGGGTATCCCCCTATCGGAGGTTCGAATCCTCCCGCCTCCGCACATATCGCAACGAGTGCTATATGGCACTCGTTGCGATATGCTATGGACGATGAAGGTATTCCTCTACGCCATCGTCCCGCTTACGGTCGCGGCGACTGCTCTGTGGTGGCAATCGCCACCCGTACCCGTAAGAGAAGAGCGCATCGTTATTGGAGGCGTAATGCACCGATTGCTCGTCGCCGATGAACCCCGGGAACACCGACGGGGCCTCGGCAACCGAGACACCCTTGATGCGGATACCGTCATGCTCTTCACCTTTCCGGAAAACGGACGACATGGCATATGGATGAAGGATATGCGATTCGCCATCGACATTGTCTGGCTGGATGACCAGAATCGCATCGTCCATATCGAAAAAGAGATCGCGCCAGAGACCTACCCTGAAGTGTTCACTCCCGAGCACGATACACGGTACGTCATCGAGATGCATGCAGGGAGGGCATCAGAACTTTTACTGGAAGTCGGACAACAGCTGGAGGCGTGGCCGAGTGGTTGAAGGCAGCGCTCTTGAAAAGCGCCAGGCGGGCAACCGTCTCGTAGGTTCGAATCCTACCGCCTCCGCCAGATTGGCAACTTTGAACCCAAGCAAAATAAGGGTTCTGTTGCTAAAATGATAAGGTGTCTATGCAAAAACCATATTACGACAATAAGAACTTTACTCTTTATCAAGCAAATTGTTTGAGTGTTCTTGCTGAACTTCCGG
>Ga0214472_10005186_pt1 | contig 13700 bp, 10 predicted proteins | sample RVTome_6_FD_207662 | JGI IMG/M metagenome (GOLD analysis project Ga0214472, IMG submission 207662) | Soil microbial communities from uranium-contaminated site in the Upper Colorado River Basin, Wyoming, United States - RVT140D175 | ecosystem: Environmental > Terrestrial > Soil > Contaminated >... | reverse complement strand
AGGTAACGGTGCGCTGATGGTCTTTACCTCTCCGGAATAGGGTAATTTCAGTGTCAGACATTCTGCATGCAGAAACATGCGTTTCAAACCGGTGTTTTTCATAGTCCGGTTAAAGTCCCGGTCACCATATTTATCGTCACCGGCCACAGGATGTCCAATACTGGCCGCATGCACCCTGATCTGATGCGTCCGGCCAGTTGTGATCCTGGTACGTACGAGGCAGGATTCTTTATATGTTTGCTCAAGGTGAAAACTGGTCTTTGCCACTTTGCCTTCGGCATGAACCTGCACCATACGCTCGCCGGACAGCAGTTCATTTCTCCTGAGGGGCAGTATTACCTCTGTATCGCTACTCAGCCGGCCCTGTAGCAAGGCCAGATAAGATTTTTTTACCCGGTTCTCTTGCAGCATCGTGTGCAGATCACGCAAAACACGGTGGTCCTTGGCCAGCAACAGACAACCTGAGGTGGGTTTATCCAGTCGGTGCACAAGTTCCAGAAAAGGCAGATTAGCCATCTGGGTGCGCAATAGTTCAATTACACCGAATTTTTCACCGCTGCCGGCATGCACAGCCAGGCCGGCCGGTTTATTGATGGCCAGGATAAAATCGTCTTCATAAATTATGCTGTCATTGACCATGCCGAGCACGACAGGAGACGGGTTATGCGATCTTGCGTCAGAGTGGTCCCGGTAGACCGGGGGCACCCTGACACTGTCCCGGTCCATGAGCCGGTAGTCTGGTTTGACCCTGGAACCATTCACACGGACCTCCCCTTTACGCAGCATTTTATAAACGCGTGATTTGGGAATATCCTTCAAATAACCCATTAAATAGTTGTCAATTCTCCGCCCGGCCTGATCCGGGGTCACCAGAATATGCTCAACAACCTGTTTTTTTATCTGTTCCTTGGCCATATTTTCGCGTTTGTAATTGCCGGAGTATAACAAGATTGCTATAGTATCATCCTGATTTCAGGGAAAATTCCCGGAAACATACCCAAAGGCCATAATGGCCTGATAAGAGCGCATTCCGCTGCCGCTATGGAGTTGGAAACAAAAGTGGGGGACACCTAAGGTATCAGACAAGCCAGGATTCTGGCTTGCCGGCCACCCACCCCTCCATACCAGCCGGATGTCCGGGATACATCTGACATCAAAGAATAATTACCTGCGGCAATAACAAGCGGCCGGGCACAATACCAGGCCAAATGCAGCAGGCAAAATCGGGTTTAATCACTACTCTACCCTGTGAACGAGTAGTAAGAAGCGCTCCTGCCAGCAAGTTTTATATTGCACCGGAAACACAGATTTCCGATGACAGGATAATGCGGTAGTCATGAGCGCAAATAAGGAATTAGACAATGAAAAGAATGCTGATTAACGCAACTCAGCCGGAAGAGTTGCGTGTTGCCATGGTGGATGGCCAGCGGTTATACGACCTCGATATCGAATCAACCAACCGGGAACAAAAGAAATCCAATATTTACATGGGCCGTGTTGTCCGTATCGAACCCAGTCTGGAAGCTGCTTTTGTTGATTACGGTGCCGAACGTCATGGTTTCCTGCCTTTCAAAGAGATCGCCCACGCCCTGTTCAAGGATAATCTGCAAGACGGCCAACATGGCCGTATCAATATCAAAGATGTCCTCAAGCAAGATCAGGAGTTTATTGTCCAGGTAGAAAAAGAAGAGCGCGGCAACAAGGGTGCAGCGCTCACAACTTTTGTCAGTCTTGCCGGTCGTTATCTGGTACTCATGCCCAACAATCCGCGTGCCGGTGGTGTTTCCCGCCAGATTGAAGGCAGTGACCGGAACGAGGCCAGAGAGGCCATGAGTAATCTGAATATCCCGCAAGACATGGGTTTGATATTGCGGACTGCGGGAGTGGGCAAATCCGCTGAAGAAATGCAGTGGGATCTGGATTACCTGTTAAGTCTGTGGGAAGCCATTACCAATGCCTCGCAACTCAAAGTTGCTCCGTTCCTTATCTATCAGGAAAGTGAAGTCATTATCCGCGCCATACGCGATTACCTGCGCAAGGACATTGCTGAAATCTGGGTAGATAACCCGGCTGTACACAAAAGGGCCATAGATTTCATGCAACAGGTCATGCCACAAAACCTGTCCAAACTGAAATTATATGAAGAACAGGATCCGTTATTCACCCGCTACCAGATTGAAATGCAGATTGAATCAGCATTTTCCCGTGAAGTCCGTTTGCCTTCAGGAGGATCCCTGATTTTTGACCACACCGAGGCCCTGTTGACTATTGATATCAATTCATCCCGCTCCACATCCGGCGGAGATATTGAAGAAACTGCACTGAATACCAATCTGGAAGCCGCTGAAGAAATTGCGCGTCAATTACGATTGCGTGATCTGGGTGGCCTGATAGTGATTGATTTCATCGATATGATGAATAGCCGCAACCAGCGTGAAGTGGAAAATTGTCTGAGAGATCAATTGAAAATGGACCGTGCCAGGGTACAAATCGGTAAAATTTCACGATTCGGGTTGCTGGAAATGTCGCGGCAGAGACTGCGGCCGTCACTGGGTGAATCAAGCAACATCCCCTGCCCGCGTTGTGATGGCCAGGGGACCATCCGTGGCATTGAATCCCTCGCCCTGGCTGTTTTACGCATCATTGAAGAAGAATCCATGAAAGACATGACAGCCAAGGTGATCGTACAACTACCGGTGGATGCAGCGACATTCCTGTTAAATGAAAAACGGGGCTCGATCAGTGAAATAGAACACAGACATGATATTCAGATCATTCTGGTACCTACCCCTTCCATGGAAACTCCCCAATACCTTGTACAAAGGGTCCGAATTGCCGAGGCGGGTAGCAAGGAATACATCCAGCCCAGTTACAATATTCAGCCGGAAAGCAAGGATACCGTTCTTGAAAGAATGCTGGAACAGAAAAAGCAACGCAGTGAAGAACCTGCCATCAAGCAGATCATCCCGGACAAACCCGTTCCGGTTGTATCGACAACTGCAAGGGAATTAAAGCCAGGTAAAACCAAAGGACTGATAACCCGGTTATTTGGTAGCCTGTTCGGAGTACCTGAGAAAGAACAAAGCCCGGTTGAACAACATACACCGGCGGAAACCAGGCGCCGTGATCATCATCGCAGTAATCAGGATTTCAGATCGAATAACAATAGAAACAAACAACAACGGAATTCAAAACAGGGTAACCGTCAGCGTAATTTCTCCCACAAGGGGGAAAAAAGTGGAAATGAAGGAGGTTCACAATCTTCAGGTCAATCACAAAGAAGAGGAAGACGCGGTGGAAGGAGACGTCACAAGGACGATGCCCCCAGAACAGGAAACAACCCGAAATCATCTGATACAGGGAATCAACCTGTACAGGCTGGAGTCACGGGCCAAACGGGGAATACAGGGGATACAAGTATACCGGCAACCCCTCCGGTTATACAGCAGCAGGAACAACCTGTGAATGTAAATGAGGGCCAGAATTTTACTCAGGGAAAATCGCACTTTAATGAAAAAAATGCAGGCCCTGGCCAGGAACCCCAGGAAATAAAACGCGATGATGCTATTAATACGATTAATCCGCGGCCAGTTGCACACCCGGTGGAAGATACCCTCAAGGAAAACTGATCATCGCATGATTTATAACCTGTTCAGGCAGCATGTTCACATGTTGCATTGAATTTGATATCAGGCCAGCGCTCCATGGTCAGATTAAGGTTAACTTGAGAAGGCGCCAGATAAGTCAACCTGTTGCCGCCATCAACAGCAAGATTATTGATTGCTTTTAGCCTGAATTCATCCAGCCGTTTTTGATCATCGCATTGGATCCAACGTGCGGTGTTGACAGGGATATTCTCGTAAATACATTTCACGCTGTATTCTTCCTGCAATCGCCACGCTACCACGTCAAACTGCAATATACCAACCGCGCCCAGAATCAGGTCATTGCTGTTCAATGGTCTGAAAACCTGGGTAGCGCCCTCTTCACCAAGTTGTAACAGACCTTTTAGCAATGCCTTGGTTTTCAGCGGGTCTTGTAAACGTACCCTGCGGAATAGTTCAGGTGCAAAATAGGGGATCCCCGTATAAGTCAGGGTTTCCCCCTGTGTGAAAGTATCTCCGACCTGGATTGTTCCATGATTATGTAACCCGATAATATCACCGGCCCAGGCCTCCTCGGCATGCTCACGTTGACCAGCCATAAAAGTCAGGGCATTGGCAGCCTGCATCTCACGCCTCAAACGGACATGATACATCTTCATGCCTTTTTCATATTTACCTGAACATATTCGGACAAAGGCAATCCGGTCCCGATGTGCGGGATCCATATTGGCCTGGATTTTAAATACAAATCCCGAAAATTTAGGCTCACTTGGCAGTACCTGCCTTTCAACAGATTCCCTGCCCCCGGGCGCAGGGGCATGGGTCGTAAGACAACGGAGGAATTCCTCCACACCAAAGTTCTTCAGGGCCGAACCGAAAAATACCGGGGTTTGTATCCCTTGCAGAAATTCATTCTTATTGAATTCAACACCGGCACCTTGTACCAGCTCTATCTCATCCATTAGGTGCTCTCTAAACTCTCTCAAATCATCAGCCAGTTCAGCTTCAGGAAAATTAACTATTTTGTGCTGGTGACGAGTATCCGGTTTTTTATCATAAACCCGCATATATTTATCGTGAAAATGATATATCCCTTTCAGGCGACTACCCATACCCACCGGCCAGGTCAATGGGACACACTGAATCTTCAGGTCTTTCTCGATTTCATCCAGCAGTTCTATGGGTTCCTTGCCTTCCCTGTCCAGTTTGTTTATAAATGTAATGATAGGAGTATTTCGTAACCGGCATATCTCCATTAATTTCCGTGTCCTGTCTTCCACGCCCTTGGCTACGTCTATGACCATCAATGCAGAGTCAACAGCTGTCAAGGTACGATAGGTGTCCTCGGAAAAATCAGCATGTCCCGGTGTATCCAGTAAGTTTATAATTTTATTGTCATATTCAAATTGCATGACGGAACTGGTTATTGATATACCACGCTCTTTTTCCATTTGCATCCAGTCAGAAGTTGCATGCCTTGAGGATTTTCTGGCCTTGACTGTACCCGCAAGTTGTATCGCACCGCCAAACAGCAGCAATTGTTCAGTGATAGTTGTTTTCCCGGCGTCCGGGTGTGAAATGATCGCAAAGGTACGGCGTCGTAATATTTGTTTCTGAAGTTCAGACATGAAGATAAATGTATATTTAAAAGTTGATTATAAAAGAATGGATTAATTTACGTCAGCATGGGGCTTTTCAAGGACTACACACGCGCAGGCGTAGTCTTTTTCATCTGACAGACTGAGATGGCAGGATACTATACCTATAGATGACATAATTTCCCTGACTTTACCATCACATTTAATTCTCGGTTGACCGGATGTTTCATGATAGATACTGATATTTTTCAGTGAGACCCCGTTTCTGAATCCCGTGCCCATGGCCTTGGTCAGGGCTTCCTTTGCTGCAAAATGTTTTGCCAGGTAATTAGCAGGGTTAGCAATGGATGCATATTCTTTTAATTCATGTTCGCTCAGAATTTTGCCGGCAAAATTATCGCCATATTGGTTTATATTATCCTGCATGCGAAATACCGCCACTATGTCTATTCCTATGCCATGAATCATAATCTTGCTTCCTGCATCAAGCGTTTCATTTTTTGTACTGCTTCAAATAACCCTGAAAACAAGGATTGTGAAATTATGCTATGCCCGATATTCAGTTCAATAATATCGTTTATTGCTGCAATAGATTGCACATTCTCGTAATTAAGCCCATGTCCCGCATTGACCTGCAAACCCAGTGATTTTGCAAATTCAACGGCCTTGATTATTTTTTCAAGTTCAATGCTTTTGTCCACGTTATTTACAGCATCGGCATAATGACCCGTATGTATTTCTATGACACTGGCCCCGGATTCAGCAGCTGCATCGATCTGTGCATTTCCAGCGTCAATAAACAGTGAAACCCTGACACCAGCATCATGTAACCTCCGACACGCGTCTTTTGCGGTTTGTAGTTTTCCTACAATATCAAGGCCACCTTCAGTAGTCAGTTCTTCACGCTTTTCAGGCACCAGACAACAGAATTCAGGCTGTATTTTTTCAGCAATTGATATCATTTCGTCATTTATGGCCATCTCGAGATTCATGGGTGTAGTCATTACATTTTTGAGCATATGGACATCATTATCCTGGATATGCCTTCTGTCTTCCCGCAGATGCAGGGTGATCGAATCTGCGCCTGCGTTTTCAGCAATGAGCGCTGCTGCAATCGGATCGGGGTAATGGGTTAATCTGGCCTGGCGAAGTGTTGCAACATGATCAATATTGACACCAAGCAATAATGCGCGATTCGTCATGATTAGTTAAGAAAAATTATCAATTATTAATTATTTTATATTTTCAAGGTATGACTTGTATAATTTTCTACTTGCCAGTGGTTTAGCACCAAGGTGATTCTTCAGGACATGTCGCATCAATAATTTTGCCTCATGTAATATCTGTGTTGAATCAAGTTTTTCATTTTTGATAGCAAGCAGTGTAATCCCTGATACTTTAATATAATCATGCTTGCCGGGAATATCCAAAACCGGGCCACGGTCAACCTGGTAATAATAATTACATTCCGGTTTTATTTTTTCACCATTTACATCGTGGTCAAGTACCAGGCCGTATCCAATTGCATCAAGAAACCGTTTTTCAAATAATCTTATTACTAACTGCTCATCAGAGGCTTCCCTGGCGAGTAAATCCAGAGTTTTGTCATATATCATGAATAAATCCGGGTGTGCCTCATGCTGGTGCAACATTCTCATGATAATTTCATTAAGATAAAAACCTGCAATTAATTTTCTGTCTTTTAATATATAAGCGGGTTTATCTGGGTCTGCCAGAGTCAGTGTCATTAATTCTCCTTTCCCGGACCATGCAACTTGCAACGGTTGGTATGACTGAAGAATTTCCGATTTGTTGTTTTTATTTGTCCGTACACCTTTGGCAATTAATCCAACTCTGCCGTAATCACGGGAAAATACATCCAGCAACAGACTGGTTTCACGATAAGGGCGGCGATGCAAAATAAAAGCAGGATTAAGATCTACCTTCATGCCGGCAATATTTAATGGGAGCTATATCCGAACTGTTTTAATGCCTGTGCACTATTTGTCCACTTGTCTTTGATTTTTACCCATGTTTCAAGAAATACTTTTTTACCATACATGTCTTCCATATCTTTACGTGATAACTGGCCGACTTTCTTGAGAACGGCGCCATTTTTCCCAATCACGATCCTTTTTTGTCCATCATTGGCCACCCATATAGTAGCATTGATTTTTATGATACGTTGTTCTTCCTGAAATCTGTCTATTGTGACGGAAATATTATAAGGCAATTCATCTCCAAGACTGCGTGTCAGTTTTTCACGTATAAATTCAGCAGCGAAATACCGTTGATTCCTGTCCGTTATCTGTTCTTCCGGGAAAAGAGCTGTACCGGCGGGCAATAATTTTTTTATGCTATCCTTGAGCAAACTGATGTTTTTGCCGGTTTTTGCTGATAAAGGAATAATATCTATATAAAAATTCCTGTTATTTAATTTTTCTATAAATGGCAGTAATTCCTGCTTTCTTTTGATCCTATCAATTTTATTTATGGCCAATATTACCGGGCATGCAAGTTTGCTGATATGTGCATAAACATTTTCATCATAGTCATTCCATTTTAATGCCTCTATCACATGAACTGCCAGATCGACGTTGGACAAGGCATTGAATACCTCGCGATTCATGTATCGATTGAATAAATTACCTGGTTTTTTTTGTAAACCGGGAGTGTCTACAAAGATCATCTGGCTGTCCATGTCAGATTTAATACCAAGCAGATGTGTGCGTGTAGTCTGTGGTTTACGTGAAGTAATACTTAATTTCTGGCCAATAATACAATTCAGCAATGTTGATTTACCGGTATTGGGACGTCCGACAATCGTTACAAAACCGCAATGGTCCAGTAGGGTGTGCATTTGGTTAGTCAGGACTGATTAAATATTCAGCGAATCCAGTGCCAGTTGCGCTGCGGACTGCTCGGCATTACGTTTACTCTTGCCTTCTGCCTGGACTGAAACTGTCATGGCCGGGATATTGCACCTAACAGTAAAGACTCTATCGTGTGCCTCACCCCGTTCCACGATCACACTATATTCCGGCAGATCCATCTGCTTTGACTGAAGATATTCCTGTAACCTTGTTTTTGGATCTTTGACCAGGGTCTCCAGCGTACTATTTTTCAGAATGTCCCCGTACATTATCAGGACAGTATTGCGGCAAAAGTCTATCCCGGCGTCCAGGTAGATAGCACCGATTAATGCCTCTAGAGTATTGGCAAGAATTGAACTCCGGCGCCAACCTCCGCTTTTTAATTCACTGCCGCCTAATTTTATATAATTACCCAGATCCAGCTTCCTGGCCAGTTTTGCCAGGGTTTCTCCTTTGACCAGGGTCGCGCGCAGTCTGGTTAATTCTCCTTCAGAGGCCTGGGGATATAATTTGTAGATTGCCTCCGCAATAATAAAACCCAGCAGGGCATCACCGAGATATTCAAGCCGTTCATTATTCTCCTGGCCGAGACTTCGATGTGTAAGTGCAGTGTCTAAATATGCTTTATTATCAAACGTATAACCCAGATTATTTTCCAGTTGATAAACCGGATCATTCACCAGATGTACTTCCTCCTAACTCTACGCTTTCATTAAAATTCAGCACAAATTCGATATCCTGAAAAAATTTATTTCTGACCTCGTAGGTGACTGTCAATAATCTTGGGCCGCCCTTGGTTTTTGGTTTTTCAATCTTTGCATATTTTTTTAAGGTGGCATCGTCAAATCGTTGTGATCCACCCACCTGCACGGACCTGAGAAAACTTTTTAAGACATCTGAATTGGACATCTGGGTAACTTCAGGCCGGCTTGCGACTGATTTCATTGCGCTAAGCGCTATCATTTTTTCATTATATAAAGGAAATAACCGGAGTGTAATCATGACAAAAAATGCAATTATCGCCAGGATAGTACACCAGCCCAGAAATGTAACGCCACGTTGTTCATTCAACATTTTATTCATAGTTGCACTCCCGAATTATAGTCATTTTAATATCGTACCAATTCTGCCCCATTCTATTCCACCATTACGGCTATCCCAGTTCATCCAGATCAGGAATGCCCGGCCAATCAGGTTATTATCAGGGACAAATCCCCAATAGCGGCTGTCCTTGCTGTTGTCACGGTTATCGCCCAGTACAAAATACTGATTTTCCGGTACTATCCCTTCAACATCCCTTGAATATCTCTCCGGATCGACCAGTATTTCATGAGCAACTGTATCCAGATTCTCCAGCTTCAGCGATGCACCATCCATTATTTTGCCTGATCCAGTGGCTACATACATCCCAAGCGCTTCCTGTTCAACGGGTTTACCATTAATAAACAGGGTCTTATCGTAATAGGTAATATGATCACCTGGCAAGCCCACTACTCTTTTTATATAGGGAATACTCGGGTTTTCCGGGTAACGGAATACAATGATATCACCTCTTGCAGGGGTTTTATTTCTGTATACGAGGGTATTTAATACCGGGAGACGAATTCCGTAATCATATTTATTCACCAGGATAAAGTCACCAATCAGCAGGGTGGGCATCATGGAAGCTGATGGGATCCGGAAAGGTTCTGCAATAAATGAACGCAGTATGAGTACAAACAAAAAGATAGGGAAAAATGATTTTGCATAATCCACCATTAAAGGTATTTCCGGTGTTTCCTGGTCTGCGCCGGGCTTTATTGCAATAATTTTTCTTTTTTTCGCAAAAACAAGGCTGTCCAGCAACCAGATTAAACCGCTGAGAAGTGTCAGGAATACGAGTACGGCAGCAAAATCAATATTCATCAGTCCTTACCTACATGCAGGATCGCCATAAACGCTTCCTGCGGCAGTTCCACCGAGCCAAATTGCTTCATGCGTTTTTTCCCGGCCTTTTGCTTTTCAAGCAATTTACGTTTGCGCGTGATATCACCGCCATAACATTTTGCCGTCACATTCTTGCGCAGCGCTTTCACTGTTTGGCGTGCCAGGATTTTGGATCCTATAGCAGCCTGCAAGGCCACTTCATACATCTGTCTGGGAATAAATTCCTTCATTTTTTCAACCAACTCACGCCCGCGGTTCTGTGCCTGATCCTGATGAACAATGCAGGACAATGCATCAACACGTTCACCGTTGATCATTATATCAAGCTTGACCAGCCTGGAGGGTCTGAAGCAGACCAGGTGGTAATCAAAAGAAGCATAGCCACGACTCACTGATTTTAAACGGTCAAAAAAGTCCAGTACCACTTCATTTAACGGCATTTCAAAACCAAGCGAGATTTGTTTCCCCAGGTATTGCAGTTTTTTCTGAATACCCCGTTTTTCTATACAAAGAGAAATCACATTACCCAGGTAATCTGATGGTAACAGGATATCAGCATATATAATCGGCTCACGAATTTCCTTAATCTTCTCTACCGGTGGCAATTTTGCAGGATTATCTATATTAATGATTTCCCCCGCGACTGTTTCAACTTCATAAATCACCGTCGGTGCTGTAGTAATCAGGTTAAGGTCATATTCCCGTTCCAGACGTTCCTGGATGATCTCCATATGTAACATACCCAGAAATCCGCATCGAAATCCGAAACCCAGTGCCTGGGAAGTCTCTGGTTCATAATGCAAGGCTGCATCATTCAACCTGAGCTTGGAGAGCGCTTCACGGAATGTCTCATAATCCGCCGAATCTACCGGGTAAAGTCCGGAGAAAACTTTGGGTTGTATTGCCTCGAATCCCGCCAGTGGTTTGTCAGCCGGATTTTCTGCCAGAGTCAATGTGTCACCGACCGGGGCACCATCAATATTTTTGATACTTGCTACCACATAACCCACCTCGCCTGTGCCTAATATCTTTCTGGACTGGCGTTTTGGTGTAAAGATACCTGCTTCATCTATCATGTAGTCCCTTTGTGTCGACATGACCCGCATCTTTTTCCCCACGGGTATAACACCATCAAAAACACGTACCAGTGATACAACACCCAGATAATTATCAAACCATGAGTCTATGATTAAAGCCTTCAGTGGCGCATCCGGATTGCCTTTGGGTGGTGGTATTTCTGCCACGATCTGTTCAAGCAAGTCTTCAATTCCTATGCTTTTTTTAGCACTAATTAGTGTGGCATGTTTGGCCGGTATACCTATGATTTCTTCTATTTCATGAATGACCCGGTGCGGATCAGCGGCAGGTAAATCTATTTTATTTAGCACTGGCAGTACTTCAAGATTCAAATTAATGGCAGTTAAACAATTCGCAACACTTTGTGCTTCAACACCCTGGGCTGCGTCTACCACAAGCAATGCGCCTTCACATGCGGCCAGTGAGCGTGAAACTTCATAACTGAAATCAACATGGCCCGGAGTATCAATAAAATTCAGTTTGTAAGTCTTGCCATCTCGTGCATGGTAATCAAGTGTCACGCTTTGTGCCTTGATGGTGATCCCGCGTTCTCTCTCGATATCCATGGAATCAAGGACCTGGGCTGACATCTCTCTTTCACTGAGGGCACCACATGTCTGGATAAAACGGTCGGCCAGCGTTGATTTGCCATGATCAATGTGGGCGATTATCGAGAAATTCCTTATTTGTTGCATATAATATTGATGATTATTTACCGGATTACTGTTTCCGGTGAAATGTATGTTCCTGCCGGGTTATCAAATAGCGGGCGATTCTATCTTATCCAGGCAGTCATGAACACAATATACTAGGGATCTGAAGCAGGAAAAGACAAGTGTTGCCAGTTAACTAGCCACTCCATGCTGTCAGGTGTTTGATTACAGCCTGCCGGTCGAGTGACTGCTCACAAATAATTTTATTCCCATCTTCTGCAATCAGAACCGGGATTCTCAAAGAAAATTGTTTTTGCAGCACTGGATCAGTATCGATATCAACGATATGCACACTGCACTGACTGGCGATGTCCATTGCCATCAGGGCATCCAGCAGTTCATCGCAGAGATGGCAACCCTCGCGGCTGTATAATCTGAGCTTAATCATCCCCACTGGAAACCAGTAGCTGGTAAAGTTGAACGATGGACAACCCTGAAGTTTCCTTATACTCCCGATTGAACTCTGCTTTTGAGTACATATTTACCGTCGAATCTTCAATCACGGCAAATTTAAAACTGGTCCATTAATCTTCAGACATTTTCAAGGCAATGAATATTGGGCCCCCTCGTCTCTGCAAAAGAATGGGAATCGATTTGTCTTTAGGCAAATTCTCAACCATTTCATCGAAATGCCTGGCATCCTTAACCTTGATATTGTTAATCAGTAAAATTACATCACCTTTTCTGACTCCTGCCTTTTGTGCAGGCCCTTCTGAAACAGCATCAACCAGTACACCATGATCTTCCATTTCCAGTTCTTTTTTCTGCTCCTGGGTAAGATCCTTGACTGCAATATTCAATGCGTTTGATTTCACGGTACTGTCTTTACCACTGGAAGCAACCCGGATTTCGTCATCTGCTGGTAACTCGGCAATTATGACATTCAAAGTCTGGCTCTTGCCCCGGCGGATTATTTCAACAGGGGTCTTGGTCCCAATCCTGCTGCTCCCAACCATGGGAGGTAAATCAGATGAAAAACTGATCTCTTTACTGTCAAACTTTACAATGACATCGCCAACTTCAAATCCCGCTTTTTCAGCAGGCCCGCCTGGCAAAACCTTGGCAATTAATGCACCATGCGGGCGCTTCATCCCGAATGATTCTGCCAGTTCACGTGTTACATCCTGTATCAATACACCCAGCCAGCCACGCGATACGCTGCCTTTGTCGCGTAATTGCTCATATACATTAGTGACCACATTGATCGGAACCGCAAATGACAATCCCATAAAGCCACCGGTCCTGCTGTATATCTGTGAATTAACCCCAACTACTTCACCATCAAGATTGAATAACGGGCCACCTGAATTACCGGGATTAATAGCGACATCGGTCTGAATGTACGGTACGTAATTTTCGTTTGGCAGACTGCGGCCTATCGCGCTCACTATGCCCGCTGTAACAGAATGATTAAACCCAAATGGTGAACCAATGGCCAGAACCCATTCACCTACTTTCAATGTACTTGAATCACCCAGTTTGACACTGGGCAGGTTTTCACCATTGATTTTCAACACAGCGATATCGCTACGTGCATCTGTACCGACAAGTTCTGCAATAAATTCACGCCGGTCCTGCAGGCTCACAACAATTTCATCGGCATCCTTGACTACATGATTGTTGGTAATCACATATCCATCTTCAGATAATATGAACCCAGAGCCCAATGATGCACGCTGTTCAAAGGGATCCAGCCCTCCTTCAGGAATCTCACCAAAAAACTTTTTGAAGAAATCATAAAACGGACTGTCTTCCGGAATATCCGGCATATTGTAACCGTGACCAGGGCCAGGTCCGCCTTGCCCCACTGCTTTTTTCTTTGCAGTGGTGCTGATATTAACAACCGCTGTGGAATTCGCCTCTACCAGCGGGGTAAAATCCGGAAGCGATACGGCGTATGTATTACTG
>Ga0214472_10005185_pt1 | contig 13700 bp, 11 predicted proteins | sample RVTome_6_FD_207662 | JGI IMG/M metagenome (GOLD analysis project Ga0214472, IMG submission 207662) | Soil microbial communities from uranium-contaminated site in the Upper Colorado River Basin, Wyoming, United States - RVT140D175 | ecosystem: Environmental > Terrestrial > Soil > Contaminated >... | reverse complement strand
CCGCAGGGGGATTTCTCCGGCCAGTGTCCCAAGGATGTGAACTTCCAGGGTCAACTGGTCGCGCAGGGCAAGGGCAAGATGCAGATCCATATCAAACGCAATGGTCAGTCGATCTATACCTCCCAGCGTTTCGACTACAACGGCGGCAATGTGCTGCATAACTTCAAGGTGAAGGCCGAGCAGAACGGACAGCCGTTGAACACCGAGCAGAACTTTTCCTTCAACATGTATGTGAAAACCCAGGCTGCATCGAACGACCCCTGGAGCGATTGGGAGGCGGTCGACAGTTATCAGTGGTCGCAGACCTGCAAACCGATGGTGGGGATAAAGGCAACCTCAGGAAACGGCACGATCCTGCAGCAACAGGCGCCGGCGCCGGCACGGGCGAAAAACTGATTCGAGCTTGTGGGTCAGGTTATCAGGAATGGGCCGAGGGCCCATTCTTGCGTTTTATCGCTATCGGCGGCTTGGAGTGATGGATGATCTCGGATCAACGCGGGCCGCGAACCAGGCCGAAGCCAAATACCGGATCACGGCCCGGTGCTCCCAGGTCCTCGGCGTTGTGGACAAGTGCCTGGAGCGTTTCGCCCCGCTGTTTGGCCAGTGCCAGTGCGCCGCTGACCCAGGGAGTGGCGAAAGAGCTGCCGCTGGCGTAGAAGCCGCGTGCGTTAAGGTCGGCAGCCCAGATATCGACTCCCGGAGCCGCCAGATCGATGGCCTCGTCTCTTGGTGCATGGTGCGCGATCCGCTTGTCTACATCTAGGGAGGTGACGGCGACCACGCCCGGATGGCCGGCCGGAAACATGGCGGGACTGCCGGGTCCGTCGTTACCGGCGGCAGCGACCAGATCGATACCGTTTTGTTGCAGGGTATCCAACGCAGCGGCGACCAGTTCGCTGCGTCCACCGCCGAAACTCATGTTCACCACGCTGGGGTGGTCGGATTCGAGCATCAGTCGATCCAGCCCTTTCAGCCACCAGTCTGTTCGGGTCCCGAGCCCTTCGCCGGATGTGTCGGCAAAGATATTGATCGCCAGCAGTCTGGCGCCCGGGAGGGCGCCATCGACCATCCCCCGTCCCACCAACAGGCTTGCGACGGCGGTGCCGTGGCGCGTGGGCGCGTTGATCTGGCCGGTGATATCGACCACTTCGATCTTGCTGTGGGCGAGGGCAGGGTGATCGGTATCCACTGTCGCATCGAGCATCGCCAGAATGATCCCTTCGCCTGAAGCAGGGCTATCGGGCAGTGCTACCATGCGGCGTGCAAACTGGCGGCCGCTGGTGCCCTGCAAGCGGTAGATTCGATTGAACTCCGCTTTCAACTCGGGCCACTGCTGACGCAAACGCATGAGAAGGGCATCGGGATCCTGCTCCGCGGGGACGCGATAAACACTGAGTACGAGTCCGAGCCCGCCGAGTATCTGCCGGTTCTTGATACGCAGCCCCAGCGGCAGGAGCAGCTTGCGCTGTCGGTCCGCCGTTGCCGGATCGGGGGCGCTGACCAGAATCTCGGACTTGATGATATCGGTCGCGGGGCCATCGGGAGAGAACGTCCGGAGCGGCATGTCGGGTGGCCGATGATTCAACAACTGCATCTCCCGAGTCATCCGGGGTGTTACGACCGAGGGCGATGATAGGGTTTCCGTACCAGGGGTCTCGCGGGCCCTGTCGGCGCCTCCGGTATTGTCGGTGGCAGTTGTACCGGCGGCGGTGGGGCGGGTACTGCCACTGGTCTGCTCGGTCCCGGCGGGGCGGCCGGTAGGATCCCGAATGGGGGTCCCCGGCGCCGTGGCGGCGGCAAAACTCTGCACGCAGTCGAGCAGACCGGTGACGACGAGCAGGGTGAGCACCGGTATGTTCAGTGGTGCCTTACTCATCCGATACGGCCTGAGCATGTTCGATCGCCGGATGGTTGCTCAACTGTTCCAGCACGGCCGCTTCCCTCTCCGCTGGAGGCTTTACGGCGATGGTGACTACGCCCAGCGCAGAGGGGCCGTCCACCAACTGTGCATTCAGGTCCTGCAGCAGCGCCAGCACCTCTGACCAGGCGGCATCGGGTGCGATAACCAGACGATAAATCTGGGCATTTTCAAACTGCCCGGTACCGGGCTCGGTGCCCAACAGCCGAGGCGTGGTGTCGGTAGGCGTCTTGAGCAGCAGCCCCACCTGCAGTGCAATGATGAGTACCGCCGCGGCGGCGAGGAACCGGTTCCATATCGGGCGGTCCCGCTGTGCTTTGGGTATCTGGATCGGATTCGATTGGTTGCGGATACTCTTTTGCAGCCGCTTCCAGCCCAGTTCGCCGGGGGCCGGTTCCTGCAGTTCGGCCTTGATATCGGTCTGCAGTGTCTGCAGCGTTTCCAGCGTGGCGCGGGCTTCTGCCGAGCGTTGCAACAACGCCTCTACAGCCTGGCGCTCATCGTCGCTCAGTGTGCCGTTGACATACCAAGGCAGCAGAGCCATCAGGTTTTCGTCGTTGTTCGAGTCGGTCATTGTCGTTGCTCGCTTCAGCCTGTCTTTCTACTCGGTCGTTAGTCAGCGGAAATCGGTTCAATCCCGGTTCGGAATTAACCGGCCCAGACAGGCCAGAAGCAGTTTTTTGGCGTGCATCATCCGGGTTTTTACCGTGCCCTCGGGGATATCCAGCGTAGCCGCGATCTCCGGATAGCTGCAGCCCTCGAAGAAGGTGAGATAGACCACCTGGCGTTGGGCCATTCCCAAACCATCCATGCAGTATCTGATATGGCCGCTGTTTTCGGCCGAGATCTCCCCCTGTTCGATGGAGCAACTGAGCTGGTCGGACGATTCCGGGTCTATCTCGGTTTCATCCGCGTGGTCGTGGCGCACGTTGCGCCGCACCATGTCCACCGCCTTGTGGTGGGTGATCGAGAGCAACCAGGTCTTGATCGAGGATTTATAGGAGAAACCGGAGGCCTTGTTCCACACCTCCAGCATCACCTCGTTCATCACTTCGGCTGCATCCACCGGATTCTTCAGCGTGCGCAACGCAAAGCTGTACACCAGACCGGAGTATTTCCGATAGAAGCTTTCCAGTGCGCTCTCCCGTCGGGCGATGATCGCCTCGAGCAGAGCCTCGTCTTCATCCATGCCGCTATATCCGTTGTGTCAGGGGGCGTAGTTCATGGCGATCAGCTCGCTTTGCCCGATCACTCTGCCCTGAGAGTCCAGGGCATTGATCCGCCACAGGTACCGCCGATGAGCGTTCAGCTTGTCGAGTACCAGTGTCGAGAGGGTGGCGCTCGGTGTCGAATTGGGCAGCAGCATGCCGGTGACGAAAGTGGGAGCGTTACTGCCCGCGGTCTGGAATATCTGCAACTGGTAGACCACCGCCCGATCGACAGCGCTCCAGTGGAGCAGGGTGGTGGGGCCTACAGGTTGCGTGTCGGCGGTCAGCTTCATCTCTTCGACAGGGCTCGGGGATGTCGCCAATACCTGATAGGCGACGGTGACGACCTTGCCCTCGTCGGGGCAGGCGAAGGCGCTGCCGTCGGTGGCGTTGCGATCGATCACGCAGAAGCGCAACAGGTACTTGCCGGCCTTGTCGGTGGGCAGGCGCGGGCTGGGCAGGCGCACGTGCTGCAAACTGCTCAGGGCCTGGCGTTCCAGTTTCAGGGTTCGGAACAGCGGGGCCGCTTCGGCGCCGCCGGGCTCGGCCAGTTGCCAGTAGCCCTCGAGCACGCCGGTGCCGCTGAAGTCCACGTCAAGATAGCCGAACAGCTCCTCGTCGGGTTCGACCACGGCGAGGCTGGTCTGGTTGGAAAAGCTGAGCTGCAGCCTCTGGATGGCGAAGACGCTGCTCTCTCGGGTTGCCCGCAAGCCGCTGCTGCTCAGGCTGAAGCGCACATCGGCATCGATGCCGCCCGCGGGAGCGCCCGAGTGGTCGGCGAAGCTGCGGCGAATGACGATGGTGTTGTAGCCCGCGTCGAGCCAACTCTGAACCTGAGCCCCGCTGATGACGAAGTTCTCGTGACTGACCTCGCTGGCCGGTGCGAAAACTCCGTTCAGGGTGAGCGGCGTCGCGAGGTTCGCCACGCCGGCCGCCGAGGAGAAGCGGGTTGTGGTGGTGGCGACCTGCCAGCGGATGGTGAAGCTGTTGGTCCTGTTGGCGACCAGCAGCGAGGTGGCCGAACTGCCGCTTGCGCCGGTGACCGCGGCCTGGGCGCTGCCGGCGAGCAGTGAGCCGGCAGCGACGAGCAGAAGGGCCAGTCGTTGCACTCTTTGCTTGAGCCGAGTATGGAGTCGAGTTGTCATAGCTGTTCCTTTAACCCTCGTTGTTGCCGGCCCAGTAGAGGCTGAAACCCAGCCGGACCTGCCAACTTTCGTAATCGTTTGCATCGATGGTGTCATCCTGTTTGCCGTAGTTCCCTTTCAGGAACCAATCCATGCCGGGTCTCAGGTTTTTCGCTTCGATCGCTTTCCAGGTCAGTTGCAGATTGCCGGTATGGTTGCCCTGCTGGGTATCCAGGTAGTCAGGGTCTCCATACCGGTTGTCGTAATAGCCGTAAAAATAGTTCACATTCATCAGCAACTTGTTCGGGATGACGGCGTACCGGCTATCGATACCGGCGTTGAAGGTCTTGTATTCGTTGTTGTTCTCCAGCTCCTCATACGTGTTCCACTGCAGGGTGGGGGTGAGCGTCAGGCGTTCATTCGGGAACCAGCTCATCTGCAGGCTGGTCAGGTGGTTTTCGGTATTGCCCACCGGCGTGTAGATCTCCACGGCGTTCTGCAAAACCGGGTCGCTGCGATCATCGGTTTTGATCAGCGCGTGGCTCAGACCCCAGCTCCAGTGCTCGTGGCTGAAGCTCGCGCCGATCGAGTATTCCCGCTGGGTGTTGTCGATATCCACCCCGCTCAGCAGCACATCGCTTCGTGGCTGGCTGTTGCGGGTGACGTGGTAATAGGCGGTGTAGGTGGGTGAGCCTAGATGGCGCCACAATCCGGATTGCAGGTCGACGTTCGGCGTGTAGTTGAGGTCCAGACCGAAATAGCGCACGGTCAGTGTCGCGCGATCGGCGTGATTCTCGATGTTGTTCTGCTGGTGTTGGGCTTCGGCGTTCAGGCCGAGCCCGCCTTTGTTGGCGTATAACGCCAGTTGACGGGTGTCGAGATCACCCGGTAGTCCCAGGTTGGCGATACTGTAGAAGAACTCGCCGACTCGCTGTCGTTGAGCGCTCAGTTGCCACTGGTCGAGCCCGAAAGCGGGAAGGTCGGGGCCGGAGTTCAGTTGCACCAGCCACTTGTCGGCATCGTCGGTAATGGCACCCTCGCCGTAATCCAGGCCGTCGCTGTCGAAGCTGGATTGGGCCTTTTGCCAGTGCAGCCAGAGCGATCGGTCGAGCCAGATCGAGTCCAGCGAGACTCCCCAGCCGTGCCCGCCGTAGATGCTTTCATCATCGATTACGGTAAAGCCGCTGCCGGTAGACGTGCCTTTGCCGTCGACATAACCGGCGCCGATGCTCAGGCGCTCGGGGTTGTCGGTCAGCGGACTGAGCGAGAGTGTGCCGCCGAGTGTCTGGTTGTTCTGCTTTTCGGGCCAGAACAGATCCTGTTCGACGCTGTTGGTGGTTTCGCCGGCGGTGCCGAAGAGCGAAGCCTTGAAGGTTTGTTCGGGATTGTTGGCGTAGAGATTCACACCGCGACGCTGATAACCGGAAAACAGTAGGTCTTCATCGGTGTGAGTATAAGTGCCGACACTCACACCGGCGGTGCCGGACTCGCCTTCCCGGGCGATGCCCGCCTGGTAGTCGGCCAGTTGCCATTCGCTGTCGGGATAGTGTCCCTGATGCAGGGAGTCGTATACCGCCTGCACCCTCGCGGTGGTATGGAGGCTGCCTTCGCGGTGGTCGCCATCGGCACTCAAGGCTCCGTTGGTCTGTCGGTGATCGACATTGCGGTAGTCGGTGTTGTCATCCTCCGCCACCCGCACCTGAGTGGAGAGAGTCGAATTCAGACTCCACTGTGTGGCGCCGCCGGGGGGCGTGATCGTGACTTGCGACTCGCTTAGCGTCTGGATCTCGCCATCGGCGTAAAACGCCAGCACGTAGGCTTGATAGGTGCCGGCTTCCAGACCCGATTCCAGCGAAATCGTCACGCCATCTTCGGTTCGTTCGGTAAAGGGGGTGACATCGTAACCGCCGATCTCGACGGCGATGCTCTCCAGTGTTTTATCCTGCAGGGGGTGCTGGAAAACGATCCGGATAGGCTCCGAGGCCTGGCCATAAAGACTGCACAACAATAAACCACAAAGGGTCAAGAGCCTTCCTGTTTTAACCAGCATCTTATTATCCTGATTCTTGAGCGGTTAATCGGCTTGAAAATAATGCCAGTGTTTTTGTGGGCTGGTAAGTAAATTCTGATCCGGCCCGCTATCGAATGATAGAAAACACGGAGAGAGTCGCGAAACTCTCACCGTGAGTTTTATGGCAGTGGACCGGAAAACGTTACTCGAATACGGCAGTCCTGGTGTTATTGCTCTCGTTGCTCTCGGCCACCTGATTGGTGCTGTCGGCCTTGATATCGGCGACCAGTCGGCCCTCCGGCAACGGCGAGCGGAACTCGATATACACCAGGCGGGTCTGGTTGGGATTGATGGTGGGCATGCTGCCCTTGCCGATGGCACCGTTGTTCAGCTTGACCTCGACATAGCCGCCCTGGGACGCGGAGCTGCCGATGTTGCTGATATGGACGAAGATCTTCCGCTCCCAGTTGGGTGTTGAGTTCGGTAATGCGCGGCCGACGGCATCGCTGCCATTGGTGACCGTCAGGTCGGCTTTGGCGCGCGGCGGTTTGGTGGTAGTGGCCTTGTACTGATTGCCGGCGGTGGGAACCGCCTCCAGACCCTTGCTCGGTGCTTTTATCTTCAGCTGTTCGCATACCCACAGATTGTTTTTCTTCACCGCAATCTGGCCAAACGGACATTTGGGCGCCGGACCCGAATTATTCGTCGCGGCTGCAAAAGTGCCGGAGGCGATAACGGACAGAGCGGCGGTGGCGATAAGGCTTTTGATCATACGTGCTTTCATGATGTGGTCTCCTGATTTACATAATTGGGTGTTGCTGTGACCTATGTCGAAAGCACGCCCGAAACGGTTCAAAAAATTTTCGCTTTGTTTCGAAGGGAGCTGGAGCGTCGGTCGATGGAACTATACTGATCCTAATCTCCGAGCCACTTCAGCTCCCGGAAGAGACCATGACAAACGACCCGCACAACACTCACCGCGTGTTCAACCAGCCGACCGCGCTGGAAAATTTCAATGCCTGGCAGGCCGATACGCTGCTGCGTTACTGGGCCGAGCGGTTCGATGGCGGCTGGGGCGCCGAGCGGCTGAGCGCTTACGGTGCTCTGGTCGGCGGAGAGCTGCTGTCGGCCGGGTTCGCGGCGAACCGGTTCAAGCCCGAGTTGGAATCCCACGACCGCTTCGGCGAGCGGATCGACCGGGTCGCCTACCACCCCGCCTATCACCAACTGATGGCGGCGGGTGTCGGCGCGGGGATCACCTCGCTGCCGTGGACCGATGCGACGCCGGGTGCCCAGGTGGTGCGGGCGCTGGAGTATCTTCACTGTCAGGCCGACCCCGGCAGTTGCTGTCCGTTGACGATGACCTTCGCCTCGGTGCCCGTGCTGCGCCATGAGCCGGCGTTGGCGAAGCAGTGGATCCCCGGGGCGACCTCCGGCCTCTACGACCCCCGCGATCTACCCTTCTTCGACAAGAGCGGGCTGACCCTCGGCATGGCGATGACCGAGAAGCAGGGCGGGTCCGATCTGCGCGCCAATACCACCCGAGCCTATCCTCTGACCGACGAGAAGGGGGTGGCGACCTACGAACTGGTCGGCCACAAGTGGTTCTGCTCCGCGCCGATGAGCGATGCCTTTCTGGTGCTCGCTTATACCGACAAGGATATGAGCTGTTTTCTGCTGCCGCGTCGGCGACCCGACGGAGGCAAGAACGCGATGGAGATCCAGCGTCTGAAGGACAAGCTCGGCAACCTCTCCAACGCCTCGGCCGAGGTGGAGTTCCGCCGTGCCTTCGCCTGGCGGGTCGGCGAGGAGGGGCGGGGGATCAGGACCATCCTCGAGATGGTGGCGCTGACCCGTTTCGACTGCATGCTGGCGGCGGCCTCGAACCTGTGTCAGGGGGCGATGCAGGCGATCCACCACACCGGCGGGCGGGAGGCGTTCGGCAAGCCGCTGCACGCACAGCCGTTGATGCAGAATGTGCTGGCCGACCTGGCGCTGGAAGCGGAGGCGGGGCTGGCGATCGCCCTGCGCACGGCACGGGCGCTGGAGCGTCGCGGCGATCCGGTCGAGGATGCGATCGTGCGGCTGGGCACGGCGCTGGGCAAGTACTGGAACTGCAAGCGGGTGGTGCAGCACAGCTACGAGTGCATGGAGTGCGTCGGCGGGGTGGGGTACATCAACGACAATGTGCTGGCGCGGCTGTATCGCGATGCGCCGGTCAACGCGATCTGGGAGGGTTCGGGCAATATCCAGTGTCTGGATCTGTTGCGGGTGATGCGCAGAGAGCCGGATGTACTGGGGAAGTTCATGACCGAGTTGCGGGCGGTCACCGGGCTGGAGCCGCGCTACGACCGCTATCTGCAGGCGCTGGAGCGGGCGTTGAACGCGCAGGATCGGCAGGAGTACCGCGCCCGCGCGCTGATGGAGCAACTGGCATTGGCTTGGCAGGCCGCCACCCTGCTGCGCTACGGCGAGCCGATGATCGCCGAGGCGTTTGTCGCCGCCCGTCTGCGGGAGGGGGGCGCACAGATGTACGGTACCCTGCCGACGAGTGTCGATTGCGCGACGATCATCGAGCGGGGCAGGCCCAAGGTCTAGGGTTCGGTAATGAAGGGGATCTGCGGCTGCTGATAGCGCGGCATGCGGATCCGCTGCCTCAGGTTCACGAAGGTGTTGAAGGTGGATTCCAGATTCAGGTTGTGGACCATCCATCCGGGAATGCCGCCATCCGGGTCGATGATCCCCTGGTAGCGGATATGGACCTGGCCATCCTCCAGCGGCGTCAGCGTCCACAGTGCCTCCAGCCGTCTGACCTGTATACCCGGCTTGTGCAGATCCTCCCGATACTCGTTGCGCACACGCATGGTCAGGCGCAGGTTCTCGTCCTGGGCCAGGGTGGAGCGGGTCAGCACCCAGCGTTGCGCGACCATCATGAACCCCTTTACGTGGGTTTCGACCAGATTCTCGGTTTCCGAGTAGCGCTCGAGCTCTTCGACCGATGTCACCCGGTCGAGCCAGCGGTCGGCATGGTCGGTATCGCGCAGCAGGTTGACGAAGGCGGAGAGGCTACAGCGGACCGAGGTGTCCGCCCGTACTTCCGTGAGGCCCGAGGGCTCCAGCGTGCGGTAGTGGATCGCGACCCGATCCTCGGTTTTCCAGTGCCTCCAGCCCTCGTCGGCGTAGCCGGTTGCGGCCAGTGCAAGCAGCGGCAGAGTAGGGGCGATGCGAAGGAACGACCGCCGTGTTTGGCGCCAGGTGTGCCAGGGTCTGTCGTTGTCGGACCGGGATGATCGGCGCTGCATCGGTCTGAGCCTCCTCGCTCGGGGATCTCTGCCTTACTCCAGAGTATTGCATAGCCACAGGCTTTGATAGGGCTGTAGCGTGATCGTGGCGAAGGGGTCGGTGAAGGTCGTACCGCCGATCAGGTCGGTCCAGCTGTCGGCCCGGGGCAGATTGACCTCGCCGAGACACACCTGACGCGGGCAGTTGCCGATGTTGCTGATGGCGAAGATGTGCTGGCTGCGGTCCAGACTCTGGCGCCAGAGCGCGAGCACCTGGTCGCCCAACTGTAGAGTGTACTGCACCGCGTTGGGGTGGAACGCCTTCTGTTTCACGCGCAGGGCGATCAGCTGTTTCAGACGATTCAATACTCGGGCCTGGGTGCTGTGCGGGTCGTTCAGATGCTCCTCCAGCGACCGGCGATCCCACTGATGGCGATTGATGGCGCGGTTGTGGCTCGACAGCTCCACCCGGCGCTCGTCGTTGGGGGTGGCGAGGAAGCTGTGGATATAGAGGGCCGGGATCCCCTCCATCGCCAGCATGATGGCGTGTGCGCAGATGAAGCGTTCGATCTGCCACTCGTCCTCGCCGCTTTGGGTGCCGCGCATCGCGTCGAACAGGGCGATGTTGATCTCGTAGGGGCGGGTCTGCCCGGTGGCCAGGGTGCGCCAGGAGACGCGAGCGCCGAACCCCTCCAGCGTGCGTACCAGTTGGTTCACCTCGTGCTCGCTCAGATACCCCTCGGCCGGGCGCAGGCCGATGCCGTCGTGCGAGGCGATGAAATTCAGGTAGCAGGTGCCGATCTGGGTCGGCGGCATGCTGGTCAGCCAGTCGCGCAGGGCGCGGCAGTCGCCGGTGATCAGCGTATTGACCAGCAGCGGCGGCAGCGGGAAGTTGTAGACGCTGTGCGCTTCGTTGGCGTTGCCGAAGTAGCTGAGGTTCTCCTGCTTGGGGATATTGGTTTCGGTGATGATGATCGCGCCGGGGGCCGCGTGCTCGACCAGCAGCCGCAGCAGCCGGATGATCTCGTGGGTCTGCGGCAGGTTGATGCAGTTCGTGCCGAGCTCCTTCCACAGAAACGCCACGGCATCGAGGCGGAAGATCCGCACGCCGTGGTCCAGGTATTGGCGCAGGATACCGGCAAACTCCAGCAGTACGGTGGGGTTGGAGAACTCCAGGTCGATCTGGTCGTGGCTGAAGGTGCACCAGACATGGCGGGTGCCGTCGAGCGTTTCCACCTCCTTCAGCAGCGGCGAGGTGCGCGGGCGTACCACCTGGCTCAGGTCGTCGTCGGGCGAGGCGAGGCGGAAGAAATCGCGCCCCGGATCGCGTCCGGCCTTGAAGTTTTCGAACCAGAGACTGCGGCTGGAGCAGTGATTGATCACCAGATCCGCCATCAGGTCGAACTCGGCGGCGATCGCTTCGATATCGTCCCAGTCGCCGAGGGCGTCGTTGACCTCGACATAGTTGATCACCGCGAAACCGTCGTCGGAGCTCCAGGGGAAGAAGGGCAGGATATGCACGGCGCTGACGCAGCCGTGCAGGTGCTCGTGCAGGAAACGGTGCAGGGTCCTGAGCGGCTTCTCCTGCGGGCAGAGCAGGCTGTCGCCGTAGCTGATCAGCAGGATATCCTCCTGATCCCAGAGGTTGGTGTGCGGTTCCGGGGTCTGGCAGCTGTTGTCCAGCGCCATCCGTTCGAGCAACTGCTCGGCCAGGCCGGTGTTGTCGGCGCCGCCGTAGATCCGGTCCAGGTGGTAGATGACGCGCCTGCGCAGCAGTTCCAGGTCATGCTTGCTCATGACGCGAACTCCTCGGTGTCGGCCTCGACCGCGTCGACCAGGCGCTCGAAGATATCGGGTATGGCGCTGATGACCCGGTTCCAGCTGGGGATGAAGGGGGTCTCCATCGGCTTGCTGAGAAAATCCTCGCCGGCGCGCATGACGTTGCGCGAGAACAGCTCCACCGCCAGCTCCTCGTTGTGGATATCGAAATCCAGACCGTTGATCAGGGCGTCGTTGCGGTAGGTCTCGACGAAGTCCAGTGCGATGCGAAAGTAGGTCGCCTTGATGGTGCGGAAGGTCTCGGTATTGAACACCACCCCTTGGGTGGCCAGCTTGCGGAACATCGACTTGGCGATATCGATCGACATCTTGGACAGCCCGGCCTCGGCGTTCTCCGCCGACATCGGCTGGTGCTTGTGATCGTAGGTTCGGGCGATATCCACCTGACAGATGCGGTTGTGGGAGTAGTTGCGGTTCATCTCCGACAGCATGCCGACCTCCAGCCCCCAGTCGCTGGGGATGCGGATATCGTTGATCACGTCGCGGCGGAAGGAGAATTCGCCCGCCAGCGGATAGCGGAAGGAGTCCATGAAGTCCAGGTATTCCAGCGGTCCGAGCACCTTCTTCAGTGCGCGGATCAGCGGCGTCACCAGCAGGCGGCTGACCCGGCCGTTGATGCGGTTGCCGGCCACACGGGCGTAGTAGCCCTTGCAGAACTCGTAGTTGAAGTTGGGGTTGGCGACCGGGTAGATCAGCCGGGCCAGCAGGCTACGGTCGTAGGTGAGGATGTCGCAGTCGTGCAGCGCCACCGACTCGCCGCGCCCGGTGGCCAGCACGTAGCCCAGGCAGTACCAGACGTTGCGCCCCTTGCCGGGCTCGCGCGGGGCCAGGTCCAGTTCGTCGAGCAGCCTGTCCACTTCACGCAGGCGCGGGCCGTCGTTCCACAGCACACGGTGGTGCTGGGGCAGGCGATCGAAGAACTGCAGTGCCGTGCGGTACTGCGCCTCGTTCGCGCGGTCGAGGCCGATGACGATCTCGCTCAGGTAGGGCACGCCGGCCAGTTCGTCGATGATGTGGCCGAGCGCGGGTCCCTCCAGTTCGGAGTAGAGCGAGGGCAGCACCAGCGACATGGGGCGCCTGCGGCCATACTGGCTCAGTTCCTGTTCCAGCGCGTCGAGGGGCCGGTCGCACAGGTTGTGCAGGGTGGTGATGACACCGTTCTGATAAAAGTCGCCCATCCTATTTCTCCCATGGCTTGGAGAGGTCAGTAACGATCCAGCAATATCTGGATCACCTCGTTCCAGCCCGCCGGTCCCGCGGCCTGGCTGTAGATCACTTCGTTCGCCTGCACCCGCGGGGGCGGGCGGTGCGGGTTGGCGATCACCACGGCGATATCGGCGGCTTCCAGCATGGCGATGTCGTTGTCGCTGTCGCCGAGGGCGATCACCGTTGGGGTTTCGCCCAGCAGGGGGCGATACAGATCTCTCAATCGCGCCAGCGCCCGGCCCTTGTCCGCCTCTGCGCCGAGTACGCCAAGAAAGCGTCCGCCCTGCAGACAGTGCAGGCCTTGCGTCGCCAGATGGGCGGTGAATGCCCGCTTTTTATCCTCGCTGTCGAGCCAGAGCAGTGCTTCGCTGTAGCGGCGCTGCTGCGCCTGCCGGGCTGCGTCGGGCGCGAGGCCGGTATGGTCGATCAGTTGCTGCAGGTTCCAGTCGCCGAAGGTTTCGAAGCGGTAGTGCGGGCGCAGCGTCTCGAGCCGCGCACGGATTTCGGCGATGCCGACGCCCAGCGGCAGTTCGATAAAGCCCTCTTGAATCTCTTCCACGCCGTTGTGCAGGTGAATGTGCCGCTCGGGGATGCAGATCGCCGAGCCGTTCTCGATGATGAATGGGTCGCTATTGTCGAGGGCGTCGCGCAGGGCGATCAGTTCGGCGCGGGTCTTGCTGGTGTTGGGTATCACGGGGATGTCGGCGGCGCGGGCGCGGTGCAGGGCGGGGCGGGCGGCGTCGAACGAGTAGCTGTCGTGGTCGAGCAGGGTGCCGTCCAGATCGGTGACGATCAGCAGCGGCGGGGCGGTTTGTTGCGGTTTCTTGTAGGTCATACCGATGGGTCTAGCGATCTTTGTGCCAAATGGATACGGAAGCGTTATTTCTGTTATAGCCAATCGGTCTGGTTAAGGAAATTGCTCATCCGGGTAGAGTCAGGAGGGCTTTTGCATTTTTTGATGCAGTGCCAGGCAGGAAGGGCTATTGCTGTACGGGACACGCTGTGAATACGTATATGTACACCTCTTGCGATGCAACACCCTTATGCTCATGTGTATCAGTAACTGAGGTCATACTGCGTACGTATATCCGGCCTTCTTCCAAGTCGGGCTGT
>Ga0214472_10005184_pt1 | contig 13701 bp, 7 predicted proteins | sample RVTome_6_FD_207662 | JGI IMG/M metagenome (GOLD analysis project Ga0214472, IMG submission 207662) | Soil microbial communities from uranium-contaminated site in the Upper Colorado River Basin, Wyoming, United States - RVT140D175 | ecosystem: Environmental > Terrestrial > Soil > Contaminated >... | reverse complement strand
ATTTGGTAAAAAAGGCGAGGCCTTTGTAGCTGGTCATGTACTCGTGCTTCCGCTGAAACGTACCGGGTGCGCTGTAGACCACCAGCAGCGCCGTCCCTTTCTTGAGGATGATGCTAAAGGCATCAGGTTCGACGCGCACCAGCACCCCTGAGGCCTTGATGGCATCGGCGATGGCGGCTGCGGCACCTGCTCCGGCTCCGGTCATAATGGTAGGATAAGTTGGTGAATCAAGGAGAAAAAGAGGCTCGGGCTATGGGGTACCGGGGCGGTTGACGACGAGGGCAAGGTCCGTTCCTTGCGAGGAAAGGGCCAGCCGGGTGATGTCGGTAACGCCGAGGACAGAGAAGTCTGCCAGCGGCTTCCAGGCCCCTTCTTTGCGGTTCCAGGTATAGAGGACGGCCCCATCGGCCATGAGGAGCGTCCCGTCCGGGTGCCAGGCATAATCCTCCCGCCCGGGCAGCGTCTGCGCCAGGGTCGTGAGGACGTGGGTATCGAGGTTAAGTTGTTTGATCCACCAACTCTCCGGCCCCGTCTTGTGGACAAAGCTTATGGCGTGTTGACCGGGCACACGGTGAAGGGAGCGTCCGATGTTTTGAGCGAGCGTATCGGCCTTCCCCGTCCGAAGGTCGGCGATCTGGAGGGTCGGTGGGTCGCCGAGGACGAAGACGGCGACAGTCTGTTCGTCTCCCCAGACCTGGTACCCCACCGGTTTTAGTGCTGGGAAAAGGAGCGTGGGGTTGTCGCCCGGGAGGTCGAAGCGCCAAAGCCGCTGGGTGCCGTCAGCTTCGACACGGATGACGGAGAAGCCGGTGCCGTCGGGCACGACGGCGGGTGAATACTCACTTTCCTGGGTGTGCGTGAGACGGATATGGCGGCCTGCACGGATGAAGTACCGGTAGATATCGGTTTGCCCATCTCGCATCGAAGTATAGAGGAGTGCGTTTCCGTCAGGTGTGAAGGTAGGCTGGTTGTCGTACCCGGCCCGGTCCGTCACTTTGACCGCGTCTTCCGCATGGGGTGCGGTGCCGTCTCTGGGCAGCGTCAGCAAGAGGATATCCGTGCCGGGCGGGTCTTGCGCCTGCACAGAGGGAACGGCAATCCAGAGGAGCAGGAGGAGGAAAGACGTCTTCATAGATCCGGCGATTGAGAGGCGATTCATGGACACTTTGGCTGAAGTTCTTGATACGCCCAAAGGGGCTGATTCGTTTTGCGAAAACGCACGGGCGTCTATCCGGTGCTTTGCATGGCGGCGGCCAGACCGTTGATGCTAAGGAACAGGGCGCGCCTGAGGGCGGGCTGCTCCGCCTCGGAGGCCTTTCGGAACCTGCGGATCAGGGCTATCTGGATGAGGTTTAGCACATCGGTGTAGGGGTTTCGAAGCGCGATAGACCGCTGGACGGCTTTGCTGTTGTCAAGCAGGGCTGCCTGCCCGGTGATCCGAAGGATAGCCGCCCGTGCGAGGTCGAAGTCGAGGGCCAGTACGTCGTGCAGGGGCGGGTCCTCGGGGGCAGCAAGGTCGGCATACAGGCGTGCTATCTCCAGGCGGGCCCGCGACATTTCCAGCTGGGCGTTGTCGACCACCGCGCGGAAGAACGGCCATTGGGCGTACAGGTTCTGCAGCAGTTCAAGGTGGGACGGCGCTTCCTTCAGGGCTGTATCAAGGGCCCGGCCGACCCCATACCATCCAGGGACGATATAGCGCGTCTGGGTCCAGGAAAAAACCCAGGGGATGGCGCGCAGCCCTTCAAAGTCGACTTCGCTGTCCGACTTCCGAGACACCGGCCGAGAAGCGATGGGCAGGCGGCTGATATGGGCGATAGGCGTTACGTGGGTGTACCAGGGCCAGAGGCCGGGGGTGCCGAGCAATGCGCGGTAGGTCTGCATCGCGTCCTCCGCCAGGGAGGCCATCAGGGCGTGCACCTGCGTCGCTTCAGGGCGCTCTTCCTGGAGGGGCCCCTTCGCCGTCGCAAGGAGAACGGCGCTGACGATCTGTTCCAGGTGGCGGCGGGCAATCTCAGGAAGTCCGTACCGGAACGAGATCACCTCACCCTGTTCGGTAAAGCGGATCCGGCCGCTCTGAGAAGCCGGCGGCATCGCGGTGATCGCGAGGTTGGCCCGCCCCCCGCCCCGCCCGACCGTCCCGCCCCGGCCGTGAAACAGGCGAAAATCGACCCCATGCGTCCGGCAGATCCGCCCGAGACGATCCTGCGCCTCATGGAGGGCCCAGTTGGCCATCCAGAAACCACCGTCTTTGTTGCTGTCGGAATACCCGAGCATGATCTCCTGGAAGTTGCCCCGTGCCAGGACCTGCTTCTGGTAGACCGGGTGGAGAAAGAGATCGTTCATAAAGGTGTCAGCCACCGAGAGGTCCTCAATGGTCTCGAAGAGCGGTACGATATCGAGGGGGCAATTCACTTTGTCATCCGCGAAGTGCCAGAGCCCGGTCTCTTTAGCGAGCAGCATGACTTCGAGCAGATCACTCAGGGTATGGGTCATGCTGACAATGAAGCTCCCGATGGCGCCGGGGTCCTCCGCCAGAACTTCGCGGATCGCTTTGAACGTTTCGATGACGAGCCGGGTCTCGTCGTCCAGGACGGCGCTACGAGGGAGCAGCGGGCGAGGACTGGCGAGTTCGGCGGTAAGTAGGGCCAGGCGTTCATCCTCGGGAAGGGCGGCGTACTCAGCCTCGACCCCTGCCAGCCGCAAGAGGGCGGAGACGGCCTTCTCATGGATGTGGCTATGCTGCCGGATATCCAGGGCGGCAAGGTGATACCCGAAGGCCTGTGCGCGGATCAGGAGCGGTCCCAACTCACCCTCATCTACCACACCGGCAAAGCCGGACGTAATGAGGCTTTGCCGCAGCACCTGCAGGTCTTCAACTAAATGGGTGCAGGGATACGCCGCCGCATCGCTCCCCGTACCGGTTGATTCGATCAGCCTGTGCAGGCGCGCCATCATATAGCTGATCTTGAGCCGGTAAGGCTCGTACTGGTAGGTGCGGCGCACAGACGCCGGCATGTCGACTTCCGTCTCGTCTTTTTCGAGGGATCGCGTGAGGCCCTCAGGCCGGCGCACCTGTTGGTCGGAAAGGCTCAGGTCGCGGCGGAGTGAGCGAAGGGCGTCTTGATACAGTTGCAACGTCATCCGACGCTGCAGCCGCACCGTTTCGAGGGTGAGCGCCGGGGTGACCTTGGGATTCCCGTCTCGGTCACCTCCGATCCAACTCCTGAACCGCAGGAAAGGCGGCGTACGCAAGGTTTCGCCGTAGTGGCGTTGGAGGGCGCGTTGGATATCTCGGTGGATCCTGGGTACGGTATCCCAGATGGTGTTGGTCAGAAAATACAGCCCGTGTTCTACCTCGGCCTGCACACTCATCCGCTCGGGCCGGATCTCATCGGTAGCGTGGAGGAGCCCGACCTGGTTCTGAATCTGTACCCGGGTCGATTCCTGCTCGTCGGGTGTCATGCTATAGCGTTGCAGGGACGACAAGAGGGCGGCCAGGTGTTGTTGTTTGTAGAGGATGCTTCGCCTTCGGGCTTCCGTCGGGTGCGCGGTAAGGGTTGGCTGGATGTCGATCTGGTGCAGGAGTTTCGTCACCGCTTCCAGGTCGAGGCCCTGTGCTTTGAGCCGGGAGACGGCCTCGTCGATGGAGTCGGCCCGCGGGGTCTGCGCCGTGGATCGGGACGCCCGTTCCCGGTTGATGCGAACGATCTCCTGCTTCTCGGCCTGGTTGACGAGATGAAAAAAGGCCGTGAAGGTGCGCAGCACCCCTTCGATGGTCGGCAAATCAAACTGCTCGATCATTTGAGCGGCTTCTGCGCGGAGCGTGGGGTCTTCGTCATGGGCGGCGCGCTGGCAGAGGGCTCGGAGACGGTCGACATGGATCAGTAGCGTATCGCCGGTCTGTTCCCGCACGACGGCTTCAAGGGCCCCGCCCAGGAGGTTCACCATCTTTCCATGAGGCTTTGTAATGCCTGCTTTCGATGCTTCTGCTTCACCAGGGTACCAGGGGATCATGGACATATTGGATTCTTATTACTGGATTGTAGATACTACCCACACGCTCAGGCGCGGCACACCAATGCAAAATCATAAATCAAAACCCCAATAGCTATCGTGCATACTCCTGGAAGATACCTCTCGCCAGTTATTCTTGTCCTGGTTCTGGCTGTGGGAATGGGTTGCGGGCAGAAGGTAAAGGACGATCGCACCTGGTGGAAAGGGAACCTGCACACCCATTCCCTCTGGAGTGACGGGGACGATTACCCCGAGATGATCGTTGATGCGTATAAGACGGCAGGGTATCACTTCCTGGCCCTTTCCGACCATAATACCCTGGGGGATGGGGAACAGTGGATCGTGCCGAGCGAGCGCGGTGAGATGGCGGCGTACCAGCAATACCAGCAGCGGTTCGGGGGAGCGTGGGTCGTCCAGAAGCAGGAGCAGACGACCCTCTCGGTACGGCTCAAGACGCTGGCGGAGTACAGGACCCGCTTCGAAGAAACCGGGCATTTTTTGCTGATCCAGTCGGAAGAGATCACCGACGGGTTCGACGGCCGGCCGGTCCATGTGAACGCGACCAACCTCGCTACCTTCATCCAGCCGAAGGGCGGAAGCAGTGTGATGGAAGTGATGCAACACAACGTCGACGCCGTCCTCGAACAGCGTCGGGAGACGGGGCAGCCAATGTTTCCCCACATCAACCATCCGAATTTTGGGTGGGGCGTTACGGTCGAGGATCTGATGGGGCTTGAAGGCGAGCGCTTCTTTGAGGTCTATAACGGCCATCCGGCCGTGCGTAACGACGGGGATGCCGCCCATCCGGGTACGGAACGGATGTGGGATATCGTGCTTACGGACCGCATCGGTCACGAACGGCCACTGCTCTACGGGCTTGCGGTGGACGACAGTCACAACTACCACGACGGGGGGCTCACGAAGAGCAACCCCTTCCGAGGCTGGGTGATGGTTCGCGCCGCCTCGCTCACGGCAGACAGCCTGGTCGTTGCCCTGGAGCGGGGCGATTTCTACGCCTCTACGGGCGTCACACTGAAGACCATCGATTTTGACGGACAGACCCTACAACTCGCCATCGAAGACGTGCCGGGCGTGTCCTATACCACCACTTTCATTGGTACGCGGGCCGGCTATGCCCCCGGCCGTGCGGATACGACGTTGGTTGGAGAACGGATGCACGTACGGCAGACCTACAGCGATGAAATCGGGGTCGTCCTGGCAACCGTCGAGGGGCCTGCTCCGCAGTACACCCTCCAAGGGGATGAACTGTATGTCCGTGCGCGGGTGGTTTCTTCACAGCCCAAAGGGAATCCCTACCAGGAAGGTGAGGTTGAAAGAGCCTGGACACAACCTGTGCGCGCTAACAAACCGTGAAGACCGTCCTACAGGCCCTTTCTTAGCGATCTCGTCCGCACCAAATTCCGCAACAAGCCTTGCCGCTCGACTTCCTCATCGTCCTCCTACTCGCTGCTGCCGGGGCCGACGGCCCGGAGGATCGGGTGCTGGCGGAGCGGATCCGGCGGGGCGATACGGTTGCTTTCAAGATCTTCTTCGAGCGCTACTACCATAGCGTGTTTAACTACCTGAGAAGCAGGCGGGTGGCTCCTGCGGTCAGCGAAGACCTGATCCAGCAAGTCTTCCTGCAGATCTGGGAGGGGCGCCTACGGATCGACCCAGACAAATCGCTGCGCGCCTTCTTGTTCACGTCCTGTTACAACCGCGCCCTCAACCACTTCCGTGATACGGCGCGCTTCGTGCCGGCGGAAGGGCTGGAGACCATAGCCGATACCCAGGCTTCGGATGCCGCCGCGGCATACCACCTCATGGAAGATACCCTCCAGGGTGCGATCGAAGCGCTCCCTGAAAAACGACGCAAGGTCTTTGAACTGTGTTTCATACAGGAACTCACCTACCGGGAAGCCGCTGAAACCCTCGGCCTCAGTATCAAGACCATCGAAAACCAGATGGGCCATGCGCTGAAGTCGGTCCGCCTCGCCCTCGCCCCTTTTCACCAGACCCGTGAAGATCGGGGAGGAGGCCCGGTTACGTTAGAGAAAAGCGGCATGCAGGATAGGGGGGGAGCACCTCCCGGCGTGTAATAGGGATAGGAGGAGGGCAGCCGGCACCTAACCTCGATCCAGTACACCAAACAAACCGAGTAAAATGATGAAACGGAGATTTTTAATAGGACTAAAAACGGGCTTCCTCGCGCTCTTTGCAGCCTTCTTCCTGGCTGCATGCGAAAGCCCTACAGCAGCGATTGAGGATGAGACGGAAGACACGCAGGAATTGAGTGTCCTCGCAACGACCCTTTCTCAGGAACTCTCGCTCGATGCCGATCAGCAAGCCGTGCTTCGCTCGGTGATGGACCGGCATGTGAACCGCATGCAGGACCCCGGCGTGCTCTGGTATATTGCCCGCGACCTACAGGCGACACTGACGGATGAACAGAAACAACACCTCTTCGACCTCACGGCTTCCTACGAAGGACAGGGTGGTTTTCCGGGTCAGGGTTTCCGAGGCCCCGGTGGACACGGATGGGGAGGCCAGGCAGGATTCGGTGGTTTTGGTGACCCACGCGGCGGCGCACTCTTCGATGATCTGCTGACCGAAGAACAGAAAGCCGCCGTCGAGGCGATCCGGGAAACCTACCGGACACAGATTGAAGCCCTGGTCGAAGCCCGCCGCGATGGAACGGTGACGGATGAAGAATTCCGGGCCCAGATGCCGGCCCTGCAGGAGGCTATGAAGACGGAAATCGAAGCCCTGCTCACGGATGAGCAGAAGGCGGAGATTGAACGGCGGATTGAGGAGCGGAGAACGGAACGTGAAACTTACCGCGAAGCGAACCAGGCGCAAATGCTGGAACGCCGCACCCAGGAGCGGGCGGCGATGGTCGATGCGCTTGGCCTGGATGCTGACCAGAAAGCCGCGCTCGAAGCGCTCTGGGCCGAGCATGACGCGGCCATAGAAACCGTAAGGAACCAGTTCGAAGCAGGGACCCTGGCGCCGGAAGAGGCCTTTCGGGCGAGCCTGGCGCTGCGCGAGTCCCTCCATATCGGCCTGATGGCATTGCTGAACGAAACCCAGGGTGAAATTGTCCTCATCCACAAGGCCCTCGCCCTTCGCCATCGTGCCGCCGGTCAAGGACAGGACGGTTTTGGGCATCGAGGTACTGGTCAAGGTGGCCCCGGTCAAGGTGGTCCTGGTCAAGGTGGTCCTGGGCATCACAATGGTAACAACGGTAACAATGGTAACACGGGTGGTGGGAACGGTAACGGCGGCAGGAATGGTTGATCTGAGGTTTTGCCACCTCCCGATCACCTACCGGGGCCGGTCCCTCGGCCCCGGTATCAGGTTATCCAGCATAGCTTATGAACGATGATACGATGCTACCCGACGACGACAGAGATCTGCAGCTGTCACGGCGTATCGGCACGCTGCTGGAAGAAGGTAAAGGCCTGCAATCCCTATCCGAATTGCAGGATTCGCCGTCGGATGCCCTGCCGGAGGCGCTGAATCAATACAAAGCGCGCCGCTTCGAGGAAGCCCCTGCTTCGCAAGAAGCCCAGGCGCAGGCCTGGTCCAGGTTGGTCGATCATCTTGACATGGACACGCCGCCCCATCCCTTCCTTCGGCTGGTCCGCCGCATCGCGCCGCGCAGGCGAACGGCGCCGGCATGGATCGCCGTGGCAGCCACCATGCTGGTCCTGGTCCTGGTTCGGGTGTTGATGCCGGAAGGCCCCGAAGCACCTATGCTGGTTGCTCGTGCCGAAACGGAACAGGTTGTCCGGACCCTCGATGACGGCACAACGGTAATGCTCCGGCCTCACTCCGCACTTTATGCCCTTCCCTCTGATACAACAAACACGCGGTATCGGTTGGAAGGGGAAGGCTTCTTTGACGTGACAAAGGATGCTACCCGTACCTTCTCCGTAGCAGCCAACGACGCCCTGGTTGCTGTGCTGGGTACCCGCTTCAATGTCAGCACCTGGGGAGCGCAGACGGTCGTCTATCTTGAAAGCGGGCGGGTGCGATTCCACCATGAAGCCTCCGGGCAAGCGGTAGAACTGGATCCTGGTGAACGGGCAGTGCTAACAGCGGAGGGGCGCCTGATGGATCCTGCGGCTGCAGCAGCGGAAGAATACGTGGATTGGATGCGGGGCGAAATGGTCTTTTCGGCCCGACCCCTGATCCACGTATTGGATGAACTTGCACAGCATTTCGGGGTACACTTCGAAGTGCCGGGTTCGCTGGAGCAAGAGACCCTCTCCGGGCGTATCCTGCTCGAAAGCCGGGCGCAAAGCATCAACGACCTAGCCGTCGTGCTAGGAGGACGATTCGTTCAAATTCATGCAGATACCTACCGCTTCGAAAGCCCTTGACCGTCAAATTATTTCGGCTTTTCGAGTGGCGTGTACCTTCTCTTTTGTCCTGCTCTTCCTGGTCCCTCTCGCCTCCGGTCAGGCGTCTATCACCTATCAGGAGGCCTCCGTCAAAGACGTCATGGAGGACATCCAACGGGTGTCTTCTTATCGCTTTCTCTATAGGGATGCGCTGGTAACGGGGAAGCGGGTTAGTTTTCAGGCCTCCGATGAGACCCTTGTGGAATCCTTTGGGCGGGCGCTAGGCCCGGTCGGCCTCTCCCTGCTCATCGATCCGCTTCGTGCCCAGATCCTCGTCACGGCAACCGCCCCGCCTACTCAGACGCAGGCGGTGTTCTCCGGGCAGGTGATCGACGACCTCAGCGGGGCCCGGTTGCCGTTTGCCACCCTCACATGGATGCATGACGGCCGGCTTCGGGGGACGACGACCAACGAGGCGGGGGCCTTCCTGTTTACCCCGTCGCCGTCCCTGGCCGCCCTCGGGCCGCTAGAGATTAAGGCTTCCTATGTTGGATACGAGCCCCGGCAGGTGGTGGTCGACCCGTCGACTTCGCAAGAGATCCCGATCAGGCTGATTCCGCAACCTACCGTCGGGCCGGAAGTGGTGATCAGCGGCACCCTGCTGGAGGCCGATCTGGATACCACCTGGTTCGACTTCCTGACGCCTAGCCTGGCCTCCTCAATCGGGGAGTCCAGCGTGCTAGGATCTTTGCAACCCCTCCCGTCCGTCTCCCTGACCCCTGGGTCGGCCGCGGGCCTGAATGTGCGGGGGAGCCGAGATGACGGGTTCCAGGTGCTTCTGGATGGCGTGCCGATCTATAACCAGCAGCATTTCTTCGGCCTCTTCGACGCCTTCAACGATAAAGCCCTTCAAACCGTCGGTTTCTATTACGGCATCACCCCGGCGAGTTACCCTGCGCCTCCGGGCGGGACACTGGCCTTTATGACCCGAACGGGATCACAGACCGCGTTCAAGAAATCCGTCGGGCTGAGCAACACGACCCTACAATCCACCCTGGAAGGGCCCCTCTGGGGCGGCCGGGGAAGCTGGTTGATCTCCGGGCGGCATTCTTATTTCGACGCGGTCTCCTGGTTTAACAACGAGGCACTGATCGCGCAGGGGCTAGACCTGAACCGGGAGACGAGTACACCGGGTTCTCTCGGGCAGGCGGGGAACCGCCAGGCGTTATTTCAGGGCGACTTCGACGCGCGCTTCTACGATCTCCACGGCAAGCTTCTGCGCGAGACAGCCGGTGGTGCACGGTTCATGTTCAACCTCTACCTCGGCGGAGATGATGCCTCCTCCAGGGCTGAACGCCTGACCACCATCACTACCGGCACCAACGCTGCTCCTCGCTTACAGCGTGTGCCTGTTGAGACGGAGAATGCCTGGGGAAATGTAGCCGTCAGCGTTCAGGCCCAGGGACGGGTCGGGAAGAAAGCCTACGGGCAGACCCTTCTGGCACTGAGCCGGTATACAGGGCGCTTTGAAAAGGACGACTTCCTGTATTTCAACACGATGCGACAGAACGGCGGAGGGCTGCCCTCCAATGGCAACCGCGTCGAGCCATCTGTGGATACCTTCAACCTGGACAATGCGCTGACGGAGGCACGGCTATCCCAGCAAATCGATCTGCCCGCCAGGGGAGATGCCCTGGTTTCGGCAGGCTATGCACTGGCGTACTACAGGATTCATTATGCCGAACAGTCTGTGCTTCAAACATTTTATGATGAGACACGGGTGAGCACCCTGGGAGAGTTCTTCGGTCAATATGAACGCAATACGGAGCGCCTTAGCCTCCAGGGGGGGCTGCGGGTGCATTATTTCTCGGAGGGCGCTTTTCTCCGGCTTTCCCCTCGCTTCCGAACGCGCCTCTTTCCGCAACGAGCCGTCTCGTTCGGCCTGGGCTACAGCCGCAACTACCAGTTCTTACACCGGCTTACGATGGAGCCGGTCAGTAGCGCGAATATCTGGGTGATGAGCACCGAGACCGAACGCCCGGGTAGTGTAGACCATATCAACGCCGGGCTCTACCTCCGGGGGCAGGGCGGCTTGCGCTTCCAGGTCGAAGGCTACTGGAAGTCGTATCGCAACCTCCGTGAACACGGCACCACCGCACAGCGCCGGAGGCTCGACCTGGATGACCCGCTCCTCGAACCCTGGCTGCATGACAGCAAAGGGAAGGCCGTGGGCCTTGAGATGATGTTTCGGCACACCGTAGGGCGGATCCGGTGGACGCACAGCTACACCCTCTCCCGTATGGACATCCAGAACGACCAACTCAACGAGGGGTCGGCTTTCCCGGCAGAGTGGGACCGCCTTCATCAGTACACCTCGCACGTGGAGCTTTCGCTGGGACGGGGGTTCACAGGACAAGGAACCTGGTTTTTCGGTAGTGGGGCGCCCAATGTGCTGGCTGACGTAGAACCGGGCGAGCCGGAGCGTCTGCCCGCCTACCATAGGCTGGACGTCGGGGTATCTTACCGGCGTGCCCTTAAGAACGCCGTGCTGCAAGCTTCCTTGTCCTTCTTCAACGTTTATGACCGTGCGAACCCGTGGTATCGCACACCGCTGCCGGTCGTTGGCATGGGCCAACAATCTGAGCGGATCGTCTTTGATGTCGTCGATGTGTACGATCTCGGCTTTCAACCCTCTTTCTCCCTGTCCTTCTCCTTCTGAACGGGAATAACGGATCCCCGCATTCGTATCTTCGTAGGGCATCACCGCCAAAGGGATGCCTCCCTGCCCTTCTTCATGGGCCCTCGTTAGTGGGGCCTTTCGCGCTTGTTTCGGATAGTATGGTCCCCGTCGAACTACGCCTTCAGAATTTCCTGAGCTACGGAAACGCCCCCCCGCGCCTCGATTTCGAACAGTTTCACGTGGCCTGCCTCTCCGGCCGCAACGGCCAGGGCAAGTCGGCCTTGTTGGATGCGATCACCTGGGCCCTGTGGGGAGAGGCCCGGAAGTCGAGCGACAGCCGTAAGCCCGACGAAGAGCTGATCCGGATCGGGAGCCGCCACATGGAGGTCGAACTGGTCTTCGACATCGAAGGGCGGCGGTACCGGGTGGTTCGTTCCTTCTCCCGTACCGCTACCGGAAAATCGACCAAGCCGGGCCTGGAGCTGAACATTCTGGAGGCCGATGCAGGCGAATACAGGCCGCTTACCGGCGCCTCCATCCGTGATACGCAGCATCAACTCGATGCCCTTCTCGGGCTCGACTACCAGACGTTTATCAACTCGGCGTTTCTGCTACAGGGTCGGTCGGATGAGTTCACCAAGAAGAAGCCCACCGAGCGGAAGCAGATCCTGACCCGTATCCTCAACCTGAGCAAGTTCGACCAGCTGGCAGACCTGGCGCGGGAGCGTGAGCGGATTGCGGCGGACCGGGTGGTGCTGGCCGAGCGAGAGATCGAGCGGTTGCAGGCTGCGCTCGCAGACGAGCCGGTGTGGAAAGAGAACCATGAACGCATCAAGGGCGAGCTTCACGAGATCCAGGAGGCCCTGGAGCGCGTTCGGGCCGAGGAGGACACCCTGAAAGAGCAAACGGCAGCCCTGGAGGCCCGCGCCCTGGAGGCGGCCGCTATCCAGGACAACCTGCGTAGCCTGGAAAAACGCACCGCCGAGGATGAGGCGACCCTACAATCCCTTCAACAACGCATCCTCGCTGCCGAGGGCTTGCTCGCACGTAACGACCAGATCCTGAAAGACTACGAGCGGGCGGAGGAACTGCGGAAGGAACACGAGAAGCTTGCGGAAGCGCAACACCTCTATCTTGGCTTCCATAATCAGATTACGAAGCAACAAGCAGCGCTCAAAGACCGGAAGAATGATCTGGAGAAGCGGCTTCACAACCTGGAGGTCGAGGTTAAGAGAGACCGGCAGGACCAGACCGAGTGCGAGACCCAGCTTGTGGAAGTGTCTAGCGTAGAACGGCAACTCGCTCGGGCACGCGCGGCGCGTACCGCGCTTCAGGCGCAGCAGGAGGTTCGCCTCAGGCGGGCAGGGTGGGAAAAGGAGGTAGAACTGCTGGAAAAGACCCTCCATGGATTGCACGAATCGCTCCTGGGCCAGCGCCGTGCGTTGGAAGGGCAAATCCGTCAGGACGAAGGAACGGTTGCTGCACGCCACGAACTTCACGTGCAGGCCGGGAAACTCACCGAACAGCAGCATGCACTGGAAGCCCTCCAGGAGCGCCTCGAACAGACACGAGGCCAGGGCCAGCAGGTCGGCGAGGCGCTGAAAGAAAAACAGGGGCTGCTGTCGGCCAACGAGGCAGACCTGGCCAAACAGGAAGCAGCCTTCGCCCGGTTTCAGGCCCTTACCGAGGGCGCCTGCCCCACCTGCGGGACCGCCCTGACACCGGCCCACCGGGTGGAGGTGGCACAGGAGTTCAGGAAGACGATGGCAGAGCTTCGTGCGAGGATGCGGGGTGTCGAGGCGGAAATCAAGCAAGCTACCGAACATCGTGACCAGCTTCGGGAGGCGTATCGTTCGCTACACGCGGAGGTGGAAGCCCTCAAGGGCGTCCCCGCTGAAAAAGCCGCTGTGCTAGAAGCGCAGCGTCATGCCGAGGAGGCCGCCACAGCCCTGGCGCAAAAAAAGGAGGCACTCGCCACCTTGGTTCGACAGCTTGAGGCGCAGGCTTACGGCGTCCGCGAACGGGAACTGCTGGTTGCACGGAAGCGGCAACTCGCCGAGGACCCTTTTGATGAGAAAGCCTATGAAGACCTCCGGAACCAGGCCGCGCAGGTTGACAGGTATGAAGAACGCCGGCAGGCGCTGGCCCTGGTCGCCGGGCGAAAAGAGCAGTTAGACCGGGCCCTGGCCCTCCGGGAGCCGCAAGTCCTTGTACTCCGTACCCAACTTGCCGATGAATCGGTGTTCTCATCGATTCGTGAGGAAATCAGCAATCTGGAACAGCAAAAGGTCCGGACCGGCTTCGATCCGCAGCGCCTGGAAGAGGTTCGGGCGAACCTGAAGCAGTTGGGGGATGCAGGGGCACGAATGAAAGATCTCCTGAACGCTCAGCAGAACCAGGAGGCCTGGCGCACCGAGCGGGACCGAATCGGGCAGCGTATTGGACAGGCTCGCATGGAGCGGGATGGACTGATTGAGAAAATCAAAGCGATCGAAGGCGTCCTGAAGGAACGGCAAGGCTTACAGGTCGCGCTCAACGAAAAGACAAAAGCCCGTCAGATGAAAGAGGGGGCGCAGAGGACGTTGCAGGTGCAGTCGGGAGAGGTTACGGCCCGTCTGGAGCAGGCCCGCAAGGACCGTACGGCCCTCAAGCAGCATC
>Ga0214472_10005183_pt1 | contig 13705 bp, 10 predicted proteins | sample RVTome_6_FD_207662 | JGI IMG/M metagenome (GOLD analysis project Ga0214472, IMG submission 207662) | Soil microbial communities from uranium-contaminated site in the Upper Colorado River Basin, Wyoming, United States - RVT140D175 | ecosystem: Environmental > Terrestrial > Soil > Contaminated >... | reverse complement strand
CTGCGGAGGCCGCAGTCGCATTCGAGTTCTCGGCCATGGCTTCAAGCTAGTGGTCCTTCGGCGACGCCAGGCGCAGCGACCTCGTAGGACGTACCGACCTCCCGACTCGTGCGTCCCGGCCCGCCCGTGCGGTGAGGCGGAAACGCCGGGCGCGCCGAGACGTCGCCCTCCCGGCCTTGGTGTTACCCTCCCTCATCCGGAGGCGGTGACCGAGCCACCCGGAGGGGAATAGGCCAAGCACGTGAGCGAGCCGCAGCCAGTACTCCAGGTCTCGGACCTACATACGCAGTTCCATACCCAGGATGGAACGGTTCACGCCGTCAACGGCGTCAGCTTCACGCTGAACAGAGGCGAGTTCCTCGGAGTGGTCGGCGAGAGCGGCTCCGGGAAGAGCGTCACGATGATGTCGCTGTTACGCCTCATCCCCATGCCGCCAGGGAAGATCATCTCGGGAGAGGCGATCTTCGAAGGCAGGGATCTCCTCACCCTCGACGCAGACGACCTCCGAGCCGTCCGCGGCGGCAAGATCGGCTTCATCTTCCAGGATCCCATGACCTCTTTGAACCCGGTGCTCACGATCGGCTATCAGATCATGGAGTCGCTCAAGATCCATCAGCGGTTGCGTGATAAGAAACTCGAGGCCCGGGCCGTGGAGCTCCTCGACCTCGTGGGGATCCCAGGGGCACGGCGGCGTCTCAAATCGTTCCCGCACGAGCTCTCGGGAGGCATGCGGCAGCGTGTCATGATCGCCGTGGCCCTGGCGTGCTCGCCGCAGGTGATCATCGCCGACGAGCCGACGACGGCGCTCGATGTCACGATCCAGGCCCAGATCGTCGAGATCGTCAAAGAGCTGCGGGAGCGGCTCGGAACGGCCGTGGTGTGGATCACCCACGACCTCGGTGTCGTGGCGGGTATCGCCGACCGTGTGATCGTCATGTACGGAGGCCAGGTCGTCGAGGAGGCGACGGTCGGTGATCTGTACGAGACGCCGCGGCACCCATACACGCAAGGGTTGCTCGGGTCGCTTCCCCGTCTCGACCAGAAGGGCAAGGAGCTCGTCAACATCAAGGGCCAGCCTCCCAGCCTCTACAGCCCCCCGACCAGCTGCCCCTTCGAGCCCCGCTGCCCGTACGCCTTCGAGCGCTGCCGCAACGAGAACCCGCCGCTGATGCAGATCTCGGAGACCCGCAAGGTCGCCTGCTGGTGGGACACGGAGCTGAACAGGCCACGAGATGGAACGTAGCGCCCCGGGCGCCGCCCCCGCCCCACCTGCGTCTCGACGCGAGGTGCTGGTCAGCGTAAAAGACCTCAAGAAGCACTTCCCGATCATGAAGGGAGTCTTCCGACGGCAGGTCGGGGCCGTGAAGGCGGTCGACGGCGTCAGCTTCGACATCCATCGTGGCGAGACGCTCGGCCTGGTCGGCGAGAGCGGGTCGGGTAAGTCGACCACGGGACGCGTCATCCTCCAGCTCGACCACGCCACCGAGGGTTCCGTGACGTTCGACGGGGTCGTGCTCACCAGCACGAAAGGCGAGCGGCTCCGCACGCTGCGACCGCGCATGCAGATGGTCTTCCAGGATCCGCACGCCTCGCTCAACCCGAGGATGACCGTATCGTCGATCGTCGGCGAGCCCCTCAGGGAGCACGGAACGGCCAAGGGCAAGGAGCGGCGCCAGAGGATCGAAGAGCTGCTCAGCCTGGTCGGCCTCGAAGCGAAGCACGCCAACCGGTACCCACACGAGTTCTCGGGTGGGCAGCGTCAGCGGATCGGCATCGCCAGGGCGATCGCGCTGAATCCAGACTTCATCGTGTGCGACGAGCCGATCGCCGCCCTCGATGTCTCGATCCAGGCGCAGGTCGTCAACCTCCTCGAGAACCTTCAGGACGTACTCAATTTGACGTATCTGTTCATCTCGCACGACTTGAGCATGGTGCGCCACATCGCCGATCGCATCGCGGTGATGTACCTCGGCAAGATCATGGAGCTCTCCGATGTCGACGCCCTCTACAACGACCCGAAGCACCCCTACACGATGGCTCTGCTGTCGGCGGTGCCCGTGCCGGACCCGAAGGTGGAAGCGACCCGTAAGCGGATCATCCTCCAGGGAGACATCCCGAGCCCGGCAACCCCTCCTCCGGGCTGTCCGTTCAACACCAGGTGTCCCGTCGCCCAGGAACGGTGCGTGATCGAGAAGCCGGAGTGGCGGGAACTAGAGCCGGGCCGGTGGGTGGCATGCCACTTCGCGAAGTGAAAAGACGCGGCTGGATCGCCATGATCCGGGAGCGTCTTCCCTGTCCGGATTGCTGGATTCTGTTACCGTTCGCGACATGCCGGTCGATCGCACCGGCACATGGAGGCAAACCATGAAACGATGGAGATGGGTCTCTCTGGTCGCGGTCCTGGCGCTCGTCGTCGCTTCGTGCGGCGGCGACGACGGAGCCGAAGACACGACCACGACGCCCCCCGGAGAATCAACTACAACCAGCAGCGAGCCCGGCACGACGGCGGAGCCGGGGACGACCACGGAAGCACCGCCGACCGGAGGCGTAGCCGGTGAGGGCGGCCTCTTGGCCCTGCTCCAATGGCAGGCGCCGTCCACACTCAACCCATTCCTGTCCGGAGGTACCAAGGAACTGCTGGCGGCCTCTCTCATCTTGGAGCCGCTGGCCGAGTTCAGCCCCGAGGGTGAGCTGGTTGCGTCACTGGCCGCCGAGATCCCGACCGTCGAGAACGGCGGGGTGTCCGAGGACCTCACTTCGGTGACCTGGACGCTCAAGGAAGGGGTCACGTGGTCGGACGGCACACCCCTGACCGCCGATGACGTCGTGTTCACGTGGGAGTACTGCACGCAGACGAGCGACTGCACTCAGTCGACGTTCTTCGCCGGCATCACCGCCGTCGAGGCAGTCGACCCAGTGACCGCCCTGGTCACGTTCGACTCTCCGCAGCCGTTCCCGTACAACGCATTCGTGACCTATCAGTCACCGATCCTGCAGAAGGCGCAGTTCGAGAATTGCGTCGGCGCCAACGCGGCGCAGTGCACGGACGAGAACTTCTCGCCCGTGGGCACCGGCCCGTTCACCGTTACGGAGTTCCTCACGAACGACACGGCGAGCTACGCGCTGAACCCCAACTACCGGGGCATCGCCGACGGCAAGCCGTTCTTCGGAGAGGTGCTCATCAAGGGTGGCGGCGACGCCGAGGCTGCGGCGCGGTCCGTGCTCGAGCTCGGTGAGGCCGATTACGCCTGGAACCTGCAGGTCGACCCGGTCGTGCTCGCCAACATGGAGGCGGCAGGGCTCGGCGTCGTCGATGCCGGGTTCGCCTCGAACGTGGAGCGCATCGACATCAACCAGACGAACGCCGACCCGGACCTCGGGGCCGACCGGTCCGAGTACCTCGACGGGGCGAACCCGCACCCGTTCCTCACGGACCCGGCCGTGGTGAACGCCATGTCGATGGCGATCGACCGTCAGGTGATCGTGGATGTGGCGTACGGCGATGGCGGTCTGTCAACGTGCAACCTGTGGCCGATCGAGACGGAGACGGGTGGCCAGTCCACCAACAACGACGCTTGCCTGGTTCAGGACATCGAGGGAGCCATCGCGCTCCTCGAGGGAGCCGGCTACGTCGACAGCGATGGCGACGGGATCCGCGAGACGCCGGACGGCGACCCGCTGTTCGTCCTCTACCAGACGTCGACGAACGCCGTGCGGCAGACGACCCAGGACCTGGTCAAGGACTGGTGGAGCCAGATCGGAATCGATGCAGAGCTGAAGAACGTCGTCGCCGACGTCTACTTCGGGGGCGATCCGGCCAGCCCGGACACCTACCAGAAGTTCTACGCCGACGTCGAGATGTACACCAACGGCTCTGGGAGCCCCGACCCGCAAACGTACCTGGGTAACTACGTCACCGACCAGATCGTCACCGCCGACAACTTCGGCGGCTCGAACATCCCCCGGTGGTCGCGGCCCGAGTTCGACGCCCTCTATGCAGAGCTGCAGGGGACGACGGACTTCGCCCAGCGCAAGGAGCTGTCGATCCAGCTGAACGACATGATCGTTCAGGGCGGAGCGATCATCCCGCTCACGTGGCGCGGATCGGTGTCGGCCTTCGCCAACACCCTGCAGGGCTACGGGACCGTCAACGGGTGGGACTCGGAGTACTGGAACGTGGAGGACTGGGTGCGCAGCTAGCAGCGACGCGCACTCGGACGTGGATGATGGGAGGGCCTTTCGGGAGTGATCCTGAGAGGCCCTTCCGCTGAAAACGGCAGGGGCGGATGGGTCGATACATCGTTCGGAGAACTCTGATCGCGATCCCGACGCTGATCGTGATCAGCTTCGTCATCTTCGCCATCCTCGACCTGGCGCCGGGCGACCCGACGGCCTCGTTGCCGTTGACCATCCCACCCGAGACCCGTGAGAGGATCCGGGAGACGCTCGGGCTCAACGACCCGTTCTTCTTCCGGTGGGTGAAGTGGACGAATCAGATGTTCATCACCGAGCCGCTCAACATGATCGAGGAGATCTTCAACGTCAGCATCGGCGACAGCGCCAACAGGACTCGCCTCCTGTCGTGGTCTTCTCGGGCACCCGTCGTCGACATCATCATCCAGCGGATCCCGCAGACCCTCTGGGTCCTCGGCCTGGCTTTCATCTTCGGGATCGTCATCGCCATCCCCGTCGGGGTCATATCTGCCTACAAGCAGTATTCGGCGTTCGACAACGTCGGGACGTTCGTCTCGATGGTCGGCTACTCCGTCCCGACGTTCTTCACCGGTCTGCTGGCGATCGTCATCTTCAGCGTCTACCTGGGGTGGTTCCCGTCGTTCTACGACACGACGCACACCGTGACCGATTGGGACAGCTTCGTCGTCCAGGTGAAACAGATGATCATGCCCGTGGCCGTGCTGTCTCTCTTCAACGCGGCTGCGCTGAGTCGTTTCACCCGGTCGTCCGTGCTCGACAACCTCAACGACGACTATGTCCGCACGGCGCGCTCCAAGGGGCTTCGTGAGAACCGGGTGCTGATCCGTCACGTGCTGCGCAACAGCCTCATCCCGGTCGTGACGCTCATCGCCCTCCAGATCCCCGGGATCTTCGCAGGGGCGATCATCACCGAGCAGATCTTCAGGATCAACGGCCTCGGCCAGCTGCTAATCAGCTCGATCCAGGGTGCCGACATACCCATGGTGCAGACGCTGACGTTCATCTTCGCCGTGCTCACCGTGGGGTTCAACCTCCTCGCCGACGTCACGTACGGCTTGCTCGATCCCCGGATCCGATATGACTGACCGACCACCGACCGAATAGGCAGGCGGATGGCTACGACACAAGAGCGCATCGAGGAGGCGGCAGCCGTAGACGGCATTGCCGTCGACGGCAAGCACCGATCGTTGTGGGCCGACGTGAGGCGCCAGTTCCGCCGCCACAAGGGCGCCGTCGTTGGCCTGTTCGTGCTGACGCTGATCGTCCTGACCAGCTTCCTCGGTCCGTTCTTCTACCCGTGGGACCCGTTCGCCATCGACGTGCCGAACGCCAACCTGAGCCCTTCGGTGCGGCACCTGCTGGGGACCGACAACCTCGGCCGCGACGTCGCGGCCAGGGTCATGATCGGCGGGAGGATCTCGCTGGCCGTCGGGATGACGGCGATGCTGCTCGGGGTCTTCATCGGGACGGCGATCGGGGTCGTCTCGGGGTTCTTCAGGCGCCTCGACGGACCCCTGATGCGTCTGACCGACATGTTCCTCGCTCTCCCCGTCCTGCCCCTGTTGCTGGTGATCATCATGCTGTTCCGGGACGCCCTGCGAGCGAGGTTCGGCCCGGAGGCCGGCATCTTCCTCCTGGTGGTGTTCGTGATCGGGATCACGAGCTGGATGCAGACGGCCCGGGTGGTGCGAGGCGAGGTGTTGTCGATCAAGGAGGAGGAGTTCGTGCTGGCGGCTCAGAGCATCGGCACGAGGCGGCGCAACATCGTCGCCCGCCACATCCTTCCGAACGTGCTGAGCCCCGTGATGGTGGCCGCCGCCCTCGGCGTCGCCGTCGCCATCATCACGGAGTCTGCGTTGTCTTTCCTCGGTCTCGGCTTCCCGTCCGACTTCCCGACGTGGGGCCGGCTCCTCCTCGACGCCAAGGACTACATCAACATCACGCCGATGCGGGTGATCTGGCCGGGCTTGATGATCTCGCTGACGGTCATCAGCGTGAACTTCATCGGCGACGGGCTCCGCGACGCCCTGGATCCGAAGCTGCGCAGCAAGTAGCACGGCGTTCGCCGCGGCCTTCAGGGGGTCGGGAACGCCGGGATCTCGTCGCCATAGAGCCATGCTTCGAAGAGAGGCCGCATGTCCTCGCCCGACACCTCGCTCGCCACGCCGATGAAGTCATCCGTCGATGCCACGCCGCCTGCGAAGCGGTCGACGTACGACCGCAGGATGTCGAAGAAGTTCTCGTCGCCGACCGTGAGGCGGAGGGCGTGCAGCGTCATGGCACCGACGCGGTAGACCGACCCGTTGAACAGGTCGCCCGCTGGAGGAGACCCGGGAGGGGGAAGTCCGAAGGCCGCGAATGCCTGGCGCTCCTGCTCGATTCCCAGAGCGAGTGCCTCCTCCCCGAACTGGGCCTCGATCCACAGCCACTCTGCGTACGAGGCGAAGCCTTCGTTGAGCCAGATGTCCTTCCACTGGGCGAGAGAGACGACGTCGCCGAACCACTGGTGGGCGAGCTCGTGGACGAGCACGATCTCGAAGTCGGGAGACTCTGCGAACCCCCGGCCGAACACCGAGAGGGTTTGGTTCTCGAGGGCTGCCGGGAACCCGTCGACGATGGCGATCCCGTACTCGTCGAACGGGTATGGCCCGAAGCGCTCCGAGAAGAACTCGATCATCTCGGCCTGCTGGTCGAGGGCGCCCGGTGGTGCCGCCGCCAAGTCTGGCGGCAGCACGTTGCGGATGGCGACCCCGCCGATATCCGGCCCCGAGTCGTCGGGGACGATCGAGAAGTCCCCGATCACCACCGTCGCCAGGTAAGGCGCCATCAGCTCGTCGAGCTCCCAGACCCACGTCGAGGCGCCGACGTCCGTGACGGTCTCGATGTGCTCGCCGTTCGCCGCCGCGGTCGTCCCGTCCGGGACGGTGATCCGGAAGGTGAACGCCGCTTTGTCCGCCGGATGGTCGTTGCACGGGAACCAGGTCCGGGCGGCATCCGGCTCGGCGACGACGTAGCTCTGGCCGTTGACGGTCGACCATCCGACGTTGAGGGGGATCGCAGAAGACGTCGTGGCGACCGGTTTGCCGTGGTAGGCGACCGTCACGACGAAGTCCTCGCCTGCTGCGATCGGCGCCGGCGGCTCGACGGTCAACTCCTCGGTCGTCCTGTCCCAGAGCGCCGGGGCGGCGTCGACGGTCAACTCGGTGATCTCGAACCCGATGAAGTCGAGGTTGAACCGGGCGAGGTCGCTGGTGGCGGCGGCGGCGATCGTCACGAGGGAGGTGAGCGTCCCCGTCGCCGGGTCGAACGTGAGGTCGAGGTGGTAGTTGGCGACGTCGTAGCCGGGGTTGCCGAGCGTCGGAAAGTAGGAGTCACCGATCCCCTCTACCTCTGCGAACCCGACCGCTGTGGTCGTTGGAGCCATGGTGGTCGTCGTGGTCGTTGTCGTGGTGGTGGACGCGGGGATGGTGGTCGTCGGTGCGGTTGTCGATGTCGCCGCAGCGGCCGGCGCCTCCGGGACGGCGGTCGTCGTCGGAGCAGCCGACGTGCAGCCGGAGACGGCGAGCGCCAAGAGGACCGTCAGAGGAGCCGCACGCCGTGACATGCGTCGAATGTAGGGCGTTCGCCGCGCAACGGGTGCTGTTATGCGTCCGGGAAGCCGGGAAGCGGATCGGCGGCGAACCAGGCGTCGATGTAGAACCGCAGGTCCTGGCCCGACGCCCGGTACGTCTCCGACACGAGGTCGCTCGTCGTGATCACGTCACCCTTGTGGTCACTGTGGAGGGTTCGCAGCAGATCGAAGAACGCCCGGTCACCGATCTTCAGTCGCAAGGCGTGGAGGTACACCGCCCCGTACAGGAAGGTCGCGGTGCCGTAGATGTCGCCCTCGATCGGGTCGTTGGGGGCCTGCCACGCCGAGTCCTTCACCTCGGAGCGCGCCACCCTGGCGACGACCTCGATCGACTTCGACCCGTTCTGGTTCTCGAGCCACATCCAGCTCGCATAGAGCGGGAGCGACGTCGACAGCCAGACCTCCGACCAGGTGCGGGGTGTCGCGCTGTCGCCGAACCAGTGTCGTGCCAGATCGGCGACGATTCGCAGCTCTGCCTGGTTCTCGTCGGCGAGCTGCTCGGCCGTCAGGATCGACCAGGTGTTCGCTGGGAGGGGAGGGGAGATGCCGTCGATGACGGCGATCCCGTACGAGTCGTACGGGAATGGACCAAGCCGTTGCTCGAGGAAGTCGATCATGGCGTCCACCTTCCCGAGGACCGGGGGTGGGTCGTCCGCCATGGCCGCCGGGAGGAGGTTCCTGAGGTCGACGCCCGACGAGGTCTTCGGCTCCATGAGCGTTGCGTCGCGGATTGCCAGCGTGATGGCTTGCGGGCCGACCGGCTGGCTCGTCGTCCACTCGGTGGTGGTCGTCTCGGGGCCTTGCACTCGGTTCGTCATGTTGCCGCTGGCGATCCCGAACAGCGGCGTGGGCGCCGAGATCTCGATCCTCCAGGTCGCCCTGTCGAGGGGATGGTCGTTTACGGGGGCCCAGAGGTGGGTTCCGTCGGGGTCGGCCGTGACGAACACGGTTCCCGTATCGGTGATCGTCCACCCGACCTCGTGTCGAGCCAGGTCCGATCGGTGAAGGCCGGGCGGTCCGACGTACCGCACCTCGGTGACGAAGGTGTCACCCGCTGCGATGGGCGAGGCAGGCGTCACCGTGAGCTTGGATCGGTCGAGGTCGGCCTTGGCGTCCTCGCCGTTCACCGTGATCGACTGGATGGCGAACTCGGCGAAGTCGAGCGTGAACGTGTCGAGGGCTTCCGTCGCTTCTGCCTCGACGGTGGCGGTGATCCGTGCCGTTGCGAGCTTCGGCTTCCACTGGACGGCCAGGTCGTATGCGACCACGTCGTACCCGCCGTTGCCGAGACCAGGGGCGAGCGGGTCGCCGATCGACGTCGGGGTCGGGGCGAGCTCCGTCACCGCCCTGGCCGGAGGCTCGGTGGTCGTCGTCGGCTGGCGCGGCGCAGGGCCGCTCCTCCCGCACGAAGCCGCCAGCACGGCGAAGGCGGCGAACAGGCATACCCGAGTGAAGGGCCGGGACCTCATCCAAGGGTTTTCGGCAGGATGCCCGTTGCCCCTGAGGGGGATTGACGATCCGTTCCGGCGTCCCGGCATCGCAGTGGTGCGAGGGTGGTACGCAGGAACGGGAGGCTCCTCAGCCGAGAGCGGCGACCACCCCGTCACCCATCTCAATGGTCGAGACGCTCGGTCCGCCGGCTGCGATGTCGACGGTCCTGAGCCCGTCGTCCAGCACGCGATCGACGGCGACCTCGATGGCGCTCGCAGCCTCCACCGCTCCGAGCGAGTGCCGCAGCGCCATCGCCGCCGCCAGGATGGCCGCCAGCGGGTTGGCGGTCCCCTTTCCGGCGATGTCGGGCGCCGATCCGTGGATCGGCTCGTACAAGCCGGGGCCGTTCGAGCCGAGCGAGGCGGACGGCAGCATCCCCATCGAGCCCGGCAGCATCGACGCCTCGTCGGTGAGGATGTCCCCGAACAGGTTGCCGGTGACGACGACGTCGAAATCCCTCGGCCGGGCGATGAGGTGCATCGCCATGGCGTCGACGAGCACGACTTCGTATTCGACGTCGGCGAACTCGTCGGCCATGATGGCCGCCGCCACGCGGCGCCACAAGCGGGAGACCTCGAGCACGTTCGCCTTGTCGACGGAAGTGAGTTTGTTACTGCGCTCTCTGGCGGCCTGGGCTGCCAGCCGGACGATCCGCTCGACCTCGCCCTGCGAGTACACCATGGTGCTCGACGCGCTCGTCCCGTCTGCGGACACGGACGAGGGCCCGAAGTAGATCCCACCCGTCAGCTCCCGGAAGAACAGGATGTCGACCCCTTCGACGATCTCCCTGCGAAGTGGCGACGCTCCGATGAGCTGGGCATGGCCCTTGATGGGGCGCAGGTTGGCGAACAGCCCGAGCTCCTTGCGGAGCCGCAGCAGCCCTGCTTCCGGCCTCGTCTTGGCGGCGGGGTCGTCCCACTTCGGGCCTCCGACGGCGCCGAGGATCACGGCGTCCGCCGCCCGGCACGCCTCTAGCGTCGATTCGGGGAGAGGGTCGCCGAAGTCGTCTATGGCGTTGCCGCCCATCGGGCGCTCCTCGAAGACGAGCGAGAGGTGGTGACCGTGCGCCGCGGCCACGAGCACTTTGCGGGCCTCGGCGAGCACCTCCGGTCCGATTCCGTCGCCCGGGAGGAGGACGATGTGGGCCATCAACCTCCCTCCAGTGCGCCGTGATCGATGCTCGCCTTGTTGAGCGCGGCGACGAATGCCCTGGTCGAGCCCTCGACGACGTCCGTCGAGACTCCTCGACCGGAGAACGTCTCCGAGCCGACCTGGATCACCACATTGACCTCGGCCATGGCGTCCGCCCCGGTCGTGAGCGGGCTGACCCTGTAGTCGACGAGCGTCGCCGCGATCCCGAAGAGGTCCTGGAGGGCGACGAACGCCGCGTTGACCATGCCGTCTCCGTGGGCGGTCGCCTCGATGATCTCCTCGCCCCTCGCCACCTTGACGGCTGCGACGGGGAGTGCGTCACTGCCACCCGACACGTGGACACTCAACAGTTGGAGAACCGACCCCCTGATGGGGGCGTTCTCCTCGACGATCGCCAGGATGCCTTCCTCGCTGATCTCGCCCTTGCGATCGGCGAGCTCCTTGAAGCGGGCGAACGCCCCGGCGAAGTCCTCGTCCTCGAGCGAGACCCCGAGCTTGCGAAGGGCGTCAGAGAAGGCGGCCCTTCCCGAATGCTTCCCGAGCACGATGCGGCTCGCCTGGCCGACCGAAGCCGGATCCATGATCTCGTACGTCTCGCGGTCGCGCAGCACACCGTGCTGATGGATCCCGGACTCGTGCGAGAAGGCATTCCGCCCGACGACGGCCTTGTTGTACTGGATCGGGTAGCCGGTGAGGCTCGACACGAGCCGGGACGTGTCGTAGATCTGGGTGGTGTCTGCTGCGATCTCGACCCCGAAGTAGTCCTGGCGGGTCTTCACCGCCATGATGATCTCCTCGGTCGACGTGTTACCGGCCCTCTCTCCGATGCCGTTGATCGCCCCTTCGATCTGGCGGGCCCCGGCCTTGATGGCAGATAGCGAGTTGGCGACCGCCAGACCGAGATCGTTGTGGCAGTGCGTCGAGATGGTCACGTCCTCGTTCTTGCCGCGCACGTCGGCATACACCCGGGACATGAGGGCTACGAAGTCCTCGGGGATGGCGTAGCCGACGGTGTCCGGGATGTTGATCGTGGTCGCTCCCGCCTCGACGGCCGCCCGGCACGTCGCGATCACGAAGTCCGGGTCCGACCTGGTGGCATCCTGCGGCGAGAACTCGATGTCCTCTGCGTACTGCTTGGCGCGGGCGACGCCTTCGACGATCGACTTCATCACCTCCTCGGGGGTCATCCGGAGCATCCGCTCCATGTGGATCGGCGACGTCGACATGAACACGTGGATGCGTTTGCTGTCTGCCCCCTTGAGCGCTTCGGCTGCCTTGTCGATGTCGTCCGGGTGGGTGCGCGCCAGCGATGCGATGACGGGACCGCGGACCTCGTTGGCGATCCTGGCCACCGCTTCGAAGTCTCCGGGCGAGGACGCCGCGAAGCCAGCTTCGATCACGTCGACCCGGAGGCGGGCCAACTGATGGGCGATCGCCACCTTGTCGTCGGGGGAGAGGGCGATGCCGGGCGCCTGCTCGCCGTCTCGCAGTGTCGTGTCGAAGATGATCAGCCTGTCGCTCATTCGGGTCGCTCCTTGTGCAGAGTGGTCGGGATCTGCGGCGTGCCGGGTCGAGCGCGAGAGGGCGCCCGCCCGGCTACATAAGGAGCAGACCGAGGAGGGCGGAGCGCCGCGCCGCGCCGTCGAGATCTCTCGACGTCTGCGTCTGGTGTCGCGTCATGCGCTGCATCGTTCCCGCCTGCTGAGCCGGTCGGTCATTCAAGCCGATTTGAGCTTCGGTTTCTTCGTGTCCCGCGACTTGGCGTCGCGCTTGAGGGCGATCCTTCCGGACTTGACGATGTCGAGGATGCCGTACGGCCGCATCAGCTCGAGGAAATCGGCGAGCCTGGCAGGGTCGCCCGTCAGCTCGAACGTTATCGAGTCGACGCCGACGTCGATGGCGCTGGCGTCGAAGATGCCGGCGGCGTCGAGCAACTCGCTGCGCTTGGCGGTCTCCGTGCTGACTCGCAGCATCATCACCTCTCGCTCGACGCTCTCTCCCGGGGTCAGCTCCGTCACCTTGACCACGTGGACGAGCTTGTAGAGCTGCTTGATGATCTGCTCCATCTCCGGGCCGTCGACGACCACGGTCATCCGCGACATCTCGGGATCGATCGTCGGGCCGACGGCGAGCGAGTGGATGTTGAAGCCTCTCCGGGCGAACATCGACGAGATCCTCGCCAGCACCCCCGGCTTGTTCTCGACCAGGACGCTTATGAGGTGGTTCATTGCAGCTGGTCCAGGTTCAGGATGACGTCGTCGTTCGATCCGCCTGCCGGAACCATCGGGAAGACCATCGCATCCGGGTCGCACACGAAGTCGATGACGACGGGCTTGTCGTTGATCGCCAGTGCCTTCTCGAGGGTCGGTATGACATCAGACGGGCGCTCGGCCCGCAGTCCGACGCACCCCATCGCCTCGGCGAGCTTGACGTAGTCCGGGGTATGGCTGGTGAGGTCGACGGCGCTGAAGCGCTCGTTGTAGAAGAGACGCTGCCACTGTTTGACCATCCCGAGGGAGCCGTTGTTCATGACGGCCACCTTGATCGGGATGTTCTCGACGGAAGCCGTGATGAGCTCCTGGCACGTCATCTGGAAGCATCCGTCACCGTCGATGGCGAACACGAGCTCCTCGGGGAGGGCCGCCTTGGCACCGACGGCAGCCGGGAGGGCGAAGCCCATCGTCCCGAGCCCCCCTGAGTTGATCCAGGTCCTCGGGCGCTCGAAGCCCCAGAACTGCGACGTCCACATCTGGTGCTGGCCGACCCCGGCGACCACGACGGCGTTGCCCTCTGTGAGCTTGTGGAGCTGCTCGATGACGTACTGCTGCAGGATCGGGCCGTCCGGATCCTGCTCGTATGCCAGCGGGTGGTCTCTCTGCCAGGTGTCGAGGGTCTCCAACCACGCCGCCCGAGGAGGGGGCTGGTCGCCGTCGAGCACCTTCACCATGGCCGCGTGGAGCTGCTCGAGCACCGACTTGGCGTCGCCCACGATCGGGATGTCGGCGGCGCGCACCTTGCCGATCTCGGCGGGATCGACGTCGACGTGGATGATCTTGGCGTTGGGGGCGAACGTCTTCGGGTTCCCGGTCACCCTGTCGTCGAAGCGTGCGCCGACGGCGATGAGCAGATCGGCGTGCTGCATCGCCGTGATGGCCGTGTAATTGCCGTGCATCCCGGGCATACCGAGGCAGAGAGGATGAGAGTCGGGCATCGCCC
>Ga0214472_10005180_pt1 | contig 13710 bp, 5 predicted proteins | sample RVTome_6_FD_207662 | JGI IMG/M metagenome (GOLD analysis project Ga0214472, IMG submission 207662) | Soil microbial communities from uranium-contaminated site in the Upper Colorado River Basin, Wyoming, United States - RVT140D175 | ecosystem: Environmental > Terrestrial > Soil > Contaminated >... | reverse complement strand
CCCGCAGCCTCGTTTCGGGACGGATGGTGTCGACGGCTTCCAGGTCGAGGATCTCCCGGAGGAGAGCGCGCAGTCGAGTCAGTATCTCGTCCCGGGAAAGCGCACGATCTGCCGCCGCGAACTCAGGGTCGCTCATGAAATCGCCCCCCGTCCCATTGCCATTCGGAAGGACGGTTCGCGGCTGAGCGGACAGCCGTCAAGCCCGGCCGCGGCCGCCCCACGCCTCCCCAGGGAATGTTGAAGACGGAGGCTAGCACAAGCGCTGAGGAGGAGAAAGCCACTGTGCCCTCCCCCGCATCCCACCCCACGATCCTCCGGGCCCGCCCGCCCGCCGACCAGGCCCGCGCTCGTGGCTTCCCCCGGCTACTGGACGCCCTCGAGGAGTACGGGCACGTCACCCACCGGGACCGCTGTCGCGGGAACGGTCTGCTCGGCCCGGACGATGGGCTCGTTCGTCGCGCCGAGCTCGGTCACGAGGTGGGTGAGACGCAGGGTCGGGCGGCCCACGGCGGCCGAGAGGTCGAGGACCCCTTCGGCTCCATCCGTCCACAGGACGTAGGTCGGCTCCCTCGTCGGGAAAGCGAACTCGTACAGGCGAACGTCGTTGCCCTGCTCGATCCTCCGGGCCGCCGTGAACCCGAAGATCCGCTCGGAGAGGATGTTGTACGTGTAGTAGCTGGGCTTGCGGACGGGCCCGCCGCCGACGTACTTGATGACGCCCTGCCAGTTCCACCAGGGGTTGTCCCAGGCGCCCGGACGGTAGTCGCTGTACTGGACGTGAACGAGCCGGCTGACACCGAGCGCGAGGATGTTGGTGAAGAGCTTGCCGAGCTCCTTGGCCTGCTCCGCCTCGAACCACTGCCGGTAGAATGCATTCTCGGGCTGGTCGAGCCCCACGTACATCGCCTGGAAGTCCTGGAGGCTCGGGAACTCCGCCGAGTACGGGAAGTAGGCGGCGAACTCGGCGCTGTAGCCTTCGGCGACATGGAGCATCATCGAGCCCGTCCATTCGAGGCTGTAGATCGGACGCTGGTAGCCTCGTCCCTGCATCTGACCGATCACCCAGTCGAAGCCGTCGTCGATGAAGCTCGGCTCGAAGTGGTAGTAGACGAAGAAGTGAACGTCCACCGCGTCGAAGATCTCGGGGCGCCCGAGGATCCGCTTCGAGAACGCCAGGTTCTGAAGCACCAACGAAGTGCACCCCGGACCCTGAGGCTGACCGTCACAGCGGGCGAGAAGGTTCGGTTCGAACAACCCGGCGAGGATCACCCGGGTCTCGGGATGGGCCGCCTGCTTGGCCTGATAGGCCAGGTCGAGCAGGCGGAGGTAGCGATCGGCGGCGAGCGCGCGATCGGCCTCGCCGTAGTCCCACAGTTGGCGGTTGGCGGCCTCGTTTTCCACCTCGATGTCCACGCGAACGTTCCCGAGGAGCCCCGGCATGTCGCGGTTGCCGTCGCCGTCGAAGCGCTCGACGAACTCGGTGACCATTCGGCTCCAGGCACTCTCCATCTCCGTCCGGATCGGGCAGGAGGCGAGGGCTCGGCCGCTCGGAAGATCGGCGGCGGAGGCGGCCTGGACCGCTCCGAAACAGCCCGGCTCGCTGAACGCCGAGCCATTGCCCGCCTTGAGCACGAAGACGACGTTGAGCCCGGCCGACTGGGCGAATCCGACGCGGGCGTCGGGCACGCTCCAGTTGTAGTTGCCGCTGCCGGGAGGCTGCTCGATGTCCGGCCACACGTTCCCCGTGACGCGACTCCAGCGAGCGTTGCTCAAGCCGCCCACCAGATCGCCGGTGTAGGCGAAGAAGCCCCACGCGGTGGTGTCGGGGGCGGGAACCACGGGACCCGCGGGAACGCCACCGCCGGTGGTCGGCGGCGGGGATGAAGTCGAGCCGCAGGCCCCGAACCAGGAGCAGGCGGCCAGCACCAGCAGTCGACTCGCACCGCGCAAGGCCGCAAGAGGCACCGCGCGCACCGGTCCCTGCGGATCGAAGACGACGGCGCCCCGACGGAACGGACTGCCCCTCGATTGAAGAGCCGCCTCGATCCGCTGCAGTGTTACTATCAACCGCGTTCCTCCCCGGTATTCAGGGGTCGACAGGACCCAATTCCATTATGAGCATCTAGCTCCATGATTTCTCTTCCCTACTTCGACCTCATTCTGCGGGCGCGGGACGCTTCCGGGCCGGCGGCGCGCGCCTTCGAGCAGTTCGTCCACTGGGGCTACTGGGAGGATCCCTCCGTGGCCACCGCCGATCTCCCGGAGTTCTCGGGGGCCATGGAGAGGCTGAACAGCGAGCTGCTCTCCGCCGCGCTGATCGAAGACGGCCAGACGATCCTCGACTGCGGCTGCGGCTTCGGGGGCACGCTCGCGGCCATCAACGTATCCCGCCGGAACATGGACATGGTCGGCATCAACATCGATCCCCGGCAGCTGCGCGTGGCCGAAGAACAGGTGAAACCGAAGGATGAGAACCGCATTCGCTTCGTGGAAGCGGATGCGTGCAACATCCCCCTGTCCGATCAGACGTTCGATCGGGTCCTGGCCGTCGAATGCATCTTCCACTTTCCTTCCCGGTTCAGGTTCCTGCAGGAGGCGGCGCGCGTCCTCAAGCCTGGAGGGCGGCTGACCCTGTCGGATTTCGTTCCCCGCAACGCGGGGCGTCGGTCCTGGGGAAGCGAATGGGTCGAGCATCGCGTCCTCAAGGGCTATGGCACGATGAGCACCGGCTGGCCCGATGGAAACTACCGGAAGATGGCCAAGGCGTGCGGGCTCGAGGTGACGCTCGATCGGGACATCACCCGGCACACCCTACCGACCTATTCGGTCCTCCTGCACATGCTTCCGCGCACTCGGGGGGGAGGCGCCCGGCGGGTGCGCCGGACCACGAGGCTCCTCCAGTGGCTGTCTCGCCTCCGCTTTCTCAAGTACGAGATCGTGCAGTTCACCCGGTTATAGGGCTCGGGGCGCAAACACGCTCCGCCCTGTCCGGACGTGGCGGCGGTTACTGCGTGGGAGGGCTCGCGAGGCTCGACTTCCGTTCGCTCATCTCTGGATCACCGCCTCGAGACGTCATTGACCTTGTCCAGGATGCACTTGGGCACCAGCTCTCCCTCATCGCTCGCCTCCTTCCGCGGCGGCGCAGGGCCCGGTCTCGGCCGGGTCTGACGTCCCGGTGTCGGGCCCCCACGTGACCCCGCCTCCAAGTCGTCGCGGTGAGCGTCCCGACCATCGCGTACGCTATACTCCCTCCGACCCAAGATGTGTCCTCCCTGCATTGTGGCGTTGTGCTTCCAGGAAACCTCGAGACACAACCCACACCCTCGAGCCAGGGCCGTTTCAAACGTCGATACCCAGCGATCTCAACCCGCTGGCGCGGGCGTCGTCGCCGCCGCCGCACCGCAGACGCAGCCAGGGCAACCCGGTTCGTCTCGATCAGCACGCACTGGCGCGCCGCCCGAGAGGCAGGAGCAAGTCCGATCATGGCAGACGCGGAAAGTGCGTGGACGCGGGATCAGATTCGCACCGACGTCCTGGAGATCCTGCGCGAGAAGGCCCGGAAGCTGGACTCGGACTTCTCGGGACCGCTCACCGAGCAGACGCGCGTCGTCGGCGACCTCGACTTCGAGTCCGTCATCATCGTCGAGTTCTGCATGGCCATCGGGAAGCACTTCCGGAAGAAGCTGCCGTTCCAGAACCTGGTGTTCCGGGACGGCCAGTTCCAGGACTTCACGGTGGGGCAGCTCCTCACGTTCCTGGAAGAGCACCTGACCCCCTGAGTGTGGCCGGGACGAGGGGTCGCGCGGAAGGCTCCTGGGCTCAGATCTCGTCCACCTCGTAGTCGAAGATCTTTTCCCAGTCCGGCGTGGGCTGCTGCTCGGCGTACTTGCGCTGCCACTCTTCGCAGCGGCGTTCGAGCTCTTCGCCCCGCTCGATCTGTTCCGGCGACCGGGGAATGATCAGGTTGTCCAGGGCCACGCCGGCGAGCTTCTCCAGGTCCGTCTTGTTGAAATCCATGATCAGCACCACGCGGGGCTCATCGCTGTCGCTCCACACCTCGTGGGCATAGGTGTCGTCGAACAGCCAGACGCAGCGATCCTCCCACACCCTTTCGACGCCGTGCACGTGCAGGGTGCAGCCGGGAGGAACGATTAGACCCAGGTGAGCGCGCAGGACCGTGTGGTCGATCCCCTTGTGGGGGTGAATGCGGGTGCCCGGGGCCAGGCGCGAGAAGCCAGCGGTCACCAGACCGGGCAGACGGCCCAGGATCTCCACGGTCCTCGGGAAGTTCCGCTGGTTGCGCTCCAGGTCCTTGTCGATTCCGGCCACGCCGTGCTGAGCCATTCGCCCGCGGTCGAGCAACGGAAGCAGCTTCCATTCCTTCGTGTAGACGAAGGGCTGGGGCCACGGGCGCGCGTCGCGCTCGTCGAACGCCCGGAGGAACTCCCCGCGAATGGCCCCCCACTCCGACTCCAGGGTCTTCGCGAAGGCGAATCCGTCGGTGCGATAGAACATCGTTCCGACTCCTAGGCGCTCGTGACGGAGGGGCTTTCGGTAACGGCCAGCCGGGTGCCGCCCCGGATGTCCTCGGCGCTCGGCGACGCCTCTCCCGAGTTTCGGGCCAGCACGATCAGCTCGTACTCGGCGTGAAGAAGTCGTTCGGCCACGGAAAGGACCTTCATGGCCACGCGGGTGGCCGCCGAGATGCGGCCCCGGGACATGGGAATTGGCTTGATGCGCAACTCCACCAGATCGAATCCCCCCCGCCGGAACAGCACACCGAGCGTTTCCGCGGCGAAGTAGTAGAGATGGTAGCGATGGTAGAGGCGGTTCACGGGAGCGGTGATCCGGCCGCCACTCCCGCGGTAGAGCAGGCGAGCCAGCTGCCGGAGAAGCGAGTTCTCGTTCGGCGTGTTCACCAGCAGGAGCCCGCCGGGCTTGAGGAGTCGGCGGGCCGTCTCGATCCCCCGCAGGGGATCGGGAAGATGCTCCAGCAGGTCCCACATCGTGATCGCGTCGAAGGAGCCGCTGTCGAACGGCGCGTCCTCCAGCTTGCCGCAGAAGACGTCGCACCCGGTTCGCTCCCGGGCCCGGGCCGCCGCGAAGGCGGACACCTCCACGCCGCGGCACTCCCAGCCCCTCGCCCGGGCGACGCTGAGGAAGCTGCCGGTGGCGCAGCCCACGTCCAGCAGCGACCCGGACGGGACGGCGTGAGACTCGATGAGGTCCAGACCAGCCCGAAAATCGGCGATGTGCGCGCTTTCCTGCCCGCTCCCGTCCACCACGCCGTCGTGAAAGAAGTACCCCTCCCGCTCGGTGAAGTAGTCCTGGGAGTAGAGCGACTCCGCCGCGCTCTCCTGGTGCTCGGGTGCGATGAACACCGCCTTGCAGGACGCGCACCGCTGGATGTCGCCCACGTCGGAGCGCAGGTACTCGCCAATCGCGGACGAGCCGCAGGTTGTGCACTTCATCACAGACGCGGCTCCTCTCCCTCGGAAAAGCTATCACGAATCCATAGCAACGGGAGCGCGCGACGTCGGCGTTTCCTCCGCGCCGCTGCGTCCTTCTCCGGCAGTGGCCACGGCGGAGGCTCGAGTCGTCCGATTCCCACGGGAGACATGCCCCCATGTCATCGTCACCATCACCGTCGCCGATCGTTCAGGCCCACTGGCCTCGTGTCGCTCCGCGAGCCGCAGTCCGGGGTGTGCGAAGCACGCTGCGTCTTCGCCGCGGGCACTTCATCGACGGCTACCGCTTGACTCGTCGCGGGGTTCGGAAGAAACTGTCACACGGCCCGGGCACGCGGGCCATTGGGGACCGGTACCGCTTGGGCTTGGGGGCCGGCTCTCCACCCCTCCAGTGGCTTCCACGCGTCCTCGACCGAATTCCTGATCACACTCTGTCGATCATGAGGTTCGCGTGATGGTGTTTGAGTCCGATTTCACCTGGATTGTCATCGCCCCGGGCGGACCTGCGAACATGCCGCTGGCGTGCGAGGCCGTTCGTGCCGGTGCGTGGGGCTTCGTCGACCTCGAGGACATTCGCGACGCCGACGAGCTGCAGCACGCCTTCTCCAGGCTGGGGTCGGAGGTGGACGTCTCGTTGGGCGTCAAGCTGGACGCCGTCCGCCACGAGCTCTGGGAGCCGCTGCTCGCGGCGCACCCGCCCCAGCTGACCCGGGTCATTCTGGCTCGCCCGGGTGGTTCCGCCGAGCTGCGCGCGATGGTCTCCCGGCTGCAGCGGCTCGAGCTGGAGGTCCTGGTCGAGGCAGTGAGCGTCGATGAGGCGATCGCCGCGGATCAGGCCGGCGCCGGCGGGATCATCGCCAAGGGGAGCGAAGCCGGCGGTCGCATCGGCGACGAGACCTCCTTCCTCCTCTTGCAGCGCCTGTCCGGGCTGCTCCACAGGCCGCTCTACGCCCAGGGTGGCGTGGGTCTGCACACCGCCGCCGCCTGCCACGTCGCCGGAGCCAGCGGCGCCGTGCTCGACTGGCAGCTCTGCCTCGTCGAGGAATCGCAGCTGGGCGCGCCCCTGCGGCTCGTCCTCTCGCGGCTGGACGGCAGCGAGACTGCCCCCGTCGGACTGCGGCTGGGAGAGGGGTACCGCCTGTACCTCGGACCCGGTCGGACGCTGCTCCCGACGCTTCAGGAGCAGGAGCACCGTCTCGCCACCTCCGACCTGCCGGAGGAGGAACGCCTTGGCCGCTGGCGGGGGGTGATCGACGAGACACTGGCAGGAGCAGGAGAGGCCCGCAAGCTGGGGATGGACGTCTCCTTTGCCGCGAGGCTGGCGGCGAAGTTCCGCACCGTCGGCGGCGTCCTGGGGGAGATGGATCGGAGCCTGCGCTTCCACCTGTCGCGGGCCCGGGAAGCCGAGCCCCTGGGACCGGAGAAGGGCATGGCCGGTGCCCTGGGGACCCGCTATCCCATCGTCCAGGGACCGATGAGCCGGGTCAGCGACACGCCGGCGTTCGCCGCGGAGGTCGCGGCGGCGGGCGGCCTTCCCGTCATGGCGATCGCCGCCATGCGCGAGGACGAGCTGGAGCCGATGCTGCGAGACACGGCCCAGCGCCTGGGCGACGCTCCCTGGGGAGCGGGGCTGCTGGGGTTCCTGCCCCCGGAGCTCTACGGAGCCCAGGTCGAGCTCGTGAAGAAGTACCGCCCGCCGACGGTGGTCATCGCCGGCGGACAGCCGGTCCAGGCGCAGCAATTCGAGGCCCTCGGGATCCGCACGTTCATCCACGTTCCGTCGCACCGGCTGCTCGACCTCTACCTGGACGACGGCATCCAGAACGTCATCTTCGAGGGACTCGAGTGCGGCGGCCACATCGGACGCTACTCGGGTTTCGTGCTGTGGGAGAACGTCATCGAGGTGATGCTGGCCCGCATCCTCCGGGACAGCAGGCGGGGACGCTGCGGGGCGCTGTTCGCCGGCGGCATCAGCACCGCGTTGTCGGGGGCGATGATCTCGGCCCTGGTGGCCCCCCTCGCCGACCGAGGGGTGGACGTGGGAGTGCTGGTGGGGACCGGCTACCTGTTCACCCACGAGGCGGTGGAGTGCGGGGCGATCAACTCGGGCTTCCAGAGCGCGATCGTGGCCGCGCAGCGGACCGCGATCCTGGACTGCGGGGGCGGCTACCAGATCCGCGCCGCTCCCAACCCCTTCTGCGGCGCCTTCGAGGAGGAGAAGCAGCGACTGATCGCCCAGGGGTTGCCGGCGGAAGAGGTGCGCATGTCGCTCGAGCACCTCACTCTGGGACGGCTGCGGATGGCGGCCAAGGGGCTGCGCTTCAACGAGAAGCGGCGCCACGACCCGGCCGAACCCCTGACGCTTGAGGTGCCGGAGGCCGAGCAGCAGCGCGACGGGGTGTACATGGCCGGGCAGGCCATCCTGCTGCACGACTCGGTCTACTCGGTGCGGGACCTGCACCGGCGGATCTGCGAGGACAGCGCAGGGCTGTTCCGCGCGCCGGCGCCGGACGAGACTCGGGCGAGCGTCGCGGACGACGTCCGCGGCATGGACATCGCCATCGTCGGGATGAGCGGCCTGTTCCCGGGCGCTCGCGATCTCGACGCCTACTGGGAGAACATCCTCGCCGGGAAGTACAGCATCACGGAGGTCCCCAAGGACCGGTGGGACACCGGGATCTACTTCGACGCGGACCCGAAATCACGGGACAAGATCTACTCCCGTTGGGGCGGTTTCCTCGAGCCGATCGAGTTCGATCCCCTCAAGTTCGGGATCCCGCCGAAGGCCGTCAGCTCCATCGACCCTTTCCAGCTCCTCACCCTGGAGCTCGTGGATCGCGCGCTGCGGGACGCCGGATACGATCAGCGGTGGTTCGACCGCGAGCACACCTCGGTGTTCGTTGGCGAGGCGGGAGGGGGCAACCTCGGCCAGCTCTACTGCCTCAGATCTCTCCTGCCGATGGTGCTGCGCGACGTGCCCGAGGCAGCGATGGCGCAGCTGCCGGAGTGGACGGAGGATTCGTTCCCGGGGCTGCTCCCGAACGTCATCGCGGGACGGGTGGCCAACCAGTTCGACCTCGGCGGCACGAACCTGTCCACCTCGGCTGCCTGCGCCGCCGGGCTGGCCGCCCTGTCATTGGGGATGGACGAGCTGCGATCCGGCAAGAGCCGCATGTCGATCGTCGCCGCGGTCGACGTCGCGCAGAACCCGTACGTCTACATGTCCTTCTCCAAGACGATGGCGCTGTCGCCCACCGGCACCCCGCGCTGCTTCGACGCGTCCGGCGACGGCATCGTGATCAGCCAGGGGGTGGGGGTGGTCATCCTCAAGCGCCTGGAGGACGCCGAGCGCGACGGCGATCGCATCTACGCGGTGGTGCGCGGGGTCGGCAGCTCCAGCGACGGGCGCGGCAAGAGCCTCACCGCACCCACCTCCCGGGGGCAGATGCGCGCCATTCGCCGCGCCTACGAGCAGGCCGGATTCGGGCTCGACACGGTGGAGCTCTTCGAGGCGCACGGCACCGGGACCGTGCTCGGCGACCGCACGGAGGCGGAGAGCATCACGTTCGCGCTGCGCGAGGCCGGCGCAGCCCCGAAGAGCTGCGCCGTCGGCACCGTCAAGTCGATGATCGGCCACACCAAGGGATGCGCCGGGATCGCGAGCCTCATCAAGGTGGCTCTCTCGCTCCACCACAAGGTCCTCCCCCCCACCCTCTGGGTGAAGACGCCCATCGCCGCGGAGCTGTGGGCGGGTGACAGCCCGGCCTATCTCAACACCGAGCTGCGCCCCTGGGTGGGCACGGATCACGCCCGTCGCGCCGGGGTCAGCTCGTTCGGGTTCGGCGGCACGAACTTCCACGCGGTCCTGGAGGAGCACCGGCCGCCGAAGCCCGTCGTCGGCGGCTTCCCGAACGCGCCGCTTCCCGCGGAGCTGTTCTGCTTTTCGGGCTCGTCGGTCGAGCAGCTGCGGGAGAGAGTCGAAGAGGTCCGCCGCGCCGCGGCAGAGCCGGCCTCGCTTCGCGACCTCGCCCACCGCGCCTTCCTGATCCGCCGCGACCGCGGGCGGCCGGACGACGAGTGGCGAGTGTCCGTCGTCGCCGAGTCCGTGCCCGACCTCGCCCGGAAGCTGGAGGAGACCGGGGCCCGGCTGGCGGCGCGACCCGAGCCGTTCCTGGATCCCACCGGTGCCTACTTCGCACCCGAGGCCCTCGGGCGAAAGGGCAAGGTCGCGTTCATCTTCCCCGGACAGGGCTCGCAGCGGGTGGACATGCTGAGGGACCTGACGCTGCTGTTCGGCGAGCTGCGGGACAGCTTCGCCGTCGCCGACCGGATCCTGGCGTCCCGGCTGCCGTTCCCGCTCAGCCAGTACGTCTACCCCCCGGCGTCGTTCACGGAGGAGGAGCGCTCGGCACGCATGCAGGCGCTGACGCGCACCGACGTGACCCAGCCGGCGCTGGGCGCGGCCGGGCTCGGGCTATACAAGGTGCTGCGCGCGTTCGGGGTCCGCCCGGACATGGCGGCGGGGCACAGCGTGGGAGAGTACGTGGCGCTGTGCGCGGCCGGAGTGCTCTCCGAGGAGTCGCTCTACGACCTGCTCTGGGCGCGCGGCTCCTGCATGCTCCAGGCGGCGGGCGAGGACGCCGGGACCATGATGGCGATCCGGGCCGCGCGGGAGACGGTGGAGGAGTCGATCCGGGGAGAAGAGCAGATCTTTCCCGCCAACTTCAACGCGCCCCTGCAGACGGTGGTCTCCGGACGGCGCGAGGGACTGGAGGCTCTCCAGGCCCGCCTGGCTGCCCGCGAGATCGAGTCCCGCCTGATTCCGGTGGGCTGCGGCTTCCACTCCCCGTTCGTGGCGGAAGCGGCGAAGGCGTTCGCGAGCGCCCTGGAACCAGTCCCACACTCGCCCGCCCGCTTCCCGGTCTACTCCAACTACCTGGCCGCTCCCTTCCCCGAGGGGGAGGCCGAGGCGAGGAAGGTCCTGAGCGCTCACCTGAGCCATCCCGTAAGGTTCATGGACGAGATCCAGAGGATGTACGAGGACGGCGCGCGCGTGTTCCTCGAGGTCGGGCCGGGTCGAGTCTGTGGAAACCTGGTCGGGGAGATCCTGCACGGCAAGCCCCACGCGGTCGTGTCCTGCGACGGGGCGCCCTCGCGCGTTGGAGCGGTGCGATTCCTGCACGCGCTGGGCCAGATGTTCGCTCACGGGCTCGAGCTGCGCCTGGACCCGCTGTTCAACCGGCGGGAGGTGGAGTCCCGGAGCCTGGTCGCGATCCCCGGAATCGCGAGGCCACTGGCGCGCCCCAAGGTGACGTGGATGGTGTCCCCCGAGGTGAGCTGGCCGGCCGGCACTGCGAGGCCCCAGATGACACCGGTGAGCGCCACGTTGCCCGCGACCGTTCCCCTGGCGAGCGCTCCGCTGGCGCCCGCTCCGCCCGCAGCCGCCCCGTTGGCCACTGCCTCGCGGGGGAACGGAGCTCCGGCGGCTGCCGCCGGAGGCTCCACCACGACGCCCGCCGGCCAGGTCGGGCCTGTGCGAGCACACGCGAATGGCCCCGTCCCCCCGCCGGGGCCGGGATCCAGCGTCGATGGCAGCGGCCCGAGGGTGGCAGAGCCGCGGGCCGAGGTCGTGCTGCGCCATCAGAAGCTGATGGCGTCGTTCCTGGAGCAGCAGAAGCAGGTCATGCTGGCGTATCTGGGCAGTCAACAGACCGCCGAGGGAGACCGGCCCACGCGTGTGCAGCCGGCGGCGGCATGGACACAGACACCGCCCGCGACCATCGTGCAGCCCGCCGCAGCACGGACGCAGATGCCACCCGCAACCATCGTGGAGCCGGCCGCGGCTCGGACGCAGACGCCACCCGCGCCCGCGGTCCGGCCGGTGGCGGAGATCGCCTCCCCGCCCCCTCCCCCGGCGGTCGAGCCCGCAACGGCGTCCGCCGCAGTGAGCGAGGACCTCCTGCCGCAGCTCGTGGCCCTCGTGGCCGAGCGCACGGGATACCCCACCGACATGCTCGCCCCCGAACAGGACATGGAGGCCGACCTCGGCATCGACTCCATCAAGCGCGTCGAGATCCTGACCTCCTTCGCCCGTCAGTTCCCCAACCTGGGCCCGGCGGTGCCCGAGAAGCTCCGCGCCGCTCGCACCCTCGAGGACGTCGTGCAGGTGATGCGCGAGAACCTGGCCGCCGGTCCCGCGACCGCTGCGCCCGACCCGCCGGCGCCACCCGCGCCCGCGGTCCAGCCGGTGGCGGAGATCGCCTCCCCGCCCCCTCCCCCGGCGGTCGAGCCCGCGACGGCGTCCGCCGCAGTGAGCGAGGACCTCCTGCCGCAGCTCGTGGCCCTCGTGGCCGAGCGCACGGGATACCCCACCGACATGCTCGCCCCGGAGCAGGACATGGAAGCCGACCTCGGCATCGACTCCATCAAGCGCGTCGAGATCCTGACCTCGTTCGCCCGTCAGTTCCCCAACCTGGGCCCGGCGGTGCCCGAGCAGCTCCGCGCCGCTCGCACCCTCGAGGACGTCGTGCACGTGATGCGCGAGAACCTGGCCGCCGGTCCCGCGGCCGCTGCGCCCGACCCGCCGGCGCCACCCGCGCCCGCGGTCCAGCCGGTGGCGAAGACCGCACGAGTCGCGCCCGGCGGGGACCTGGGACGATACACCCTCGCGTTGAACGAATGCGCCGTGCCGGATGGCGCCGCGGTCCCGATCCCCGACGGAGCGCTCGTCATCACCGACGATGGTCGAGGATACGCCGCCGGCCTGCGGGAGCGCCTGCTGTCGCGGGGAGGACGGCCGGTGATCGTCCGGCTGGAGGGACCGGAGGCGGCTTCCGACGGGGTTTACGCCGCCGACCTTGCCGACCCGGACCAGGTGGAGGCGCTGCTGCAGCGCATCCGGCGGGATCACGGGCGGATCGGCGGCGTGGTGCACCTTCTGCCGCTGCGGTCGGTGCCGCCGGTGCAGGACCTGTCGGCGGCGGAGTATGGCCGTCTGCTGAACCAGGAGGTGAAGGGACTGTTCTACCTGCTGAGCTCCGCCTCGGCCGACCTGCGGTCCGTGGCGGGGAGCTGGGCGCTCACCGGCCTTTCGTTCGGCGCGTCGTCCGCCAACGGCAGCCTCCCGGTGCCGGATCACCCGTGGCGGGGTGGCCTCATCGGAGTGATCAAGACCGTCACCGTCGAGTGGCGCGATGTGGTGGCGAAGAGCCTGGTGCTCGAGGACGCCCCAATCGACCAGGCTCTCGGCCACATTCTCGCCGAGCTCGGCGCCCCGCGGCAGGAGCGCGAGGCCTACTATCGCGGCGGCACCCGTCTGGTCCCGGAACCGCGGAAGGCCCCGCTCCAGACGGAGCGAACGTTCGTGGACCTGCGCCCGGAGGACGTGATCGTGCTCATCGGGGGCGCTCGAGGGATCACCTCGGAGGTGGCGCGCGAGATGGCCGCCCAGGCCCGACCGACGCTCATCCTCGTGGGGCGATCACCGTGGCCGGCCGAGGAGGAATCGGACGCCACCGCCCGCGCCGCTTCCGACGGCGACCTGAAGCGGATCCTGTTCGGCCAGCTTCAGGCGCAGGGCCGGCGGCCGAGCCCCCGGGATCTCGACGCCGAGGCTCGGCGCATTCTGCGGGAGCGGGAGATGCGGGCCTCGCGTTCCGCCATGGAGGCGGCCGGCTCCCGGGTCCTCTATCACCAGGCCGACATCCGCGACGAAGCGTCGACGGAAGCGCTGTTCCGACGAATCTACGAAGCTCACGGCCGGATCGACGGCCTCGTCTGCGGCGCCGGGATCATCGAGGACAAGCTCATCGAAGACAAGACTCCCGAGTCGTTCGATCGGGTGTTCGACACCAAGGCCATGGCGATCTTCCACCTCGCGCGGTCCCTCCGTCCCGAGTCGCTCCGGTTCTGCGTCATCTTCTCCTCGGTGGCGGGATGGGCCGGCAACCGCGGACAGGTGGACTACGTGGCGGCCAACGAGGTGCTGAACCGCATGGCCCTCCACCTCAGCGCCCGGTGGAACCGGCGGGTCGTCGCGATCGACTGGGGACCCTGGGAGAAGGCGGGAATGGTGACGGCGGAAATCCGGCGCCAGTTCCTCGAGCGCGGCGTCGGGCTCGTCCCGCCGGACGCCGGGCGACGGTTCACCCTGGACGAGATCCGCTTCGGGGACCCGTCCGAGATCATCGTGGCCGCCCTGGGCGGGCCGGGGGTGGACGACCCCGCCGCAGCGCAGCTGTCC
>Ga0214472_10005179_pt1 | contig 13713 bp, 14 predicted proteins | sample RVTome_6_FD_207662 | JGI IMG/M metagenome (GOLD analysis project Ga0214472, IMG submission 207662) | Soil microbial communities from uranium-contaminated site in the Upper Colorado River Basin, Wyoming, United States - RVT140D175 | ecosystem: Environmental > Terrestrial > Soil > Contaminated >... | reverse complement strand
ACCCAGCGCGGCAACGGCCGCTTTACGGTGACGCTTTACGGTGACGGTTTACTCTGTCCCCTTTGACTTCTCGATCCTCGAACTCGCGATTGCCGGTCGGTTGTGCGTGTTGACCGGCACCGCAAGGATTTGACACGCATCCGCGGATGCGATTCGAAATTCTGGGCCCGATTTCGGACATCGAGACGTTCGCCACAGGATCCGGAATCCGCGAAATTGCTCGATTGCGGAAAATCTACGGGCGCGGGCGGTGGCGCAAACGCAAGGGTATCGCCCGTATTCGATTGGCCGATGGCTCTGTCCATCTCGCTGAGCTACACTGGTACGAATCCGCCGGGATCGGGCGCAAGGAATTCAAGATCAAACATCTGCTTTGACAATCGGCCCCATGGCAAAGTTTCAACCAAGACAGCTTGTCGTCTGCATCGACAACGATGGATATCCGGCCTCGCTCGAGAAGCGGAAGATCTACATTTCGCTTTCGGACCCGGCTGCCGGGAAGCAGGGTCTCATCCGGGTCGTCGATGAGTCCGGAGAGGACTACCTTTATCCCGAGACTTTCTTCCGGCCGATCGACGTGCCGCAGTCGGTGAGGAAGGCCATTCTGGCTGCTGCTTGATGTCCATGTGAACGCGCGACACGGCGTCATCCGAGACGGCAACCCGCGACACGGGTCCAACCCGCACGGCGCAGGAGTCGTTGGTTGTTCTGGCAGGCCGGCTTGCTTCGGTCAGACTAACCGGGCCAGCCCCCGACCCTGCTGAAACGTACAGGGGTGGCGGAGGGCACCGACCTATCCACGTGCTCGGACTTGGCCCGAGCATCGCTCCGGGCTCCGCGCTCGCGAAGGTCCTCGTGTCGGGCACGAGGACGGCATGCGGAGGCGGTCGAGATGCCAAGGGACTTGGCAGCGTCCGCCGCCTCCGGCAATGTCGGCCCATGGATTTCGACCTCAGCGAAGAACAGCGGGCGTTCCGCGACGTGGCGGCGGGGTTTGCCGGCGAGCACATGGCGCCGTTCGCCGACGAGTGGGACGAGAAGTCGATCTTCCCCGTGGAGACCCTGCGCAAGGCGGCCGCCCTCGGCTTCGGCGGCATCTACGTGCGCGACGACGTGGGCGGCTCGGGGCTCACCCGGCTCGACGCGGCGCTGATCTTCGAGGAACTGGCCAAGGGCTGCACGTCGACCGCGGCCTTCCTGTCGATCCACAACATGGCGTCGTGGATGGTCGACCGGTTCGGCTCCGACGAGGTGCGCCGGCGCTGGCTGCCCGGCCTGTGCACCATGGAGACGATCGCCAGCTACTGCCTGACCGAGCCGGGCGCGGGGTCGGATGCGGCGGCGCTGAGGACGCGGGCGGTGCGCGACGGCGATGATTACGTGCTCAACGGCACCAAGGCGTTCATTTCCGGGGCGGGCTCGTCCGACCTCTATGTGTGCATGGTGCGCACCGGCGGCGAGGGGCCGTCGGGCATCTCGTGCATCGGCATCGAGAAGGGCACGCCCGGGCTCTCCTTCGGTGCCCAGGAGCGCAAGATGGGCTGGAAGAGCCAGCCGACCGCAATGGTCATCTTCGACGACTGCCGGGTGCCGGCGGCGAACCTGATCGGCGGGGAGGGCGAGGGCTTCAAGATCGCCATGGCGGGGCTCGACGGCGGCAGGCTCAATATCGCGTCGTGCTCGCTCGGAGCCGCCCAGACGTGCCTCGACCGGGCGGTGCGCTATATGGGCGAACGCCAGCAGTTCGGGCGGAAACTGGCGGAATTCCAGGCCCTGCAGTTCCGCATCGCCGACATGGCGACCGAGCTCGAGGCGGCCCGGCTGCTGGTGCACAAGGCGGCGATCGCGGTCGAGGCCAAGGCGCCCGATGCGACGCGGCTCGCCGCCATGGGCAAGCGGCTGGCGACCGATGTCGGCTTCGAGGTGGTCAACCAAGCGCTGCAGATCCACGGCGGCTACGGCTACCTGCGCGACCATCCGATCGAGCGTCATCTTAGAGATCTAAGAGTCCACCAGATCCTCGAGGGCACCAACGAGATCATGCGGGTGATCGTGGCCCGCAGCCTGCTCGGCGGCTGATGGGAGACTTCTACGACCAGATGGCATCCGCCGTTCCCCGGGCACCGGCCCGGGGTCCATGGATGGAGCATCGAATGGCCGAACGGTGGAGTGGGTCCCGGGCCAGGCCCGGGACACGGGATTCATCGAGCCGGAAAGCAGAATGAACGCGGAGGAGGATGAAGTCCTGTTCGAGGTGCGCGGTCGTGCCGGGCTGATCACGCTCAACCGGCCGAAGGCGCTCAATGCGCTCACCCTGGGCATGGTGCGGGCGATGCGGGCGCAGCTTGCCGCCTGGGCGGATGATCGGGCGATCGAGCGCGTGGTGATCGAAGGGGCGGGCGACCGGGCGTTCTGCGCCGGTGGCGACATCCGCGTGCTCTACGACTGGGGTCTCGCCAAGGACCCGTCCTTCATCGCCTTCTACCGCGAGGAATACCTGCTCGATGCCGCCATCAAGCGCTTCCCGAAGCCCTGGGTGGCGGTCATGGACGGCATCACCATGGGCGGCGGGGTGGGCGTGTCGGTGCACGGCTCGCACCGGATCGCCACCGAACGGCTGACCTTCGCCATGCCGGAGACCGGGATCGGGCTGTTCCCGGATGTCGGGGGCACGTATTTCCTGCCGCGCTGTCCGGGCGAGACCGGCATGTATCTGGGCCTCACCGGCGCCCGGCTGAGGGCGGCCGACGCTCTCTACACCGGCATTGCCGATGTCCATGTCGGTTCGGACCGGATCGCGGCCCTGCGCGATGCCCTGTGCGCCGAGGCCGATCTCGACGGGGCGATCGGGCGGTTCGCGCAGGATCCCGGCCCGGCGCCGATGGCCGAGCACCGAGACGCGATCGACCGGTGCTTCTCGGCCGCGTCCGTCGAGGCGATCGTCGCCGCCCTGAAGGCCGAAGGCGGCGAATGGGCGGCGGGGACCGCCCGGACCATCGCCGCGAAATCACCGACCAGCCTCAGGATCACCTACCGCCAGCTGCGAAAAGGGGCCGGGCTCGGCTTCGAGGACTGCATGACGCTCGAGTTCCGCATGGTCCACGGCATTCTCGCCGGCCACGACTTCTTCGAGGGCACGAGGGCGGTGGTGATCGACAAGGATCAGGACCCGCGCTGGCAACCGTCGGTGCTCGCGGAAGTCGGCGAGGCGGACGTCGCGCATTACTTCGCGCCGCGCGCCGAGGAGTTGCCGCTTCCGGCTGAAGGCGCCTAAGGTCTATCGGATAGAAGAACAGGAGGGCGCGAGCCATGGCGACGATCGGATTCATCGGACTGGGCAACATGGGCGGGCCGATGGCGGCCAACCTGCTCAAGGCGGGCCACGCGGTGAAGGGCTACGACCTGAGCGCGGAGGCGGTCGCGGGGCTGGAGGGCGCCGGCGGCACGGCCGCGGCGACCGTGGGCGAGGCAGCCGCAGGGGTCGACGCGGTCGTGACCATGCTGCCGGCCGGGCGCCACGTCAAAGCTGTCTATCTCGGCGAGGATGGGGTGCTCGTCCACGCCGCCAGGGGAACGCTCCTGATCGATTCCTCGACCATCGACGTCGCCACGGCGCGCGAGGTGGCGACGGCGGCCTCGGGAGCCGGCATGGCCATGGTCGACGCGCCGGTGTCGGGCGGGGTCGGCGGGGCGGCGGCCGGCACGCTCACCTTCATGGTCGGCGGGCCGGACGAGGCCTTCGCCGCGGCAAGACCCTTGCTCGAGGCCATGGGCAAGACCATCGTTCATGCCGGTGGGGCCGGCAACGGCCAGGCGGCCAAGATCTGCAACAACATGATCCTCGGCATTTCGATGATCGGGGTGTGCGAGGCGTTCGTGCTGGCCGAGAAGCTCGGCCTCGACCACCAGAAGCTGTTCGACATCTCGTCGACCGCGTCGGGCCAGTGCTGGTCGCTCACGACCTATTGCCCGGTGCCCGGACCGGTGCCGACCTCGCCGGCCAACCGGGACTACCAGGCGGGCTTCACCGCCGGGATGATGCTCAAGGACCTGCGCCTCGCCCAGGATGCCGCCCAGAGCGTGGGCGCGGCCACGCCGCTCGGTGCCCAGGCCCAGGCGGTTTACGCGCTGTTCGCCTCCGCGGGACAGGACGGCGTCGATTTCTCGGGCATCATCAAGCTCCTGCGCGGCAAGGGTTGAGCGACCTTTTCGCCGGCATTTCGGGCACTTGACGCGACGATCGCCTCCCAGGTTGCAGAGAAGTCTAAAATTCAATCTAAACAAGAGTTAACCTTGTCGCTTAATCTGATCTTAGGCGAGCCTGCCTATAGTCGTGTCGGTTGGGAGGGGAGTTCCAAAAACAAAAGTCCAAAGGCAGGTGTCAAACATGAATATCGCCACGAGAGCAGCTCCCGCTGAAAGCGTGACGGGACCGGAAGACCTCAGGGACCTCTATCTCGAGGCCCTGACATTGATCGAGCGGCTTCACCGCCGGCTCCTGGACGTGATCAAGGACGAGTTCGACCGCATCGGCCGTCCCGACGTCAACAGCGTCCAGGCGCTCCTGCTGTTCAACATCGGCGACGCCGAGTTGACGGCCGGCGAGCTGCGCACCCGCGGCCACTATCTCGGGTCCAACGTCTCGTACAACCTGAAGAAGCTCGTCGATGCCGGCTATATCCATCACGAGCGTTGCGACACCGACCGCAGGTCGGTGCGCGTCAAGTTGACCGACAAGGGCCAGGAGGTCCGCAACCGGGTGGATCAGCTCTACCAGAAGCACATCAGCTCGCTCGAGCCGGTGGGCGGGGTCGGAGCGAACGATCTGGAGACCCTGAACCAGGCCCTGAGCCGCCTGGAGCGGTTCTGGACCGATCACATCAGGTACCGGCTGTAAGCGGAATCAATCCGTACCGGCCGGGGCATCAGGGCGGGCCTCGGAGCGTCTTGCTCCGGGGCCCGAACTGTCTTGCGGCCTCTTGGATTTCATCTGCTGCCTATCCCCCAGCGTCATCCTTGCGGCGTCAGCCGCGAGGACCCATTGGCCGTCCAGCCTGCCGCAGCAGCCGATCATGTCGCCTGGTCTGTCCGCCAGGGAGCAATATCACTTCGCAAGATCAAGGATCTTCGCCTCCGCGAATGGATCCTCGTGGCTGAGGCCGCAAGGATGACGGAGGGTTTTCACTGCCGCGGGCATGGCGATTGTTGCCCTATGACGACGGTGGCGCGGAAATCGGCCGTCTGGCCGTCGCCGTCTTTGACCGCGCGGGCGAATGTTGTTATGTAGCTGCTACAGCAAGAAATGCCCACGACTCGGCTTCGGCTGCAAAGGATGCGGAACGTGAACGCCAGAAGTGCCTTCAGCGTCGGGAATCGATTGCCGCGTGCCAACACGGTCCGGCGGTTGCTGACGGTTGCGATCGCTGCCGGCCTCGCCGGAGTTTCGATGACGGCGCGGGCCGACAACGCGCAGGACGACCGTGTCCTGCGGTTCGAGGATCCGTTCGACCCGGCGCCGGCGGAATCGTTCGTTTCGACCGACAAGTCGATCCGGCCAATGATCAGCCCGGATTCGTCGGTGTCGATGCAGGCGGCGATCGCCAAATACGAATATATCGTGCGCCGCGGCGGCTGGCAGCCGATCGCCGCCGGCAGCCGCATGAGCATCGGGTCCCGCGGCGACCGCGTGATCATGCTGCGCGACCGGCTGGCGATCACCGGCGATCTCAGGGAGGTTTCCGGGGAAGCCGACAAGTACGATGTCAATCTCGAGCAGGCGGTACGCGCCTTCCAGTTGCGGGTCGGCCTGAACGCCAATGGCGTGGTCGACGACCGCACGCTCGATGAGCTGAACGTCCCGGCCGAGATCCGGCTGCGCACGCTGCAGGCGAACCTGCCGCGCATCATCAAGCTGTCGCAGGATCTCGGCGGCAAGTACGTGGTGGTCAACATTCCGGCGGCCGAGGTCGAGGCGGTCGAGGACGATCACGTCTATTCGCGGCACGTGGCGATCGTCGGCAAGGACGACCGGCAGACGCCGGAGATCTCCAGCAGCATCACCCAACTCAATTTCAATCCCTACTGGACCGTGCCGGTGAGCATCGTGCGCAAGGACCTGCTGCCGAAGCTGCGCGAAGATCCCGGCTACCTCCAGCAGATGAACATGCGGGTCTATCAGGGCTTCAACGGACCCGAGGTCGATCCGGCGACGATCGACTGGAACGCGGATATCGCCGAGGACACCTATCTGTTCCGCCAGGAGCCCGGCCGGATCAATTCGATGGGGTCGGTGAAGATCAACTTCCCGAACGAGCATGCCGTCTATCTCCACGACACGCCGTCCAAGAGTCTGTTCGCCCAGGCGACGCGCCTGTTCAGTTCCGGCTGCGTGCGGGTCGACAAGGTCCATGTGCTGACCGAATGGCTGCTGCGCGGCCAGGAGGAATGGGACCGGACGCGGATCGACCAGGTGGCGGCAAGCGGCGAGCGGATCGACGTCAACCTGAAGCAGCCGGTGCCCTTGCGCATGGTCTACCTGACGGCCTGGGCGAAGTCGGACGGCACCATCTCGTTCCGTCCCGACATCTACCGGCAGGACGGCACTGACCTCGCCCAGGTCGCAGTGCCGGTGGCCGAATAATCCCCTTTCCGAATTGCGTGGCCGCACGGACCGTCGCGGCACTTTGACGCCCTGTCATCACGAATATTCGCATGGCGATGACGGTGGCCGTGGGGTATTCGTTTTCAATCGAATGTACGAACAGCGAGCCTTGCCGCCCGATCGGAGCCCAGATGGACTACGAATCCGTACTCGCCACCGCCATTGACGGCCTGCGCAGGGAGGGACGGTACCGGGACTTCGCCGATATCCGCCGCCGGCGTGGAGAGTTTCCGCGCGCAACCTGGTTCGCGGCCGACGGCGAGCGTGAGATCGTCGTGTGGTGCAGCAACGACTATCTCGGCATGGGCCAGCATCCGGTGGTGATCGCGGCGATGCACGAAGCGGTCGACACCGCCGGCGCCGGCTCGGGCGGAACGCGCAATATTTCCGGCACCACCCACTACCATGTCGAGCTCGAGGCCGAGCTGGCGGGCCTGCACGGCAAGCAGGCGGCCCTGCTGTTCACCTCCGGCTACATCGCCAACCAGACGACCCTGTCGACGCTGGCGCGGCTGTTTCCCGACTGCGTCATCCTGTCGGACGCCGACAACCACGCCTCGATGATCGAAGGCATTCGCCACGGGCGCGGGCCGAAGCTGGTATGGCGCCACAACGATCTCGCCGATCTGGAGCGCAAGCTCGGCGGCCTCGATCCGGACGCGCCGAAGATCGTCGCCTTCGAATCGGTCTATTCGATGGACGGAGATATCGCCCCGATCGCGGAAATCTGCGATCTGGCCGCCAGCCACGGCGCGCTCACCTACCTGGACGAGGTCCACGCGGTCGGCCTCTACGGTGCCTCGGGCGGCGGCATCGCGGAGCGGGACGGGGTTGCCGACCGGGTCGACATCATCGAGGGGACGCTCGCCAAGGGTTTCGGCCTGATGGGCGGCTATATCGCAGGCTCCACGGCCCTGATCGACGCCGTGCGCTCCTACGGGCCCGGTTTCATCTTCACCACCTCGCTCGCGCCAGCCGTCGCCGCCGGAGCATTGGCCAGCGTCCGCCATCTCAAGGCCAGCCCGGTCGAGCGCGAGCAGCATCAGGCCCGCGCCCGGGAATTGCGTGGCCGGCTGGAGGCGCGCGGCTTGCCGGTCATGGTCAACGACAGCCATATCGTGCCGGTCATGGTCGGCGACCCGGTGCGCTGCAAGGCATTGACCGACGAGCTCCTGAGCACGTTCTCGATCTACGTCCAGCCGATCAACTATCCGACCGTGCCCCGGGGCGCGGAGCGGATCCGCCTGACGCCGTCGCCGCTTCATGATAGCAAGATGATCGCGGATCTGGTCGATTCGCTCGACATGCTGTGGAGCCGGATGAACCTGAGACGTGCCGCGTGACATTTCCAGACATGCCGGCCCCATATCCGGCGACATCTATTTCGAACACATCACGTTCGGCAAGACCGTGAAGGTGAGCGCCATCCATTCGGCCACCGGGACGGAGGTCTCGATCAGCGGGCCGGCCAGTGCCGGCCAGGCGGCGCTGGAGCGCACGGCGCTGCAGAAGCTGATCTACGTCATGTCCAGGAAGTAGCGGTCCGCGGGGCCGATCTGTCGCGAAAATACCGGCCGTGTCGCTCCGGTCGCCGCACCGGGGTCCGCATTGCCGTTTGACTGGGAGCGGGTTGTGACGGCTTTGCGGGCCCGATCAACATGTGGTATGGACCCCCGTCTTCAGGCGGCATCAGGTCTGCATAGCGAACGAAGAAGGACACTTCGAGTCATGTCGATCACAGAAACCGCCGCTACCGGCGCTGCATTCCAGGATTTCTTCGAGCGGCCGCTGAAGGACAGCGATCCGGAACTGGCCGATGCCATTGCCCGGGAACTGAGGCGCCAGCAGACGGAAATCGAGCTCATCGCGTCGGAAAACATCGTCTCCAGGGCGGTCCTCGAGGCCCAGGGCTCGGTGCTGACCAACAAGTATGCCGAAGGCTATCCGGGCCGGCGCTACTATGGCGGCTGCCAGTATGTGGACATCGCCGAGACGCTGGCGATCGAGCGGGCCAGGCGCCTGTTCGACTGCGGGTTCGCCAATGTCCAGCCCAGCTCGGGCTCGCAGGCGAACCAGGGGGCCATGATGGCCCTGATCAGGCCGGGGGACACGATCATGGGCCTGAGCCTCGCCGCCGGCGGCCACCTGACCCACGGCGCGCCGCCCAACCAGTCGGGCAAGTGGTTCAACGCGATCCAGTACGGCGTGCGGCCCGACGATCACCTGATCGATTTCGACGAGGTCGAGCGGCTGGCGCGCGAACACCAGCCGAAGCTGATCATCGCCGGCGGCTCGGCCTATCCGCGGGTCATCGATTTCGCGCGCTTCCGGCGGATCGCCGACGAGGTCGGCGCCCTGCTGATGGTCGACATGGCGCATTTCGCCGGCCTGGTGGCGGGCGGCGTCCATCCCAGTCCGCTGCCCCATGCCCATGTGGTCACCACCACCACCCACAAGACCCTGCGCGGCCCGCGCGGCGGCATGATCCTCACCAATGACGAGGAGATCGCCAAAAAGGTCAACTCGGCGATCTTTCCGGGCATCCAGGGCGGGCCGCTGATGCACGCTGTCGCCGCCAAGGCCGTCGCCTTCGGCGAGGCCCTGCGGCCGGAATTCAAGGCCTATGCGAAGGCGGTGGCGGAGAACGCGCGGGCGCTCGCCTCACGGCTGAAGGAGCACGGGCTCGACATCGTGTCCGGCGGCACCGACACCCATCTGATGCTGGTCGACCTGCGCCCCAAGAAAGTGACCGGCAAGGACGCGGAAGCCGCCCTGGGACGCGCCAGCATCACGTGCAACAAGAACGGCGTGCCGTTCGATCCGGAAAAGCCGATGGTGACCTCCGGCGTCAGGCTCGGCAGCCCGGCCTGCACGACGCGGGGCTTCGGGGTGGCCGAGTTCCGGCTGGTCGGCGACATGATCGCGGATGTGATCGACGGGGTTTCGCGCAAGGGCGAGGCGGGCGACGCGACGGTGGAGGCCGAGATCAAGGGCCGCGCCGTCGACCTGTGCCGCCGGTTCCCGATCTACGGCAGCTGACCGGTCCCAGGACCGGGACGGCGGGGGGAGTTGGCAAATGCGGTGTCCGTTCTGCGGCAGCAGCAATACCCAGGTCAAGGACTCGCGCCCGACCGAGGACCATACGGCGATCCGGCGCAGGCGGGTTTGCCTGGACTGCAGCGGACGCTTCACCACCTTCGAGCGGGTGCAGCTGCGCGAGCTGACCGTGGTCAAGAAGTCCGGCCGAAGGGTGCCGTTCGACCGGGACAAGCTGATGCGCTCGGTGCAGATCGCCCTGCGCAAGCGGCCGGTCGAACCGGAACGGATCGAGCGCATGGCCTCCGGCATCGTGCGGCGGCTGGAGAGCATGGGCGAGAACGAAATCAGCTCGGAAGTGGTCGGCAAGCTGGTCATGGAAGGTCTGCGCGGGCTCGACGACGTGGCCTACGTGCGCTTCGCCTCGGTCTACAGGAACTTCCGCGAGGCCAAGGACTTCGAGGACCTCCTCGGCCAGCTGTCCGGCGAGGACAGGCTGTCCGAGGGTGATGACGAGGACTGACGCGACCACCGTGTCCGCACCGATCCAATCCGAAGACGAACGGTTCATGCGGGCCGCGTTGGCCCTCGGCCGTCGCGGCATGGGTGTCACCGCGCCCAATCCCGCGGTCGGCTGCGTCGTCGTGCAGGGCCAAGGCGAGGACGCGCGCATCGTCGGCCGCGGCTGGACGGCACGGGGCGGGCGGCCCCATGCCGAGACCGTCGCGCTGGCGAAGGCGGGCGCCGCGGCGCGGGGGGCCACAGCCCATGTGTCGCTCGAGCCGTGCTCCCACCACGGCGGCACGCCGCCGTGCGTCGACGCGCTGATCGCCGCCGGCGTCGCCCGGGTCGTCACCTCGATCGACGACCCGGACCCGCGGGTGGCCGGCCGTGGCCACCAGCGCCTGCGGGAGGCCGGGGTCGCGGTGACCACCGGGGTGCTGGCGGCGGAAGCCCGCAAGGCCCATGCCGGGTTCCTGAGCCGGATCACCCGCGGACGTCCGCACGTCATTCTCAAGCTCGCGATCTCCAGCGACGGCAAGATCGCCGCCGCCGGTCAGGCGGCACCCAACCTCATCACCAGTCCGCAGGCGCGGGCGCGCGGCCACCTGATCAGGGCGCGCGCCGATGCGATCATGGTGGGCATGGGCACGGTGCGGGCCGACGATCCGGAGCTGACCTGCCGCCTGCCCGGGCTGGAGGACCGCTCGCCGATCCGGGTCGTCCTGGGAACCGGCGACCGCCTTCCCGCCGGCTGCCGGCTGCTCGATACGCTCGCCGCCAGCCCGGTCTGGCTGTTCACCACGGCGACGGGCGAGGGCGCCGCGGCCGGTGTCCGGGTGGAGACCCTGCCGGCGGGACCCTCCGGCGGTGTCGATCTCGCGGCAGCGCTCGGCCGGCTCGCCGCGCTCGGTGTGAATACGCTCATGGTCGAGGGCGGCGCGCGGCTCGCCGGCGCCCTGGTGGAGGCCGATCTGGTCGACGAGGCGATGCTGTTCATGGCGCCCGAGCCGATCGGGGCCGGCGGGCTCGATGCGCTCGGCCACCGGCCGCTCGGCGACATCACCGACTCGCCGCGCTTCCGGGCCTGCGGGGAGATGGCGCTTGGCCGCGATCGGCTGATCGCCTATGAAAGGGCGCGATAGACACAGGCAGACGGCGCCCGGGCGACATGTTCACTGGCATCATCACCGATCTGGGGCGGATCGCGCGCATCGAGCCGCGCGGCGACACGCGGCTGGTGATCGAGTGCGGCTACGATCCGGCGACCATCGACATCGGCGCCTCGATCGCCTGTTCGGGCATCTGCCTGACGGTGGTAGAGCGGGGGGCGCGGGACGGCGGGGCGTGGTTCGCGGTCGACGCCTCCAGGGAGACGGTCGAGCGTACGACGCTCGGCCGGTGGATCGTGGGCGAGCGGATCAACCTGGAGCGGGCCCTGCGGCTGGGCGACGAACTGGGCGGTCATCTGGTGAGCGGCCATGTGGACGGTGTCGGCGAGGTCCTATCCATCGCGGACGAGGGCCAATCCCGGCGGTTCGTCTTCCGCGCGCCCGCCGGCCTTGCCCGGTTCATCGCCTCCAAGGGCTCGGTCGCGCTCGACGGCACGTCGTTCACCGTGAACGAAGTCGGGGGAAACAGCTTCGGAATCAACGTCATTCCCCACACCCTGGCCGTGACCACATGGGGACTTGCCAGTGTGGGAAATACGGTCAATATCGAAATCGACCTCCTGGCACGCTACGTGGCGCGCCTGGCTGAGGCCCCAGCGGTATCGGATTGACAGTCATGGATCGCGATCAGCTAGCCTCGATCGAAGAGGTGATCGAGGACGCCCGCAACGGGCGCATGTTCATCCTGGTGGATGCGGAGGACCGGGAGAACGAGGGCGATCTCGTGATCCCGGCCCAGATGGCCACGCCCGACGCGATCAACTTCATGGCCAGGTACGGGCGCGGGCTGGTCTGCCTCGCCCTCAACTCGAAGCGGGCCGAGGAGCTCAATCTGGAATTCATGGTGCCGCGCAACCAGTCGCGCCACCAGACCGCGTTCACCGTGTCGATCGAGGCGCGCGAGGGCATCAGCACCGGTATTTCCGCCCATGACCGGGCGCATACGATCGCGGTGGCGATCGACGCGACCAAGGGCAGCCGCGATATCGTCAGCCCAGGGCACGTGTTCCCGCTGGTGGCCCGGGACGGCGGGGTGCTGGTGCGCTCCGGTCACACCGAGGCCGCCTGCGACATCGCCCGGCTGGCCGGCCTCTACCCGGCCGGCGTGATCTGCGAGGTCATGAAGGACGACGGCACCATGGCCCGGCTCACGGACCTGATGCAGTTCGCCCAGCTTCACGGACTCAGGATCGCGACCATCTCCGACCTGATCGCCTACCGGCGCAAGCACGACAACCTGGTGCGTCGCGACGTGCAGACCAAGATCGTGAGCGAGTTCGGCGGCGAATTCGACCTGACGGTCTATGTCAACACCCTGGAATATGCCGAGCACATCGCCCTGGTGAAGGGCGACATCACCACGCCGGAGCCGGTGCTGGTGCGCATGCACGCGGTCAATATCGTCGACGACCTGATCGGCGCCCATGTGGGCAGCGGCAACCTGTTCCATGCCGCCATGTCGATCATCGGCGAGGAAGGGCGCGGGGTGCTGGTGCTGATCCGGGATACCAGGCCGACCGTGGTGAGCGACACGCTGTCCTCGCAACTGGCACCGTCCGCGCCCGAGGCCGGTGGCCGGCGGCTGATCGAATATGGCGTCGGGGCGCAGATCCTGCTCGATCTCGGCGTGCGCGACATGGTGCTTCTGTCCAATTCGCCGATACCGAAGATCGTCGGCATCGAGGGCTACGGCCTGCGGGTGGTCGGCCAGCGCCCGATCAGCCCCGCGGCGGCGGTGCGAAGGGCAGCCGATGGCCGATAGTTCGCCCCACGTGCTCGTCGTCGAGGCGCGCTATTACGAGGACATCTCCGAGGAGCTCGCGCTGGGCGCCATCGCGGCCCTCGACGAGGCCGGGTGCACATACGATCGCATCGAGGTCGCCGGCGCGCTCGAGATTCCCGCGGCCATCGCGATCGCCCATGCCGGCGCGGTCGCCTATGACGGCTATGTGGCGCTCGGCTGCGTCATACGCGGCGAGACCAGCCACTACGATATCGTCGCGGGCGAGTCGGCGCGGGCGCTGATGGATCTCGCGGTCGGCCACCGGCTGGCCATCGGCAACGGCATCCTGACCGTCGAGACCAGCGCCCAGGCGTTGGCGCGGGCGAGGGTGGCGGAGAGGAACAAGGGCGCCTTCGCGGCAGCAGCCTGTCTCGACATGATCGCCCTGCGGCGCCGGCTGATGGCCGGGCCGGGCGCATAGGGCAGCGATGGCTCAGTTATCCACGAAATCAGTCGGGCGCAGCGCCGCACGCCTGGGTGCGGTGCAGGCGCTCTACCAGATGGACATGGCCCAGACCGACCTCAGCGACGTGCTGGCGGAGTTCGAGGCGCGCGGCATC
>Ga0214472_10005177_pt1 | contig 13714 bp, 10 predicted proteins | sample RVTome_6_FD_207662 | JGI IMG/M metagenome (GOLD analysis project Ga0214472, IMG submission 207662) | Soil microbial communities from uranium-contaminated site in the Upper Colorado River Basin, Wyoming, United States - RVT140D175 | ecosystem: Environmental > Terrestrial > Soil > Contaminated >... | reverse complement strand
CTTCCTGCATCGCGGGTGAGACGCCGATCAGATCTTCGAGGACGCCGCGGCCGCTGAGTTCCCTTTGCAGCAGGGCCGTCTTGCTCGCCAGTAGCCCCTGTGCGGCGGCGCGGGAAAGCAGAACCTTCAGCGCGTTCGCCTGGATGGGTTTTTCGAGGAACCAGAACGCGCCGAGATCGTGTACGGTCTTGAGGGCGTTCTCGATGCTTCCGAAGGCCGTTAATACGATCGAAACCGGACCGTTTCCGTCAGCCGACAGCTTCGCGAGCAGCTCGAAGCCGTCCATGCGCGGCATGTTGAGATCGGTGACGACGACTTGTGCGGGGAAGGATTGTAGCTTATCGAGCGCGTCTTGGCCGTCTCGCGCCGTCTCCACGGTGAAGCCCCAGGACGACACCAGACTTGCGAGTCCGCTTCGCTGGTCGTCCTCATCATCGACGATCAAGACGCGGGCCGCGTTCGACTCCTGGGTTTCCGGCATCGCTCCTATTCTATCCCGCACTTCTCGCCACGTGGCGCAATGCTCCAGAATTGCGAGAGAGGCCCGTCTCGGTAACAGTTCGGCCGGGGGTTCGATGGTATAATAGTGGGGCGAAAGCGCTACTCGTCCCCACCGTAAGCCGCTTGCCCGCAGCGAGATAACGCTCCAGGGGGAACTTGAAATGTCGACGAATCCATTTGATCCCGATAGCTCATCCGGCCGGCCGTCCGGCGCGCCCGTCATCATCGGACTGCTCGTGGTGGTGGCCTGCCTGATCGGCGCCACGGTTTACTTGTACTTGGAACTCCAGGATACGAGGTCGCAACTCGAGCCGCACATCGCGATGCTGCAGGTCCACGAAGAAAAACTCGCGCAACTCGAAGGCTCCGTGACCCGCACGTCGCGCGAAATCAGCAGCAGTGTTCAGAAGGTCGAAGGTCTCGTCGACTCGGCCGAGAAGGAACTGGCCGCCAAGGCCAATCAAGTGGAGCAGCGCGTACTGGGCCGCACCGAGAAGATCTCGAAAGACCTCGAGCTGACCAAAGCTCAGCAGCAGGCCCGCTTCCAGGAAGTGGGCGGTACCCTGCAGGAACTGAAGACCACGACCCAGCAGACGGGCAGCGAGCTTGGGTCGCTGACGGGCAAGGTGGGCACGGTGGAAGAAGAGGTCACCAAGAACCGCCAGGAACTGGAGAAAACGATTGCCGAACTGAAGACCGTTCGCGGCGACCTCGGCGTCCAGAGCGGCTTGATCGCAACCAACGGAACGGAGTTGGCGGCCCTGCGCGAGTTGGGTGAGCGAAACTATTTCGAGTTCGACATCCAGAAGGCGAAGCAGCCCTCACGCGTCGGCCCAGTCACAATCCGGCTGCGCAAAGCCGACCAGAAGCGAAACAAGTACAACATCGAACTGTGGGCCGACGACAAGCGAATCGAGAAAAAGGACAAGACCTTGCTTGAGCCCGTCCAATTCTATGTCATGGGCTCCCGCCAACCCTACGAGCTGGTTGTGAACCAGGTCGACAAGGACCGCATCGTGGGCTACCTGGCTACGCCGAAGGTGGAGCAAGCCAGGCGCGCCGCGGCCGGCAGCGAATAATCACTCATCAAGTTCGAACGACCGAGGCGGTCCTCATGGGGGCCGCCTCTTTTCATTCCAGCGGCAAGGCCGAAGCCCGCAGTTTGCGCTTTGATTTCGGCCCTTCCTCAATTTTTACCTGGACCCTGTCTCCTGTCTGCGAGACGCCGCTCACCAGCAGCTCATAGTGGCCGCGCAGCACCGAGAACACCAGCTTGCTTAACTCCGCCGGCTTGAGCTTCAGCTTGCCCGAGGCGAAGTCCGCGCCGCCGGAATTGTCCGACAGCCGCCGAAACATCCCTCGTTCAACTCCCAGCACGTAGACGGGAAAAATCGACACTCCTCGCTGCCGCGCCAGCCGCAACACTTCCGCCTCGGTGACGCGGCTGTTGCCTTCCACGCCCGCCGACAAAACGACGGCGACGCGCCGTCCCGCGCTCGACGTGAACCCGCCCTCAATCGCCGCGTAGAGGGCGTCGAGCACGCGAGGGTTGTTGCCGTATTCAATTTGGTTGAGCGACTGGAAGAGCAGTTGTTTACTGGACGTGAAGTCCTGGATCAAGTCGGCTGAATCGTGGTACGAAACGATCGCCATCTGCTCTTTCTCGCCGAGTTCGCTGACGAAGGCGCCGGCCAGCGGTCCGACCATTTCGCCGACAAGACTGCTGTCGATCAGCAGCATCACGTCGATCGAGGTTGTCTTGAATACGGCCTGATCGACCCGCAGCGGCGTCTTGCCGTCCACTACGCTGAAGTTGCGGGCGGCGAGGTCCGCGACGGGTTCGCCGGTCTTCTGATCGACAACGGTTGCGATGAGCTTGACTTCCTGCGCCGCCGCGCCGCACGCGAACAGCAGGACGACCGCGCATACGACTGCATATCCTGGGAGCGCGCGTTTCATGGCCTCACCGTGTGCCCGTTGTCACCTGCCCGTTCGCTCTTGAGCGAAATCGTTCGGCCCGTCTCGCGCTCGGTAACGACGATCTCGCCGCCCTTGGCTTCGACATTCGCGACACCTTGATAGCCGGCGCGAATCTCAGCGAGGAAGACGATGTACGCAGGCATGGCGATTTTGGAACGTTTCCTCCCGAAAGGACGGCCCCTGCGGTTGGACGAACGAAATCGTCGCCATCGCGGCCGGCGCGACGAGTGACACAAAAATACGCGGCATTCGCATGTGAGGAATGATACCAGATCGGGTGCGAAATACCTGTCCGGGACGGTGTTAGACTGCACAAGGAATCGCATAAGGAGACCTTCAGCGATGCTATCCATGGCCCTCGAACATTGGCAATTGCTCGCCTCGCTCGGAGGATTCCTGGTGTTCTGGTCCTGGGAGTCCCTGGCGCCTTTTTTTGTGTTCAAGGGCCGTGTTCGTCATGCTCTTCGGAATCTGGCGATTGCCACTCTCAACATTCTCGCGGTGACGACGGTGTTCGCCGGGGTCACCATCGCCGTTAGCGAATATGCCGCGCGGTCCGGCGCCGGTTTCGTCCACTGGGCTTTGCTGGGCAGCGTGCCCAGCTTTGCCGTAGCGCTGCTGGCCCTGGATTTCTGGACGTACTGGTGGCACCGCGCCAACCACACCATCCCGTTGCTCTGGCGCTTTCACCGCATGCACCATAGCGACCCCGCCATGGACGTCTCGACGGCGACACGCTTTCATGCGGGTGAGTTAGCGCTCTCCTCGACGCTGCGGCTGGGCGTGATTCTCGTGGCAGGTGCGCCGGTCGCGGCCATATTGTTGTACGACCTTGTGCTGTTAGTTTCGACCCAATTCCATCACTCGAATATCGCTCTGCCAAACGGGATGGACCGCGTACTGCGTCGCTTCATCGTCTCGCCCAACATGCACAAAGTCCACCACTCCGACCTTCGCGCCGAGATGGATTCTAATTTCACGAGCATCTTATCGGTGTGGGACCGCCTCTTCGGCACCTATCGCGAGCGTGACGACTGGCGGCAAATCCATTTCGGCGTGCCGGGTCTTGCCGACGCCCGCTTCCAGACGATCGGCGGTTTGCTGCGCACTCCTTTCGTGAAGCGGCCCCGACCGGCGTCGGCGTAGCGCCCGTTATTCTCGCGGTCTATTTTCCTCGCGAATGTGCGCGGCTGGGTCGCCAGGACCGGCCAGACCGTCTTCTACCCAGACGGCTGGGGCTCAGAAGGGCAGCGGGAGTTTATCGGTCGCGCGGGTTCCTTCGGCGTAATCAACATCGCCCTCTTTCTTCTCCGCCTTCACCAGGAACCCGAAATCGCAGCCGCGATCCGCCTGCAGCACATTCTCGATATACAGCCGGCCATAACCGCGGTCGTAGTGCGGCGCGCGTGACTTGAAGAGGCGCAAGCGCCGGTTCATCTCGTGCTCATCGATCAACAGGTCGATCGTGCGGTTCGCCACATCGAGCCGAATCTCGTCGCCGTCTTGAACCGCCGCCAACGGCCCGCCGATCGCGGCCTCGGGTGAAATATGCAGTACTACGGTGCCGTAGCTCGTTCCGCTCATGCGGGCGTCGCTGATGCGCACCATATCGGTAACGCCCTTCTTGAGCAGCTTCGCCGGTATCGGCAGGTTTCCGTACTCGGGCATCCCCGGGCCGCCCACCGGACCGCCGTTCTTCAGCACCATCACGCAGGTCTCGTCGATATCAAGATCCGGGTTGTCGTAGCGGCTCAGAAAATCGCCATGGTCCTCGAACACCACGGCGCGTCCAGTGTGCTGCATCAGTTTGGGATCCGCCGCGCTCGTCTTGATGACCGCGCCGTTCGGAGCCAGATTGCCGTAAAGAATCAGCGTCCCGCCTTCCTGTTGCAGAGGATTACCGAGCGGACGAATCACATCCGCGTTGTGGCATTGCGCCGACGCGATGTTCTCGCCCATTGTCTTGCCGGTGGCCGTGATCACATCGCGGTGCAGCAGGTTTTCGATTTGCTTCATCACCGCCGGCACGCCGCCCGCGTAGTACATATCCTCCATCAGGTACTTACCCGACGGACGGATGTTCGCGATGACCGGCGTTGTCTTCGAAATGTCGTCGAAGAGCGTCAGCGGAAGATCGATGCCCAAACGTTGCGCCAGAGCTTTCAGGTGAATGATGGCATTCGTCGAACCGCCGATCGCCATGTTCACGCGAATCGCGTTTTCGATCGACTTGCGAGTGATAATTTTGTCGGGCGTCAAATCCTCGCGAACCATCTCCACCATGCGCGCGCCACTGCGCTCGGCCATCTCATAGCGCCGCGAATCGACGGCCGGAATGCTGGCGCACCCGGTCAACGTCATACCCATCGCTTCGGCCAGGCTCGTCATCGTCGACGCCGTGCCCATCACCATGCAATGGCCGGCGCTGCGCGACATGCAGCTTTCGAGTTCGCACCACTCCTCTTCGCTGATGCGGCCGGCGCGGCGCTCATCCCAGAAATGCCACACGTCGGTCCCCGAGCCCAGCGGCTTATCGTGCCACATGCCCCGCAGCATCGGCCCGCCGGTGACCATGATCGACGGCAGCCCGGCGCTGGCCGCGCCCATCAATTGCGCGGGCGTCGTTTTATCGCAGCCGCAGAGCAGCACAACGCCGTCCATGGGATTGGCGCGAATCGACTCTTCCACGTCCATCGCCATCAGGTTGCGGAACATCATCGTCGAGGGCCGCATGAACGGCTCGCCGAGCGAGATCGTCGGAAACTCGAGCGGAAATCCGCCCGCCGCCCAGACGCCGCGCTTGACGGCGTCGGCAACCTGCCGCAGGTGCGCGTTGCAGTTCGTCAACTCGCTCCACGAGTTGCAGATGCCGATCACCGGCTTGTTCTGAAAAACCGAGTCCGAGAAGCCCTCGGCCTTCATCCACGAGCGGTGTATGAACCCGAGTTTATCTTTACGGCCGAACCAATCTTGCGAACGAAGTGTTTTGGTATCCATGAGGGACCATTATAGGTGTCGGCTCAGGGACGAAACCTGCCAGGGGATTTACGCTTGGACGAACACATCCAGCGCGCCGCCGTAAACACTTCGGTGCCTCGCCTAATCCGGGAGTCCACGGTGCTATGTTGACGGTTATGACCGTCTCCACCGGATGCGAATCACCTTGGCGACGACTCGGCGAGCCTGCCCCCAACACCCTGAGCGACGCGCGGTTGCAGCTTCACCACGCCGCGCAGATCGCAGCTTCCATCGGCTTCACCTTCGTCGAGCCGGCCGAGGACGACAGTCACACGAATTTCGAATGGGTCGACGCGCTGGGCGCTCTCGTGACAAAGCCCGCCGTCGGCGACACGCCTTTTCAGGCCGGGCTCCAGGTCGGGGGACTGCGGCTATTGCTGATCGACGGGAAAGACGGCCAGACGATCTACAGCGAATACGATCTCCACGGGCAAACGATCGAAGACGCCTACGGCTGGCTTGAGTTGATCGCCGAGCGATTCAGAGGCGCCCCTTCACCGAAAGACCTGGTTCGTTCACCCAACCCGATTCCGGATCACGCGGTCGCGCAGGGGCGGCCTTTCTCGTTCGCGCCAAAGGAAGCCTTTCACGAGATCGCGCGCTGGTACGGCAATTGCGGCCGCATGCTTCGCAAGGTCCAAGCCGAGACGCCGAAAGCCTCGCCGGTGCGTTGCTGGCCGCACCACTTCGATATAGCGACGCTGATCCAGCTAGCCGCGGCGAAAGGTCACGCTTCCGGCCGCTCGATCGGCGTCGGCATGGCCCCCGGCGATTCCAGCTACCCGGAGCCCTATCTGTACGTCACGCCCTGGCCCTATCCCAAAAATCGGCCTCTGCCCGATCTGGCCGGCAAGGGCGAATGGCATACGGAGGGCTGGCTGGGAGCGGCTCTCACCGCACCGAACCTCGTCGCGGCGGGAAGCGCCGAAGCACAGGCCCAACGTGCCGGCGACTTCATCGCTTCAGCGATCCAAGCCTGCCGTGAACTCGTGGGCGTCGCTTCTTGATCTCAGATTTTCGATCAAGAAGAAGCGGCGTTCGGCGCCCTTGCGAAGCAAACCCTTGACTAGGCCGTAGCGGCGGCCGAGTCGGCCTTCGCCGGCCCATCCGCCTTGGGCTGCGAACGAGCCGATTCGGGCTGTTTGGCGGGAGGTGCGGCCTCCACCTTCTTTGCATCGGGCTTAACGATATCGATGCTTCCCCGGAACACAGCGCCCTCTTCGATGACGATCCCGGCGGTCACTACGTCGCCTTCGAGCGAGCCGGTTTTGCGTAACTCGATTCGTTCCGGAGCCTGCACATTGCCCTTCAACCTGCCGGCAATGTAGATCGCACGCGCGTGAACGTCCGCCTCCACGCCGGCGTTGGGACCGATCGTCAGGCAGTTGTCCTTGAGCGCGATCTTTCCGCCACAGTCGCCGTCGATCTGAAGGTCCTCGTTTCCCGATATCTCGCCGAGAAACTTGAGGCGTTTTCCGAGTCGCGACGAGGGCGGATCAGCTGGCCGTACGCCGGAAGCCGCCGGCTGGGCCGCCGCACGGGGAACACGGTCTTCCCCGCCGCGCGGGGCCGTGCCGGCCGTGGACTGCGTTTGAGTTTCAGGTGTTGAATCCTGATCGGATTCGCTGTTAGGTCGACGTCCCCACATGGGTCGTGAGCCTCCTTGCTTGAGATGGATTCGGATTTGAAACGTCCGCAAGCAAAGACGGGGTACCGGGACGCGTTCATCTCTACTGCACCTGATGGGCCAGAGCCCGAGTACACGCCGGCGGGCGATTGCGGCAATCCTCCCGCTAGACAGGGGTGTCGAAATTACAGGGTCAGGTAAGTATTACGTTCTGGTTGGGGTAAGCGACCCTCGCTCAATCTCACTCCGGACTCCGGCCCCTGCTCAGGAATGTCCCGATGATTCGCGTGGCGGATGCTCCATCGACTCCTGCAGCCGCGCCAGCGCGGCTCGATCGTATGACTCGGGTTCAGGGAATTCTCCTGATGTGGGTTGAACCCCGTGCTCAACCGGAGACGGCCTGAACGCCAGCCACAGCAGGGCGAGCCCGGCGGCGAACACAAGCCCTGCCCCCAGCGCCGGCGGAAGGACGCTGCCCATTCCGCGCAGGAATATGAGCGTGGCCCCTACGATCAATAGCGGGCCGACAAGTATGCAAAGAAAGCGCATGAGCGAGCTCATACCGGGCGTATGGAGCCTCAATGCTACTTTAGCACTCAGGGATTTTCCGACACGCTCAGGCTAGCGCCTCATGAGAACGCGGTGGACACTACTAGTTGCCTGTAAGGCCTATGACCGATAGGCTTACTAGCTTATGAGAAAAACAGCGGACGTCGTGATCGTTGGGGGCGGGGTCATGGGGGCCGCCATCGCTCATGAACTTGCGCGGCGCGGTGCGGGCTCTATCGTACTGATCGAGAAATCGGGGCTGGCGGCCGGGTCGTCCGGCAAATCCGGCGCCAACATCCGCTGCCACTACACACAGCCGCTCACGACTTCAATGGCTCTGCACGGCCTGCGCGTATTCGAGACTTTCCCGGAACAAGTCGGGGGCCCGTCCGTATTCACCCGCGCCGGAATGGTCGTCACCGCGCCCGCCACGATGCGCGCTTCGTTGGCGGCCACGATCGAACTGCAGAACAGCCTCGGTGTGCGGGTAGATTTCATTTCCGCCGACGAACTCAGGGATATCGACGAAGGAGCAAAGCTCGCTGAGGGCGAGGTCGCGGCGTTCGAGAGTGGGGCCGGCTATTGCGATGCCGTGCAAGTCGTCACATCCTATGCCGCCGCCGCGCGCGCGGACGGCGTGGAAATCCGGCTGGGGCTTCGCGTGGACCGTGTCGTGACAGAAAATAGCCGCGTCCGCGGCGTCGCCACCGCGCAAGGCGAGATCGCCACTCGCACGGTCGTGCTCGCCGCCGGACCTTGGAGCGCCCCGCTTGCGCGCAGCCTCGGTGTTTCGCTTCCTGTGCGGTCCTGCCGTGTCGAGGTCGCTCTGCTGCGGACTCCCTGCGAGCCCAAACTCAATCGCCCTCAGCCCCTGTATTGCGATTTCTCTCAAGAGATTTACCACCGCCCGCTGCCCGGCGGCCTGCTCCACATCGGCAATATCGATCCGCGGGAGGAGCGGGACGAGGTCGACCCCGACGATTACAACGAGATCGCCGGTCGCGCTTTCGTCGATGAGATGCGCCAGAAGGTCGAGCGCCGCTATCCGCCCTACCGCCATGCGATCGGCCGGGGCGGCTATGCGGCTCTCTACTCGGTCACGCCGGACTGGCACCCGATTCTCGACCGGCTGCCGGGCGTTGAGGGAGCATTTTGCGCCGCCGGATTCAGCGGCCATGGTTTCAAGATGGCTCCCGCCGTCAGCAAGATCATGACGGAGATGGTTCTCGACGGCCGAGCGACGAGTTTTGACGTCAGTCCGCTCGACGCGAAACGGTTCGACGAAGGCCGCCTTTTCGTTCAACGCGCATCAGCCCAAGTGATGGGTTAGCCTGAGCCGCGAGGCTGTGTGCCTAGCGTGTTTCGTTCGCGCGCCGCTCAGACCCGCGCCCGGTTGTCCTGAAGCCGGCCTTTCACGGCGCGAAAACCGCTCTGAGATCAACTTCAGCGAGAGGGCCGGCTCGCCCACCTCGTTCAGCGTCTTCTCAACTGACTTGTGGTTGTGATAGCGGGGTTCACTATAGTCCCGGATGCCACAGATCGAAAGCTGTTTCTGAATCTCCCGAATGCCCGCTTCCAGGGTCGTCTCACAGCGAAAACCCAGTTGCCCGCGAATCTTGGCGAACGATACGCGATAGTTCCTCATGTCAGCGTTCGCCTCGTGAACGACCGTCACATCCGGCGCCAATCCATGGATGGTCCGGCCCACCTCGCCCAGACGATGATTCAACTCTTCCGATCCGACATTGAAGATTTCGCCGCTCACTTCGGCGACAGGGACATCGAGCATGAGGCAAAACGCCCGGGCGATGTCGTTCACATGCACGAACGGGCGCCACTGCTCTTCGTTGAAGATCACGACCTTCTTTTCAAGCGCCGCCCTCGCGGTCAGCAGATTGACCACCAAATCAAAGCGCGGACGTGGCGACCAGCCGAACGCCGTGCCTAATCGCAGAATGGTGGGATGGAACGTCTCGCTCCGCGAGGCAAGCAGAATCTTCTCCGAATCAATCTTCGTGGCCGCGTAGAGCGATACCGGGTTCAGTTCCGATTCCTCGTCCACAACCGAATCGTTCGCTCCATAGACGCTGCAGGTCGAGGCGAATACGAACCGCGAGACGCCGTAGCCGCGGCACACGTCCGCCACCAGGGCCGTTGCGGCAAAGTTGGTCTGAAGCGTCGTCTCCTCATCCAGGGCGCAGGCCGGGTCGCCCACGATGGCGCCGAGATGCACGACCGCGTCGACCCCTTTGACGGCGTGAATCACCGCATCCACGTGCCGGAAATCGCCCCGCAGCAGCTCGAAGCGCGGGTGCGGGAAAAGCTCGCTGATCGCGCCATCGCCAAACCGCAACTGGTCGAGGACCCGCACTTCGTAACCGGCCCGCAGAAGCCTCCGCACCAGAACGCTCCCGATGTACCCGGCGCCGCCGATCACCAGAACCTTCTCGACCGGCGCTTGGGGAACCGGCCGTTTGCGGTGGACATCAAAGCGATGCGTGAAGTAGTTCTTCGCCGTGCGAACGCCCAGGCTGCCCGCCGCATTCAGGGAAAACCCCACGGTCAGAATGAGCCCAAGCGCGAAGCGGGTCTCATAACCGAGCTGCCAACTGGCGAACGCCAACAAACCGTAGCCCAGCACTACGGACTCCACGACGCCGATGATCTTTTCCCGGCCGGTGCTCGTGGGCTTCCTGCGATATACGCCCGATACGGTCATCAGCGCGATCGAAACCGCTCCCAGGCAGGGCACGGCCCACATGTAGAAACCAAGATGAGCCGACAAGAGCTCAGAGAAAGCGGCCCGCCCCGGCTGGCTCAAAGCCTGCAGGAGTCCGGCCAGCATTCCAGCCGCCAAAGCAATCAAGATGATGATACTGTCGGCGAAAACTCGCATCAGGTGTCGACATCGGCTCCCTTGGCTGGAGCCACACCTTAAGTAATCGGCCGGTTTCAATCGAACGCTTAGGTCTCAAGCGGCGAGGATGGCGGCGAGATCGCCGGGCAAGATGTTCCCGCCGCTCAAAATACAGACAACCGGCAGGCCGCCGGCCGCTACCTTGCCGTTCCGCAGCGCCGCCACGCCAACAGCGCCGCCGCCCTCGACGACAAGCTTTTGCTCTTCCGCCAAGAACTTTACAGCCGCCCGAATCTCGTCTTCATCCACAACAACAACTTCATCCACGAGCCTCCGCACGACCTCAAACGTATGCTCCCCGGGCTGCGCAATCAGCAGCGCGTCCGCCAATGTCGGCCCCGGAGTTACCGTCACCCGCTCACCCGCTTCGATCGACTTGCGCATCGATCCGTTCGCCGCCGGCTGGACGCCGACCACCCGGCAAGCGGGTCGTTTCTCTTTCACGGCGGTCGCAATCCCGGAAATCAAGCCGCCGCCGCTGATCGGTACAACCGCGCAAAAATCGCCCTCGATCTGCTCCAATAACTCCAGTCCGACCGTGCCGTCACCGGCCAGCGTATGTAACGAATCGTACGGATGAATCAGCAGCCGCTGCTCCTGTTTCTCGATGCGATAGGTTGTATCCCAGCGGTCTTTGAACGTGTTGCCGCAAAGAACGACAGCGGCCCCAAGCGCCTCGGTCCTCTTCCTCTTGAACTCGGAAGCATTCTTCATCATCACGACCTGAAGATCCACCCCCAGCCGCTTGGCCGCATAGGCCGCGCCTTGCGCGAAATTTCCCGATGAGGAAGTCACAACGCCTTTCGAACGAGCCTGCTCAAGGTTCGCCAGCATGCTGTTCATCGCGGGCCGCACCTTGAACGATCCGGTCGGTTGCAATAGTTCCAGCTTCAGCCAAACCGGCAGGCCTGCCGCTTCCGAAAGCACGCCGGAGCGCACCGCCGGGGTCGGCAGGAAATACTTTCGCAGACGCTCTCGCGCCTCTTCGATCTCTTGAAAATCCGTCATGGGGGTATCGCTCTACGAACGGACGCGGCTGAACAGGTACGTCCCAGTCAATCCAAAAATCAGACTGGGCGACCAGGCCGCGATGGCCGGACTCAACTGGCTATGCCGTCCCAAACCTTCGAAGAACGCGTTCAGGGAGTAGTAGGCAACCGCCAGTCCGATGCACATAACCACGCCCACGAATGCACCGCGATGCCCGGCCAGCATCGAAAACGGCACGGCCAGCACGGCCATGATAAATGCGAACAGGGGAAACGCCAGTTTTTTGTGAAGCTGAACTTGAAACTTGACGGTGTCGAACCCGGCTTGCGTCAGTTCCCCAATGTAGGCCCGCAATTCCCGCCAGTTCATCTGCCGATGCTGCTTCTCTTCCTTAAAGAAGTGACTGGGGCCTTCCTCGATATCCGGGAACGGCTGTGACTCAAACTTCTCGTAGCTTGTCTCATGGCCCGGGTTGACACGCACCCAGCCCTTTTCGAAAACCCAGGTGTTCGCGCTCGCGTCCCATTTCGCGCGATCGGCACTGATGTGCCGCCGCAGCCTGAACGTATCCGGGTCGAGATCATAGACGTTCACACCAGCCAGTACGTCGTTTTCCGAGTCAAAGAAGCTATGAAAAAAAATCCGATTATTCTGACCGAATGTCCATTGCCGGTGCGGGCTCAGGTAGGTCTGAACGGGACGCCCCTTGATCTCATTGCGGATGGCGTCCTGATGCCGGTTCGTCTCCGGCAGAAAGCGTTCATCCATCGAAAACATCACGGCGCTCAGCAGCAACGCCACGACGAAGATCGGCGTCGCCAGCCTGTAAAGACTGATTCCGCATGCCTTGAAGGCCGTCATCTCATGGTGCTTCGCCATGATGAAGAAAGTAATGAGCGTCGCCACCAGCACCGCGAGCGGCGCTGTCTCATAGAACAGGAACGGGGTCAGGTAATAGATGTAAGGAATAAAGCGTCCTAGTTTGTCGCGCTCGAGCATGTCTCCGAGAAGTTCAAAGAAGCTGAACACAAACCAGATCAAAACGAAGCTCGCCATCATAATGGCGAAGTAATAGAGGAAGCTGGAAAGCAGATAGCGGTCAACGATTGGGAAGATAGGCTGGGACGAGGACGCCTCCTCATCTTTCGCCTGTTCGCGCCGCTCGTCATAGAACGACTCAGACGGCGCGTCATTGACCGGCGCGACGCGCGAGCGAACGCGAGCGGCCAAGCGGCGGACCGGCGTGAGAACAAGCGCGGCCCAATCCCTGCGGTTGGGTGAGTCGAGATGCGCCAGCATCACCACGCCCGTGATGCCGAACAGAACGTTGCCGATCCACAACGCCGGCCCCACCGGCAGCAACTCCGCGCTCGCCAATGCGACCCCCCCTAGCCAGATCATCCAATAGACAAACACCAGCACCAGCCCGAACACCACCCCGACCGAGCGGCTCGCGCGCTGTGAGCTGATCGCGAGAGGGATGCCCACCAGCGGGAAAATCAGGCAAGTCAGTGGAAAGGCCAGCCGCTTGTGGAATTCGACCGCGGCGGCGATGGGCTGATCACCGCTGGAAACAGCCCCGCGCAATTGCCCGGTCGTCATCTGCTCCAAAGGTCCCGCTCCCGCCCGCGGCTGCGTGGAGCCGAACTCCAACACCTGGTCGAAATTGTCGATCTCGACCGTGTGATAGTTGTCCGTGTTGTATGACTGCTCGTAGGTGCTGGCATGCGGCATGTTGAGCTGTACTCGGTCCTGATCGAGGATCGGAATCGCCGTGGCTTCCGCCGCCAGCGTGATGCGGGGTCCGCTCACCGTTGCGTCGAGGCCGCTGAACGAGCCTCGCTTCGCCGGATCCCTGGTGTCCGCGATGAATACATGCCGCCACTGAACCGTATCTCCCGGCAAAACGTCACCGACGTACAGCACAAAGTCAGGGAAGCTTTCGATAAACACTCGCGGCTGGACCTGCGCCGTCGCCTGAGAAATCCTGAGCTTCTCCTGCACCGCCTGGAGTTCGCGCTGCGCCCAAGGGTTCCAGTAGTGACTCGTCGCGCCGCTGGCCAGCGCGCCCAATACAGCCCAGACAGCAATCGGCGGCACCAGTCGGCGGCCCGGGATGCCCGCCGCGCGAA
>Ga0214472_10005176_pt1 | contig 13714 bp, 10 predicted proteins | sample RVTome_6_FD_207662 | JGI IMG/M metagenome (GOLD analysis project Ga0214472, IMG submission 207662) | Soil microbial communities from uranium-contaminated site in the Upper Colorado River Basin, Wyoming, United States - RVT140D175 | ecosystem: Environmental > Terrestrial > Soil > Contaminated >... | reverse complement strand
TCCAAAGACTACGAGACGCTCACACAGAGCAGTGAAGCCATGATCCTGATCGCCATGATCAACCTGATGGTTCATCGCCTCAGTCCCGGATGAAATGGCTTTTCACACACGTTCTTAGCGCTGGTTGGCCCAGAGTTGGGATAGTTCGATGAGCACGCGGACGGCGGATTGCATCTGGTCGAGGCAGGCGAACTCCAATGGGGAGTGGAAGTTGTGCATGCCGGCGGAAAGGTTGGGGGTGGGGAGACCCAGTTCGGTGAGGCGGGAGCCGTCGGTGCCGCCGCGGATGGCTTTGAAGCGGGGGGTGAGGCCCGCACGGCGGACGGCTTCTTCGGCCAACCTCACGGCGCGGGGCTCTTTGGCGAGACCTTCCTTCATGTTGCGGTATTGCTTCTTGATGTCGACGTCGATTTTTGCCTTGGGGTGCTCGGCGGTGACGGTGGCGGCGACGTGGCGGAGGAGGTCGGCCTGGGTGGCGAGCTCGGCGGTGTCGAAGCTGCGGAGGAGGACCTTGATGGTCATCTTGTCGACGGCGCCGTCGATGACGTAGGGGTGGAGGAAGCCGTCGCGGCCCGCGGTGGTTTCGGGTGAGAGGCGCTGCCAGGGGAGACGGGAGAGGAAGAGGCCCGCGAGGCGGATAGCGTTGACCATGCGGCCCGTGGCGAGGCCGGGGTGGATGTTGCGGCCCGTGATGGTGACGGTGGCGAGGTCGGCGGAGAAGGTCTCGTCCTCGATCTGGCTGTCGGCCTCGCCGTCGAGGGTGTAGGCGGCGACGGCGCCGATTTCCTTGGGGTCGAGCTTGTCGGTTCCGGCGCCGATCTCCTCGTCGCAGGTGAATACGACGCGGATGGGCCCGTGTTTGATTTCGGGGTGGGCCGTGAGGTAGGCGGCGGCGGTCATGACGACGGCGACGCCGGCCTTGTCGTCGGCGCCGAGGAGGGTGGTTCCGTCGGTGGTGATGATGGTCTTGCCCTTGAGTTCGGCGAGGCCCTCGGTTTCGTCGACGCGGATGATTTTCGAGGGGTCGCCGGGGAGGGTGATGTCCTTGCCGTCGTAGTTTTCGTGAACGATGGGTTTGACGTTCTTGCCGGGGGCCTCGGGGGAGGTGTCCATGTGGGCGAGCCAGGCGATGGTGGGGGCAGTGGGCACGTTGGCGGGGATGGTGGCGTAGACGATGCCGAACTCGGTCAGCTTCACGTCGGCGAGCCTGAGGGCGCGGAGTTCTTCGGTCAGGAGCTTGGCGAGGTCGAGTTGGCCCGGGGTGCTGGGGTAGGTGGAGGAGTCTTCGGCGGCGGTGGTTTCGACCTTGACGTAGCGGCAGAAGCGATCGAGCAGTTGGTCCATCTGGGTCTCCGTGGGGTACTTGCTCGCGGGGTTGGGCGAGCGGTTGAAGGTATAGCGTGTGCGGGGCGTGTTGTCGAGGTGCGTGTGAGCCTGGTGGTGAGGTACGCGTACATTGCACTGGGAGGATCGGGCGGCCGTTGATCGACATCCGGCAGCGCTCCCCGCGGTCTGGCGACCTTGGGCGCCCGTCAGGTCTTCGACCCCTTCGGGGTGGTGTTGTTATTGTGGTGCCGCGTCTTCCGGCGGTGCGGCTTCGGCGGCCGGCCGGCTACTGTCTGGCACGCGTTCAGCGTGCGAGTCTTCCGGCGGTGCGGCTTCGGCGGCCGGCCGGCTACTGTCTGGCACGCCTTCACCGTGCGAGCTGCCGCAGGTCTGGCGATTTGGGGCGCCCGGGCGGCGGTGCGTGGCGCTGCGCCGCTTGGCTCTTGACCGCTACGGTCGAAGGTCCGATAGGTCTATTGTGGAATGGGCGCGCGGGCAGACCTTTTGTGCCCGTCGGCTCCGACGATCTGCACGGGCAAGCCGGCGCTTGCCCTTGCCACTCGAAGAGGTAGCTGGGGCCTGTCGATGCCACCCGAGAAGTAACGAAGACCATGCACGTGGCTTACATTCATCAGCATTTTGCGACGACCCGGGGGGCGACGGGTACGCGGTCGTACGAGATGAGCCGGCGGCTGATCCGGGCCGGGCATCGGGTGACGATGATTTGCGGGCAGTACGCGGCGGGGGATCGTGCTGAGGAGACGGTCGGGCGGGTGAGCGAGTCGGCGGTTGACGGCATCCGGGTCCTGCGGGTGGCGGAGCCGTACGGGAACCCGATGAGCTTTGGGCGTCGGCTTTTGGCGTTCGGGCGTTTTGCGCGGACGGCGACGAAGCTCGTGGGCCGGCTTGATGCGGACCTGGTGTTTGCGACGTCGACGCCGCTGAGTGTGGGGATCCCAGGGATGAAGGGGGCTCGGCGGCTGGGCGTTCCGTTCGTGTTCGAGGTCCGGGACCTTTGGCCCGAGTTGGCGATTGCGCTGAACGTGCTGAAGAACCCGGCGCTGGTCTGGTACGCCCGGCGGCTGGAACGGCGGATTTACCGGGCGGCCGATCGGATCATTGCACTTGCGCCGGGGATCAGGGACGGGATCTGCGCGACGGGGTACCGGGTGGATCGGGTGGATTTGATTCCCAACTGCGCGGACCTGGAGTTGTTCCGGCCGAGCGACGAGTTGCCGGCGGATGAGCGGTTCGGCGCGGCGAGCGATCTTCGACTGGTGTTCACGGGTGCGCACGGTCTGGCCAACGGGCTCGATGCGGTGCTGGATGCGGCGGCGGAGCTGAAGCGGCGTGGGGAAAAAGGCGTTCGTTTTGTGTTGATCGGGCAGGGCGGGCTCAAGGATCGCTTGATGGAGCGTGGCCGGCGTGAGGGGCTGGACTCGCTGGTGAGTTGGGTGGATTCGGTGCCGAAGGAGGAGCTGGCGCGGATTCTTCCGCGGATGGACGTGGGGATGATGATTCTGAAGAACGTGGCGGCGTTTTACTACGGCACGTCGCCGAACAAGTTCTTCGATTATCTGGCGTGCGGGCTGCCGGTGCTGAACAACTATCCGGGATGGGTTGCGGGCTTGATCGAGAAGCATGAGTGCGGCGTCGTGGTGCCGCCGGATGACGCGGCGGCGTTTGCCGATGCGGTGGTCCACCTGCGGGATCATCGGGATGAGTTGCCGGAGATGGGGCGGCGGGCGCGAAAGCTGGGTGAGGAGCGGTTTTCGCGGGATCGGCTGGCGGATCAGTTCGTGGCCGTATTGGAACGTGCGCATGGCGCGCATGGGCGGTCGCCATCCGGGCCAGACGACAGCGCCGTCGTCGGGGTCCCGGCGTCCGGTTCGACGCGGGTGGCAGGGCAGGAGTGCAACGCTTGACGGCCGTTCAGTCCGAGATGGCCGTCGATCGCGGGGCGTCGCCGGGCGTGCCGGACGGGGTCGCATCGTCGGGCGGCGGGGCGGTCGTGAATGCGTTGACGGTGGATGTCGAGGACTGGGTGCAGTCGGTTCTGGATCCGGATTTGCCGCTGACTGACGGGTTCTACGACAACACGATGCGGGTGCTGGAGCTGTTCGCGGCGCACGGCGTGCGGGGGACGTTCTTCGTGCTGGGGCTGGCGGCGGAACGGTCGCCCCGGCTGGTGCGTGAGATCCAATCGGGGGGGCATGACGTTCAAAGCCACGGGTACGGACATCGGCTGATCCACACGGTCGCGCGTGATGAGTTCCGCGCGGATGTTGAGCGGTCGAAGAAGCTGCTCGAAGACCTCAAAGGGACGGCAGTCACCGGGTATCGGGCGCCGGCGTTCTCGATCGTGCGGGAGACGCTCTGGGCGCTCGATGTGCTGGCGGAATGCGGGTACACGTTCGACTCGTCGATCGTTCCGGCGCGCACGCGGCGCTACGGCATCGAGGGGGCGAGGTGGTATCCGCACCGATTGCGGACGCCGGGCGGGCAGGAGCTGATGGAGTGGCCGGTTATGACGTATCGGACGATGGGGCGGCGGCGTCCGATCGGCGGTGGGGGGTACTTCCGGCTGTACCCGGCGGCGCTGCTCAGGCGGGCGGTTCGTCAACTCAATGACGGTGGCCATCCGGCCACCATTTACATGCATCCTTACGAGTTCAATCCTGGGGAGTTGGCGCGGCTGCCGCATGCGGCGCCGCTCTGGCTTCGGCTTCATCAGGGGCTCGGCCGCGGCGGGTTTCGTGGGAAGGTGGAGGCGCTGCTGAGGGCGTTTCGCTTCGCGCCGATCGGCGAGGCGCAGGCGGTTCGTTCACGAGTGGGCGGCGGTTGAGGGGGCAGGCTCGTTGAGCGACGCTTGCAGGATGTCGTTGCGCTGGTGTTCGAGGTCCTTGACGGCGGTGCTGGCCTGATCCAGTTTCGTATCGAGGTGCCCCAACAGCGTTTGCACGGCCTCGATGGCCGGCAACGTGACGCCCATGTTGCCGGACCCGAGCGACGGGATGGCCCCGCGGAGGGAGGCCTCGCTCTGGGTGACGACGCCGACGAGGCGGGCGATTTCGGCGTCCAATTCGCTGTGCGCATCGAGTTCGATCCGGGTCAGCACCTGTCCGAGCTGCACGAGGCCGTCGCGTGCGCGGTTCACGGCCGGCTGAGAGCCGCTTCGCAGAACCGTGTTGACCACGGCTGCCCCGAGGACACCGGCCGGACGGGTCCCGATGTTCCTGGTGTTGGCGCGTCCGATGGCCTTGGTCAGACTGTGCAGTCGTTCGGTTGCGTGCTTGGCGGATTGAACCGCTTTGTTGAGTTTCTGGCGGACGGTCCGTGCGCGGTCGAGGTCGTTGAGGACGGCGTGGAGGGTCTCGGCCGTCTGATCCTGACGATCGAGGACGCGTTGCTGGTGTTGGTCAAGGAGGGCGCGAAGCTCGGCGTCGGGATCGCCGAGGTCGGCGAGTTGTTGCTCGAGGGTTGCCACCGTCTGTTCGTCGGAGTCGACCTTCTGCCGGGACTCTTCGCATTTGGCCACGAGCGCCGCGCGTTCTTCGCCGAGGCGGTCGAGCTTGCCCTGCGTGCGGCCGAGGATGCCGTCCCAGAGGTACTGGAGCGTAAAGGACCGGAGGGCGTCGATCTCGGCATCGACGTGTTCGAGGGCGCCTTCGAGCTGGGCGAGTTGGTACCGTTCCTCGTCGAGGGTCTCGCGGGTCTTGGGCAGGGCGTCCGCTAATTCGGCTCTACGCGCCAAACGGTGTTTGACGGCGGCGATTCGGGCGCTTGGTTCGTCGAGCATCGCGCAGACTCACAGTGACGGCGACGGCGAATGCATTTCGGCCGGAATGCGGATTGTCTTGATCCACTGCATGCACGGTTCCCGGCAAGTCGCTCCTGGCTCGTTGATGCGGCGCTTCTATCGGACGGCGGACGACGACGGGGCGGCGGAGGCATCGGCTTGACCTTGCGGGCCCGCGGCCCATAATGCGAAACGGTCGTGCTTAGCCGTGAGTCTGAGGATCAAGCCGTTGGCGACTGTGAAGACCAAGCGAACCGTGGGGATCGGAGACGAGGCGGTCAAGGCGAAGACGGGCAGGACCTGGGAAGAGTGGTGCAAGACCCTGGACCGTGCCGGCTGCATGAAGATGGATCACAAGTCCATCGCGAAGTACGTGTACGAGAACTTCCCGGGTGTCGGCGGGTGGTGGTCGCAGATGGTGGCGGTGGGGTACGAGCAGGCGCGCGGGCTTCGCCGGGCTCACGAGACGGCCACGGGCTTCGCGGTGAGTGTCAGCCGTACGATCGGCGCGCCGGTTGCGAAGGTCTACGGGACGTGGAAGGACAAGAAACAGCGTGCGGCGTGGCTGGCCAAGCCGGACTTCACGGTTCGCAAGGCTACGGCGAACAAGTCGATGCGAATCACGTGGGTCGACGGCCGGTCGAGCCTGGAAGTCAACTTCTATTCCAAAGGGGCGGGGAAGAGCCAGATCGTGGTGCAGCACACGAAGCTCGCGAGCGAGCCGGCGGTCAGGCGTATGCGCACGTTCTGGTCCCGCGAGCTGGACAAGCTCAAGGCCTCGCTGGGCCGGTAGGGCCCCGGCGTGGGGCGGAACGGGTCGTCCCGGCCCGGGCATTTCGGTTTCTGGGTAGTGAGCGAGCGCCCCTGTTGTGCGCCGGCGGTGCGCGGGGGGGCTGGGCGGCGTGCGGCTTGTGGGGTCCGTTCGTCGGTTTATAATCGGTCTTCGAGGGACCGGCCCGGCGTTGCGCCGGATGTTCGGGACCAGACTGATACGGGTAGCGGCGTCATGCGTGATTCGGACACTCGAGCGTCCTGGTGTGGGGCGAGGGTCCCGGAACTGGGCCGGTGCGGCGGGGGCGGGTGGGGTCGGGCTCCACATCCGGTTTTCTGGGCGATCGCCGGGTCGTTGGTGGTGATAGTGATGATGCAGGTCAGCCGGGGCGGGGGGGCTTCGTGGCCCGCGGCGGCGTTGGGGCAGACCTCGGGCGGTCTGGGAGCCCGGGGGGTGTTCGCGTTCTCGGGTCAACTCTCGAAGGGCACGAGCGGGGTGTTCATCGTCGACACGGACACGATGACGATTTGCGCCTACGAATACACGGATCAAAAGAGCTGCCTTCGGCTGGCCGCGTGCCGGACGTGGCGGTATGATAGATATCTGGAAAACTACAACGTGTGCGATCTGCCGCCTGACGCCGTGGAGCAGATGATCGAGGAGCAGCGGCAGGTTCGGCAGCAGCGCATTGAGAACGAGATGCCGTAGGCGCCTGGCGGCGCATGGCGTCCGTCGATCGGCTTGCAGGGGACGACGCGACGACGATGGCCAAGATGTTCTACACCGGTCCGGAGGCGGCCCAGAGGCTGGGCAAGACGGAGGACGACGTCAAGGCTCTGGTTCGTGAGGGTCGGCTCCGCGAGTTTCGCGACGCCGGGACCGTGAACTACAAGGTTGCGGACGTGGACAAGCTCGCCGGCGAGGTGGGCGGCGGTCCGAAGGGTGCCAGCGGCGGCGGTGCGGGCGGCGGCTCGTCGATCGGCGTCGCCGGGCTGGACTCGAGCGTCGGCGCGTCCGGCGCGTCGGCGAGCGGCGAGATCATCCTCGAACCCGTCGAGGAGGACTCGGCGATCGAGTTGGCGGCGTCGGGGAGTGACATTCTCAGCCTGGACGAGGCGGATTCGGGTGAAACGTCGGCCGGCACCAAGACGGGTACCTCGGCAACGGCGCGGCAGAAGGAAGGCAGCTCGGTTCCGTCGGTGGGGGTGAACGTCTTCGATGACGACGACCTGGACGAGCAGGTTGACCCTCTGGCTCAGACGGCGGTGAGTGACATTGCGGGACTGGGCATCGACGGGGCGGGCAGCGGATCGGGGATCATGGAGCTCACGCGGGAGAGCGACGACACGTCGCTCGGGCAGGAGCTCCTCGACGAGATCTACACATCGGAGGACGAAGGCAAGGAGGGCGAGTCGGCGGAGATGGGGGAAGCGACGCGCGCCGGGCTCGACGAGGCATTGCCGGAGGGCGAGGCGGAGGCAGAGGCCGCGGAACCGGTGTCGGAGCCTGCGGCCGCGGCGCGACCGTCCCGGGCGGTGGTCACGGAGGTGGTGGAGTACGCCCCCGACGCGGTTTCGTCGAGCATGACGTCCCTTCTGGCGGTTTCGATTGCGGTCCTGCTGGTGGGCGGGCTCGGGGCGGTGGCGCTGCAACGCGGGATCACGCCGGGTTTGCTCGAACTGGCGTACGGTAAGCTGATGATGTTCGCCGGTGGCGCCCTCGGCGTCGGCGCTCTTGCGGCGGCGATAACGTACTTTGTCGCGAAGCGGTCGTCCTAGGCGCGGCCGGGGCGGCGCGGCTGTCGAATACGAACCCAGCATGTGGTGGGCGTGACCGACGGGATGTCGGGCGCCTGGTTCTTTTCAGTTGGCCGGACAGGAGGTGTCAGATGGGCGTGCGCGGGTGGAAGGTTAGCACGGTCGGGGGAGTATTGTTGGCGGCGTTGCTCGGCGGTTGCGTGACGCTTGACGATCACGACCGGATCAAGGCACAGAACCGGAATCTCGCGGCGCAGAAGGAAGCCCTCGGGCAGGAGTTGTTTGACTGCCGAACGGCCAACGACTCGCTCCGGACCCGCACTGCGGCGCTGGATCGGGAGTTGGAGACGAAGAACGAGCTCCTGGCGAACCTCCGCAGCGAGAACGAGATCCTCGACGACATGCGGAAGATGGCGCTGACGGAGCTGGAGAAGGCGGCCGGGCGGACGACGCTCGGGGACATCACGATCGCGGGCCCGAAGCTGCCGGAGCGCCTCGATTCGGCGATCAAGCAGTTCGCGAGCCAACACCCGAGCCTTGTGGAGTACGATGCGGCGCGGGGCTCGATCAAGTGGAAGGCGGACCTGCTGTTTCCGCTGGGCAGCGACGTGGTGAAGGAGTCGTCGCTGGAGGCATTGCAGGCGTTCAGCGAGGTCATCAAGTCGCCGGCCGCGGCGGAGTTCGAGACGCTGGTGGTGGGGCATACGGACAACCGTCCGATCGTGCGGCCGGAGACGAAGGAGCAGCATGCAACGAACTGGCACTTGTCCGCCCATCGAGCGATCTCGGTGTCGCAGAGCCTGAGCCGGTTCGGATACGCGCCGGCCCGGATCGGCGTGATGGGGTACGGCGAGTTCCGTCCGATCGCCCCGAACACGACGGAGCAGGGTGCGGCTCAGAACCGCCGCGTCGAGGTCTACCTCGTGCCGCGGGGATCGATCGTGCAGGCGTCGGCCCGGGACGCGGGTAACGCTGCGGTATCGATGGTCCAGCCGTAGAGGCCGTTGGAGGGGTCGGCGGGCGGTGGTGAGCGCCTGCTCTGCCGCGGGTTTTGTGGGATCGTTGCAGGAGCGGGCCCGGTGGGTCGGCGACCGCCCGTAGCGCCCGGTACGATGCACCCGATAACTCCTGGAGGGCCGGCGGGCGGAACGACAGGAGTCCGCGTAGAATGGCACATCAACAGGCCCGGTTTCGCACGGGTTCATTCGGGCGGAGTGCCGGCGGATCGGGGCCCTGAGTTGCGGCTCGGAACGTCGCGGGCCGATTCTCCCCATTCGTGAATCATCATGGAAATGGCGGCAGCGGCAAAAGGCGGGCGTCAACCGATCCTCAGGGTCCTCGTTGACCGGGTTCTGCGCATATTCAGCAGCGTCTGGACGGGCGTGTGTTTGGCGGTTCTGGTGTTCGTGTATTGCTCGATCGGCAGCGCGATGCCTCAGGTCAGACAGCTTCCCGCGCTGGAAATGACGGAGTTCGAGTGGTTCCACTGGTGGCCGTTCAACCTCCTGGTGCTGCTCTTCGCAACGACGATGGCGGTGGTGACGGTGCGACGGATTCCGCTGCGCAAGGTGAACGGCGGCGTCTGGATGATTCACAGCGGGATCGTGGTTCTGGTTTTGGGCAGCTACGTCTACTTCACGACGAAGGTGGAGGGCGACGCGCCGGTGTTCCGGCGGCAGATTCGGATCGAGCTGCCGGGCATGTCGCAGCCCGCGCGGCTCGTGGCCCTCCCGGGAAGCGAGATCTCGGTGACCGCGGGCCCGGATCGTTGGCGGTTCCAGATTCAGAGCACGAACAGCTCGTGGCCGATTCTCTCGGAACCGCATGTTGGCGAGCATGCCCACGCGGTGAACGTGATGGTGGCGCCGCCGGCGGGAGAGGCGTTCGTTCGTCAGTTGCTGGCCGGCTATCCGGAGTACACGGAGGACGTGATTCCGGGCAAGGGACGTGCCATTAAGCACCTCGGCACGCGGCTCGTCGATGAACGACTTCGCCTGACGCTGGAGTTCGAGCCGCAGACCTATTTTCATGTGCAGGACACGTGGGCGCTGTACGTTCGGCAGGTCGGCGAAGCGACGTGGGCCCAGCGGCCGATCGAGGGGATGCCGCGCTACAATGACCACGTGGGTTCTCGCGACCAAGTGTTCACGGACCCGCACTATCCGGTGACGCCGAGGATGCTGGAGGTGTCGGTGCCACCGGCCGAGGGCGGTGACGCGCTGTCGGGAACGGCGGTGCGGGTTACCGGTTATGTGCGCTACGCCCGCATGAGCCGGCAATGGCGAAACACGGCGGCGCAGCTCAATCCGGTCGTTCAGGGGGCGTTGGTTTCGCCGCAGTCGCGGGACGAGCGCTTCGAGCTGGCGGCGCTGGAGCCGCAACACAACACCGCGGCCGAAGGCAACATCAGGTTCATCTGGCTGGACGACGCGGCGCGGATCTCCGAGCTACCGAACGGGTCGCAGGCACGCTTGAGGCTCGAGGTGCCCGCGGCGAATGTGTCGAAGGAGCTGGTGCTGAACGCCGACACGGTCGTCGGGCCCGAGGGTGCAATGACGCCGATCGAGGGGACCGACTACTCGTACCGAATTCGTGGGGTGCAGAACGACCTGGTGATCCCGTCGCGGGCGGGCCGGGTGTCGGTGGCGCTGGTCGAGATTCACACACCTGAGGGGCAGTTCACGCGGTGGGTGGCGGACCGCCCCGAGTTCACGCGGGATATGAAAGCGGAGGGCGACGATCCGCACGGTCAGCCGTCGCCGGACCTCGACGCGCGGATCGCGATGACCTACCACCCGGGCTCGGCGCCGGTGGTGTTCGTGGGGCATCCCGGCGGCCTTCAATTCGTGTTACACGGCCCGTCGGGGATGATGATGAACAGGCCGGTGCGGCCGGGCGAGACGGTGGAGCTGATGTCGGGTGTCGGCGTTCGGGTTGACGGCTATTGGCCGAACGCGGAGTCCGAGGTCAAGCCGCGGGTTGTGCCGCCACCGGAGCGCGAGCGGGACGCCGGCGAGATGTTCTCAATGATCCGGCTGGAGGTGGACACGGGTCAAGGCGTGCAGACGCGGTGGCTACAGTTCACGCAGTACGCGTTTCCGAGTTCCGACTATGCTTATGCGGGGCGTTTTGCCTATCTGCCGGAGCAGTTCCGTGGCCCGGACGGGCGCGTGGTGGAGGTGATGTTCTCGCGGCAGCGGCGGGAGCTTCCCAGCCCGATCGCGCTGGAGGACTTCGAGCTGGACACGCATCTCGGGGGGTACACCGGCTCCACGGCGACGATCCGGAACTACGTCAGCCGGCTTCGGTTCAACGAGCACGGCACGTGGACGGAGCCGGTTTCGATCGCGGTGAACCACCCGGCGGAGCACGGCGGGCTGTGGTACTTCCAGTCGACGTGGGACAAGCCGCCGTCGAGCATGCCGGGTGGCGGGATGAATTACACGGGCCTGGGTGTCGGGAACCGGCACGGCGTGTACGTGCAACTGGCCGGGTGCTGTCTGGCGGTGGCGGGGATGATCTTCGCGTTCTACGTCAAGCCGGTGCTGAAGCGTCGGCGGGCGGAGGCATCCCGTGTGCGGGTCGGCCGGAGCGCGGAGTGGCCGACGGATTCCCCGATCGCGACGGACGCGGCGCCGGTGCGGGCCTGAAGAAGAAAAGGTGTCAGGATGAATTTCGAGAGCCGCACAGCGGGTGCTAAAGACGACCTCGTATCTGGCGCGGAAAACCATCCTGACACCTTTTTTGTGAAGTGGATCAGGACAGTGCGGCCGGTCGATTGGCTGGTGATTCTCGGCCTCGTTGGGTACTGCGGGTACCGGGGAGTGAACCGGGCTCCATCGCCTGCGCCGGACACGGGGTCGTTCGCTCAGCAGGTGAACCTGGAGCCGCTCTTCGAGACGGCCGTGTACGCGGATGGGCGGCTGCGCTCGTTCGAGTCGCACGCGAAGACTTTCATGGGGTATGTCACCGGCCCGCGGTCGGTGCAGGGGCATTCGAACGGGTTTACCTACCTCGATTTGATGTTCCGTCCCGAGCGGTATGCGGACGTCGACCTCGTGTTCGTCAAGAACAAGAACGTTCGGGCCAAGATACTGGACGCGCTTGCGGGTCATTCGGATCTGACGGAGTCGCGGGCCGCGGGGATCATGAGGAGCGGGTTGTTTTCGCGATCGCTGCTCTCCCAGCCGGCGGTGGCTGCGCTATTGGACCGGCTCGAACGGGACCTGATCCGCACGGAAAAGGTGGTCAACGCGATCCGTTCGGGGCTGAACGTGAGCGATCCGCGTTTCCTCGACGGCAGCCTGCGGCTGGTTCCGCCGCCTTCGGGCGAGGACGACAGGCCGTGGCTTTCGATGGGGGAGGTGACAGGTACGACGGGGCTGCCGCGCGACGGCGTCCACGCCGGGGTGGGAACACCGACACCAGTTGCGGGGCTGGACGGCGAGGTTCAGGCCGGGATGGCGGATGCATGGGCAGCGCTGGAGACGGCGTGGCGCAGCGAGGATGCCGCGGCGGTGAACAGGCAGATCGCGACGCTGGCGGGGATTCTTCCGACGATCGCGCCGGAGCTCTATCCTTCGACGGGCCGGCTGGCAATGGAGAGCTGGTACTTCCGGGTCAGGAGTATGACGTGGGTGTGGCTGGTGTATCTGGCCGCGGTCGTTCCGCTGTTGATGTCGGTGATCTACAAGTGGGATGGGGCGCGGAAGGCGGGGATGGGGCTCTTCGTGTTCGCGTTCGCCCTGCACACGGGGGCGTTGATCATCCGCTGGTACATTTCGGGCCGCTGGCCGAACTCCAACATGTTCGAGGCGGTGACGACGTCCGCGTGGTTCGGGGGCGTGGCTGCGATCATCCTGGAGCGATTCGTGCGGCGGACTCCATTCCGCAACGTGTTCGCTCTGGGCTCAGCGATCATGTCGATGGCCGCGTTGATGGCGGCGTATTTCCTGCCGGTCAGTCTCGACTCGGCGATCAACAACAAGATGGCGGCGCTGAACGACGTGTGGCTGTACATCCACACGAACATGATCATCTGGAGCTACGCGATCATCGGGCTGGCGTGCGTGCCGGCGCTGCTGCTCCTGCGGCATCGGTGGTGCCTGCTGTGGGATGAGGGGGTTGTGGCGAAGTTTCGGCTGCTGGTGTTGCCGATCGCCTTGTTCGTGCTCAACCTGAGCGGGTACATGCTGCTGATGCACCTGGTGGACAACACGAACCGGGGGCTGAGCGGGGCGATGGCGGTCGGGGTGACCGGGGCTTTCTGGGGCTCGCTGGTTCTGGTGCTGATGGAGTGCTTCGAGGCCCGGTCGCGGCGGCAGGCGGGCGTCCGGGTGGAGCGCTCGGCAAGCGGCGGCGCCTCGTCGCTGATCGGCCGGTCGTCCGGGGCGGAGTCGTTCCTGAGGCCCGAGGGCCCGACGGCAACCGAGGTGTTCGACGGCGCGACGATGGTTCTCGTTGAGCTGTCGTTCATCATGCTGTGGACCGGGATCGTCATGGGCGCGATCTGGGCGGATCACTCGTGGGGCCGACCCTGGGGCTGGGACCCGAAAGAGGTCTTCGCCCTCAACACGTTCTTGATCTTCCTGATCCTGATTCACGTGCGGCTGAAGGTGAAGGACCGGGCCTTCTGGACCGCGGTGCTGGCGGTGCTGGGGTTCGAGGTGATGATGTTCAACTGGATCGTGGTGAACTTCATCATCACCGGGCTGCACAGCTACGCGTAGCGGGGTGTGCAGGATGGCGGGAAATCCATTCGCCCGAGTGCTTCGAGCGCTGGAGGAGAATGAGGTTCGCTACGTGATCGTGGGCGGCTTCGCGGCGGTGATGCACGGTTGCAATCGCTTCACTGCCGATCTGGATTTGTTCGTCGACCTGGCCCCGGACCAAGCCCGGAACGCGATCGAGGTGCTGACGAGCCTGGGGCTTAGCCCAAGTTACGCAGTTGGGATGCGTAAGCGACCTTCGCGGCATTGCCAAGGCGGTTTTTCATGGGCTGTCGTGACTACATTTCTCGACTTCCTCGAGGTAGCGCAGCCGCTGGGGCAGGATCAAGCC
>Ga0214472_10005173_pt1 | contig 13717 bp, 19 predicted proteins | sample RVTome_6_FD_207662 | JGI IMG/M metagenome (GOLD analysis project Ga0214472, IMG submission 207662) | Soil microbial communities from uranium-contaminated site in the Upper Colorado River Basin, Wyoming, United States - RVT140D175 | ecosystem: Environmental > Terrestrial > Soil > Contaminated >... | reverse complement strand
TCTGCGGGCTCGAGGCGCTGATGCGCTGGGACGACCCCGATTCCGGCCCGGTGCCGCCGGTGAAATTCATCCCCGTTCTCGAGGAGACCGGGCTGATCCTCGAGGCGGGCCGCTGGGCGCTGGAGCGGGCGGTGGCGGATTCCGGGGCGTGGAGGGCAAAGGGCCTGCCGGCGCCCAGGATCTCCGTCAACGTCTCGGCGCTTCAGCTGCGGCAGAAGGATTTCGTCGCCACGGTGGAGCGCGCGGCGCGCGGCGCGGCGGGCGTCTTGGACCTGGAGATCACCGAGAGCCTGATCATGCAGGACATCGAGGCGAACATCGAGAAGCTCAAGGCCGTCCGCGACATGGGGATCGGGGTAGCGATCGACGACTTCGGCACCGGCTACTCCTCGCTCAGCTACATCGCCAAGCTGCCGATCGACACCCTGAAGATCGACCGGGCGTTCATCTTGAACCTGGCGCGCAACCCGGGCGACGTCGGCATCGTGACGACGATCATCTCCCTGGCGCACTCCCTGAAGCTGAAGGTCGTCGCCGAAGGCGTGGAGACCCAGGAGCAGGCGAAGCTCCTCAGGCTCTTGAAGTGCGACGAGATGCAGGGATACCTGTTCAGTCCCGCGGTCCCGGCTGGGCAAGTCGAGAGTTTCCTCGTGCAGGACAGGCACCTGACGACGTAGACGGAACAGGGTTGTCGAAATTGGCCTCGTCCTTCACTAGCGGCCTGCGCGTGTTCCAGATCCACTATGACGCCGCCTCCCGCGCCGCGCTCGACCCCGACTTCGAGCCGCTCGACAACTCGCGCAGCGAGCGTCCGGACTGGTACGAGTACTGGCCGATCCGGCAGTTCAGCGAGCGCTTCGCCGGGCGCCTGGCGGAGCTGCAGGAGCTCGATCGGCTCAAGATCGCCTTCTGCGACACGGGCGACCCGCGCCACCTGCACGCGTACGCCGCCCTGCGCAACGGGCTGCTGCGCGCCGCGTACGCCGGCGGCGCCCCCTGACGTCAGTCGAGCCGGCACTGCCGGCGCACGTCGTCGGCCAGCCGCATCGCCTCGCGCGTGCTCGCCACGCTCATGTGCTTCTTGAGCGCGCCGAGCAGCTCGGTGGGCGCGGCGCCGTTTTCCAGCGATACCGTGATCCACGCCACCGCCTGCACGTCGCTGGGCGCCACGCCGCGGCCGGTGGCGTAGAACAGCCCGACGTTGTACTGCGAGGCGGCGTGGCCGCGCTCCGCGGCGCGCCGGTACCAGCGCAGGGCCTCGATGTCGTCGCGCGGGATGCCGAGGCCCTTGGCGTGCATCTCCGCGAGATAGGCCTGCGCCGAACGGTCGTCCTGCTCCGCGGCGCGCAGGTACCAGCGCGCGGCTTCGCCGGCGTCGGCCGCCACGCCGAGCCCGTTCTCGTACAGCAGGCCCAGGTTGAACTGCGCGTCGCGATGCCCGTCCTGGGCGAGCGGCCGCCATTCGCGCAGCGCCGTGGCGTAGTCGCCGGCGCGCGCCGCGGCGACACCCGCCTCGAAGTCGGCCCGCGCCGGCGCCGCCGCGGCGAGCGCGAGCAGCAGGCCGGCGAGGGCGCGTTTGAGGAAGGCATCGATGGGCATTAAACTAATCTTACGTAAGAATCACCCGGGAAGCACTCCCCCTTGCTGACGGTAGGCCTGGTCCTCGAGGACCCCGCGGCGCCGCGCACGGTTTTCTACGACCGGCTGCTGGACGCGGTCCGCCGCGACCGCGCTTTCCGCGGCGTCGGGGCCCGGCTCGTCATCCCGGCGGAGGACACCGCCGAGGAAACCAACTGGCCGCGCTACGGCAACCGCGAGAGCGCCTACGTGCGCGGCGTGCGGCACGACCTGTCCGAGGGCGGCGCGTTCATGCGCTACCTGAACGAGATCGGCGCCTATGCGGCCGCGCATCCGCAGCAGGCGGTGCTGGTCGTGAGCATGCACCCGTTCGTGCGCCTGTCGAACGTGTTCCGCGCCCACGGCAACGTGCTGGTCGCCGACGGATCGCTGGCCGCATTCGAGCGCGCGCTGAATCCGCGCACCATCAGCATGCCGGCGCTGCCGATGGTGCGGCCGGCGCCGCATGGCAAGGCGCAGCGCGATATCCTCGCCTCGTTCCAGGGCGCGCCCTCGCACCCGGTGCGGCACGCGCTGGCGGCCCTCGCGGGCGAGCCGGGGTTCGTGGTGCGCCTGGTCGATCCGCGCCAGCACATGGGACGCATCGACGCCGAGAACGGGGCGAGCGACGGCGCTTACGAGGAGCTGCTCGACCGCTCGCTGTTCTCTTTCGTGCCGCGCGGCGACGCGCTGTTTTCCTACCGGCTGCTGGAGGCGATGGCGCGCGGCTCGATCCCGGTGATCCTGGCCGACGGCTGGGTGCTGCCGTTCGACCGGCTGCTCGACTGGGACGCGATCGCGCTGCGCGTGCACCACGACGCGGTGGCGCAGATCCCGGACATCCTGCGCTCGCTGCGGCAGGATGAAATCGAGCGTCGCCAGGCCTGCGTGCGCCGGGCCTATGCGGAGCGCTTCTGCGGCCTCGGCGCCATCGTCGAGGCGATGCTCGCCGAGGCGGAGCGGGTGCTCGAGGGCGCTTAGGCCCCCTTCGCCCTCGTCATGAACACCAGCCGCTCGAACAGGTGCACGTCCTGCTCGTTCTTGAGCAGCGCGCCGTGCAGCGGCGGGATGATGGTCTTCCTGTCGTTCGAGCGCAGCGCCTCCGGCGGGATGTCCTCGGCGAGCAGCAGCTTCAGCCAGTCGAGGAGCTCGGAGGTCGAGGGCTTCTTCTTCAGCCCGGGCACCTCGCGCACCTCGAAGAACACCTCCATCGCCTCGCGCAGCAGCGACTTCTTCAGGCCGGGGAAGTGCACGCCGACGATTTTCTCCATCGTCTCCTTGTCGGGGAAGCGGATGTAGTGGAAGAAGCAGCGGCGCAGGAACGCATCGGGCAGCTCCTTCTCGTTGTTCGAGGTGATGAACACGATCGGCCGCTGTCTCGCCTTCACCAGCTCCTTGGTCTCGTAGACGTAGAACTCCATGCGGTCGAGCTCGCGCAGCAAGTCGTTGGGAAACTCGATGTCCGCCTTGTCGATCTCGTCGATCAGCAGCACCACCGGCTGGTCCGAGGAAAACGCCTGCCACAGCATGCCGCGCACGATGTAGTTGTGGATGTCGTGCACGCGCGCGTCGCCGAGCTGCGAGTCGCGCAGGCGCGACACCGCGTCGTACTCGTACAGGCCCTGCTGCGCCTTGGTGGTGGACTTGATGTGCCACTCGAGCAGCGGCACGCCGAGCGATCTTGCCACCTGCACCGCGAGCATCGTCTTGCCGGTGCCGGGCTCGCCCTTCACCAGCAGCGGACGCTGCAGCGTGATCGCCGCGTTGACCGCGAGCGTGAGGTCCTCGGTGGAAACGTACTCGGCCGATCCGGAGAAGCGCATCGCGATTCCTTGGCGAAAAACGCATTATAATCGCGCGCTCTTTTCCCCCTCACGACGCAGGAAAGAATGCTCGCTCGCACCCTCCTTGCCGTCGCGCTCGCCGCAGTGAGCGGCGCCGCGGCGGCGCAGAAGCCCGCGGCGCCGCCGGCGCACGACAAGGTGTCGATGTGCATCGGCTGCCACGGCATCCCCGGGTACAAGACCGCGTATCCGGTCGTCTATCACGTGCCCAAGATCGGCGGGCAGAGCCCCGCGTACATCGCCAACGCCCTCAAGGCCTACCGCGCGGGCGAGCGCTCGCACCCGTCGATGCGCGGCATCGCCGCCAGCCTCAGCGACAAGGACATCGCCGACATCGCGGCCTACTACGGAGGCGCGAAATGACGCGGCTCCTGCTTCTCGCGCTCGCCCTCGCGCTCGCCGGCACCGTGCACGCTCGCGGCAACGCCGAGGCCGGCAAGCAGAAGGCGTCCCAGGTTTGCGCCGCCTGCCACGGCCCGGCCGGAAACAAGCCGAGCGCGCCCGAGAACCCGATCCTCGGCGGGCAGCACTACGACTACCTGGTGCACGCGCTGAAGGACTACAAGTCCGGCAAGCGCGACAACGCCGTCATGAAGGGCTTCGCCGCGTCGCTGTCGCGGCAAGACATCGAGGACCTGGCGGCGTGGTTCGCGAGCCAGGAGTCGGCGCTCCACTACCAGCGCTAGGCAGCTCGTCACAACGACGATGTAATCCTCGTCTCGTGGGAGCCCGGTGGCTACAGAAGTGGTACACGCGCGGGATCGGAATCTTTTTCGTTCTCGTCCTGCTGAGTCTTGTGGCCGACTACCATGAGTTTGGGCACCGACCCGAGACGTGGCACAAGATCTTTCACGTTCTCGTGGGCGCAGCGATCCTCGCAGTGGGATGGAGCAACGAGCGGGTGTGGCGACCCTTCTGCCTCGTGAACGGCGCGTTCTTTGCCTTCGTCGCGGCCTTCGGCTGGACGTTTCCCGATTTCGCCGGCCTGGACGCCTTCAACCGCCTGGACACCATCCTGCACAGTTTCGTCGGTGGGGCGGGACTGCTGATCGGGCTTTCCGGCCGCGCCTAGCCGCGCGTCTTTCCGCGGAACGCGCACAGGTCCCGGATCACGCACTGCGGGCAGCCTGGCTTGCGCGCGAGGCACACGTAGCGCCCATGCAGGATCAGCCAGTGGTGCGCGTGCCGCCGGTAGGCCTCCGGCACGACCTTCATCAGCTTGTCCTCGACCTTGCGCGGGTCCTTCCCCGGCGCGAGGCCCGTGCGGTTGGCGACGCGGAAGATGTGCGTGTCGACCGCGATGGTGGGTTCGCCGAAGGCCACGTTGAGCACCACGTTCGCGGTCTTGCGCCCCACGCCGGGCAGCGCCTCGAGCGCTTCGCGCGTGCGCGGCACCTCGCCGCCGTGGCGCTCCAGCAGCAGGCGCGACAGCGCGATCACGTTCTTCGCCTTGGTGCGGTACAGGCCGATGGTGCGGATCGCCTCGGCGAGCCGCGCCTCGCCGAGCTCGAGCATCGCCTGCGGCGTGCCGGCCACCGGGAACAGCCTCGCCGTGGCGAGGTTCACGGACTTGTCGGTCGCCTGCGCCGAGAGCACCACGGCGACCAGCAGCTGATACGGCGTGCCGTAGTCGAGCTCGCTCTTCGGTTCCGGGTTGGCCGCGCGCAGGCGCCGGAACAGCTCGTGGCGCTTCGCGGGCGTCACCGCCGTCGCGCCAGCGCCGCCGCGAGGATCGCGCGCCGGCGCGCCGCATCGCGCGCCGGCACCGCGTCGCGCCGCGCGAGCCGGCGCTTGCGCGCCGCGACGCGCTGCTTGGCGGCGCGCGCGTCGGCAGCGCTCCAGGGCGCAGGCGCCGGCACCACGTCGATGCAGTCGACCGGGCAGGGCGGCAGGCACAGGTCGCAGCCGATGCAAAGTTCCGCCACCACGGTGTGCATGAAGCCGCGCGCGCCGACGATGGCGTCCACCGGGCAGGCGTCGATGCAGCGCGCGCAGCCGATGCAGCGCGCCTCGTCGATGAGGGCGACCGTGGCGCGCTTCATCGGCCGGTATCGCGCGCCAGCTGCGCGTGCACGACCTTGCCGGCGCGCACCTGTAGGCCCGTTTCGAGATCGGGGTGCGCTTCGCGCGACGCCAGCTTGAGGGCATAGGGCAGCACCGCGCGCTCGAGCGCGAGGCTCGCCGTGCGCGCGCAGGCGGCGGGCATGTTGGGCACGCAGTAGTGCACGACGCCTTCCTCGACGTAGATCGGCGCGCTGTGCTTCGTGGGGCGGGAGGTCTCCGCGATCCCGCCCTGATCGATGCCGACGTCGACCAGCGCCGAGCCGCGACGCATGCGGCGCAGCATGTCCCGGGAGATCAGCTTCGGCGAGAGGCTGCCCGGCACGAGGACGGCGCCGATCACCAGGTCGGCGTCCGCGATCTCCGGCGCGGCAGTGGAAAAGCGCACGTCCGGGTAGCGCTGCCTCAGCGCCGGCAGCCGCGCGCCGCTCTTCTCGTACACGCCCACCTCGGCCCCCAGGCCGTGCGCGACCGCGAGCGCGTTCGCGCCGACGCTGCCGGCGCCGAGGATCACCACTTTCCCCGGCGGCACGCCCTCCACGCCCGGCAGCAGCACGCCGCTGCCGCCGTTGTGCTTCTGCAGGCACCAGGCGCCGACCTGCACGGCGAGGCGCCCGGCGATTCTCGACATGGGCTTGAGGATCGGCAGGCTGCCGCCCGCCTCGCCTACGGTCTCGAACGCGATGTAGGTCGCGCCGGAGGCGAGCGCGGCGTCCAGCAGCGCCGGGTCGGGCGCGAAATGCTGGAAGCAGAACACGGTCTGGTCGCGCCGGGGCTTGCGCCGCTCGGCGGGCTGCAGCTCCTTCACCTTGACGACGAGCTCCGCCGCCCAGGGGTCGCCGAGGCGTGCGCCCGCGCGCTCGTAGTCCTCGTCGGCAAAGCCGCACTCGGTGCCCGCGCCCGGCTCCACGGACAGCGCGTGGCCGGCGCGCACGAGCGCCGCAACGCCCTCGGGCGTCAGGGCGACGCGGTACTCGCCGTCCTTGATCTCTTTCGGCAGGCCAATATGCATTCGGCGACGAGGTCGGGACCCCGGTAGACCAGGCCAGTGTACAACTGCACGAGCAGCGCGCCGGCGTCGAGCTTCTCCACGGCGTGCGCACCGCTCAGTATGCCGCCTACGCCGATGAGCGCCGCTTCGCCCTGCAGGGCGCTGGCGAGCGCAGCGAGCGTCGCCGTGGCGCGCGCGCGCAGCGGCGCCCCCGACAGGCCGCCCGCTTCATCGGCATGCGCCAGTCCCTCCACGCCCTCGCGCGAGATCGACGTATTGGTGGCGATGACGGCGTCCACGCCGTGGCGGCGCACCGCGTCGGCGATGCCCCGCACCTGCGCGGCCTCGAGATCGGGCGCCACCTTCAGCGCGAGCGGCACGCGCCGGCCGTGGCGCTGGGTGAGACGCTCGCGCAGCGCCGCGAGGCGCTCGAGCAGCGCCCCGAGCTGGCGGTTCTCCTGCAGGTCGCGCAGGTTCTTCGTGTTGGGGGAGGAGACGTTCACGCTCACGTAGCTCGCGCGCGCGTACACGCGCTCCAGGCAGGTGGCGTAGTCGTCCGCGGCGCGCTCCATCGGCGTGTCGGCGTTCTTGCCGATGTTGATGCCGAGCACGCCGCGCCAGTTCGCGCGCTGCAGGTTGTCGAGGACGGCCTCGAGCCCCGCATTGTTGAACCCCATGCGGTTGATGAGCGCCTGGGCGCGCGGCAGGCGGAACAGGCGCGGCCGCGGATTGCCGGGCTGCGGGCGCGGCGTCACCGTGCCCACCTCGATGAAGCCGAAGCCCAGGCGCGAGAGCGCGTCGACGTGCTCGGCGTTCTTATCCAGGCCCGCGGCGAGCCCGACCGCGTTCGGAAAATCCAGACCCATGGCCCGCAGCGGCGCGCCCGGCGCGCGCGCCACGCGCAGCAGGCCGAAGCGCAGCGGCGCGTCCGCGAGGCCGAGCGTCAGCGCGTGGGCGCGCTCCGGGTCGAGGGCAAAAAGCAGGGGCCGCGCCAGCGCATAGAGCATCCTCAGAAGCGCATGCGGGCGAGGTCCGCGTCGCTCAGGCGCCGCCAGCCGCCGCCGGTGAAGCCTTCGATCGGCATGAAGCGCGACTTGTAGGCCATCTTCGGGCTCTCGCGGATCCAGTAGCCGAGGTAGAGGTACGGCAGGCCGAGCGCGCGGCAGGCCTCGATCTGCCAAATGACGTTGTAGGTGCCGTAGCTTGCCCCGCGGCGCTCGGGCTCGAAGAAGGTGTAGACCGAGGACAGGCCGTCGGGCAGGTAGTCCACGATCGACACCATGGCGAGCTGGCCCTGGTCGCGGAACTCGACCAGCCGCGTGTCTACGCGGCTCTGCAGCAGGAAGTGCGAATACTGGTCGCGGCTGTCGTTGTCCATGCCGCCGCCCGAATGGCGCTTGGCCTGGTAGCGCAGGTACAGGGCGTAGTGCTCCAGGCGGAACTTGAGCGGCTGCACCTGCGCCGTGAGCGCCATGTGCTCCTTCCAGGCGCGCCGCTGCGAGCGGCTGGCGATGAACTCCGCGGCCGGAATGCGCACCGGCACGCAGGCGCGGCAGCTGTCGCAGTGCGGGCGATAGGTGAAGATGCCGCTGCGGCGGAAGCCCGACTTCACCAGGTCGCCGTACAGGTCGGTGGTGATGAGGTGCGAGGGCGTCGCCACCTGCGAGCGCGCCATGCGGTCGGGCAGGTAGCTGCAGGGATACGGCGCGGTCACGTAGAACTGCAGTACCGCGTGCGGCAGGTCATTCAGCCGGGACATCGGGCTCCGTTGTGGGCGTCCATTTCCCAGGAGGCTCGTCGTAGTGTACCAATGCCGCCAATTCGCGCAAAAAAGCCCGGCGCGGGACCTCGCGCGCGCCGAGCGCGGCGAGCAGCGGCGTTCGCACCTGGCAGTCGATCATCGGGAAGCCGCGCCGGCGCAGCTCCGCGACCAGGGCGACGAGGGCCACCTTGGAGGCGTCCGTTGCGCGCGCGAACATGGACTCGCCGAAGAACATGCGGCCCAGCGCCACGCCGTACAGGCCGCCGACCAGCTCGCCGTCGCGCCAGGTCTCGAAGGAGTGCGCGTGGCCGGCCCGATGCAGCCGCGCGTAGGCGATGCGCATGTCCTCGCCCAGCCAGGTGCCGCCGCCGTCCTGCCGCGGCCCGGCGCAGCCCGAGAGCACCTGGCGGAAAGCCGTGTCGATGCGCACCTCGTAGCCCTTGTTGCGCATGCTCTTGGCGAGCGAGCGGCTCAGCTTGAGCTCGGCGCAGTACAGGACCATGCGCGGGTCGGGAGACCACCACAGGATCGGCTCGTCGCCCGAGTACCAGGGAAAGATGCCCTGGCGATAGCCCTCGAGCAGGCGGCCGGGGGACAGGTCTCCTCCCGCGCACAGCAGCCCGCTCGGGTTCTGCAGAGCGCTTTGCACCGGTGGGAAGGCGTCGCCGGGGCCGAGCCATTTCAGCACTTCACCTGCTGCTTGCAGTACCTCTCCAGGGGGGTGACCGGCGAGACGCCGTTCACGGCGTGGCGCGCCGCGTCGCCGTTCTCCAGCTGCAGCCGGAACGCGTACTTGACGAAGAACTCCTCGAACATCTCGCCGCCGAGCGTGCCCACCGCGGCGAGCTCGTCGCTCGCGGCGTCGTGCTCGAGCAGGATGGCGGCGAGCGGCTGCGGCGCGGGCCCGGCCAGCACGCGGCCGCCGTCGGCCGGATCGTACTGGCTGTGCTCGGAGCAGCAGTGGATGACGCGGGCGAACCTGTTGCCGACGCTCTTCTCGGCGCGGAAGCTGATGAAGCTGATGTCGCGCGTGGGATAGCTGAGCTTGTGCGCGCAGATCGCGGAGTAGGCGACGATCGAGCGCTGCGCGCCCACCCCGCCGCGCCAGGCATAGGGCTTATCGTCCACCGTCTTCAGCTGCGCTGCGGCCTGCGCCGGGCGGCCGAGATTCAGCAGGAAGCAGGGCGTCGCGGCGTACGGGTAGTGGAAGATCAGGTTGCGGTTCGCCGGCACGTCGCGCGCCCGCAGCGGCGCGCCGTCCGCGCCGACCAGCTTCGCGCGTTGATAGAGGTGCGGGCGCGCATCGGCGGACACCGCGGGGGCGCCCGCCGCCGCGGCCGAGGCGGCGCAGAACTTGATGAAGTCGCGGCGCTGCATGCGCCGGATTCTAACGCTACAGGTTGTAGCTCTTCTCGTTGTGCAGGACGGTGTCCAGGCCCTCGGTCTCCTCGTCGCCGCTCACCCGCAGCCCGGCGAGCGCGTCGGTCAGCTTGAGCAGGATCCAGGTTACCGCGCCGCACCAGACCGCCGTCGCCAGCACGCCCGCGAGCTGCAGCAGAACCTGGCCGCCTATCGTCCGCCCCTCGGGCAGGCCCGCGCCGCCGAGCGCTGACGCGACGAACACCCCGGTGAGGATCGTGCCCAGGGTGCCGCCCACGCCGTGCACCGGGAACACGTCCAGGGAATCGTCCACGCCGAGCGAGCGCTTCATGGCGTTGGTGGCGAAGAAGCACACCGTGCCGGCGGCCGCGCCGATGGCGAGGGCGCCGAGGGGTCCTACGAACCCCGAGGCGGGCGTGATGGTGCCCAGGCCCGCCACCATGCCGGTGACGATGCCGAGCACCGAAGGCTTGCCGTAGCGCAGCCACTCGCACACCATCCACGCCAGCGACGCGGTCGCCGCGCCGATGTGCGTGACCAGCATCGCCATGCCGGCCGTGCCGTCCGCGGCGAGCGCGCTGCCGGCGTTGAAGCCGAACCAGCCCACCCAGAGCATGCAGGCGCCGGTGACCGCCATCGTCATGTTATGGGGCGGCATGGCCGTGTCGGGAAAGCCCCTGCGCCGGCCGAGCACCAGCGCGCAGACGAGCGCGGCGAGGCCGGCGTTCAGGTGCACCACCAGGCCGCCGGCGAAATCCAGCACGCCCATCTGCTGCAGCCAGCCTCCGCCCCACACCCAGTGCGCGATCGGGGCGTAGACGAACAGCAGCCACAGCAGGCTGAAGACCAGCATGCCGCCGAAGCGCACGCGCTCGGCGTACGCGCCGATCACCAGGGCCGGGGTGATGATGGCGAAGGTGAGCTGGAACATGGCGAACACCGTCTCCGGGATTCCGGTGCCGCCCCAGAGCGCCTTCGCGTCCACGCCGGCGAGGAAGGCCTTGCCGAAGCCGCCGATCCAGGCGTTGGCGCCGCCGCCGTCGCCGAAGGCGAGGCTGTAGCCCACCACCACCCAGGCGATCGTGACCGCGCAGGCGATGGCGAAGCATTGCATCAGCACCGAGAGCGCGTTCTTCGCGCGCACCAGGCCGGCATAAAACAGGGCCAGGCCGGGCAGCGTCATGAACAGGACGAGCACCGACGCGGTGATCATCCAGGCCGTGTTGGCGGGGTCGAGCTTGGCGTCGGCGGCCGCGGCGAGAGGTGCGTAGGCCAGCAACGGGAGCAGCAGCGCTTTTTTCATGGGTCCTCCCCCTTTTGCTGCGGATTCTAGCGGAGCGGCAGGTCCTCGGCGTGGAAGCCGAAAGCGCCCCGCGCCCGGTCGGCGAACCAGTGGCGCAGGGTGACCCCTACCGTACGGAAGGCGATGTCTTTCCACGGCATGCCCGCTTCTTCCACCAGCGCCACTTCCAGGCTTTCCTCGCCGGGCTTGAACTCGAGATCCTTGACGCGGGCACGGTAGAACAGGTGAACCTGGTTTACCGCGGGCACCGAGATCAGGCTGAAGGGCGCGTCGAGCTCGATGCGCGCGCCGGCCTCTTCCAGCGTCTCGCGCAGGGCGCCCTGCGGCGCGGTCTCGTCGTTCTCCATGAATCCGGCGGGCAGCGTCCAGTAGCCGTAACGCGGCTCGATGGCGCGGCGGCACAGGAGGATCCTGCCCTGGTACTCGGGGATCGAGCCCACCACCAGCTTCGGGTTCTGGTAGTGGATCTCGCCGCAGGCGTCGCAGACGTAGCGCGGCAGGGTGTCGCCGGGGGGCACGCGCCTTTCCAGCGGCGCGGCGCAGTTAGAGCAGAATTTCAGGCAGGTCTCCGAGCGAGCCGAGCAGGGCATCGGGCCGGAAGCCGAGCCGGTCCACCGGCGCGCCCGTGCGGTTGATCCAGTAGACGCGGAAGCCGAAGGACTTCGCGCCGAGCGCGTCCCAGCAGTTGGAGGACACGAAGCCGATGGCGTCCTTCGCTACGCCGAGCCGGTCCACGGCGAGCTGGTACACCTCGGGCACCGGCTTGAACATCTTCACCGCGTCCACGCTCAGCACGGCGTCGAACTTCAGCCCCGAGTGCTTCACGAGCGGATCGAGCATGTCGGGCGAGCCGTTGGACAGGATCGCGGTCTTCGTCCTGAACTTCGCCAAGGCGGGCGCCACGTCCGGGTAAGCGGCAAGCTTCAGGTACTCCTGCATCAGTGCCGCGGTTTTCGCCTCGTCCAGCGGTGCCTTCAGCGCTTCACAGGCGTAGGCGAGCGCCTCGCGCGTGACCTGCGAGAAGGGCGCGTAGCGCCGCATGAGGCTGCGCTGCCAGGTGTACTCGAGCTGCTTCTGGCGCCATAGCTGCGACAGGGCCGCGCCCTTGCCGGGCCAAAGCGCGTCGCAGCGCTGGATGACCGAGTGCACGTCGTAGAGCGTGCCGTAGGCGTCGAACACCAGGGCTTGGGGGCTCATGGGGCCAGCAACCGGACCGGGGGCTTGAAGCCGAGCCTTGCCGCCCGGCGGACGTAGCGTCGGTCGTCGAACGTAAGGACTTCATTGCACGCATGGCTTGCCGCGTGATGCAGCGCATCGGCGAAATCGGCGCCTTCCCGGCAATGGCGCAATGCGGTTTCGACCTGGTCGTGGTCCTCGATCGTGATTCCCGGCAGGGCGCTCAAGTGCGCAAGGCAGTCCAGGACTTTGCCGGCCGTCTGCTCGGCCACCGAACGCAACACCCATTCGAGCTCGAGCACCACGGTCTTCGGAACGAACACGTCCCCGGCGGAGAGGACCTTTTCGGCCAGGCGCGCCTGCGCCGGATCGTCTCGCAGGTAGTATCGGACAAGGACGTTCGTATCAACGGCGCGCACGCTTGCCCGCCTTTTTCATCGCGATACCCCCATGCATCTGCGCGACGGGGATCCGGGGTCCCGTGTAATTCAGAATCGCCGGGCCGTCCTCGATGCGCGAGGGCGCCTGCTTCTTCACCAGCTTGAGACGGGCGCCGCCCCCCTCGATATCGAACTCGACCTTGCTGCCGGGCGTGATGCCGAGCGCCCGCCGCACCCGTTTCGGGATGGTGACCTGGCCCTTGCTGGTGACGGAGACGGTGGCCATCGGATTCTCCAAAGTAATACTTGGTAAGGATTTTACCCTGATCACGGTCGAGCTTGTCCATGCGTGCGCGATGTCATTAAACTGCCGTCGGCCATGATTGCGCAACCGAGCCGATGAGCGCCGACCGCTACGACGAGCTCTATGCGGCCCACCGCTGGCGGGTGCCCGAGCGCTACAACATCGCGCACGCCTGCTGCGGGCAGTGGGCGGGGGACCGCGCGCGCTTCGCCCTGTACTGGGAGGACGAATCGGGCGCCACGGCCGCGTACACCTTCTGGGACATCCAGCGCGAGGCGAACCGGCTGTCGAACGCGCTTGCCGGCCTGGGCGTGAAGCGCGGCGATCGCGTCGCGCTGCTGCTGCCGCAGCGCCCGGAGTCCGCCATCGCCTACATGGCCATCTTCCAGATGGGCGCCGTAGCCTTGCCGCTGTCGCACCTGTTCGGGCCGGATGCGCTCGAGTACCGCATGGAGCACGCGGGCGCGAGCGTCGCCATCGTGGAGCCGACGACGATCGCCAACCTCTGGGCGGTGCGCGGCAAGCTGCCGCAGCTGCGCCACGTGATCGGCGTCGGCGGCGCGCGCGAATCGGGAGTGCACGGCTGGGAGCCGCTGCTCGAGAAGGCGAGCCGCAATTTCGCGCCGCTGGACACGGCCGCGGACGACCCGGCGGTGGTCATCTACACCAGCGGCACCACCGGCGCGCCCAAAGGCGCCTACGAGGCGCACCGGCTGCTGGTCGGGAATCTCAGCGGCTTCGTGCATTCGCACGACTTCTTCCCGCAGCCGGGGGACATGTTCTGGTCGCCCGCGGACTGGGCCTGGGCGGGGGGGCTGTTCGACGCGCTGCTGCCGTCCTGGGCCTTCGGCATCCCGATCCTGGGGTACCGCGGCAAGTTCGATGCCGAGAAGGCCTAC
>Ga0214472_10005172_pt1 | contig 13718 bp, 9 predicted proteins | sample RVTome_6_FD_207662 | JGI IMG/M metagenome (GOLD analysis project Ga0214472, IMG submission 207662) | Soil microbial communities from uranium-contaminated site in the Upper Colorado River Basin, Wyoming, United States - RVT140D175 | ecosystem: Environmental > Terrestrial > Soil > Contaminated >... | reverse complement strand
TATCTCAATGATGAGCCGGAGCAGTTTTCCCACGGTGAAACTGATGTTCCTGCAATTGCATATATCGTGTTATGGACACAACCGCAGTTTCTCCGAATGATCACTGAGACCAAGGAACCAAAACATATTGGCCCGATGATGGATATTATTGATAAAAAATTCAGGGAATATCCCGGCATGCGTGCTTTCTCTGCAAAGGGATCAATCATTTCCAGTAATGATGGTGGTACACGCAGCATAAATATTGATATCAGTGGCAGCGATCTACGGGCGATTTACCGGATTGCCTATAGCGCCTATCAACGTGGCCTGAATATTTTTAACAACCCACGTATAAATTCAGAACCTTCATCTTTGATACTCGGACAGCCATTGCTGGAACTTAAGCCGCGCTGGGAACGCATTGCTGAACTGGGGCTTAATACCGATGATATAGGTTACACTATTTCTGCATTTACCGATGGCGCCTATGTCGATGAGTTCTTCCTGGCAGATGACAAAATTGATATGTACATCTATAGCTCGACAGGAAAGATCGATAATCTTGATCAGATTAAAAATATTCCTATCTACACTTCGCAAGGGACCATCCTCCCGGTTGGTGCAGTCACTGACCTTGTTGAAACAGTTGATACCGATACCATACGCCGGCTGGATGGCTTGCGTACTGTAACTGTCAGAGTTATTCCACCAGAGTCAGTGGCCTTTGAAACAGCCATAGGTATCGTTGAGAAAGACCTGGTTGATTATCTTAAGAATGGCGGCCAGGTACCACCTGGTATAACACTCAAAATCACCGGGGCCAGCGATCAACTCACTGCGACACGTGCTGCCCTTGCAAAAAACTTTTTGATAGCAATCGTACTCTGTTACCTGTTGCTGGTCGCCATCTTCTCGCATTGGGGTTATCCCTTGGTAATCATCACGACAGTACCACTGGGTATTGCCGGTGGCATCACCGGATTGTGGCTAATGAACCTGGTCGGCGCGCAACTGCCGATGGTCGGTTTGACGGCTATCAGTCAATCGTTCGACATGATCACAATGCTGGGATTCCTGATCCTGGTTGGCACAGTTGTCAATAATCCTATCCTGATCGTTGATCAGGCCATCCGTAATTTCCGTGATGATGTGATGAATCCGGTTGAAGCAGTACGTGCTGCAGTTGAATTACGCCTGCGTCCTATCATGATGACCATGATCACTACCGTGTGTGGTCTCTCACCACTGGTCTTTATCCCGGGCGCAGGGACAGAGCTTTATCGGGGTGTCGGTGCCATCGTATTATTCGGATTGTTCTTTGCCACACTGGTAACGCTGGTATTCCTGCCCGCATTACTGGTCACCGTCTTTAACTGGCAAAACCACAATGATGCCGGAAATACAAAGGTATAAAAAACCAGGACCTGTCTTAAGCAACAAAGATAATCTTATATCAATTACCGCTATTGTTCATCTCATGATATATGCAGTTTTTACCATTTGCCTTGGCCTTATAGAGATATTGATCAGCCCTGTCGATAAGATCGTCCATGCTTTCATTTTCCCTGAATTTTGCGATACCAATTGAAATAGTAACAGAATTTAATGTGATACCGTTCCTGTCCTTGATTTCTTCATCAGCAACAGCTTTCCTTAGTCTTTCCGCAGTAATTATGGAATCTTCTACACTTATTCCTGACAGGAGCATGCTGAATTCCTCGCCACCATATCGTGCGTAAAGATCAGTTGGCCTCAAATTGGTTCTCAGTACTGCAGCCACCATGCGCAGACATTGATCACCTGCGAGATGACCAAGGGTGTCATTATAGGATTTGAAATTATCAATATCGATCATCATGAGAAATATATTCTGGCTAGAAATTGATAATTGTCTCGTGCGTTCCAGAACACGATTGAACATGCTGTTTAGCCAGCGCCGGTTATATATTCCTGTCAAAGGATCTATAAAAGTACTGACTTCCTGCGCCTGTAATTTCTCCTGCATCTCTGCCAATTCCTGATTTCCACTTCTGACTCTTTTCAGGATATGGCGTAGTAAATTCCGGGAAAAGGTGTTCGATGAATCAATTATTTCCCATATTACCTCCTTGTGAATACCGACTACTCTGGCCTTGCTGATCGCAATGACATAAGCGGATGGAAATTCTCCTTCAAACAATGACATCTCACCCATGCAATCACCTGCACGCAATGTTGCGACAGATTTCATATGTAATTCTGTATGTACACTGAATTTGCCATCTATCACAATATACATCTGTGTATTTGGCTCTTCGGGCGCCAGCAGGATTTCACCTTCATCCAATGTGTATATCCGGCTGTGCTCGAGGGAATTCTGAAGGTCACTGGAATCCACATTTTTAAACAATTGATATCCGGAGATTATACTGATCACTTCCTTACTGTTTGATTGTTCATTCATCTCGATTCAGCCAGCATAAGTTCATTCTTTCTTGGCAAGCAATTTTTCAAACATTAATGACAAGATAGCATTTTTTTAATCACATATAATATGATTATTTCCGTACTTAACTGGAAAAACAGGGAAAATTCTGCGGGTTAGATTGAATAACTGAACCCGATCACCAGTATGGTTGTAATACCGACCACAATATTCATGGGAATTCCGATCCTGAGGAAATCACTGAATTTATATCCACCGGGACCATACACCATCAGGTTCGTCTGATATCCCAATGGCGTCGCAAAACTTGCCGAGGCCGCCATCATGACAGCAAATACAAATGGCTCGGCATCCAGTCCGGCATTGTTCGCGATCTCAAGCGTTATGGGCAACATGATAATCGCTGCTGAATTATTGGTAATGAGTTCAGTTAATATGGATACAGTAATGTAAGTCAGTGCCAGGATGAGCCAGGGATTACCGCCGCTGAAACTGACGACATTCTCTCCAACATAAGCGGCAACGCCCGTCTTATGCAATGCTGCCCCCAATGCAAAGGAGGCCGCAATAGTAACGATCACGGAAAGGTCCAGGCTTTTCTGGGCCTGGTTTGCTGAACAACAACCAGTCACCAGCATCGCTGCTGCGCCAAGTAATGCCGCATTCAGCATGGAGGTCAGTTCAGTGGTTGCGAGTACTATGATGCCGGCGAGTATGAACCACGATAAATAAGCGCGATGGTACCTGGGTGTTTCCGTATCCAGATCATTGATCAACAGAAAATCCTTGTTGTAACGCTGACGGCTGACAAATGCCGGGCGGGCTTCCAGTAGCAAGGTATCACCGGCTAGTAATTTAATAGTACTTAAATTGCCTGCGACCCTTTCCCCTCCCCGTGCAACCGCAAGTACCACAGCACCATAACGGTCCCGGAAGCGTGAATCCCGGATGGTTTCCCCAATACAATCCGAATGCGGGGATATGACGGCTTCCACCAGTCGCCGTTCTACCCTGTCCTGGTTCAATAAGGGATATTCACCATTAGTTGAAGGAATAATGCCATTGATACGCATCAGATCAGAGATGGCCTGCGTATCACCGACGAAGACCAGCCGGTCGCCACCTTCGAGTATTTCTTCTGAAGGTACAGCGGTGACGATATGCCCATCACGTTCGATCTCGACCAGGTAAACCCGTTCCAGGTTACGCAGACCGGCCTGCTGCACAGTCTTGCCGACCAGCGGACCTTGATGAGCAATGGCCACTTCCAGCGTAAACTCCCGCATGTTGCCAAACATGGTTTCTTCCTTGTGATCGGGCAACTGTTTGGGAAAGAACCAGATCATGTACAACACACCAACGATGGCAACCGGTAATCCTATATGCGTAATGGAAAATAATGAGAATCCATCCAGGCCGGTCAGAACCTGGTATTGACCATTCACCACCAGGTTTGTGCTCGTACCAATCAGTGTCAGAGTGCCACCCAGGATTGCGGCATAGCTGAGCGGGATCATCAGTTTTGAGGGGGCGATGCCGATTTTTTTAGACCATGCATGAATTGCCGGGATCATGGTGGCAACAACCGGGGTGTTATTCAGAAAACCACTCAATAAGACCGTAGGCAATACGATCCTGGACTGGGCGCGCCGTGTTTCTTTCGGTAAACCCAATAACCTGTTGACCAGCAGATCGATACCACCCGTTGCATTAACACCGGCTGCGACGATGAACATAGCAGCCACCGTGATTAATCCTGAATTGCTGAACCACTGCAGGGCTTCACCACTGGTCAGGATCCCGCTGATACTTAAAATAACAAGGATGGCCATCATCACCATATGCGGCCCGATGCGGGTGCAAGCTAATGTCCCAAGTGCTGAAAAAGTTAAGGCTACAGCCAACCAGGCGTCCCAACTCATCTTTTTTCTACCTCAATATCAACCAATAACTGGTTATAGCTGACAATATTAAGGACATACTTTAATAACTAATAAGAATATAAATACATTAACTTATAAATAAATTGCATAATAAAAGGGCGACCGAAACATGATTCGACAACTTTACGTCCTTAGCTCCGTAAACAGTACATCCTTGTACTACATCTGACTGGGACAAAGTTGGCCAAACTTTAGTTTGCCCGCAGGGCTGAGACCAGGGAGGGTCTCAGGCAACTCGCGACACCTAAGGAACCTCTGAATAAGTCTCAAAATTCTTTGAGTCGTCATTCTGGCGCAGGCCAGAATCCAGTAAAAACAATTATTTACTGGATGCTGGTATTCACCAGCATGACGGTGAAGAGACTTAATCAGAGCTTCCCTAAGACTATATGTAGCGGGTTATGAAAAAATTGTGATGGTCAGAACAGATAAAACTGGCGAGAAACTGGAGCGGGACGCCTACACGGATGTAGGTGGTAGAAAACGTCAGGAACGGGTTTTCGAAACGAGACTCGACAATTTCATCCGGAATGAAATTGGACGCACACAGTGCGCCCGCAGGGCTGAGATCAGGGAGGGTCGCAGTCAGCTTGCGACCCCATAGACAACCCGTCACGAGTTCATAAAACAATCGTGGATTATTCAATTCCTAGAAAAATCAGGATCAAAACTGGAGCGGGAAACGAGACTCGAACTCGCGACCCCAACCTTGGCAAGGTTGTGCTCTACCAACTGAGCTATTCCCGCATTTTTTAAAATCATACATGGCATCCCTGCCGTAAATCATATGTTTTAATAACCACAGCCCTAAGCTCGATCGTCCTGATCTCGCTAATGGCACGGCCACGAACATCCTGTGTACGTGGCGCTCGCAGGGAAAAAGACATGTTAAATGTCTTTTTCTTAATCCTGCTCGCCTATTCCCGCGTTATAGAAACGAGCGCATATTGTAGCGGCGACTATACCCCTGTCAACATTATCAAGGATTGATATTTTTCTTGCTACTCAACTCCGGCCAGGCCAGATAAAGGTATTGGAGCATGGACCACAAGGTCAATATGGCCGCGATATAAAGCGCAACCATGCCCGTCTTATAGATGGGCAGACCGAACAGTGGATCACGGTAGATCAGCAATATTAATGCAATCATCTGCACAACAGTCTTGAATTTGCCCCAGAATGACACAGCCAATTTACGCCGGGCACCCAGTTCTGCCATCCATTCCCTCAGTGCAGAAACGGTAATTTCTCTTCCGATAATGACAGCGGCTGGCAGTGCCAGCCAGATACTGGGATGTTGCTGTACCAGTAATACCAGAGCGACTGCCACCATCAGTTTGTCTGCGACTGGATCAAGGAAAGTACCCAGTTTTGAGATTTGGCCCAGTTTTCTGGCTAAATAACCATCTAGCAAATCAGTCACAGCGGCCAGTGTAAAAACGGCAGCAGCCAGCAAATGAGCCCATTTATAGGGCATATAAAATACCAATATAAATACCGGGATAAGCAGGATTCTTATCAGTGTCAGGCTGTTAGGAATATTCATCTATCAATGAAAGTTGTCATAAATTTTTTGCGCAAGATTTTTGTTGATCCCCGGCACCATGGCAATATCATCAACGCCTGCACTGATGATGCCCTGAATCCCACCGAAATACCTTATGAGATTCTGTCGCCGCTTGCTGCCAACACCTTCGATGTTTTCCAGTGTAGATTTGTTCCTGACATTTTTCCGGCGTTGGCGGTGACCGGTGATGGCAAAACGATGTGCTTCATCCCTGATGTTCTGGACCAGGTGCAACGCTGAAGAATTTGCAGGTAATGTAAAAGTCCTGTTTTCTCTTGCAAGTATCAGCGTTTCCATGCCAGGTTTGCGGGCAGGCCCTTTTGCAATCCCGACCAGTATAATGTCATTCAGTTGCAATTCTTCCATTATTTTCCGTGCCGCACTGACTTGTCCCTTGCCCCCATCAATCAGGATCAGATCCGGCAATTTGCCCTCTTCTTTTTTCACGCGGATATAACGCCGCATTAATACCTGCTCCATTGCTGCATAATCATCCCCCGGTGTAATCCCTTCAATATTAAATCGCCGGTAATCTGATGAAACAGCACCTTCAGTCCCAAACACTACGCAGGACGCCACGGTTGCTTCACCCTGCGTGTGGCTGATATCGAAGCATTCAATGCGTTCGATAGTGTCATCAATATTCAAAATATGCTTTAACTCCTCGTGCCGGTGCTGTTGACTGGCCGTTGTGGCGAGTTGCTGGTTGAGATTTACCTCGGCATTTTCCCGTGACATCTTGACCCATTTGGCGCGTTCACCCCGTAAACGATACTTGATACTGATTTTTTTACCGGCCTGGGCAGACAGAACTTCCTGTAATAACTGAACTTCTCCCGGCGCATGGCTCAGCAGGATTTCCTGCGGGATAGTTCTTGCGGCTTTTTGATCCAGGTAAAATTGCGGGATAAATGCATTAAAAATGTCGGCCTCACTTGCATCTCTGACATGTTCCGGAAACCAGGCCTTGCTGCCCAGGTTCAGACCACCCCGGATAAACATCACCTGCACACAGCACATGCCGTGACCAGAACAGCAGGCAATGATGTCAAAATCTCCACCTTCAGTGCTGATATATTGATGCTCCTGGACTTTGCGCAGGTTACTGATCTGGTCGCGGTATTGGGCCGCGCGTTCATATTCAAGCGCCGCGGCTGCCTGCTGCATCGGTTCCATTAATGACTTAATGACTTCTTCGTTTTTACCCGCGATAAACATCACGGCATGCTTCACATCCTGTTGATAATCTTCAGTGCTGATCAGATCCACACATGGGGCGGTACAGCGTTTGATCTGGTATTGCAAACAGGGCCGGTTACGGTTGGCAAAGAAACTGTCCTTGCAGGAACGGATCTGGAACAATTTCTGGATCAGGTGCAAGGTTTTTTTGACTGCGCCGGCACTGGGATAAGGGCCGAAATACTGCCCTTTGCTACGCCGTGTACCCCGGTAATAACTCAAACGCGGATATTTCTGGTCGGATGAGAGGTAGAGATAAGGATAACTTTTGTCATCCCTGAACCAGACGTTATAGCGGGGTCTTGATTCCTTGATGAGGTTATTCTCCAGTATCAGGGCCTCATTCTCCGTATGGGTAACCGTCACCTCGATACTGGCAATGGCTTGCACCATGACCCGGGTTTTGGAAGATTGCTGATTGCTGCGGGTGAAATAACTGGATACCCGCTGCTTCAGGTTCCGGGCCTTGCCGACGTAAATGACTGCTCCAGACCCATCCAGCATCCGATAAACACCCGGTTTGCTGGTCAGTGATTTCAGAAAGGATTTCGGATCAAATACACTGTTAATATTCATTTATAATCAATTACTAATATCTAGTATTTCATGTATTTTCATGAAAATTTCATGAAACATTTTTTCTGTCAAACGACCGGTCTGGGTGTTGTACCGGCTGCAATGATAGGAATCCAGCAACCAGGACTCACCAGCCAATGTATGTAAACGTCCGTGGGCAAAAGGATGGTCCTTCTGTTTCAGCCCCAGCGCCTTGATGGTGGCATTATGGGCAACCGTTCCCAGGGCCAGGATGACGGCGCCGGGATCCAGTGCATTTATTTCGGAGGCCAAATATTGATTACAGGTGTTGATTTCATACCCGACAGGTTTGTTTTCCGGCGGCAGACATTTAACTGCATTGGTGATGCGGCATTTTATCAGGCGTAACCCATCTTTTTTGTGTTCTGACACCGGTTTACTGGCCAGGCCGAATCGATACAAGGTTGCGTAAAGGAGTATGCCGGCAAAATCGCCGGTAAATGGTCGTCCCGTGGCATTGGCCCCGTGCATCCCGGGTGCCAGACCCACTATCAGTAATTCCGGTTGTTCAACTCCAAAAGAAGCCACAGGTCTTGCATGGTAATCAGGATATTCTTTTTTCACAGTCTGGAGATGTGTGGCCAGGCGTGGGCACAGTCGGCAATCCGGGTTAAAACGGCTCATTTGAATTATAACTTTTGGTTATATGGCTGATTTTGACCAAAATCTGGCACTGGAAATTACCTATAATATACTTCTAATAATAATTATAAATATATGCTAAATATAGTAATTACCATGCTATATCTACGGGGATCTGGGTTTGATTGTGACTATGCCGGTAATTTGAACTGGCCGGATAGACCTGCTGACGGATCCGGTTGAATTGCCCGATCGGCCGATGCTCCGGCAGTGCGTGCCAGGGAGCAAATGACAGATTTTCACAAAATGCCATCTGCTCAGGTATGCCAAAACTCTGGGCCGGGATAGTGATCCGGGCCATGGGGATAAACGGTGAATCGGACTCCTTCCATTCGACTGTGGGGTCTTCAATCGACATATTCTTTTCCGGGTTTTGTAACTGTACCATGAAATCAAAACATGCCTCCCCTGCTTCCAGTTCCTCTTGCAGGTTGTTACGCAGGAAATCCGGATCGGTTTCGTTCACTACGGAGTTAATTTCCTGCCCGGCACAGGGACGGGCACTGAACTTGATATTGTGGGGACCGAGCTTATAAGCCGTGATACTGAAATATTGCGGTGCTAACAGGCTGACTGGTGGCGGCGTCAGGGTTTTTTTGGCCAGTGACATTTCCCGCAGCCGCCATGTTGCAGGGTTCCAGCTCGGGAAAATGAATCCCAATAATGCAGCGGGCTCAGCGACCAGATCGTTGTAATCATGAATATTCTCCACAAAAAATACGGGACTGTTGGTCATCAGAAAATCCTGGGTCGCAACATGGTTGGCCGCAATCTGTAATGGCTCACCCGGGGGTTCCAGTATTTTAACCGCCATGCCCCGCGCATCACTTTTCTGGTCCTTGCTGACAGACAAATCAAAATGCCCGTTGGAAAACCTGATCCACGACTTGAATTGTTGCCCCGGCCTGACGAAGATGCCGTGTCGCAGTGATGGCTCAATGTAGTGGTTCACATTAAACCAGGCCCGGACGCAGGCATGGGCTTTGGCATGGGCACCACGGGTTACATAAGTGGTTTTGTAGTCTTCCAGCAGTTGCTCAAAATTCGCAACAGCTTTTTTTGACAGACTTGCTTCATCCGGCTGGTAGATTTCTTCCAAAGAGGCAGTTTCGTTTTTATCTGAACAAGCAGACAGTAAGTTTGTAGTCAGCACCAGAACCAGTAAAACTCTGATTAAGTATGTATTGTCATTTCGAGCGTAGCGAGAAATCTTGTAGTTAGCAGTTTTCATTTAATTATAGATTTCTCGCTACGCTCGAAATGACGGCTTAATCAGAGTGTTTTCATGTACTCAACCAGCGCCCGCATATCTTCTTCAGTAAGCGGTGGCAGCCCGTCATATCCGGTACCGTATTCGTGTCCGCCGTTACCATTACCTTCCAGGGTAGTATCAAACAGGAATGCACCCGGGGCTGCTGTCGTGGCATAACCGACATTGACCGGATCAAATTCCCAGGAGCCGATATAAAAGGTCTTGTCACGTTTTACAGCAGGCAGCAACAACTGGTACAGATTCGGCACAGAACCGTTATGCAGGAAAGGTGCGCCGGTCCAAATGCCGTTGAGTGGCCTTGCCTTGTAGGCCAGCAAGGCCTGTTCCGAGGTTTCCGTGCCGTGTTCCATGATTTTTCCATCAAGATTTTTCGGGGGATGGATTTCTTCTCCATGCCCGAGTTTTTTGGCGTCCCTTCTTGCCAGCAACACCTGCAGGGGATTGTTTTTCAATACCCCCACCATAACGTTATTGACGATAAAGAGGGCGGGCGCCTCTTCTCCCAGTATGTCCCCTTTTTTATAGAACCTCGGCTTGCCAGCAAAAATGCCGCTCCGGCCTTGATGTTCCAGTGCATTTCTGGCCATCACCGGATCAGTATTAATTCTGGACAGACTGCTCATACGCACATTGATCCTGCGGTCCGGATCAGTCCGGTCGATGTCCTCATGGCAACTGGCACAGTATTTTGCATAGAGCTGTTTGCCGGCCTTTGCTTTGGTCAGATCTATCGGCGGCAGATCTTCCGGCCATAAGGGAGAATGCAACCTGGCCACCAGCATTTCTAGTTTACGCAGGTTGCGGGCCTGGATGGAGGACTCATAACCGCCGTCGAAAAAGAACAGCCATTGCTTCGGTGTGGTATTGACCTGGCCAAACACACCGATCACCTCGCCCACATTCCTGGCCAGAGCACCTGCATTGGAATTGGATTGGGAACCGTTCCATTCCACATAATCGTGCTGCGGTGTGTCCCACATGTAGGGATAACTGGTCGGGGCATTGGGTGGATTGAAATTGTCCTTGCCCCCGGCGAGAAATAATCCCTTGTTCAGTATCGCGCCAAACGCGTCCAGCCGTGTATAGCCATAGGCAACCTCGGTATGGTTGCGGCGGTTGTAGTCCGAAATCCACGCGTATTCTTTTTCAATCCTGGACTTGAGTAAAGTACCCTGTTCTCCTGTTGCATTATCACCCGACACCCGTTGTACAAAACGAATTAACATCTCAGGATCATTCAGGACAATGTAAAGGGACTGTTCCAGATCCTCACGGAATTTGGCGAAGTCTGCCATGGCCTGGCCGCCGTCTATACGTATGAACTTATCACCATATTTGATTTGCTGAGTGTGGCAGGCGGCACAGGTAAATCCGACCTGTCCATCTTGTACAGTGAATCCGATTGGCAGTCCGTCCGGATTGGATTTTGAAGCCGGGACAGGGATATAACCATAGCGCAGCATGTTTTCCGGACTGCGAAACAGGGTCTCGCTATCACCATATTCAAGGTTGGCGAAAATTTCATACTCCATGAAGCGCGATCCCTGATCCGTGAAATAAAAATACTGGCGATCTTTTTCAGTCCAGTTCTGCTCCAGGTAAACGATCTTGCCGGGGTTCAGCGCATCGGGATCGACCAATCCATTTTCAGTTGCTGACACCGGCAAATTGAATGCGCTTACAAGGAACAGGAACAGACAATAGTAATTCAACTGTTTGATCATGATCGTTAACCGCCAGTTAGTCTCTGGACAATAATTCATTTAACAAATTATCCTGGAAATTCGGATTGGATGTCAGGCTGTTATGCTTCTCACACAGGAATACAGCGTGATGCAACGGGAAAAAACTGTATTTATGCCGGGCCACACTCGGATCCAGCACATCGCGGCCCAGCAGCGAGGCCTTGGTCACTGAACCATCACCCGGTTCGAGTAATAATGCGTCGTAATCAATCCCGGGAACCGGCTGGCTAATCTCCTCCGGATACATTCTTATCAGGGATTCACCGTTTTCTTCTTCAACCAGTATTCTGGCCGGGGTCAGGTGGCAGGCACCGCCAAACACCACCAGTTTGGGATGTCCCTCGGGCAAAGGTACTGTCAATGACCAGACAAACCGCCGCGCCCGTTCCAGTCGTTTCTCGAAATAGTGTTCAAGTACTGAAAAATATTCTTCTGCTGCTTGCGGGTTGGTGTACCGGCTGCGGACCCGGTCCCTGGCCCCGGGATCAAATATGGACCACTGAAACCGCCGCCAGATATTTATATCGAACAGATCGCGATCCAGCATCTTGCCCTCACTGGTAATGATCCAGTTGTTCAGGGCATGCGGAAATAACTGGAACAGGCTGGGCATGGTGGCCATGGTCTCAGTGTGGACCTTTTCCTTGCCGCCTATCTTGATGCCGTCAATAAACAGGTTCAGTATCTTGATCGAACCGAGGTTGGGTGTCCCCAGCAATATCACCCGGCGCACCCGTTCACCGCCGTACAGATTGACCGGAAACTCATTACTGTTCAGGACATCTTCCCGGCCATAACGGATATAGTAACGGGTGATGAGGCCGCCCATGCTGTGGGCCACGATATCCACTTTCAGGTTGGGCTCGTCGTAATCCACCCGGATCTGGTCAATAAAATCAGCAAGTTTTCTGGCAGTAATGACGTTGTCCTGACGCCAGTCATAGTAAAAGACGTAATAATTTTTCCGTTTCCTGTCAGCCTTCTCACCAACGGTGGCCAGTTGATATTCACCGACATCGTGCAGGGTGCGGACTATCTTGCCGTAAAAATCCTTGCCAACCGCCGCATCCGCCACTGCAAATGCCTCTATGTTGTCCGGAACGGGCTCCAGCGTGTCCGGATCGATTTCCAGGGCTAGATCAGCATAATCACTGGTTGTTATCCGTCCCAGAGAGCCTATCCATATTTCTTCACCGGTCGTCTTGTCCCTGAGCTTGCTGCCCATGACCCCATGAATGAATACCACGGGAGGCTGGTCTTCCACGGCCATGCTCTGCATATAAAGCCGATGTAAATCAGGCGTCTGGGTTTTTTTTGTGTATTGAATGCCGGCGTAGAACGCGACCGCAACCAACAGGGAGGCAAAGAATATCCGGTAGAACAGGAGACGCTTATAGAGTGTAAATTTCATTATTCAAGTCTTGTTTGTCCCGCTATTCCTTAGATGATTATCTCCGGAAATGTTACAGATCCAGTATTCACCATAAACATGAATAAATACAGGGAATGTAACGTCAACATGCAGACGCGGGCGAAATAACGATGGCGATGATGTTACAGCAGGGACGCCATGTATGATTGGCGGAGAGGGGTGAGCCGGATGAAAGAAAAGACATTGAATTATTTAGGGAGGGATTGACTCGCAACATCCCTGTTGCTCGCCCTGCGGGCGGACTGAAGTCCGCTCAAATCGTCTATCTTGACGATTTGTCGAACCAACGGGGTTCAAATCAAATCCTCCCTGCACCGGATAAAACAAAAAACCCCTGATGGGGTTTTTTATTTTATTTGGCTGAGCGGGGCGGGCCGGAAAAAGGAAAAGACAATTCTGCGAGCAATGCTTTAAACATTCTGGTGAAGTCTAATTTCCAAAAATAATCTCTACCAGCTTTTGAGGGTTATCAACAAAACCAAAATGCCCGGTATTCTTAATTGTGATGATGTTTACATTTCCCAGTTCTTTTGCCGTCCGTTGCCTCTCTTGTAAAGTCGACCAGTCATGATCACCATAGATCAACTTTACAGGTGCTTTCACACCGGAATAGAGTGCCCTTGCTTTACCCCATGATCGCCAGTTGGCGAATACGTTGCGCTCTACATAGCGATAGCCTTTTCGTCGGCCTGCACGATTAAGCTCAGTCAACAATGCATTTGGCATCCAGCCTTTATTCCGTAAGCCACCTCGCATCGCAATACCTAAAAATAACCAATTCTCAAGTGCAGCAAAAATGGCACCGTGTACAGGAATCGCGTAATTGCCAATGATGAAATTTGCAAAGAAATTACCTCGACGCACGCCATCTGC
>Ga0214472_10005170_pt1 | contig 13722 bp, 13 predicted proteins | sample RVTome_6_FD_207662 | JGI IMG/M metagenome (GOLD analysis project Ga0214472, IMG submission 207662) | Soil microbial communities from uranium-contaminated site in the Upper Colorado River Basin, Wyoming, United States - RVT140D175 | ecosystem: Environmental > Terrestrial > Soil > Contaminated >... | reverse complement strand
TGGTCGCGCTGCCTCCCGGGCAGATTCCCGCCACCGCGGACGAGGCGCGCTGGCTGTCGGCGATTGCCGCGCTCGAGCGCGCGGATGCGGGAAGCGCGCGCATCGCGTACGCGAATTTCCTCAAGCGCTGGCCCGACAACCTCAATGCCGCCATCGGGCTCGCCAACAGCCACTACGTGCTCGGCGAGCTGCGCGAGGCCGAAGCGGTGCTGCGCGAAGCGGCGCGCCGCGAGTCCGACTCGGTGATCGTGCTGAACAACCTGGCGCAGACCCTGGCCGACCAGGGGCGCGAGGAAGAGGCCCTGTCCTTCATCGAGCGCGCCGCCGCGCTCGGCGGCAGGTTCGGCGCGGCGGTCGAGCAGACCCGCCGCACCATCCTGCAGCGCATCGCTACGAAGAAACGCTGACGCGCTCGAGGAGCGGCGGCACCGGGCAGTCGAGCGTCGCCGCAAGCATGCGTACCAGCTCGACTTCCGCCAGCCGGAACACGCCGTCGGCCGCGGCCGTCTCCAGGCAGGCCTTGAGCAGCCCCGGCTTGGCGAACGGCGAGAGATGACGCAGGCGCTCGAGCGCCTCGCTGACCCTCCCAAAGGTGAGCGCCTCGCGCCCGAGCGGTGCGCTCCACCCGCAGCGCAGCACCGCCGCGCCCTTCTCGAAGGCCCCCTGGGCGCCATCGCGAGCGGCAAGGGCAACCAGCGACAGCACCACATGGGCGTCGCCCGCCACCTCGTCCAGCTTGCGGAACCGGGTGCGGATCGGCGCTCCGGCGCCCTCGCGAAGACGCTGGCGCAGGAAGGTGGCGAGCACGAACTCGCGCAGCGTCACGCGGCGGTCGGACTCCACCACCGCGGCGAGATCCGCGAGGAACGCGTCCCGGGCCTGCTGCTTCTGCTCCTTGATCGCCGGCACGGCGAGCTCGACGAGCGCCAGCATGCGGCTTCGCGCCAGTCCGCCGGCGTAGACGTAGAGCTCGGCGGCAAGCGCTGCGGCGGCGGCGCCGCGGCGTGCTTCGAGGGACGCGAGCTCTTTGCGGCGGACCTCTTCCTCCGGCTCCAGGGCGAGGGCGAAGAGCGCCGCTTCCGCCTCCCCGGCGCTGCCCAGGGCTTCGCGCAGGCGCGTGGGCAGGTTCGCCAGCAGCTTCGCCGCCTCGCCGACGTGCGCCGCGGTCGGGTTGCCGATCGAGGCCACGATGGCCGCCGCGGTCTCCAGGCGCTTGACGTGCTTCACCACGTTGCCGCCGCCGTCGATGATGGCGACCTCCTGGCGCGTGCCGTGGCGGCGCTCGCGGTAGGGGTCGCGCGCGAAGCGCGGATGGACCCGCCGGATGCGCTCGAGGATCGGCGGATGGGTGGGAAAGCCCCACCAGCGCGCCAGCGCCGGGGCGAAGAACATGTGCGAGAACATCTCGCGGTGCATCGCCAGCAGGACGGTGGGCGCGCGAAGCGCGAGGATCGAGTCGAGCGCGCCCGCGATCCCCTCCGGGTTGCGCGTGAACTGGACGCTTGCAGCGTCGGCAAGCAGCTCGCGCTGGCGCGAGACGGCCGCCTTGATGGCGTCTGCGGCGAGCGTGCCCGGAAACCCGATCAAGGCAACGAGCGCCGCCCACACCGCGGCGAAGGCTTCGCCGCCCCGCTCCTCGCGCGGCTTGCCTCTCGCCTCCCACATCGCGTCGAAGAACATGGCCTCGGCCGCATCGGCGAGCCAGGTCAGTCCCGCAAGCAGGCCGACCAGGCGCACGTTGAGCGTCATGTCGCCGTTGAGGATGTGGCTGAACTCGTGCCCCATCACGCCCTGCAGCTCGTCGCGCGAGAGCTTGGTGAGCGCGCCGCGCGTCACGACGATCACCGCTTCGTTGGGCGAGTGGCCCGCGACCAGCGCGTTGATCGCCTCCTCGCGCTCCAGGCAGTACACCGGCGGCACCGACACGCCCGAGGCGATCGCCATCTCCTCCACCACGTTGAGCAGCCGGCGCTCCGTGGGCGTGCAGCGGCCGGACTCGACATAGCGCGCGCCGAGCAGCTCGGCCACCGCCGGGCCGCCCTCGGAGAGCTGCCACATGCGCCAGGCGCAGACCGCGAGGATGCTGCCGCCGACGATCGCCGCTATGCCGAGCGCGAGGGGCGCCGGGATCAGGGCCGGGACGCCCCAGTACTTCGCCCACAGCGCGTAGAAAAGCGCCGCGGCCGCCACATAGCTCGCCACCACGAGCAGCACCGCCAGGACGAACCACGCGACGAGCCGGCGCGAGGTGCGCCGCGCCGCTTCCTGCTGCTCGAAGAAATCCAAGCTAGCGGAACGAGACCTTGGGTGCCTGGCGCTCCTCGGGCGCCTCGGTCGCCTGCAGCAGCTCGGCGCTGCCGAAGCCGAACACGCCGGCGATCAGCACCTCGGGGAACGACTCGCGGCGCGTGTTGTAGGCCATCACCGAGTCGTTGTAGGCCTGGCGCGCGAACGCGATGCGGTTCTCGGTGCTCGCGAGCTCTTCCTGCAGCCCGAGCACGTTCTGGTTGGCCTTGAGCTCGGGATAGGACTCGAACACCGCGAGCAGCCGCCCGAGCGCGCCGCCGAGCGCGCCTTCGGCCCGCGAGAGCGCCTGCATCGCGGCCGGATCGCCGGGCGCCGCGGCCGCGCGGCTCTCGGCGCCCACCGCCTCGCCGCGCGCCCGGGTGACCGCCTCGAGGGTCTGGCGCTCGTGGGCGAGGTAGCCCTTCACCGCCTCGACCAGGTTCGGGATCAGGTCGTAGCGGCGCTTGAGCTGCACGTCGATCTGCGAGAACGCGTTCTTGAACCGGTTGCGCAGCGCGACCAGCCGGTTGTAGATCGCGACCAGCGCGAACGCGATCGCGGCGACCAGCGCCAGCGTGATCAGGCTCCCCATGTCCATGCCCAGCCTCCCTCGTCGTCTACTATAGCGCATGGACGCTCGACGACGCGCGCTGGTCCTGGCGCTCGCATCCCTGGGAGCAGCAAACGTGACGGCAAGAGAGAAATCCTCCCTGTTGACGAAATCCATCCCGGCGTCCGGCGAAGCGCTGCCGGTGATCGGGCTGGGCACCTGGCAGACCTTCGACGTCGGCAACGACCCGGCCGCACGCGCGCCCCTGCGCGAGGTGCTCGCGCTGCTGGAGGGCAACATGGTCGACTCCTCGCCGATGTACGGCAATGCCGAGTCGGCGGTCGGCGACCTCGTGGCCGACCTCGGCATGCGCAGCCGCGTCTTCCTCGCCACCAAGGTCTGGACGAGCGGCCGAGCCGAAGGCATCCGCCAGATCGAGCAATCCTTCCGGCGCCTGCGCGCCCAGCGCCTCGACCTCATGCAGGTCCACAACCTCGTCGACGTGGCGACCCACGCCAAGACGCTCCAGGACATGAAAGCGCAAGGGCGCCTGCGCTACATCGGCATCACCCACTACACCTCTTCGGCTTACCGCGAGGTCGAGCGCGCCCTCAAGATCGCGCCCTGGGACTTCCTGCAGATCAACCACTCCCTCGCCGAGCGCGAAGCCGAGGAGCGCATCCTCCCGCTCGCTCGGGAAAGCAAAGTGGCGGTGATCATCAACCGCCCCTTCGGCTCCGGCTCCATGTTCCGCGCCACCCGCGGCAAGCCCCTCCCGCCCTTCGCCGCCGACCTCGGCATCGCCACCTGGGCGCAGTTCTTCCTCAAGTGGATCGTCTCGCACCCGGCGGTGACCTGCGCCATCCCCGCCACCTCCAAGCCCGCGCACATGACAGACAACCTCGGCGCCGGGCAAGGCCCCCTCCCCGACGACAAGCAGCGAAAGCTCATGGCCGACTTTTTCGCTTCGCTGTAGATGATGAGCCATGCCCCGGACGCCGGGGCAGCCCATCTACCAATAGATCTCTGCCGTTATAGAGCACCATCTATTGCCAGATGTTTGCATCCAGTAATCGACGGTTCTAGCATCTACACCATGTCGTTCAATCACTCGTTAGATGGCTTCAATTTATGTCTCGCACTATGCGAAAGGGAGGGCGATGACTGCTCAGTATTTGAAGGTTGTCGCGTTCGTCTTCTTTGCCGTCGGGGCTTCCACGGCTATGCCGGCTGAGATCGACGAAATTGGCAAAGACGCGCCCGCGCGGGTTTTCAGTATCAAAGGTGAATTGCGATCGGGTGACTATGCGAGGCTTCGAGCATCAATTCTGAACTCGGACAAGTACATCGCGTGGGTGCACATCGATTCACCTGGGGGTGATGTCCTCGAGGCCATGCGCATCGGACGCCTCCTACGTACGCTGAGCCTTCGAACGCAGGCTGGCAGATGTAACAGTGCATGCGTCCTTGCCTGGATCGGTGGTGCTGAGAGAACCGCAAACGGTGACATAGGCTTGCACAGGCCATACTTCGATCGTTCTTATTTTGCTGACCTTACACAAGCACAAGCGGAAAGCAAGTACGCGGAGTTGTCGACTCGAGTGGAACAGTACCTGAAAGAAATGAATGTCCCTCAAGAGGCGATTGAACTAATTTTCCGCACTAGTTCATCGGACATTAGCTACGTGGGGCCGGAAAACAATTGGCGACTATTCGCGAGACTATCGGCGAAGGCTCCTGCCTACGACGAATGGATTCTTTCAAAATGCGGAAGCCCCCCTATCACTCTCGGTGAAATGCGGAAGATCGCTCAGGGCTCGACGGACGAAGATCTCTGGAACCGTTACGGCCCCTGGGCGGGCTGCACCGAGCGAGCGCGCGTTGTGGCATTCGAAGACGGTTTACGCAAAGCCCGTAGCGCTCGCGAATGAGCCGTAAGCCACCTAACCCCCCGGTGAACCGGACGCGCGCGAGCCGGCGGTGCAGCGCACAGGTCGGTGCTGCGCACGCCGGTTACCGGGAACGTTAAACGCACGACCAACCAGCGGTAAGATGCATACGCCGTAAAGGGCCCTCAAATGACGAAGCTTCTCGAGAAGGCATTGGAAGAGGTGGCAAAGCTGCCGGCGTCCGAACAAGATGCCGTAGCTGCCATTCTTTTGGAGGAACTGGCGTCGGAGCAGCGTTGGGTCCAGTCCTTTGCCAAGTCGCAGGACCAACTGGCGAAGCTGGCCGAAGAGGCCATCGCTGAGTACAAAGCCGGCCGCACGAAGCCGCTCTAGCGGCAGTGCAATCGCACACCACCGCAGCTTTCCGAGCGCTTCTCGCCGCGGCGCCACCGGCAATTCAGGCAAAGGCCCAGGCTGCCTATCGAATGTGGGCGCAGAGCCCGGCGCATCCGTCCCTTCGGTACAAGAAAGTCCACAGCACACTGCCCATCTACTCAGTCAGAATCGACCGCGATTGGCGCGCCGTGGGCACCCTTCACGAGGGAGCGATGGTGTGGTTCTGGATAGGTCCGCACAACGAGTACGAACGGCTGCTTTCCAGCCTCTAAGGTGCGGGCCATGAGGCGCCGCGCCTGGCATAGGGTCGTTATGGCCCGCTGTTCACCATGACATCGACGGTCATCAAAGGTGCCTACCTTGCATTGTGGGTGGCCCTGGCGGCAGGGGTCATGTACGCCGTGATGGCTGCGGGATATTCCTTCTGGTTGGCGGCTGGGCTGGCTTACGTGCTTTTCTTCTTGGTCAACGGCTCGCTAGCGTACCGTTATCGAGCACGGCAGCTCAAGCAACAGGGTGTTCGGCCTCCACCGTTTCTCAAATACCTCTTCTTCCCGAGACCTGCCAGCTTTACGAGCCCCGTGGCAGTACCGCGGCCAGTCCGTGTACTTCTCGGCGCCGTGATTCTCGTTGGGGGAGCGCTTTTTGTAGCTGCTGGTGGCCTCATCCTCGCGAAGCTGGATCTTTCGAGCCTTGCGCACCCAGTTGGCGCAGTTTTTATGTTGCTGGCATTGGCGGTGCTTGGACTGGCAATCGGATATGTCGGCCTTCGCCTCATCGTTGTGAAGAATGACGAGCCGTTGTTTAGCCGCGGCGGTCGACGAAGCGCGCAGCCTTGACGTTGGCCTCGAATTCGCGCGCCAGGGTGCCGGTCTCGAGCACGACGAGCTGCGGCGCGAGCTCGAACTTCTCCTTGACTTGAACGGCAACTCGCCTTGAAACCTCGTCGGCGTTGGCGTCGCGCCTGACTTCGATCGACAGGCGCAGGATGTCGTTGTCGCCCTCGTTCAGGGCCTCGGCGCGGAAGTCGCCGATCTCGACGTGCCGGAACATGAAGTCCTCGAGGTCCTGGTGGCCGAGGTTGATGCCGCGGATCTTGAAGAAGCCGGCGGTGCGGTGGGCGTGCCTGATGCGCGGGAAGACCGAGAAGGGTCCGGCGCCGTCGTCGGCCTCGCTGTAGGTGACGAGGTCGCCCGAGCTCCAGCGCAGGAACGGCGTGACGTTATTGGTCCAGAGCGAGGTGACCACCAGCGTGCCCACTTCGCCCTCCTTGGCAGGCTCGAGCGACTTCGGGTCGAGCACCTCGATGAAGTACATGTCGCTCCAGATGCGGAAGCCCTCTCCGGGCACGTCCTCGGAGCCCATCATGCCGGCTTCGGTCATGCCGAAGTTGTCGGTGAGCCTTGCGCCCCAGGTGCGCTCGATCTTGTCGCGCTTGGCCTGGGACACGGGCTCGGCGGAGGTCATGACGTGCTTGAAGCCGATCTTCGTCAGGTCGAGTCCCTTCGCCTCGGCCAGATTGGCGAGGTGCAGCGCGTAGCTCGACATGCCGAGCCAGAGGGTGGGCTTCAGGCGCTGGATGAGCTCGAGCTGCAGCACCGAGGCGGTGGAGGTGCCCGAGCCTGCCCACTGCGCGGTGATACCGCGCTGGCTAGCGCAGCGGGCGTAGATCTGGCCCACGGGGTGAATGCCCATGGGGAAGGAGACGTGGGCGCGCTCGCCCCGCCCGGCGCCGGCGCAGTCGAAGGTGCGCGCGAAGGAGAGGAGCCCGAACTCGATGTCGCGGAAGCTGCGGGGGTAGAAGAGCGGCTGCCCCGTGACGCCGCCGGAGCGCCAGTACTCGGCCACGCCGTCATGTTCGGTCAGGCAGAACTCCCGGTAGAACTGCGCGTCGGTCATGGCGCGCAGCATGTCCTTGTCGAGGATCGGGATGCGCCGCCACTCCTCGACATCATCCAGCCTCTCGAGCTTTATATCTTTCAACCTTGACTGCCAAAACCGCGAGCGCAAGGCCTGCTCGACGGCCACGCGCTTCCTCTCGGACTGGATGCGCCGGATCTCGGCTCGGGACTTCGGAAGAGGAAGAGGCATGAATTCGGGGGACGTCTGCCTATATTCCGACATGCGAAAAAAGTTGATCTGACCCCATTAAATTGCTGCTTCAGATCTGCTTCAGGAAGCCGATGAAATGCTTATGGCGCTCGTATTCGCCTGACAAGGGATTTGTTTTCATTGATTCCAGCCTGGATTCCTTGGCGGGCGTGTTCTCGGGAATGTGCTCGAGGGCGTCGGCGAGCATCTTCTCGTAGTCGGCGCCCACCGGGCAGACGTCGGCGCAGCGGCGGCAGCCGGTGATGACGCCGGCGCCGCGCAGGATGCTCTGCCACAGGTAGAAGCTGTCCTCGGAGCGAAGCAGGTTCTTGCGCTTCGCCGGGTCGCTCTCCTCGATGATTTTCTCGAGGTGGTCGGTGAGCTGGGCGAAGCCGTGCGGCGAGCGGTAGCGGTCGCAGGCGGGCCAGTCGCGCTCCCAATGCTGCACGGCGTCGGCGGGGCAGGTCTTGAGGCAGCGCCCGCACTCGGGCCCGAGGCAGAGCGCTTCGCGCATCGGCTGGTCGCACTCGACGTCGAGCGAGCAAAGCACGGCGGTGAGGATGACCCGCGGGCCGTACTGCGGCGTGAGGAGCTGCAGGTTGAGGCCGAGGGTGCCCAGGCCCGCCTGCACCGCGGCGTGCGGCAGCGAGAGCAGCGTCTCCATGTGCGCCTTCGGGTCGCCGCCGTAGCGTGCCGGGTCGACGTGCGTGGGCGGCACGATGAGCGCCGGGTAGCCGGCGTCCTCGAGCCAGTACACGAGCTCGAGCGAGGCCTCCTCGAGCTCGGTGAGGGCGAGCTCGTCGTTGTAGTACTTGTGGCGGTCGTCCCAGCGCTGGATGCGCGCCACGCCCTCGTTCAGGCGCTTGGCGAGCACGATCACGCGGCCTGCGTCGTGCGCGCTGATGTGCGAGGCGTCGATCTTCGCTCCGTCGGCAATGCCGACGAGATCGGCGCCGAGCTCGAGCGCCTTTGACTTCACTTCCCGCGCCGTCAAGGGACGCTTGAAAAAATCAACCACGCTCTCGTTCCTTCTGCCGTTTCTTGAACTCCTGCAGCTGGCGGGCGACGATGCCCTTGTAGCCCTCCTCGCCCACCCAGCGCATGTTCCATTCCGACAGGCCGGGGAGGTCGGCGCCGCTCTTGCGGTCGCTCTTGAATTTCTGCTGCAGGGCGACTTTCTCCGGCGTCTTCTCCGGGATCTCCTTCTGCAGCTCGGCGAGGTGGGCATGGTAGTCGTTGCCCACCGGGCACACCGCGAGGCAGCGCGGACAGTCGCCGAAGGAGCCCACCACCCGCAGCAGGCCCTGCCAGAAGCCGAAGAGGTCGCGCTGCTTCAACATCCTTTTTCTTTCAGAAGCAGGCGCGTCGATCACGCGCTCCATGAACTGCAGCATGGTCATGAAGCCGAACTCCTGCGCCTCGCTGGCGCAGCCGCGCTTGTCGATGCCCCAGTGCAGCACCGCGTTCGGCGGGCAGGAATGCAGGCAGCGGCTGCACGACTCGCCGATGCACACCTGCTCGGTGATGCGCCGGTCGGGCTCGAGCTCGAGCTCCGTGAGAATGCCGGTGAGGTACACGCGCGGGCCGAACTCGGGGGTGAGGATGTTGACCTCCAGCCCCAGCGTGCCGAGGCCCGCCTCGACCCCGAGGTGGCGCGTCGAGAGCCGCCCGTACGAGGCGCGCTTGTAGCTCCAGTCGGTTTCCTGCGCCGCGGTGACGAACGTCGGATGCCCCTGGCGCTCGAGCTCGCCGGCGAGCCGATACGCCACCTTGTCCATCTTGCGCAGCACCAGCATGTCCATGTACTGCACCGGCACGTTGGTCTTCGCGCGGAACGCTCCCGCCGGGATGCGCTGCACCAGCACCACCACGCTCTTCACGTACGGCGAGATGCGCTCGGGCGTCTGCGGCCAGCGCGGGTCGGGCGGGAAGGCGTTGAGCGTGGCCGCGCTCGCCACGCCGGCGAGATCGGCGCCGAGCTCGAGCGCGCGCCGCTTCACCGCCGCGGCATCGGGCCTGGCTTCGAGCATGGCCTATTGAAGCACAAAAGGATAAAGAGGGTAGAATCGCTCGCTGCCCATTGGAGGAGGAAACCCCATGTTGCGCAAGACATTTCTCGCGGCTGCGGCCTGCGCGGTGTTCGCCGCGCCGGCGCTCGCCGCCGACTCGCTGAAGATCGGCTTTCTGTCGACGCTTTCGGGTCCGGCCGGCGGCATCGGGATCGAGATCCGCGACGGCTTCAGCCTCGCGCTCAAGATGAAGGACGGCAAGCTCGGCGGCCTGCCCACCGACGTGGTGTTCGCCGACGACCAGCTCAACCCCGAAGTCGGCAAGCAGCTCGCCGATCGCCTGCTCAGGCGAGATCGCGTCAACCTGATGACCGGGATCGTGTTCTCCAACGTGATGCTCGCGGTCTGGCCGACCATCGAGCAGGCGAAAACCTTCTACGTCGCGCCCAATTCCACGCCGACGCGCATCTCGGGCGCGGGCTGCAGCCCGTACTTCGTCTCCGCGTCCTGGCCGAACGAGGCCTATCACGAGGCCGCCGGGCATTTCGCCAAGTCGCGCGGCTACAAGAACGCCTACCTGATCGCGCCCAACTACCCGGCCGGCAAGGACGCGACCACCGGCTTCAAGCGCGGCTACGGCGGCAACATCATCGCCGAGGTCTACACCAAGCTGAACCAGCTCGACTACTCCGCGGAGCTCGCCCAGATCCGCGCCGCGAAGCCCGACACGCTCTATGCCTTCCTGCCGGGCGGCATGGGGATCAACTTCGTCAAGCAGTTCGTGGCAGCCGGGCTGTCGCGCGATGTCCAGCTCGTGGTGCCGGGCTTCGTGTCAGACCAGGACATCGTGCGCGCGGTCGGCGAGCCGATGCTCGGGCTGTTCGACACCGCGCACTGGTCCTACGACCTCGACAACGACGCCAACCGCACCTTCGTGGCGGCCTTCCAGAAGGAATACAACCGCATCCCCTCGGTGTTCGCCGAGCAGGGCTACACCACGGCGCTGGTGATCGACGCCGCGGTGCGCGCCGCCAAGGGCAGGATCGAGGACGTCAAGGCGTTCCGGGCCGCGCTGCAGAGCGCGCCGGGGCGCGTGAAGACCCCGCGCGGCGACTGGAAGATCGGGGCCAACGGCACGCCCATCCAGGACTACTACCTGCGCGTGGTCGCCAAGGACAACCAGGGGCGCATCGTCAACAAGAAGATCGGCACCGTGATGAGCGGCCACGTCGACTTCTGGGCGAAAGAATGCAAGATGAAGTAGCGATGAAGTAGCGCGATCCCCGGGGGTGCAGCGCGAGCTTCACCCCTTTTTGTTGCCATGTCAGCGATCCTCTTCCTTGAGCAAAGCCTGAACGGCGTGCAGTTCGGGCTGATGCTGTTCCTGCTCGCCGCGGGGCTGACGCTGGTGTTCGGCATCATGGACATGATCAACCTGGCGCACGGCTCGCTGTACATGATCGGCGCCTACCTGATGGCGAGCTTCGTGCAGGCCACCGGCTCGTTCTGGATCGCGCTGCCGCTCGCGCTCGCCGCCACGGCGCTGGTCGGCGCGGCGCTCGAGCTCTCGGTGCTGCGCCGGCTCTACGAGCGCGATCACCTTACCCAGGTGCTCGCCACCTTCGCCATCATCCTGATCGCGAACGAGGTGGTGCGCCTGATCTGGGGCTCGCAGCCGATCCTGCTCAACCCGCCCGCGGGCCTCACCGGGCCGGTGGTGCTGCCCGGGGGAATCTACTACGCCTCCTATCGCCTCGCGATCATCGGGATGGGCGTTGCGGTCGCCGTGCTGCTCTATATCCTGGTGACCAAGACCAAGGTGGGCATGCTGGTGCGCGCCGGCGCCTCGAACCGCGAGATGGCGATCGCGATGGGGGTCGACATCCGGCGCCTGTTCACCGCGGTGTTCGCGCTCGGCGCGGCGCTGTGCGCGCTCGCCGGGGCGATGCTCGGCCCGATCCTCGCGGTGCAGGTCGGCATGGGCGAGAACATCCTGATCCTCGCCTTCGTGGTCATCGTGATCGGCGGCATCGGCTCGATCCGCGGCGCCTTCGTCGGCGCGCTGCTGGTGGGCCTGGTCGACACCATGGGGCGCGCCGTGCTGCCGATCGTGTTCGCGCAGATCTTTTCGCCGCAGCTCGCCTCCAACCTGGGGCCCTCGGTAAGCTCGATCCTGATCTACGTCCTGATGGCGGCGGTGCTGTTCTTCCGCCCGCAGGGCCTGTTCCCGGCGCGCGGATGAAAGCAGCCGTGTTTTTTGCAGCGACTGCCCTTTTGTTCCCCCTGGTGATGCACGTCCTGGATCAGCCTTTCTATATCGGCTTCGGCGCACGGGTGCTGATCTACGCCATGGCCGCGGCGAGCCTCAACCTGGTGCTCGGCTACGGCGGCATGGTGAGCTTCGGCCACGCCGCGTTCTTCGGCGCCGGCGCCTACATCGTGGGCATCCTGTCGGTGGAAGGCGTGCGCAGCGCCTGGATCGCGTGGCCGGCCGCGGTCGTCGTGGCGGCGCTCGCCGCGCTGGTGATCGGGGCGATGTCGCTGCGCACGCGCGGCGTGTACTTCATCATGATCACCCTCGCCTTCGCGCAGATGATGTACTACGTGTTCGTCTCGCTGAAGGCCTACGGCGGCGACGACGGCCTGTCGATGCCCGGGCGCTCGACGCTCTCGCCCGGGCTCGATCTCGCGGACGACCTGACCTGGTACTACGTCGTGCTGGCGCTGCTCGCCGCGGTGCTCTACTTCCTGCATCGCCTGATCCACGCGCGCTTCGGGCGCGTCATCGGGGCGATCCGCGAGAACGAGACGCGCGCCGAGGCGATCGGCTACCCGGTGTACCGCTACAAGCTGCTGTGCTTCGTCATCTCCGGGGCGATCGCGGGGCTCGCCGGCGCTCTGGTCGCGAACCAGTCGGGCTACGTGAGCCCGAGCCTGCTGCACTGGATCCAGTCGGGCACGCTCATGATCATGGTGATCCTGGGCGGCGTGGGCCGCTTCTGGGGCGGGCCGATCGGCGCGGTGGCGCTGCTCGTCCTCGAGGAGACGCTCTCGGGGAGCGAGCTGCTCGGCGACTACGCGCTGCACTGGCAGCTCCCGGTCGGGCTGATCCTGCTCGCGATCGTCCTCTACGCGCCGCAGGGCATCGCCGGGCTGGCCGCGAGGTGGCGCCGTGCTTGAGGTCCACGCGCTCGCCAAGCGTTTCGGCGGCGTGGTAGCGGTGGATGACGTCTCGCTCGAGGTCGGGCGCGGCGAGCTGCTCGCGCTGATCGGCCCCAACGGCGCCGGCAAGACCACGCTCGTGGGGCAGATCTCGGGGGCCATCGCCTGCGACCAGGGCGAGATCCGCTTCGAGGGCCACGACATCACGCGCGCGCCGGCCCACGAAAGGGTGCGGCGCGGGCTCGCCCGCAGCTACCAGATCACCAGCATCTTCAAGCGCTTCACGGTGCTCGAGAACCTGGCGCTCGCGGTGCAGGCGCGAAGCGGCTCGAGCTTCTCGTTCTGGCGCCCGGTGGCAGGAGAGAAGGCGCTGTTCGACGAGGCCGCTTCGATCGCTTCTGAAATAGGGCTGCATCCGAAAAGGGAATCGGCGGCCGCTATGCTCGCGCACGGCGAGCAGCGCGCGCTGGAAGTCGGACTCGCGCTCGCGACCCGCCCCAGGATGCTGCTGCTCGACGAGCCGATGGCCGGCATGGGGCCGGAGGAATCGCAGCACATGATCGCGCTCATCGAGCGCGTTCGCGCGGGCATCGGCGTGCTGCTCGTCGAGCACGACATGGACGCGGTGTTCCGGCTCGCCGACCGCATCGCGGTGCTGGTGAACGGCCGGGTCATCGCGGCCGGCAAGCCGGGCGAGATCCGCTCCGACCCGCAGGTGAGAAAAGCCTACCTGGGAGACGAGCTTGCTGCTTGAGGTTTCTCGCCTGGAGACCGCCTACGGCACGAGCCAGGTGCTGTTCGGCGTGGACCTGCGCATCCAGGCGGGCGAGGTGGTCACGCTGCTCGGGCGCAACGGCATGGGCAAGACCACCACCGTGCGCTCGGTCATGGGCCTCACGCGCGCGCGCGGCGGCATCATCGTGTTCCGCGGCAAGCGCATCGAGCGCGAGGCGCCCGACCGCATCGCGCGCGCCGGCATCGCGCTCGTCCCGGAGGGGCGGCAGATCTTCCCCAACCTGAGCGTGCGCGAGCACCTCGTCGCCTTCGCCGACAACCGCTCGGCGAGGACCGACCCCTGGACGCCCGAGCGCGTGCTCGAGCTTTTTCCCCGGCTCAGGGAGCGGCGGGAAAACCAGGGCAACCAGCTCTCCGGCGGCGAGCAGCAGATGCTCGCCATCGGCCGCGCGCTGGTCACCAACCCGCACCTCCTGATCCTCGACGAGGCCACCGAGGGCCTCGCGCCGCTGGTGCGCGAGGAGATCTGGCGCTGCCTCGCGAAGCTGCGCGCCGACGGCCAGACCATCCTGGTGATCGACAAGTACATCGAGCGGCTGGTGCG
>Ga0214472_10005169_pt1 | contig 13722 bp, 12 predicted proteins | sample RVTome_6_FD_207662 | JGI IMG/M metagenome (GOLD analysis project Ga0214472, IMG submission 207662) | Soil microbial communities from uranium-contaminated site in the Upper Colorado River Basin, Wyoming, United States - RVT140D175 | ecosystem: Environmental > Terrestrial > Soil > Contaminated >... | reverse complement strand
GTAAGATGGTAAAAGATCTGAGGGATAAAACTCAAGCAGGCATGATGGACTGTAAAAAGGCTCTTGAGAAAACCGATGGCGATATGGAAAAAGCTGTCGATTTGCTTCGTCAGAAAGGGTTGGCAGTTGCAGCCAAAAGAGCTGGCCGTGCCACGAGTGAAGGCGTTATTGAAACGTACATCCATTCGGGCGGCAAACTCGGTGTAATGGTGGAACTAGGTTGCGAGACCGATTTTGTAGCAAAAAACGATGCTTTTAAAGAATTTGCTCGTGATATCGCTATGCATATTGCTGCGGCAAACCCCATTGCCATCACCAGGGAAGAAGTACCGGCCGCTGTGATTGCCCGGGAAAAAGAGATCTATGTGCAGCAGGCTCTTGAATCAGGCAAACCTGAAGCAATTGTTGAGAAAATGGTAACCGGTAAGATAGAGAAATTTCTGGCTGAAATAGTTTTGCTTGAACAAAAATTCGTAAAGAATCAGGACCTTTCCATTCAGGATCTTCTGAATGAACTTGTCGGACGGATTGGTGAGAATATCTCAATCAAGAAATTTGCCCGTTTCCAAATCGGTGTAGAATAGTAGCACTCCAGCAGGAGAGCAAGTCGGCACCAAGCCCACTTGCTTTAAAAATCTAGCCTTTGTCTCGAAAAATTTCTATTTATGGAAAAAATACTATGACCGAAAAGTTACAGTACAAGAGAATACTGCTGAAACTCAGTGGTGAGGCTCTGATGGGGAACGATGTATACGGTATCAATACCAAAATACTCGAGTTTGTTGCTGCCGAAGTGAAAGAAGTGGTGAAGACCGGTGTTGAACTTGGACTGGTTATTGGTGCCGGAAACATTTTCAGGGGGGTTGCCGGTGCAAGCAAGGGCATGGACCGCACGACTGCCGACAATATGGGGATGCTTGCCACGGTAATGAATAGTCTGGCGATGCAGGATGCCCTTGAAAGAGTGGGAGTCATAACGCGTGTAATGTCCGCCATCCCCATGCAATCTGTTTCCGAGCCATATATTCGACGAAGGGCGACCAGACATCTTGAAAAAGGGCGGGTGGTAATTTTTGCCGCAGGAACCGGAAACCCTTATTTTACAACAGATTCGGCAGGAGTGCTACGCGCCCTGGAAATTGATGCCGATCTCGTTATAAAAGCGACCAAGGTGGATGGAGTGTACGACATGGACCCGGTAATCCACTCTGAGGCAGTGAAATTTGATCGGCTTACCTATGATGATGTTTTGCAGAAGGGACTGCGGGTGATGGATGCTGCCGGAATAGCGCTGGCCAAAGAAGATAAGCTGCCTATCATGGTTTTAAACATGTCGGTAGCCGGGAATGTAAGACGTGCCGCCATGGGCGAAAATGTCGGTACGCTGATAACATCATAAATCCTGATCGAGCAACTGATCTGAAAGCAGAGGTGGAATCATGAATGAAGTGATTTTAGAGACGTCCGACAAGATGGAAAAGAGTGTCTTGGCTTTTAAGAAAGAATTATCGAAGTTTCGTACCGGCAGGGCTTCTTTGGCCATTCTCGATGGCATCTCGGTCGATGCCTATGGCAGTTCGATGCCGCTCAATCAAGTTGGCTCGATCACTATCCCGGAGAGCAGAATGATTGTCATTCAGCCATGGGATCCTCAGATGTTGCCGGCCATAGAGAAGGCCATACTCAAATCCGACATTGGGCTTAATCCAATCGGCGATGGTAAGGTTATTCGGCTGAATATTCCTCAATTGACGGAAGAACGCCGCAAGGACCTGGTAAAATCTGTGAGGAAGGTTGCCGAGGAATTTCGAGTGGCTATTCGGAATATCCGGAGAGAATCCATTGAAATCCTGAAGAAACAGAAAAAAGATAAAGAAATTTCTGAGGACGAACTGTTTAAATTTCAGGAAGAAGCGCAGAGTGAAACAGATTTGTATATTAAGCAAATTGATGAAGTTACGGCTCACAAAGAAAAAGAAGTAATGGAGGTCTGATTCTTTCCTCATTTTATTTCCTTCGCTTTATTTCATTTTAGCAAACCATATTTTTGCGGGTCTTGTATGTCTGGCATCTCTACATTCGATTTGAATCATCTTCCGCGCCACGTTGCAATTATAATGGATGGAAATGGCAGATGGGCCCGGCAAAGACGACAACCCCGATTGTTCGGGCACAAAGCCGGAGCGGAATCTGTCCGGAAAATTGTAGAAACCTGCAGGGAAATCGGCATAGAGTATCTCACGCTGTATGCATTTTCGTCAGAAAACTGGCGTCGACCTGCACAGGAAGTAAGCGGGTTAATGGCTATTCTGAAAAATTTTCTCGAATCGGAATTGCCTCGCATGCAAAAAAATGAAATTCGTCTCATGTCTATCGGTGACCGGCAACGGTTACCTGAGGAGGTACGGGAGTCACTGGAACGGAGCATTGAGGCAACCTCGGGCAACACCAAGCTCACGTTGACCCTGGCCCTCAGCTATGGAAGCCGTGACGAACTTGTGCGCGCGGTTAAAACGATTAGTACACTTTGCCTGCGAGGGGAAATGGTTCCCGATCAAATTTCCGATCAGACCATAACTGATAATCTTGATACCTGCCAAATGCCGGATCCGGACCTGTTAATTCGAACAGGGGGCGAAGCGCGATTATCTAATTTTCTGCTGTGGCAAATATCTTACGCCGAAATCTATTTTACCGAAACTATGTGGCCTGATTTTCGAAAAGAGGTGTTTTTACAAGCACTTTCTGATTACCAGTCTCGGGAGAGGCGGTTCGGACGTACAGGCGAACAGCTACTTTCTGAATAGATTATGGAACGTATTGTCCCTGGGCTATTAATTGCTGGTTTCTGGCTTCTCTTGCTGCTGAAAGGGTCGATACAACTGTATTGCTTGATCATTGTCCTGATAGTGCTGGTGGCCGCCAATGAATATGTGAAAATGGTCGATGTGCGGAAGACGCCGCTTCTCGAGCGCTGGCTCCTGGGCGTCATTTTGGCAGCGCCGGTTATTGTTACCTGTATACGACCAAGTGCCACTGCTCTTCTCCCTGCAATATTTGGATCTTTTTTTGCCCTGACCTGTTATTTTCTGTATCGTTACAAAGACATTGCCGATAGTTACAACCTTTTCTGCAGGCTTGTCTTTGGTGAAATTTATGTTGGAGTGCTTGGAGCACATCTTGTGCTTTTGCGCTTTGTACCCGACGGTGCCAGCTGGCTCATAATCGCCTCTGCCATAACCGCATGTTCGGACAGTGGGGCATATTTTGTCGGCAGAGCAATAGGCAAAACCAAGCTTTGTCCAAACATCAGCCCGAATAAAACTATCGAAGGGGCGGTTGGCGGCATTATCTTTGGTCTGCTCGGAGCAGTGCTTTTTTCCTTGTTACTCTTACCGGAAACCAACTGGTTTTTTCTTACAGGCGCGGCAATTTTTTTAGCTGGTGTCGGCATTGTCGGTGACCTTACCGAATCGATTATCAAAAGAGGGACAGCCACCAAGGATTCCGGCCATTGTCTTGCTGGACATGGTGGGATTCTGGATCGAGTTGATTCGCTGCTGTTCGTTTGCCCCATACTCTATTACCTTCTTGTATTTCCGGGGCTATGATGAGACGTATTTCTCTGTTGGGAGCCACCGGTTCAATTGGCGTCAACACGCTCGATGTTGTCAGAAAGTTTCCCGAACTTTACCAGGTTGTCGCCATGGCAGCCGGAGCAAATGTTCAAAGACTGGCTGAACAGGTAAAAGAATTTAAACCTGAATTGATATCTGTGTGCGATGAAACAAGGGCAGATGCGCTACGTGCTCTCCTGCCCCCGGCATATCACGACAAAATCGTCCACGGCACAGAGGGCAACATCCTCGTGGCAGCTTTTCCATCTGCCGATCTTACGCTTTCGGCAATAGTCGGTGCAGCGGGGCTTCTGCCGACACTGGCAGCCATTGAGGCCGGAAAGGATATTGGCCTCGCCAACAAAGAGACCTTGGTCATGGCGGGTAGAATAGTCATGAAGGCGGTTTTGAAAAACGGGATCAGGCTTCTCCCGGTCGATTCAGAACATTCAGCTATTTTCCAAGCGCTTGAGGCCGGCCGAAGAAAAGACTTGAGAAAAATCATTCTTACCGCTTCCGGTGGGCCTTTTCGTGGTATGAGCCCGCAGCAATTGCAAAATGTCACCAGGGAGGAGGCTCTGAATCACCCCAACTGGAGTATGGGCAGGAAGATTTCCATTGATTCGGCAACCATGATGAATAAAGGACTGGAAGTTATTGAGGCCAGGTGGCTTTTTGAGGTGGCCGGCGATGCAATCGAGGTAGTGGTGCATCCGCAGTCGATAGTTCACTCTCTGGTGGAGTATAAGGATGGTTCCGTCCTGGCGCAGCTCGGGATTCCCGATATGCGTATACCCATATCCTATGCTCTTTCCTATCCAGCCAGGCGACCACTTCAGTTGCAACCACTCAATCTTGCCGAGTGTGGAACGCTTGAGTTTTTTAAACCCGACTATCTGAGCTTTCCAGCCCTGAAATTAGCTTATTCCGCGCTTGAAAGTGGGGGCGTCTTGCCGGCTGTACTCAATAGTGCAAACGAAGTAGCTGTGGAAGCATTTCTTATGTCGAGGATATCTTTTCCTCAAATAGCTGAGACAGTTGCCAGAACAATGGATATTGTACATGAAGGAAGTGAGGATAGCCTTGAAGATATTCTTGGCGCAGATAATGCTGCCAGGCGAGAGGCCCACAGGCTTATTGAGAAAATCGGCTAACACCCCACAAGGGGTACTCTTTATAGTCCCCATGCTTTGAGGGGGATAAGTACCTTCACGAAATTCATTCATAAAATATAAGAAATGAATTTCTAAGGTACTATAATATTTAATCCACGTTGCCGGATCCCGGAGACGTGTACTCCATAATTATTTTCTACTATGAATACTATTTTTGCATTTATCCTGGTTCTTGGCCTGCTTATTTTTGTCCACGAATTTGGACATTTCATCTTTGCTAAATTATTCGGCGTTCGTGTTTTAAAATTTTCACTGGGATTCGGACCGAAAGTTGTCGGTAAGGTAATCGGCGAAACCGAATATGTGATTTCTGCGTTTCCACTCGGTGGCTATGTCAAGATGTTCGGGGAAAATCCGGACGAACAGCAGGTGCCAGGTGAGGACAGAAAGGTTTCTTTTGCCCATAAACCCGTATGGCAGAGATTTTTGATAGTTTTGGCTGGACCACTCTTCAACCTCCTATTTTCGGTAGTATTGTTTTTTATGGTCTTCACCTTTGTTGGTATTCCCACTTCAGTCGATACGACTCGAATAGGGAATGTCAACGAGAATTCTCCTGCTGCCGTCGGGGGGATGCAGCAAGGCGATGCCATTGTAAAAATTGATAACAAAGAAACCACTACATGGATGGACGTGTTGGAGGCAGTTAAAAACAGCCAGGGAAAACCTGTTAATGTTTCTGTCCTGCGGGGGGATGAGCTGTTAACCCTGGAGATAGTACCGGCCATTGATGTAGTTAAGAACATTTTCGGCGAAGAAGTTGAAAAGCGTTATATGATCGGAATTATGAAAGCCGATGAGTTCACCTTCGAAAAGACTCATGTTTTTGGAGCATTGCAGAGTGCCTGCCTTCAAACATGGATGTACATTTCCCTGACAGCTATGGGCTTTGTGAAAATTATCCAGCAGGTTATTCCTGCCTCGGAACTAGGCGGTCCCATCCTTATCGCACAGGTTGCCGGACAACAGATGGAGAAGGGGTGGTTGAATCTCATTTATTTCATAGGCCTGCTCAGTGTCAACCTGGGTCTTCTGAATCTCCTGCCGATCCCTGTGCTCGATGGCGGGCATCTGGCTTTTCTGATTATTGAAGGCGTGCGTCGCAAACCGATGAATGAACGAGCCCAGATTGTTGCTCAGCAGGTAGGCATCGGCCTACTCGGTACGCTCATGGTTTTTGTTTTCTATAATGATATCGTCAGGCTGTTTAGTTGATGGATTGCCGGCAACCGTTGATACTTTCGATGGATACCGCGACTCCCTGCAGTGCAGTCGCCCTTACTTTCGGAACCAGAAAAGACGGGAGGGTGCTGGCATCTCTCAGCCTCACCGGTAATGTGACGCACTCAAGGCGCTTGTTCACGGCTATTGACTATCTTATGAAGAAAACCGAGGTCGACTGGCCGGCGATTGCCGGGATCGGGGTGAGCCTTGGGCCAGGGAGCTTTACAGGCCTTAGAATCGGCATGGCCACCGCAAAAGGACTGGCGGCAGCTGCAGGAAAAGTGTTGCTTGGTGTCTCTACTCTTGATGCTCTGGCAGCAAGATTGGTCACTCCACGTCTTATCTGCACCGTTCTCGACGCACGAAAAAAGGAAGTCTACGCTGCCTTTTATCGCTGTGACGCGAATGGGTTCTCCGAACGGGTCAGTGACATGGCCGTAATGGCGCCCGAAAAGCTCGCTGCCATCATTTTTGAACCTGTCATTATGGTTGGAGACGGAGCTATGGTGTATGGCGACGTGTTCAGAAGCCTGCTTGGAGAAAAGGTCATTTTTGCGCCTTCCCAGTTGCATGAACCGTCAGCTTCATCACTTGGCATGCTTGCCGGAGAGATGTTCGTTTCGGGAGAACAGCTCGATGTGGCGGACGCGGTACCGGTTTACATTCGCAGCTCGGATGCGGAGCTCAATCTCTTACAAAAAAATGCCAGGTTGCGGGAGAAAATCCCGCCTGCTCATGATCATCAGACGTAAAACTCGACAAATACAGGTGGGCAAAGTCGTCGTAGGCGGCGACAGTCCTATCAGTGTGCAGTCGATGACCAATACCGACACCAAAAATGTGGAGCAAACGGTTGAGCAAATCTGCCGTTTACAGGCTGCCGGATGTGATATAGCCCGTGTTGCGGTTCTAGACCTTGAGGCGGCTGCGGCTATTCGGGCCATTCAGGATAAAATTTCCATTCCCCTGATCGCCGATATTCATTTCGACTACCGCCTGGCTGTCGCTGCAATGGAAAATGGTGCCGACGGTATTCGAATCAATCCGGGCAATCTAGGCGGAGAAGGAAAAATCGCCCTGGTTGTCGATGCGGCCAAACAGCATGGAGTTCCGATCCGGGTTGGCGTGAACAGCGGTTCCATCGAAAAAGATCTTTTGAAAAAGCATGGTTATCCCACTCCTGACAATACCGAGGCTCTGATCGAAAGTGCCCTGCGAAATGTCAGGCTGGTTGAAAAACATGGCTATAACGAGATAAAGATTTCGATCAAATCGGCTGATGTGCTGACCACGATCAACAGCTATCAACAACTCTCAAAAACCACCGATTATCCCTTGCATCTTGGGGTGACCGAAGCCGGCGGGCTTATTGCCGGAACCGTCAAATCGAGCGTTGCCCTTGGAATTCTTCTCAGTAAAGGCATTGGCGACACCTTTCGTATTTCTCTCACCCGTGATCCGGTGGAGGAGGTGCGGGTCGGCTTCGAGCTGTTGCGTGCCCTGAAAATCCGCGAACGGGGGCCGGAGTTGATTTCCTGCCCGACCTGCGGTCGCACCCGGATTGATCTCTTTAAACTGGCAGAGGAGGTCGAGCGATTCGTCCAGACCATGGTGACCCCGCTGAAAGTTGCCGTCATGGGCTGTATCGTCAATGGGCCAGGCGAAGCCAGACAGGCCGATATAGGTGTGGCGGGAGGGAATGGTGTTGGTATAATATTCAAAAAAGGCGAAATTTGGAAAAAGGTTCATGAAGATAACCTCTTGGAAACCTTTATGGCCGAGCTGAAAAAGATGGAAGAAGAGGGGCTGAATGAGCGCAAAAATGCTCATGCCAATAAACGGGAAATAAGCAGGGATTCTTTATAGTACCCCTTACTTTTCCAATTATCCTCTGGTGGAAGGTTCAGTTTCATAAGATCAAACCTGTATCAAAAAAAAAAATAAAATATGCGTTATTCACAGACACTGTTGCCGACTCTTAAAGAAAACCCGGCTGAAGCCGAAGTGGTCAGTCACGTACTCATGCTGCGGGCGGGCTGCATTCGCAAGCTTTCCGCCGGTATCTATACCTATCTGCCCTTTGGCCTTGCCGCAATCCGAAAGGTTGAAAATATTGTGCGGGAGGAGATGAACCGGGCCGGAGCACAGGAATTGCTCATGCCGATGGTGCAACCAGCCGATCTGTGGATTGAAACAGGAAGGTACGAAAAATACGGGCCAGAATTACTGAGATTTCATGATCGCCACGACAGGGAATCATGTCTGGGACCGACCCATGAGGAAGTTATCACCGATATTGCCCGGAAAGAATTGCATTCCTACAGAAATCTCCCCATAAATTTGTACCAGATTCAGACTAAGTTTCGCGATGAGATTCGGCCGCGATTCGGACTCATGAGAGGTCGGGAGTTCGTGATGAAGGATGCCTATTCCTTTGACGTAAGCGATGAGGCTGCCGGGATTTCCTACCAGAAAATGTATGAAGCTTATAAACGGATTTTCAGCCGTTGCGGCCTCATATTTAGAGCCGTCCAGGCTGATTCCGGAGCAATTGGCGGGAGTTTTTCCCATGAATTTATGGTGCTTGCCGAAACCGGGGAAGATACCATCGTAGTCTGCAAGGATTGCGAGTATGCCGCTAATATGGAAAAAGCGGTGGTCAAACTTGTAAAAACCGACCAGGTACAGGCTTTAAGGGAAATGGAAAAAATCGAAACTCCCGGCAAGCGAAAGGTTGATGCGGTCTGTGATTTTTTGAGCATTGAGCCTAAGCAACTGGTAAAAACGATGGTTTTTAAGGCAGACGGAAAACCAATCGCGGTACTTGTCCGTGGTGACCGTGAAGTAGAGAAAGTGAAGCTGAAAAATCTGCTTGGGGTAGCCGATGTGGAAATGGCCGACGACAAGGAGGTCTTTGACGCCACCGGCGTGCCAACTGGGTATCTAGGACCGGTCGGCATTAAAATTCGCACGGTTGCCGATCAGGAAGTAGCGGCCATGCAGAATTGTTACGTTGGGGCTAATGAGAAAAACTTCCACCTGAAAAATGTTAATTTCGACCGGGATTTTCAAGTGGAAGCGGTGGCTGATCTGCGGCAGATCACTACCGCGGATCCCTGCCCGGAATGCGGCGGCACACTTGAGACCAAGGAAGGCATTGAGGTTGGACATGTCTTCAAACTGGGTACCGGCTACTCCGAATCGATGAACGCAACTTTCCAGGATAAAGATGGACAGGAAAAGCACTTCGTCATGGGCTGTTACGGTATTGGCGTCAGCCGGATAGTCGCTGCCGCCATTGAACAAAATCATGACGATAAAGGCATCATCTTTCCCATTCCGCTTGCTCCGTATACAGTGATCATAGTCAACCTTGGGGTAAACGAAGAGATAATCAACACCGCCGCCGAAAAACTCTACCGGGATTTGCAGACGGCGGGATTGGAAGTGCTGATTGATGACCGGGATGAACGGCCGGGGTTTAAATTCAAGGATGCCGATCTGTTGGGGATACCTTTTCGCGTCACTGTTGGGCAAAATTTCGTGAAAAATGGCACACTGGAAATCAAGAACCGCAAAGATGGCACCATTGAAGAGATGACACCGGAAGAAACAGTCACGAGCCTGCAGACAAAAATTTTTACTGAGCTCAGTAAATAACCGCCAAATCGCAAAAGTTGTTCATGACAAATTCATCCACTATAAATCCTAACGGGCTGAAAGTTCTTGCGTCAAACTATTTGCATGGCGTGGATCTGTCTCGCATTGATGAAGCCTGGGAAGTTATAGTCCGGGTTCATAAAGGACAGCGGCATTTTTCCGGGGAGTTATACATTATCCATCTGCTGGAGGTGGCATCGACGCTTGCTTCCATGCACCTGGATCTCGATACGATTCTGGCCGGCTTGCTTCACGGCGTCTTAAAAGAAGGTGTGACTGTCGAAGAACTTGTCGAGCAATTTGGCAAGGATGTTGCGAACATCGTTGAGGGATCAACCAAGATAACCAACGTTTCATATAACAGCAAACTGACCAGCCAGGCGGAGAACCTGCGGAAAATGCTGCTGGCTATTGCCACTGATATCCGGGTATTGCTGGTAAAGCTGATTGATCGGCTGCTCGATATGTTTCTGCTCGACATGGTTGACAGGGAACAGCAGCTCGACATGGCCAGAGAAACCATGGACGTCTATGCTCCTCTGGCGAGCCGTCTCGGTATAGACTGGCTCAAGCGCGAACTCGAGGATAATGCCTTTAAATTTTTACATCCGGAAGAGCATTATGAGCTTGCCCATACCTTGGAAAGCTCCCTGGATGAACGTCAAAGATATGTTGATGAAGTTATCCATATCCTCCATGAAAAGCTGGGGGAGAGCAATATCGTTCCCGTACGGATTATCGGCCGCCCCAAGCACCTCTATTCCATCTACAAAAAACTGATTGCCCAGAATATTCCTCTTGAGCGGGTCTATGACAAGGTTGCTTTCCGGATCATTGTCAATACCGTCAACGAATGCTATGAGGCGCTAGGCACCATTCATGCCAACTGGGCTCCGGTACCCGGCAGGATTAAGGATTTTATTTCCGTACCCAAGGCGAACAACTACCAGTCCATGCATACGACGGTCGTTGGTCCCCGCGAACATTTTATAGAAATTCAAATACGCACCGATCAGATGGACAGGGTTGCCCAGGAAGGAGTTGCCGCGCACTGGGCATATAAAGAGGGACAAAAGGTCAATACAAAGGACGTAAAACTATTCCGCGAACTGAAAAAACTTGTCACCTCGCTTCAGGACGTTGAGGATCCAAGGGAATTTCTCGATAGTCTTATCGGCGAATTGTACGATCCTGAAATCTATGCTCTTTCTCCAAGAGGTGAGGTAAAGGAATTTCCTCTCGGCAGCTGTCCCATCGACTTTGCTTATTCGATCCACACCGAGGTTGGGGATCATTGTGTCTCTGCCAAGGTTAATGGTCGGCAAGTGCCGCTTAAATATCAGTTGAAGACCGGGGATATTGTTGAGATCGTAACTTCTCCCACCCAGGTTCCGAGGAGGGGTTGGCTCAATCTGGTAAAGACCAGCCGGGCGAGGACCAGGATACGTTCCTGGCTGAGGCGTGAGGAAAAGGAAAAGGCGCTGAAGCTTGGCCGGGAGATCTGCGAAAGAGAAATCAAAAAATATGACACTTCGCTGAAGAAAATCATTAAAAGCGGTCATATCCGTTTGATATTGAAGCAGCTGCGCTGCAACTCTCTTGATGACCTGCTCAGTAAGGTCGGGAGCGGAGTGATTACCGTTCAGAACCTTATCAAAGGGCTTCAGCCTGTTGAGCTGCGCAAGGAAAGTGAGAAAATTCCTCTTAACCTGCCTCCGGAAGAGCTGGCAAGCTTGATGGTAAGTCAGCAGCACGCAAGTGAGAGTGAAAAAGATAAAACCGGGGTAAGAATTGACGGAATCGACGGCATGCTTGTCAAGGTCAGTCAGTGCTGCCGTCCATTGCCGGGGGATTCTATTGTCGGTTTTGTCACTATGGGGCGTGGTGTTTCCGTGCATAAGGCGGATTGTCACAACCTGCTCAGTTCTGATCCCAAGCGGTGGATCGATGTCTCCTGGTCCGGTATTGCTGAAAAAACGTATAAGGCCGGCATACATGTCAGTGCGGAAAACAAGCGGGGAATTTTCTCTGAAATCAGTGGCGCTATCAGTCTTGACAATGCCAATATTGTAGACATTTCCGCCCATACAACTCCGACAGACCAGGCGGACATGACCATTTCTCTGGAGGTGGAAAATCTTAAACATCTCAACGCATTGATACAGCACCTTCGGCAACTGCCGGCTGTTATCAACGTCCGCAGACTGTAATTGCTCAAAAAGGTGCTGAGGTGAGGGTATGAAGAGTGTCTGCGAGGTCTGCGGCAATACAATAGTTCCATCCAGTGTATTGTGTCCTTTTTGCGGGAGCAAGGTGGATGTGACTCAGCTTGTGCAGCATCCTGAATTTGTGTATAAAACGGTCAACTTAGAGGCCGGTCGGCCTGTGCTGGATGTTGCTCTTAACCGAATGAATGAGATAATTGAGGACTCGGCTCGAAATAATGTCAATGTGCTGACCCTGATTCATGGTTACGGTTCAAGCGGTAAAGGCGGGGTTATTCGGTCGGAATGCAGAAAAAGTCTCGATTTTCTGAAATGTAAAGGACTGATCAGCGATTATATCGCCGGGGAGGATTTCAACAAACGATCCGGACCGGTGAAGTCGCTTCTACAGCGCTATCAACAACTTGGTCTAAATAAATATCTGAATAGAGGCAATCGCGGGATTACCCTGGTGATATTCTCCCATGGATTATTGATTCTGCCTTCGCTGGTTTCAACAGCAATCTTTAACGCGGCTTTCATGTCGTAATTGTGGTATAAATTGAATTTTTGAGGAGGAGTTTCTGATGAAAAAATATTTTGTAACGGCATTGCTTGGACTTTGTATTGCAATGCCAGCTGTGTCCCAGTCCGCACCACCGGCAAGCTTTGAAGAAAAGATCAGCTATAGCATGGGTTTCGAAGTGGGGAATTATTTTAAGGGAGCCGGGAAGGATATTCAGGAGAAATTTCTGATTAAGGGTATTCAGGACGCTTATAAAGGGGAAACGCCGTTACTGACTCCAGAGGAGATGACGGCTGTCAAGACTCAGTTTGGCGAGAAGATGCAGGCAGAGCAGCAGGCTAAAATGGCTGAAATGCAAGCCAAGAACAAGGCCGCGGGAAAGCTGTTTCTTGAAGAGAACAAGAAGAAAGATGGTGTGATTGTTACCGAAAGCGGCCTGCAATACCAGATTATCAAAAAGGGTGAAGGCCCGAACGCTAAGTTGACCGACACAGTTACGGTTGAATATGTCGGAACATTGATCGACGGGACTGAATTCGACAGTACGGTCAAGCGTGGGGAACCTGCTGAATTCGCGGTTAATCAGGTGATTAAAGGCTGGGGTGAGGCACTTCAGTTGATGAATCCGGGATCCAAGTTACGTCTGGTTATTCCCTCAGAGCTGGCCTATGGAGAAAATGGAGCTGCACCGCATATCCAACCCAATTCCGTGCTTGTCTTTGATGTGGAGCTGATATCCATCAAAGGGTAGTTAGTCTATCAAAATACGGTATTGAAAATGGCCGCCCGGGATACTCCCGGGCGGCCATTTATATTTTATTGACTTGGGTCAGCGGTCGTTCTTTATGAGCAGGAAAATTCCTGCGAGCGAAAAAATGATGTGTATGGCGATTGCGGCAATGATCGGTGAGATATATCCGGCAATGGCCAGGGATTGCAGGGCGCCCCAGATTCCCCAGGCAAAAAAGGCCAGACCGCAGCTTATCGGAATCGCCACAGAAAGGTCCCGTCCCCACTTTCGGTAAGAATAGAGCAGGATAGGCAAACCGAGCAACAGCAAGGGGATCCCAAGAAAAATATAGGAAATGCGTCCGAGAAAATTGGTCGAGGCTGCTCGTTTTTCGTGCTCAGAATCAGTTCTACCTATTTCCTGATAAAGATCTGTAAGTGACTGTTCGGCCGATTTGTTGGCCGGGATAAGAAAATCCTCCGGCCGCTCCGGTAATTTCACTTTGCTGCTCTCAAAGTTGGCGATTTGATAATTGCTGTCATCCTGTTGCTGTTGAATTTGTCCGACACTTAAAATCCAAATATCG
>Ga0214472_10005168_pt1 | contig 13724 bp, 13 predicted proteins | sample RVTome_6_FD_207662 | JGI IMG/M metagenome (GOLD analysis project Ga0214472, IMG submission 207662) | Soil microbial communities from uranium-contaminated site in the Upper Colorado River Basin, Wyoming, United States - RVT140D175 | ecosystem: Environmental > Terrestrial > Soil > Contaminated >... | reverse complement strand
CATTGTATGACGCCTATTCATTCAAGTTTTTGCCGATGATGGGTAGGCTGATCGCCGATGATGCTGATAGTTACCGCTATCTGGCGGAATCGATTCGTATGCACCCGAACCAAGATACCTTAAAGACAATGATGGAGCATGCGGGTTTTGAACGCTGTGATTATTTGAATCTTACGTGCGGTATCGTTGCCTTACATAGAGGATACAAATTTTAAAGGAACCTCTGAAATGCCAGAGATTCCCGTGATACCGGGATGTGTCGCCGTTTTTCGATCTCGCAAGAGATTGAGAAATGTGGAAGAGAAAAGCCACGTTTTTTTCTCTTCGTCTCTGAATAATATCAGGGATTACTTACTCAGGGTTTCCACAGATTTATTGTGTAGCGCAGGAGCAAAGATATGACCATTCGCCATAATATCAAAACAACCGCATTGGCTGGTTTGGAAACAGCAATCAACGGTTATCTGAAACTCGATCCAACGGCTCTTGGCCGCATGGCGGCGCTTGCAGGCAAGGCTATAGCGATCGAATTGCGGGGCCTGAATATTGTATTTTATCTGTTACCCGGCAAGGCGGGTGTTGCGGTAAGAGGTACGGTGGGTACATCACCCGATACCACGTTGCGCGGAACGCCATTATCCTTAATGCGGCTGGGGCTGGCAAAGAATCAGCAAAATCTGTTGTTTGCGGGTGATGTGGAGATCTTCGGTGATACTGAAACCGGGCAACGCTTCAAAGAAATTCTCGACACGATGGATATCGATTGGGAAGAACAATTGTCTAAATTCGTCAGTGATGCGGTTGCTCATAAAGTCGGTAATGTCGTGCGTGGCATTCAGGATTGGTCTACGCAGACCGTCGATTCGTTAAATGCCGATATCACCGAATATATGCAGGAAGAAAGCCGCATACTGCCGCGCCGTGAAGAGGTGGACGAATTCTTGATCGAGGTGGATACCTTGCGCGGCGACGTTGACCGGATGGAAAAACGCGTTGCGCGTTTACAGAGAAATCTGCGAGGAGATACCGGGTGATCAAACCCGGGCAGGCTGTTCGCCTTTTATATATTAATCGTATTCTTGCCAAACATGGTTTGGACGAGATAATTTTCGCGACCCATATATTCCGTCCCTATCGATTTTTATTATATCTGCTTCCCTGGCATTGGAGACCTAAACGGCGTGGGCCGCGTGCCGTCAGGATCAGGCAGGCGCTGGAAGACCTTGGGCCGATCTTTGTCAAGTTCGGACAGATATTGTCTACCCGGCGTGATCTGTTGCCCGATGATATCGCCGACGCGCTTGCCGGTCTGCAGGACAGCGTCAATCCGTTTCCCGGTGTGGTGGCGCGTAATATCATAGAGCGCGCCTACGGCAAACCGGTTACAGAGGTCTTTGATGATTTTGACGAACAACCTTTGGCTTCGGCCTCGATCGCCCAGGTGCATGCGGCAAGTTTGAAAGATGGCCGCAAGGTGATTGTAAAGGTAGTGCGTCCCGGTATCGAAAAAATCATTCGCCGTGATCTTGGCCTGCTGTATGTGCTTGCCGAACTGGCGGAGCGTTATTGGCCCGAAGGCAGGCGTTTAAGACCTGGCGAAGTAGTTGCGGAATATGACAAGACTATTTTTGATGAACTGGACCTGATGCGCGAGGCTGCCAATGCCTCTACGTTACGCCGGAATTTTCTTGATTCGGAGTTGCTGTATGTGCCTGAGGTCTTTTGGCCCTATACACGGCGTAATGTCATGGTTATGGAGCGTATCTCGGGCATCCCCGTCAGTGATGTTGAGGCCATCAGGGCGCAGGGGATTGATATCAAAAAATTATCCGAGACCGGCGTTGAAATTTTCTTCACTCAGGTGTTCAGTCATAACTTTTTTCATGCCGATATGCACCCCGGAAATATCTTCGTTTCACCGCAGGGGCGTTATATCGCTATTGATTTCGGCATCATGGGCACATTAAGCCCGGATGATCAACGTTACATCGCTGAAAACATGCTGGCGTTCTTTAATCGTGATTACCGCCGTGTCGCTGAACTGCATATCAAGTCGGAATGGGTGCCCAAGGAAACGCGCGTGGATGAATTTGAGTCCGCCATCAGGAGTGTCTGCGAACCGATCTTTGAACGGCCCATCAAGGAGATCTCCTTTGGCCGCTTTCTGTTAAGACTTTTTCAGACTGCACGCCGTTTCAATATGGAGGTGCAGCCTCAATTGGTGTTATTACAAAAGACGTTGCTGAATATCGAAGGTATCGGACGGCAGTTGTATCCCGACCTGGATTTGTGGTCAACGGCCAAGCCCTTTCTGGAACGCTGGATGAATGAACATCTTGGCGCCCGTGCCTTTGTTAATTCATTTAAAACGAATGCCCCGCGTTGGCTGGAGACCCTGCCTCAAATCCCCGGACTTCTGTATGACGTCCTGCAACAGGCGCAAGACGGCAAACTTCAGGTGGAATGGAAATCACGTGAATTGAAAAACATCCATAACTCCATTGTCCGGGCCAATCGCCGTACCTACGCCGCTATAGTAGGCGCCGCGTTTATTATAAGCGCAGCGGTCATCAAGGGGTTGGATGGCAATTTTCCGGTTATGCTCGGCAATGCGCCCTTATTGAGCTGGATTCTCGGTGGTGTCGGTGTTTATATTCTTATCCTCGCATGGCCGGCGGGAGATAACGATTAAAAAATCATTATTTTTTCATATCGCTTCGTTGCAGTGCTGCTCATAAATCGCCCATCGCTATCGCTCGACATCCTTTGACAAAGGGGTGGACGAAGGCCGGGAGATTTTAAGATTGGAAATTAATTTAACTTCTTTGCAGTCCGGCCTCCACGTTGTCGCGAACCTTCCTGCCCGCCAGGGTTTCGATCAATGTCAATGCAAAGTCCATGGCAGTGCCGGGTCCGCGCGAGGTGATGACCTTGCCGTCTTGCACGACAGCATCCGGTTGTATCGTGACATCATCAAGGTTCATATTTTCGAGCACACCGGGGAAACCGGTGGCGTGCTTGCCGGCGAGTAGTCCGGCATTGGCCAGTACTTTTGGTGCGGCGCAGATGGCCGCCGTGAACTTTTCGCTATCGGCCATTTTCTTCAACAGTGCGTGAATACGTTTGTCATGATCGAGATTCTCGGCACCCGGTCCGCCGCCCGGCAATACCACCATGTCATAGTCCTGTTGCAGCGCTTCATCGAGTGTGGTATCGGGGATCAGGACGGTACCGCGGCTGGCGCATACCGGCTGGTTATCAAGGCCGGCGGTCACTACATTGATGTTGGCGCGCCGCAGCAGGTCAATAATGGTAACGGCCTCCAGTTCTTCACATCCCTGTGCCAAAGGTACAAGTACTCGTGTCATAGTGAGATCCTCCTTGGAACAGATCTTAAAATCGCTACGCTCACTGATTTTGAGATAAGTCCTATTTTAGGAAACTTTGCTTAATTCGTCATGCCTGTCCCGATTAAGGTATTCGAGGGCAGGTTGCAACGGGTATACAGGTTTTTAATTTACATGGATTCCCGCTTGCGCGGGAATGACAAAAAGGTAATTAATCAGACCTTCCTTAAGTTAAATTGAAGAGATTATTGCGTAACGGCCGGGATTGCATAACCCGGCCGTATATTAACGGCTTTAATTGTATCAGACGCGGCGGGACGGCTTGCTACCATTTGTGTAGTAGAAAGTAATGCATTGATATAAGCCGTGCGCTTTATCAATGCCGACACGGATATGAGTTCGACACCGTAATTTTCCAGCTTGGGTAATTGTTTTTGCAGGAATGACAGGGTTTGCGGATAGGGATGTCCGATAGCAAGGGCGGTGCCTTTCCTTTGTGCAATGGCAATCAGATTATTAAATTGCATTCGTATGGCCGATGGGGTTTTGTCGGTATCAAGAAAGACGTCACGGCGTAAATTGGGTATATGATTTTCCATGGCAACATTTTGCGCAATGCTGCCGGTAATCGTATGGCTGTCGACAAAAAACAGGTTGCCATGTTGATTGATCTCCTGCATCAGCCACAGCATATGTTCATGTTGTTGGGTGAGCAGGCTTCCCATGTGATTATTGATTCCGGTGACATAGGGAATCGATGCCAAGGCGTCTTCAAAGGCCTTTAAGAATTCCTGTTGATGCATTTCCATCGTCAGGCCGCCTTTTCCCAGATGATGGTGTTCGATGGATTCCATGGGCATATGCAGCATGACTTCCTTGTTCGCCTCATGTGAGAGCGCCGCCAGTCTGGTGGCGTGAGAGGTATAAGGTAAAAATGCCAGCGTGACCTGGCCAGGCAACTCAACAGCTTTCATACCGTTTTCAAGCTGCTCGCCCAGATCATCGATAATGATGCTGATGGCCGGTTGATACTGTAATTTTACGGGGAGGGGAAGCTTATCTTCGTCTGCCTGGAGCGGATACACAACGAAGAGGGTGAGGTAAATATATAAAAATATTCGCTCAGCCATGATAAGTAATATTGGTCGACACAATAACTGAAAACCAGGCTGGCGACAATACCAGCCTGGATAAAAAATGATGAATACATATTTTGCCAACCATAAATATTTATTCGCATGCAAGCATGACCCCGATTGTACGGGGTCATCGAGGTCTGTCAAAAAATGCCTTGAAGTTACTCGAAAGAGGGGAGTCAGATCTTAGGTTCCTGCAGGATATATAACCCTTTGAGCAGGTTGAATGCCTCGTATAACTGATAATCCTGGTTTGCCGAGGGTTTTCCTTCGCTGTCACCGTCTTCGGCGGTCTTATCATCAGCAGCAGATTTATCCTTCTGATCCTTGGCCTTTTTATTGTTCCCGTTTTCAAGGTGGCGTGACAGATCGGCTTCCTTGACAGGTGCAAATTCGGGTTCTTCAACGGCGGCCAGTTTTACATTTTCCAGTAAAATATCCGGTACGATACCCTCTGCCTGAATGGACCTGCCCGAAGGCGTATAGTAACGGGCAGTGGTTAATTTCAATGCAGAATTGTCTTTCATCGGAATGATCGTTTGCACGGAACCTTTGCCGAAGCTCTTGGCGCCCATAATAACGGCACGCTTATGATCCTGCAGTGCTCCCGCAACAATCTCGGACGCCGAAGCAGAACCGCCATTCACGAGTACCACAAGAGGCGCGCCTTTAAGCACGTCTGTCGGGGTTGCCTTAAACTTGAGTGCGGAATCTTCCACGCGCCCTTCCGTATAGACAATAAGACCTTTTTCAAGAAAGGCGTCGGACACGCCAACGGCAGCGCTCAGTACACCACCGGGATTATTGCGCAGATCAAGTATCAGTCCTTTGAGCTTGCCGTCATTTTTTTTCTTAAGTTCGTCGATGGCGTTAATAAGGTTTTCACTGGTATTTGCCTGAAATTGCGTGATGCGGACGTAGCCGAATCCGTCATCAAAATTTCTGGTTTTGACACTTTTTACTTGAATAATTGCACGTTCGATGCTGACCTTGAAAGGTTTGTCCAGGCCTTCACGTACTACGGTAAGTACGATGATAGAACCGGGTTTGCCACGCATGATATCAACCGCTTCTTTCAAGGTAAGGCCTTTAACAGGCGTTTCATCCAGTCTGATGATAAGGTCACCCGCCTCGATACCGGCTTTTTGCGCCGGGGTGTCATCGATGGGGGATATTACCTTGACAAAGCCGTCTTCCATACCGACTTCGATGCCAAGACCGCCGAACTCACCCGATGTGCCCACTTGTAATTCATTAAAGGCCTCGCTATCGAGATAGGCCGAATGCGGATCAAGACCGGACAGCATGCCGCGTATCGCATTATCCAGCAGAGTCCGGTCATCGACAGGCTCTACATAGCTATTCTTTATATTGGCGAATACTTCGGTAAATGTATTGAGCTCATCCAGGGGTAATGGCGCAGGGTTATCCCGGTCGGCAAATACGCCATGACCAATGGTCAGAGATACGCCTAAAATGAGGCCTATCGTTAAGATAAATAAATTACGGGTACTAGATTTCATTTATTACTCCAATGACCAGGATATCGGTCATGTATTGCTTTCCATTAATGATTGAGTACTACTTTACCAGAAAAGAATAAAAATCACCGGCAAAAAGTGTTCACCCTGGTTATGTCTTACCTGCCTTACACCACGCTACCGGATTTACGGGCGCACCATTATGACGGATTTCAAAATATAGTCCGGAAGCCAGGCGGCCTCCACTATTACCGATGGCAGCAATAGTCTCGCCGGCCTCCACCCATTCGCCAACGGTTTTATAAAGGCTTTGGTTATAGCCATAAAGGCTCATGTAACCATTACCATGGTCAAGAATCAATAACAATCCATAACCCCGCAGCCAATCGGCAAAGGCCACGCGGCCATGATAAATGGCTTTGACTTCTGCGCCTTCCGGGGCTGAAATCGTTATCCCTTGCCATTTTAATTGGCCGATATTCCGCGAGGCCCCGTAGCGTGTACTGATACGGCCGCCGGATGGCCATGACAGGCTTCCCTTGAGGGTGGCAAATGGCGGAATATTGCCTCTGTCGGGCGGGATATTCGTCAAGGCGTCGCGAATACCCTCCAGCAGCTTGACCAATACCTCTTCATCTTGCAGTAACTGTTTCAGCCGTTGCTCGTTATCGACAATCTCGGCATCTAGTTTGACGATAATGTTATGGCGTGATTGGCGGCTTTCCTCCAAAGCCTGCATTTTCAGCCCCTGTTCATTATGCATAGTCTTAAGCCGGGACGTTTCTTCGGCTATTGCCACTTCGAGACGATCGAGTTCCTTAATAGTGCTATCAATAGTGTGAATTCGGGTAGTACGCGCCCGGTTGAAGTAATCGTAATAAGTCAGTGTCCGGCCGATTTCAGCGGGATCTTGCTGGTTTAATAATATTTTCATGTAGCCCTGTTTCCCCATCGCATAACTGGCCCGGATCTGATCGGCCAAGGATTGCTGTTGTTCTTTGAGGTTTTCCCGTTGCTGGATTTTTTGTGCATGCAGTTTATCCAGTTCCCGGGCCTGTATCTTGAGTCGCTCATCCAGACTTTTAAGCGAAAGGTTAAGTTCGCCGATTTCCACTTCGCTTGATCGAAGCTGTTGTTGCAGGCTGCCTTTTTTATTGCGTGCGGTATCCAGCGATTCGCGCAAGGCATGGATTTGTTTGCGCAGTAACTCGAGTTTGGCCGTTTTGTCATCGCTGACGGTATCTTTGTCCGCGCTGTAAGCTATACCGTCGCCTAGCGCTAATATTACTGTGAGCAGCGAATAAAGAGATAATCTGAAAATTTGTGCGTGCGTTCCGGCAGGGAAAGTACGAAATAGTCTCACAATTATGACTTTGATAGGGTGCTCGTTTGACGCTCAGACACCAATTCGAGTAAAGAAGTTCCTTGCATTTCCGGCGGTATATCCAGATCCATAAGATAAAGCATGGTCGGAGCGATATCCGACAAGGCGCCGCCTGCAGCGGGGTTTGCATGACGGCCGACATAAATAAAAGGCACCAGGTTTGAGGTATGCGCCGTATGCGGCTGATTGGTGGTCTTGTCAGACATCTGTTCGGCATTGCCGTGGTCGGCGGTGATCAATAGTTCGCCGCCGGCTTTTTGCAGGGCGTCTATCACCTTGCCGAGACAAACATCGATCGTTTCTATGGCCTTTACCGCCGCAGCGAAAATGCCCGTGTGACCAACCATATCCGGATTGGCATAATTGCATATGATGGCATCATAGCTGCCGCTCTCGATGGCTGCGACCAGTTTAGCCGTGAGTTCCGGGGCGCTCATCTCGGGTTGCAGATCGTAGGTGGCCACTTTAGGAGACGGGACAAGGATGCGGTCTTCACCAGGGAAGGGACGTTCTTCACCGCCATTGAAGAAAAAGGTGACATGCGCGTATTTTTCCGTTTCGGCAATCCGTAATTGACGTAGGCCAAGTTTCGCGATGTATTCACCGAAGCCGTTTTTAGGATGTTCGGGCGGATAGGCCACGGGGATATTAAATTCTTTTTTATACTCGGTCAGGCTCACAAATGCAGCAAGATTGACGGTCTTTTGCCGGGCAAATTCATTAAAATCCTTTTCGATAAAGGCGCGGGTAATTTGGCGTGCCCTGTCGGCGCGAAAGTTCATGAATATTACGACATCGCCGTCTTCGATTTGTACGGGCTGTTTCCCTTGCGGAACGATTGCGGTTGCAGAGACGAATTCGTCGGTTTCATTCCGCGCATAGGCCATTTCGAGTCCGGCCAATGCGTCAGGCGCACGGAAATCCGCCTTGCCCTCTATCAATAGATCATAGGCCTTTTGGGTACGTTCCCAGCGATTGTCACGATCCATGGCATAGTAGCGGCCGATCAGCGAAGCAGTTCGTCCCTTGCCCAGAGTTGCGAAAAGTTTATCCATCTTGGCGAGCGATGCCGCCGCACTTTTTGGCGGTGTATCACGGCCGTCCAGAAAGGCATGAAGGTAAACGCGCATTGCGCCGCGTTCGCAGGCAAGTTTGAGCATGGCCTCAATCTGGTCTTCATGACTGTGGACCCCGCCCGGTGATAACAGACCAAATAGATGTACAGCCTTGCGGGTCTTAATCGCTTGGTCTACCGCGGTTGTTAACACAGTATTATGTGCAAAAGCGCCTTCCGTGATGGCATGATCGATCCGTGTATATTCCTGATAGACAATCCGGCCGGCGCCCAGATTCAGATGGCCCACCTCTGAGTTGCCCATCTGTTCGGGGGGCAGGCCCACATGTGTGCCGGAACCGTTGATCAAGGTATGCGGATAGTCGCGCCAAATCCGGTCCCACACCGGTTTCCTGGCGCTGAAGATGGCATTGTTATCCGGATTTTCACTATAACCCCAGCCATCCAGGATTATCAGGACCAAGGGACGGTGTTTCACAAGGTGTTTTTTTGTATTCATACCTGACGTATATGCTACTGGGAGCCTGCTTTTTCAAATGTATTCCAGATGCTTATCATAACGGTATAACTAACAAAATATAATGGTATTAGAATATTTTTTATAATAAAATATGCTTTCTGATCTGGTACTTAACGTGCCGAAAATTATATTCTCCTGACAATAATTATAAATAATTGAACGTGGGGTATGCTATGGACGGGGATATTGAACTCTCTCTCGATGTCCAGGACGAGGATATCGAACGCGCCTGCCGGTCTTTAAAGGCCCTTTCCCATCCTATCCGGCTTAAAATTATTTGTATCTTGGGCTATGAAGAAGTCAGTGTCCAGGATATTGTCGAACGGATAGGGACATCGCAAAGCAATATTTCCCAGCATTTGGCCATCTTGCGTGATAAGGAAATTTTAGCCACGCGCAAGGATGCCAATCGCGTCTTATACCGTATTGGCGACAAGCGCACATTGCAGTTGTTTAATATGATGCGCGAACTTTTCTGCAAATAATCATTAGCCGGTCTTTTATTTTAGTAATGTCATCATGTTGTCATGAGTATATTCATTTGTTGCGGTCCGCCTGGAATGACAGTTATTCAGAGTTCTTGAAAATTAAAGTCTATATCATCGTCATATGAAGCAATTTGGCATATTTATATTGAATCATTGGATGCTGTTCCTCGCGCTGGTTATTATCCTGACCTTGCTGATTATGAACATGCTCAAATCCAAATTTCTCGGCTTTAAGGAGATTAAACCGGCGGAAGTCGTGCAGCTTATCAATCACAAAAATGCCATTGTCGTTGATGTGCGCGATGATAAGGAATATTCCGACGGACATATCCTCAATGCCATCAATATACCGTTGGGCCTTATTGAAGGGCGTTTGAACGAACTGGAAAAATATCGTTCCACCCCCATTATTATTTCCTGCCGTACTGGGCAACAATCGGCCCGCGCTGGTATGATTATGCAAAAACAGGGTTTTGAATCAGTCTATAAACTGGCGGGTGGCATGATGGCATGGCAAAGCGCCAATATGCCCGTGACCAAAAATTAACTCGTCGCATTGATAACCGCAGGATTACTTAACCGTAACCAATCATCAGTCTAAAAGGTATATACCAGATGTCAGAATTTACCGAAAAAGATCAATCCTCAGCGGCCCAAAAACAGTTTTTGATACAGAAGATCTACATCAAAGACATCTCGTTCGAAACGCCGAATTCACCGAGGATATTTACCGAGGCCTGGAAACCCGAGGTCAATATGCAGATGGGTAATACGGCGGTGGTGTTGAGTGAAGGCGTGCATGAAGTGACGTTGTCCCTGACGGTGACGGCAAAGCTGGGAGACAAAACGGCCTATCTTGCCGAGGTACAACAGTCCGGGATATTCAATATCTCAGGTTATGGCAAGAAAGAACTTTCGGCAATGGTAGGAAGCTATTGCCCAAACATCCTGTTTCCATTTGCGCGTGAAGCCCTGTGTGATCTTGTTACGAAGGGCGGGTTTCCGCAATTATTGTTGTCCCCCGTCAATTTTGATGCGCTATACACGGAATATATGCAGCAAGCCGAAAAGCAGGCGGCGAAGGTCAAGGCCAAACATTAATCTTACCCGGCAGCAATAATGATACCGCCCTCATTCTTGTTATTCCCGCGAAAGCGCACTGCTGTTCAGTATAAATCTCCTCAACCCCTCTTTTATAAAGAGAGGCTTGTCCAGAGGGCGCAATAATGCCCCCTTTGACAAAAAGGGGTTGCGCTTTGCGCGGGGGGATTTTTTCAGGTTCCCCAATCACGTTGCGCGCAGACGCCGCGATGTTTTGCCTGGAATGACAGATTATCCAGAGATTCCCTGCAGATAATGAATGCGTCCGCTAACAATGTCTCACACAGCGCCTCACCGATCGCTGTCATTGGAGCCGGGTCATGGGGAACAGCGCTGGCTATATTGTTGGCAGGAAATGGCTATACCACCTGGCTTTGGGGGCGGGATCCGGTAGATGTCGGCAAACTTCAAAGTGACCGCTGTAACAAACGTTTTTTACCTGAAATTCATTTTCCCGATCTTTTAAAACCCAGTCATGATCTTGCCGGCATATTGGGTCAGGTTCATGATGTATTGATTGCTGTGCCAAGCGCAGGATTTCGTACGACGTTAAGCATCATAGCCCCTCATCTGAACAAGGCATCACGGTTGATCTGGGCGACCAAGGGCATGGACCCGGGCACCGGCAAGTTATTGCACGAAGTGGTCATGGAGACGCTGGGCCATGATATGGCCTATGCCGTTATCTCCGGACCCACCTTTGCCCACGAAGTGGCCGCAGGCCTGCCGACCGCCATCACGGTGGCGTCAAACAGTGCTTCATTTGCAACAGATGTCGCTCAGCGATTACATAATAACCGTTTTCGCGCCTATACCTCCGACGATATTGTGGGCGTGGAAGTAGGCGGGGCAGTCAAGAACGTGCTTGCCATTGCCGCGGGTTGTGCCGACGGCCTCGGATTCGGCGCCAATACCCGTGCTGCACTGGTGACGCGGGGTTTGGCTGAGATGATGCGGTTTGGCGTTGCCTTGGGTGGACAGCGTGAGACGCTGATAGGTTTGGCGGGCCTCGGTGATTTGATATTGACGTGTACCGATGATCATTCGCGTAACCGGCGTCTCGGTCTGGCGCTTGCCAGGGGTAAATCATTAGCCGATGCGCTGGCACAAATCGGCCAGGTAGTCGAAGGTGCGCAAACTGTCCGTGAAGTCATGCAGCTTGCCAACCGGCATGGCATAGAGATGCCGATTACCGAACAGGTGTATCAGGTATTGTATGAGGGGCTTGCCCCCCGCGATGCAGTGAATGCCCTGTTCGCGCGGGAATTGAAACCCGAAGCGAATTGATTTCCCTGCATTACCTTCCGGTTTGATTCAGATAAAAGTTACTCAATACCTGTAGCCAATGGGTACGATTTTTGCTGCCTGTATTTCAGGTGTTGATGGGTTGGAGCGTGCAAATCTTGTAACCATTGCCGGGGTGATCCACCACAGATGCCGGCACGGTAAAACACAATATAATGTAGGAATATTGTCATCTGAGCACAGCATATAGTATAGTACCGCGTTAAGCACGGAGCACAAGAACAACGGGACGGGGAAGATGTTGAATCACTGTTGGTCACACGATCGAGGAAATCGTTATCACAGGGAAAAAAGGAATGTGGCGGAGTATATGGTGCCTGTTGCTGATATCCATGATGCAACAAGGGCATGCGGATAACTTTCCCTTCACCAACAACATAGAAACCACCGAATCGAATACCAATATATCCTTTCTGATCAATTGTAACCGGCCCGATGCCGCGTCACGATGTGCAAGCGGCGGCAGCACGGCTGCCTATACCGATCCGACGGCGTTTCTGCAGGAAATCGTCTTTGTAGACAACATTCGTTATTATCATCTGATTGTCGGTGACCCCGCGCAAGGGTTCTCGCAGGAAGTCTATGTTGATGCGCGTAACTGTTGTTATCAACAGTATGAATCCCGCCCGAAGTCTGCAAGCGAAGGCAATGGTAGCGGCCATCCGGCCAGAGTCGTGTTCCAAATGATAATGAGTGATGACGATTTTGAGCAGCAAGTGCTGAAGGACAGCCTGGCCACAAAGCCTTTGATTATGCAGACCTCCGATGATGGACAATCGTCGGCATCCATCCGGATAGACATGACCGGCATTGATTACGCAACAACCGATGTCTCCGGAACAATCAGTAATAACTTCGAATTGTTTGGTTTTAATGACGGCAATTTTGACAGCAGCCTGACGCATGACGAGCACATATCGGCAGGCCGTTATGTCTATGTCCCGGGCGCCGGCACCGGTGCCAGCGCAGGAACATATCTATATTCGGAGGATGCGTATCTGCAACATCTCGCCGATGAAAATCTGTTTAAAAATCCCGCCCAGAATCCGTAAAAGAAATGATTCAAGTCTGATCTATTTATAAATTCGCTCAAAACTGTTTTCACTGAAACCATTCATGCGCTTATTGCCGACCAGTATTACCGGCACTCCGGTGGCCCCCAGTTTTTTATACCTCTTGTGTGCTTCTGAATCTTTTTCGATATCATAATCGGTGAATGCAATGTGATTTTTCTTGAAGTAGTTTCTTGCTTTTTTGCAGTAACCGCACCAGTCAGTTGAATACATGACGACCTTGCGACCGACGTCATAAATTGACTTGTCATATGTGACGTGGGTATATGTGTTGACTTTAACTTCTATTCTTTCAGCGCTGGCATCTTCAGGTTTTCGATCGCCAAAATGGACGTTTCCTTGTGCATCCACCCATTTGTAGATCTCTCCATAGGATGGCTGAATAAGGAGAAGTAAGGATATTGTCAGGAAAAATGTCTGCATATTATTTTTGTGTACAAGGTGGAACTCGCTGGTTAGATGATTGAGCCTTGCAAATACCATTTTCCAGGGCGTTGCTTACTCCTGCTATCGGATTAATTCCATAATTCTTTACGAATGGCTCATAGCTTTTTCAGTCAAATCATGAAGAAACGGATAAAGGGAAGAGAGTGAACTCGCCCAAGCTTTTGGGGATGGCCCTGGTAGATGGATTGGTGGGCGAAGAGGGCGCTGATTCTCAGCAATAATTTTCTATCCTGATAAAGGGCGCTATTCCTTCTGCCTTCTCCATGTTTGCGTGCCACTCAATAATTCTGTCTAAGCTGTAGTTCAAGAAAAAACCAAGGGCTGCATCACTCTGCCCTGGCGTCGGCACCGTGTTCCGAAAGCTGTG
>Ga0214472_10005166_pt1 | contig 13725 bp, 8 predicted proteins | sample RVTome_6_FD_207662 | JGI IMG/M metagenome (GOLD analysis project Ga0214472, IMG submission 207662) | Soil microbial communities from uranium-contaminated site in the Upper Colorado River Basin, Wyoming, United States - RVT140D175 | ecosystem: Environmental > Terrestrial > Soil > Contaminated >... | reverse complement strand
GACACCTGGTAGCCGACGTAGAGGTCGGCGGTGTCGGCTTCGGACTTCGTCAGCCCCTTGCCGGCCAGCTCCGCGTCCAGGGTCGTTTGGATCTGCGTGGCGAGGATCTGATCGGGCTGTGCCGCGCCTTCGATCGTCACCCACTTGTAGGTCTTGTACTTCGAGAAGTCGACGCCGGGCATGGCGTTGTACGTGACGTCCTGGGCCAGGGCGCTACCGGCCGCGCACAGTACCAGTACGGCAATGACGCTCTTCATCTTCATGTTCGTCCTCCTCTGTGGGTCCTTCCGCATGGTCCGATCACTGCTTTTTTCTTGGTGGGGTGTCGCTGCGCGACGCATCGAGAGCGGAGCGGATGGCTCCGGCGGTCACTTGTGGAATACACATACTAGGTTCCCCAAAAGCCCAGCCGCGACTGGCAGAAATGACAGGGGCCACAAGCGACCCCCTAGCTTGCCGGTTTTCCATAGGCGACCCAGAGGTAGTAGGGGTTACCGGGATCGTGAGCCAGCACTTCGCGAAGTGCGGCGCCCGCCTCGACCGGCTCGCCAGCCAGCGCGTGGAGCGAGAAGCGGTAGAAGGCGGCGAGCTCCCGGCGTTCCGCCTCGACCGCTGCGCGCAGCGCGTCGTCCGCGGGAAGCGGCACGTCGGTCGCGAGCGCGAGCAGGCTCGGCAGCACCCGCCGGATCTCACCGCGGCGCACCCACGCCGCGTGCTCGATCAGCGGGCGATCGTCAGTCACGGGCAGCGCGTCCCCGGCGAAATGCTCGAGTCCGGCGCGATCGGTGATCCAGGTCGCGAGGAGCGCCTGCGGCGACTCGATGCCGACCTCCGTGAGCGCGGCGCGCACCTGGGGCCGCGCGTAGCGCTCGGCGATCCGAGCGCCGCGTAGCTCGATCGGGCCGGCAGATCCGACGAGCAGCACCTCGTGCAGCTCCGTGCTCCAGGCGGTCGCGTAGGGGAACGCGTCGAGGAAGCTGCGGACGAGCGAGCGCGAGTCCTCCTGGTTCTGGGTCGGCAGCGGCCACCACTGCGCCATCAGCCCGCCAGGCTGAAGCCGAGACCGGCACAGCTCGTAGAAGTCGCGAGAGTAGAGGTTCACGACGCCCGCCGCAGACGGCGGCGGCGGCTCGAGCGTGATGAGGTCGTAGCGCTCGGAGCGCCGCAGCAGCTCCTGCCGGCCGTCGCCGATCCGGATCTCGAGCCGCGGGTCGCCTGCAGCGCCGAGGTTGCCCGAGAAGAGCGCGGCGGCCTGCACGACGGAGGGGAGAAGCTCTGCCACGACGCGGCGGTTCAACCCGGGATCCGCGAGGAGCGCGCCCGCCGTGATGCCGGTGCCGAACCCCACCACCAGGGCGCTGCGTGGCTCGCCCGCGTGGATCAGCAGCGGCAGCAGCGCCTGGAGCCGCATGTAGCGCAGCGAGGTCGGCGCATCTCCGGAATTCGAGACACCTTGGATGTAGAGGCGACGCAAGCTCGCCCCCGCCGCCCGCTGCTCGAGGACGGCCACGGTCCCGGTGGTGTCTTCGGCGTAGAAGACGAGCGCTCCGCCTCGCTTCTCGGCCAGCAGGCGGGCGAGCCGGTCACGCGGCGTGAACGCCAGGGCGAGGGCAGCGAGCACCATCGCCGCCGCAGCGGCACGCGCACCGATGCGTCCGCCTCCGCTTCGGAGCACGGCGGCCGCACCGAGCAGCACCCCCGCGACGGCCAGGATTCCGAGCGAACGCACGAGCCCGAACCGTGGCACGAGCACGAAGCCGGCGAGCAAGCTGCCGGCGATCCCGCCGGCGGTGTTGAGCGCGAGCGTCGCGCCGATGTCCCTGCCGACATGGCCCACGCTCGCGATCAGGCGGGCGGCGGCCGGGAAGGCGGCGCCGAGGAACGTCGTCGGCACGAGCAAGACGACGATTGCGGCGACGGCGAAGCGCGCCGCTACCTCGACGGTCTCGCGGCCGCTCGCCCGCATCGCCCACATTCCCGCGAACGTCTGCGCGGCGGGCAGCCAAGCGCCCAGCAGCGCGAGGATCGCGAGGGCGCTCACGCCGGCTCCGGCCAACAGCATGCCGAGCGTCAGCCACGGGTCGCGGACGCGCCCGCCGAAGCGGGCGAACAGGAAGCTGCCTAGGGCGAGGCCCGAGAGGTAGGTGGCCAGCATCGCCGCGAACGCGTAGGCGCGGGTGCTCATGAACTGCACGAGCAGCTCGGACCAGACGACCTCGTAGCCGAGGGCGACGGCGCCGGCAGCGGCGTACAGCGTGAGGGCGATTCGAGCGTCGCGGCTCGCGGCGGTCGTCGCGACCTCGGGCGGCGAGGTCAGGGCTGCAGTCGGCGTGCCGGCACGGCGATCCAAGCCGAGCGCCAGCGCGGCAACGCCGAGGCCGAGCACCGCCGCGAACAGGCCCGTGCCCTCGATCCCGAATGCAGGCACGAGGAGGAAGGGCGTCGCGAGCGTGCCTATCACCGCGCCCGCGGTGTTCGCCGCGTAGAGCAGTCCCGTGGCGGGAGCCACGGCTCCGGCGCTCGGATGCAGCGCCCGCAGCAGGGCCGGCAGCGTGCCGCCCATCAGGAATGCGGGCAGGCCCACCAGGCCGAACGGCAGAGCCCAGGCGAGCGCACCCAAGCCGTCCTGGAGCGCGACGTAGGGCGGCGCCGAGCGGGCGAGCGCCAGCGTCGAGAGGAGGCCGAGCGTCGCGACGCCGGCCTCGAGGCGTGCGTAGAGCCTCACGGGGCGTGGAACGCGGTCGGCGAGGCGGCCAAGCACGGCGCCGCCCAGGGCGAGGCCCGCGAAGAAGGCGGCGAGCGCGATCGAGACGGCGTGAACCTCGACGCCGACCACACGGCCGAGCTGCCGGACCCAGAGCGTCTCGTAGACGAGCGAGACGCTGCCGGAAGCGAGGAGCAGGGCCGCGAAGCTCGAACTGTGCGCGCCCTGCAGCGAAGCCGACGGATCCGCAGCAGGCGCCGCCCGGGGGACCGCCTTGGGCCGGCCGGCGCGTCGCGGCAGAGGTCCTCCGACTCCAGCGAGCGATCGAGCGTTCACGTGCGCACTCACCCGGTACCTCAGGGCTCCGTGCTCCTACCTCTTCTCGAACGGGTGGATGACCTTCCAGTCGTTCTTCATGTCGACGACCGTCCAGCCCTTCGCCTTCGCCTCGTCCAGCGCCTTGTCCAGCCGCCCGATGGACGAGATCCGGTCGTAGGCCCACTCGCGCTCCGAGTCGGTGTGGTGAACGAGCACGCAGAAGCGCGGGCCCTCGCCCGCCGCGGCCCATTGGAGCATCTGCAGGTCGCCGTCAGAGTTGCCGAAGGCGGCGATCGGGCGGCGGCCGATGTGCTGCTGGATGCCGACGGGCTTCCCCGCCTTGTCGTCGATGAACCCGACCTCGGGCAGGCGCAGCAGCACGGGTCTGCCGTCGCGCAGCTCGAAGCTCAGCTTCACGCTGCTGCCGACGACCTGCTCGGGCGGGATGCCGTAGACCCTCTCGGTCCACGGGCGCATGAAGTCGATGCCTCCGCCGGAGACGATGAAGGTCTTGAACCCGTTCGCCCGCAGGTAGGCGATGAGCTCGAGCATCGGTTGGTAGACCATCTCGGTGTAGAGCCGCCCGGTCTTCGGGTGCCGGGCGCTCTTCACCCAGTCGCGGACGAGCTGGTCGAACTCCGCGGTGGTCATGCCGGCATGAGTGGCCATGACGATCTGGCCGAGGGCTGGCTCGCCGCCCGCGAGCGCGCCCTTGACGTCGCCCTTGAGCAGGGACGCGAACGGCTCCTTGTCGTTCCACTCGGGATGCTGCGGGGCGAGCGCCTTCACCCGCTCGAGCGCGAAGAAGAGCTGGAAGTACAGCGGCTGCTCGGCCCACAGCGTGCCGTCGTTGTCGAACGTGGCGATGCGCTCCGGCTCGGGCACGAAGCCGGGGCCGGGGGTCGTCACCTTCGCGACGAACTGCAGGATCGCCTCCCTGGAGGGCCCTTTGTTCCAGGACGGCAGCGGATCATCGGCGCGGACGTCCGTCGCGCCGAGTGCCGCAAGAGCGATCACCAGTGGGGCGAGCCGTTTCTTCATCGTGAGGTCTCCCAAGGCTTGTGAGAGCCGCACCCGCCGCCGCGGCGGGTGCGGCTGACGGACGTGTCGCGACGCCAGCCCGGCCTACTGCGCAGGCTTGGCCAGCTTCTCCATCACGTGGCTGAGGTTGAAGCTGCCGGGCTTCTGGCGCGGCGGGAAGTCCCGGAAGCTCTGCATCCACTGGCCGACGTAAATGGCGGCCGGACCGATCATGAACGCGCGCGCGAGCCGCCACTCCTTGTAGCCGTTGCCCTCCTCACCGCGCTCGAACGGATCGGAGCGGAGGTTGAAGAGCTTGGGCACGCGCAGGACCACCATCGGATCCTGCCAGACGTCGAAGCCTCTGGCGCGCTGCTCGAGGAACCCCATCTTCCACTGGTCGAAGCGCAGGGCCGCGGGCTCCCCGTCGTCGGTCCAGTAGACGAACTCGTGGCGCGGCCACTCCTTGGTCTCGCCCTTCAGGTACGGCAGCAGGTTGTACCCGTCGAGGTGCACCTTGTAGGCCGCCCCAGCCGTCGTCAGGCCGGCCAACAAAGACTCCTTGACGTTGGGCTGGCCCGCGGCCGCGAGCAGCGTCGGCAGCCAGTCCTCGTGCGAGATGATCTCGTTGATCTCGGTGCCGGGCTTGATCACGCCCGGCCACCGCACGACGAGCGGTACGCGGTAACCGCCCTCCCAGGGGGTGTTCTTCTCGCCGCGGAAGGGCACCGCGGCGCCGTCGGGCCAGCTCATCACCTCGCCGCCGTTGTCGGTCGTGTAGATCACGATCGTGTTGTCGGCAACGCCCATCTCGGCCAGCTTCTTGAGCACCTGGCCAATGTGGCCGTCGTGCTCGATCATGCCGTCCGGGTAGATCCCCAGCCCCGTCTTGCCCTGCGATTCCGCCTTGAGGTGCGTGTCGATGTGCATGCGGGTCGTGTTGAACCACACGAACCAGGGCTTGCCCTCCTTCTGCTTCTCGTCGAGGAACTTGAAGGTATGGGCGAGGACTTCCCCGTCGATCGTCTCCATCCGCTTCTTCGTGAGCGGCCCCGTGTCCTCGCAGCGCTGCTTGCCCCACTTCCCGAAGCGGCCGTCGTCGGGGAGGGTGCTCGCGGCGTCCGTCGCGTAGCAGTGGAAGACACCCCTTGGGCCGAACATCGCCTTGAACTTCGGTCCCTTCGGGTAGTCGGGGTTCTCAGGCTCTTCTTCGGCGTTCAGGTGGTAGAAGTTGCCGAAGAACTCGTCGAAGCCGTGGACCGTCGGAATGAACTCGTTGCGGTCGCCGAGGTGGTTCTTGCCGAACTGGCCCGTCGCGTAGCCCTGCTCCTTGAGCAGGTTGGCGATCGTCGGGTCCTTGTCGGAGATACCTTCGGGCGCGCCGGGGAGGCCGACCTTCAGCATGCCGGTGCGGATCGGCGACTGGCCGGTGATGAACGCCGCGCGCCCGGCCGTGCAGCTCTGCTGCCCGTACACGTCCGTGAAGATCGCCCCTTCCTTCGCGATGCTGTCGATGTTGGGAGTGCGGTAGCCCATCATCCCGCGGTTGTAGGCGCTGATGTTCCAGTAGCCGATGTCGTCTCCGAACAGCACCAGGATGTTCGGCTTCTTCGCGGCGGGCTGCGCCACGGCCGGGGCCGCCGCACCCAGGGCGAGAACACAAACGGTCGCCTTCCAGGTCCTTGACATGAGTCTCCTTTGTGGCCGGTCGACGCCGGCCGTCTTCACTGAATCCCGCTCCGCTCCAGCAGCAGCTCGATGTACGGAGAGGCGCCCTCGAGTCGGACGCCTGCGGCCGCCTTCGACCGAAGCGCCGTGAGACCCGCCAGGTCCGCGCCGGTGAGCTGGCCCAGATCGACCCGGAACGGGCCGTTTGTCGCCGCGCACACCGACTCGAATTCCGGAACGCCTGCGGCACTCAACCGCCCGTGAAGCTCGATCACCATTTCGGATCCCGTCTCACGACGGCGGATCAGCAGCGCCATCGTTGTTGTCCGTGAAGCGAGATCCGTGCCGTCCGAGACGACAGTGTCGGGCGTACCCCGATGTACCTGCGGAATCTGCACCTTCCGACAAGGCGTCGCTTCGATCGTGTCGTGAGCGACGGGGCGTGTGATGCCGGGATTTCGGCATCAGTGCTGACCAGCCGGCAGCCTGGAGGCCCCCTGTTACTTCAGACAGTTGCGCACGCGGGCCCCGCCCGTGATCATCCAGGGTGCTGTCGAAGCGCCTTGGCCCAGCCCTTGCCTGAGGTTGCGCGAACGGATCTCGCTGCCCGGAGCAGGGCGGGACCCGTGCCGGCCGGTCAGCAGTCGCACCTCGAGGAGCGACTGCGGTTCGAGACGTTCCTGTCCGAGCTGGTCGCCCGCTTCGTCTTGCTCCCCGCCGAAGACGTGGACGCCGCCATCCAGGAGTCGCTCGAGCGCCTGGTCCCGGCGATCGGAGTCGAGCGCTGCACCCTGCTGCAGTTCGGCCCCAAGGGGAAGCTCTCGTGGTCGCACGGCTTCGCGATCTCGGAGATACCCTGGCCCGGGCAGGCGACCGACTTGACGCCGTTCGCGCCGTGGTACGCGGCCGAGCTGCGGAAAGGACGCCGGCTGGTGCTCGATCGCATGCCCGACGACCTTCCGCCCGACGCGAGCGAAGAACGCGCCTTCGCGGCAAAGATCGGCGTGAAATCGCACCTTGCCCTTCCGCTCCAGGCCGGCGGCGAGGTGCTCGGAGCGCTCACGGTCGGCGCCTATGGTGCGTATCGCGTGTGGGAACCGGAGCTCGTCCCCCGGCTCGAGCTGCTCGCCAGCGTGTTCGCCAACGCGCTCTACAGGCGAGATTCGGAGGCCCAGCTTCGAGAGTCGCATGAGCTCAACCGCAGGACGCTCGCCGATCTCGAGAAGAGCCTCGAGGAGGTCCGCGCGCTCAAGGAGCGGCTCGAGGCCGAGAACGTCGTGCTGCAGGAGGAGATCCGCCACGCGCGGGGCTTCGACGAGATCGTCGGGACGGGACCTGCCCTGGCCCGTGTGCTGCGCCAGGTCGAGCAGGTCGCCGCCACCGACTCGCCGGTGCTGCTGCTCGGAGAAACGGGCACCGGCAAGGACCTGGTGGCGTCCGCGCTCCACGCCCGCGGCCCGCGCAAGGACCGGCCGCTCGTCACCGTCAACTGCGCCGCGCTGCCCGTCACGCTCATCGAAAGCGAGCTGTTCGGCTACGAGAAGGGCGCCTACACCGGGGCGACCGCGCGCACGCCCGGCCGCTTCGAAGCCGCCCACGAGGGCTCGATCCTGCTCGACGAGATCGGCGAGCTGCCGCTCGAGGCCCAGGCGAAGCTGCTGCGCGTGCTGCAGACCGGCGAGTTCGAGCGGCTGGGGTCCGCGAAGACGCTCAAGGTCGACGTGCGCGTCATCGCCGCGACCAACCGCGACCTCGCGAACGAGGTCCGCGAGGGCCGCTTCCGGGCCGACCTCTACTATCGCCTGAGCGTCTTCCCGATTGCTCTCCCGCCCCTGCGCGAGCGTCCCGAGGACATCCCGCTCCTCGTGTGGCACTTCATCGCCCGCAAGCAGGCAAAGCTCGGCCGGCGCATCGAGCGCATCCCCGACCGGGTGATGCGCTCCCTGGTCGCCCACTCCTGGCCGGGCAACGTCCGCGAGCTCGAGAACGTCCTCGAGCGCGCGCTGATTCTGTCCTCCGGCTCGGCTCTTGCCCTCGACCCGCTCGTGCTCGACACCCCCGGCAGCGAGCGCTCGCCGCAGGCCCCGGCGAGCCTCGCGGACGTCGAGCGCGCGCACATCCTGGCGGTCCTCGAGAGCTGCGGCTGGAAGGTCGCCGGCCGGATGAACGCCGCCGAGCGGCTCGGCCTCAACCGCAGCACCTTGCAGTGCCGGATGCAGAAGCTCGGGATCAAGCGACCTCGGGCCTGAGGCGACGTCTTGAAGGAGTCACGCGTCCTCGTCGATGACACGCCCGGCATCCACGTCGGCCAATGCCTCGCGGGTCAGGCGGCTGCGTTCCTCTTCCTGGTCGATCCAGGCCGACAGTCCGAGAGCCCGTGAGAATCGAGAGCAGCTCGAGACGCCGGCTCTCAGGCGTGCGAAGCGGCTACTGGGCCGAGAGCCGCCGGTTCTCGCGGACGATGCGCGCCGCGAGCAGCAGCCACGCGATCACGAACAGCAGGTTGGCGATCGCGAAGGCGCGCGAGCCCATCGAGAGCCAGCTCGTGCCGACGAACACGACGGCCGCCGCGACCAGGTCCCCGATCCGGTAGAAGAAGGCGTCGACCGCCTGCTTGGCCTTGTACTTCTCTTCGCGGCTGGTCGGCAGCCACATCAGCTGCTTGGCGGTGTTCATCACCGAGTAGTCCGCCGAGTTCTCGGCGGTCTTGGCCCAGCGCACCACGGCGAGCGTGGCTCCGAGCGCGATGATCGCGTAGGAGCCGACGGCGATCAGCGGGAGCGCGAACAGCACGCCGGCGAGCCCGAAGCGCTTCACCAGCCGAGAGGCGACGAAGGCCTGCAACACCAGCGCCGCGACGTTGACCCAGAAGAAGTAGTCGCCGTAGAAGGCGCCGATGTAGGCCCCCTTGTCGAAGGCCGCGTCCGCAGCGGTGAGCGCCTGGGCGCGCACCGTCACCATGTGGCTCAGGATGAACTCGCCCGTGGTGTTGACGACGTTGAGCAGCACCAGCAAGAGCGCGATCAGCCGGATGTAGGGGCTCGCGAACACGAGCGCGAACCCGCTCTTCGCGCCGAGCGGGACGTCGTTCGCCACGGCCTTCCGCTGCATCGAGCCGCTGCGGTCGATCGGCAGGAACAGCCCGGCCGTCACCAGCAGCAGGAATGCCGCGAGGTACAGCATCGCGTCGGGGGGAAGCAGTGCCTCGAACATGCGTGCCGCGACCCAGGCGCCGATCGGGCTGCCGATCGTGCTGCCGATCGCGATGATCGGGAACAGCCGGCTGCCCGCTTCCTTCGAGTAGGTGTCGTTCGCGTACGACCAGAACTGCGCGATGATCGACAGGCTGAAGATCCCGACCCAGATGTAGAAGTAGACCCCGATGTGGTCGACGTTCGCGCGGACGCCGAGCGCGAAGGCCACGATGTTGGCCACGAAGAAGAGCGTCACCCCCAGCACCAGCTTGCTGCGGTTGACTGTCGACGCGAACCAGCCGTAGGCCGGCACGAAGCCCATCAGCAGGAGCGCCTGGCCCGCGGAGGCGTAGGTCTTGACCTCGGCCGTGTCGTGGATCCCGAGCCGCTGCAGCACCTCGGGCACGTCGGTCGCCAGGATCAGCGGCTCGCGAACCGTCTTCAGGATGTAGTAGCTGACCAGGATCAGGAACACGTTCACGAGCATCAGCAGCGCGCGGACGCCCTCGCCGGCGCGCACCTCGCTGAAGAGTCCCAGCAGCCGGTCGATCGCACCGCGGGATTCCGCGGGCGGACCCGGCGCGCTCGTGCTCATACCAGCGTCACCTCGCTCGTGCTCGTGGCTTGGGGAAAGACAGGCCGAAGCATACCCGAGCGGCCGGCGGACCGCACCTGCGCGCCACAGACCGGCGTTCGTCGGCCGCCGAAAAGGCCCTTGCGCGCCGGGCATGCTCCGGGCCAGACTGGCGCTCGCGGCTTCGCCTTCGCCGCGACCTCAACCTCGCCAAAGGAGCAGACACATGGGCTGGATCGTCACGCTCGTCGTGGGCGGGATCATCGGCTGGCTCGCCAGCAAGCTGATGAAGACGGACAAGCAGATGGGCGTCATCGCCAACGTGATCGTCGGCGTCATCGGCTCGAGCCTCGGCTTCTGGCTCGCGGCGATGCTGGGCTTCGCGGCCTACGGCGTCATCGCGCAGTGGGCGGTCTCCGTCGCGGGGGCCGCGGTCCTGATCTTCGTGCTGCAGAAGCTGGGTTTGTTCAAGTAGAGCGCACGGCCGGCACGTCGAACTCCGTCGTCTCGCCGGCCGGCAGCGCGAAGCGCTCGAGGCCGAGCGCGTGGTCGGCCGGCGTCAGCGCGATACCTCGGCCCTCCGTCACGGGCAGCACCAGCTCTCCCGGGCAGTCCGCGGGCAGCGTGACCCACGCGCGGTGGCCCTCCTCCTGGGTCTCGGCGCGGAAGGTGACGGCTCCGCGCGGGGTGTGACACACGAGCTCGAGCTCCTTGAGGTCGCCGAGCTGCGGGCGGATCTCGACCTTCGCGAAGCCGGGCGCTCTGGGCCGGATGCCCGCCACGTCCATGTAGAGCGCGATCAGCGGAGCGACCGCGCAGTGGCTCCAACGGTCGGTCGAGTCCGGGCGCACGTCGAAGCGCTCGGAGATCGTGTTGTTGCGCAGGACCGAGGGCAGCACGGCCCACCGCTCGCGCAGCTCGCGCAGCACGGCGTCGATGCGCCCGTGCCGCGCGAGCGCCTGCATCCGCCAGTGGGAGTTGGCCGGGAACGAGAGCGTGAGCGACGCGGTCGGCTGTGCGAGGGCGGCGAGCGATTCGGCGACGCGTCCCTCGGGACACTGGTCGAACAGCAGGGCCGTCGCGAGCGAGCGGTCGTCGAGCCGCGGCGCGCCCTCCTCGTCCTCCCAGGGCAGGTTGCTCACGAACAACGAACGCTCGCGGCTCCAGAAGCGGCCGAGTGTCGCCGCGACGAGCGCGTCCGCTGCGGCCGTGAAGCGCTTCTCCCCCAAGGAGTCGCCCGCGAGCCCGGCGAGCGGCGCGAGCGCGGCTTTCAGCATCGCCGCCGTGAACAGGTTGAAGGCGCACTGCTTGTGGCGCGGCTTCAGGAAGCCGTCGTCGATCCAGACCGTCGGCACTCCCCAGCCCTCGACCGGCAGCAGGCCGTCCTTGCCGCGCCGCTCGAGGAGGTACGAAGCGAAGCGCACCAAGCGCGGGTAGAGCAGGAGCGGCAGGTCGCTCTCACCCGCCTCCTGGTAGTGCCGCCAGGCGTCGAGCACGAACGACACGCCGTGGTCGAGGAGCGGTCCCCGTTCCGTGGCGCCCACCTGCCGTTGCGCCAGCCGGTTGAGCCGGTCCCAGGCGGGCCAGCCGTCGAGGAAGTAGCCCTCCAGCGTCTGGCCCATCGCGAACGTGCGCAGGAAGCGGCGCGCGAGCTGGCGGTCGCCGCACACGAGCCGCGCCGCCTGGAGCTGCTGCGCGCCGATGCCGTCCACGATCGTCTCCTGCGCGGCGTTCGTGAGCGTGTTGAAGGACGCCTCGAACACGCGTTGCAGCGCGGGCTCCGACGAGCGGAAGCTCGGGACCCCCGGCCACGGGTAGCCGCGGCGGCGCAGGCCGACGTCGCTCAGCAGCACCGGGCCCTCCGCGGCGTGGACGTGCACCTGCAGGAAACGCAGCGACTCGTAGTCGAAGCACTCGAAGCGGTTCTCGCCCGCGCGGCACACCAAGCGCGTCCACGCGAAGCGGCCCGTGTCGAGCCACGCCGGGCCGGCCGGGTCGTGCGCCTCCTGGGTCACGAGCTCGACCACGGCGCCTTCCGGGGCCTCGACGGTCACGAACGGAAAGCCGACCATCTGCTCCGGCAGCTCGAAGGTCGCGAACACCCCCTCCCCGGGCCGCGCCTCGAGGCGCCACGCGCCCTCGCCGGCCGGGGCCGCGGCCGGGTCGTCGAGGATCTCGAACGCGCCGGGGATCCGGAACTCGAACCAGTCGCGCGGGTCGCGGCGCCATCGCACCCGGCCGGAGCGGACGAGGCGACCCATCGGCCGTAGCGTCTCGCGAACGAGCGGCACCTCGCGCGCGCGGAGCGCGGCGCTCGAGGCAACGATGCCGCCGTCGCTCAGGTAGTCGGCGTGCGCGCCCGCCGCGGCCGGGCGATCGGCGCCCGCCTCGAGCAGCCGTGGCGCCAGCCACGCGGCGTCGGGGGTGAAGCCGGGCGCGCTCCACCCGACCGGGTGCAGGCGCGCGTCGAAGTCCTCCTGGAGCGCGCGCCGGTAGGAGCGCTTGAACTGCCCCGGGCGGTGGGCGCGGTCGAGAAAGACGCGCCACGACTCGTCGCTCAGCAGCTCGCTCACCCGCCCGCCCGGCTCCTCCACGCGGAGCGCCATCAGGAAACCCGGCTTGCCGAACGGCCACGTGCCGTCGCCGTGGCCGTAATAGAGGACCTCGACGCCGATCACGTTCTTGCCCGGCACCAGCCAGCGCGCGAGGTCGAGCGGATCGGCCTCGTAGGAACGCGGGTCGCAGGGGGCGGGGCCCCACTGCAGGCGCCGGCCGTTGACGAACAGGCGGTAGCGGCTGTCCGCGCTGACGAAGCCCCGCGCGGAAACCGGTGCTTCGGCGAGCTCGATCTCGCGCCGGAACAGCACGAAGCTGTTGGCGAGCGTGCGCTCGCCGGGCAGCCAGATCCAGCGGGCGGGAGCGAGGTCGATGCGCGCCCCGGGTGCCGGCTGCGGCCAGCCGCCGCGCACGACGGCGACGGGGGCGGGCTCGGGCGGAGCAGTCGGACGCGGCTCGGCCGGCTTCGCCGGCACCGCCTTGGGCTTCGCCTTGGCGGGCGGCCTGCGGCGCGGGGCGGGCTTCTTCGCTTGCGCCGAGGCGGCTCCCGGCGTGGCGAGCGTCGCCGCGACCGACACCCCCAGCCGGCGCAGGAACCCGCGACGCCCCGCCCCTTCACCGAAGCGCCCGCGCTTCGCCATGCCTCGTTCTCCCCGCTCACCTGCTCTCGCCGCGGCGCGGGTCGCGCGGCCGGCGGCGCTTTCGTCCTGCGCAGTCTAAACCAGGTCGCGGGGGCTTCCGGGCGACAGGCCGTGCTGGACGTCGAGCGCCTCGCGGATGACGCGGGCCAGCCGGCCTCGCGAGAAGGGCTTCGGCAAGTCGGCTTCCCCGGTGTCCGACACCAGCAGGACGCGCGTGCGCGGCCGCAGCGCCAAGAGCTGCTCGGCCAGGCCGCTGGCCAGGCCGTTGCCGGGCTGTCCCGGCATCGCCGCGTCGGCCAGCACCACGTCGATCGGCGCGGCCCACTCGCGCGCGAGGCGCAGCGCATCTTCGGCGCTGGAGGCGGTCAGCACCCGGTAGCCGAGCTCCTCGAGCAGCTCGCGGGTGATCTCGCGCACGGGCTCGCAGCCCTCGGCGACCAGCACGGTCTCGCGGCCCTGGGGAACGGGACCGTCGTGGGCGAGCGGCACGCGCTCGGCGGGCTCCGCCGCACAGGGCAGGTAGACGCGGAACGTGGTGCCGAGGCCGGGCTCGCTGTCCACCACCAGCGTGCCCCCGGCCCGCTCCACGACCTGATGCACCGTCGCGAGGCCGAGGCCCGACCCCGCACCCAGCGGTTTCGTGGTGAAGAACGGCTCGAACATGCGCTCACGAGTCTCCGCGTCCATCCCGACCCCCTCGTCGGACACCGCGAGCATGACGTAGCGGCCGGGCGGCGCCTGGGGCGCCGTTCCGCCGGCGATCTCGACGTCCTGCGTTTCGATCGTCAGGCGGCCTCCGCCCGGCATGGCGTCGCGGGCGTTCAGGATCAGGTTGAGCAGCAGCTGCTCCAGCTGCGACGGATCCGCCCGCACCGGCCCCACGCCCCGACCCGCGCGCACGTCGAGCCGGACGTAGGCGCCGAGCAGCCGGCGCAGCATCGGCTCGAGCTCGGCCAGGACGGCGCCCAGGTCCGCGAACGGCGCGGCGGCCGGCGTGGCGCGGCCGAACGCCAGCAGCCGGCGGGTGCACGCGGCGGCCCGCTCCGCCGC
>Ga0214472_10005165_pt1 | contig 13725 bp, 15 predicted proteins | sample RVTome_6_FD_207662 | JGI IMG/M metagenome (GOLD analysis project Ga0214472, IMG submission 207662) | Soil microbial communities from uranium-contaminated site in the Upper Colorado River Basin, Wyoming, United States - RVT140D175 | ecosystem: Environmental > Terrestrial > Soil > Contaminated >... | reverse complement strand
CGCTCTTCGCGTCACGGACACCGGCCGTTCGAACTGGACCTGACCTATCTCACCATCCGGCTGCTGGGCGCGCTGGGACTGGCGTCGCACATCAGAGAGCCGCAATTGCCGAGACCCTGACCGGGAGCAACACACGCCATGCCGGAATTGCGCCCGTTCTTCGAGGACGTCCAATCACACTACGACCTTTCCGACGATTTTTTCGCGCTCTTCCTCGACCCGACGCGAACCTATAGCTGCGCCTATTTCGAGGGCCCGGACACCAATTTGCACGAGGCGCAAAAGGCCAAGATCGAGCTCTCGCTCGGCAAGTGCCAATTGCGCCCGGGAATGACGCTGCTCGATATCGGCTGCGGCTGGGGCGCCACGGCCTTTCGCGCCGCCGAGCACTACAAGGTCAACGTGATCGGGCTGACGCTCAGCGAAAACCAGCACGCCTATGCAACGCGGCGCGCCGCTGAACTGGGTCTTCAGGGCGCCGTCGAATTCCGCCTTCAGGGCTGGGAGCAGTTCGACGGTTCGGCCGAAAGGATCGTGAGCATCGGCGCGTTAGAGCATTTCCGGAAGGAGCGCCACGAGGCATTCTTCGCAAAGTGCAGGCAGATACTGCCCGCCGGCGGCGTCATGATGCTGCATTCGATCGTGACGTCGTCGTTCCAGTCCCTGCGCGAGCGGGGCATCGAGATTGCGCAGGAAGACGTGTGGTTTGCCAAATTCATCAGGGACGAGATATTTCCCGGCGGACAGCTATGCGCGCCGGAAAGCATCACCGCTCTGGCCCGGCAGTGCGGGTTCGATGTGTACCATGTTCAATCGCTGCGGCCGCACTACGCGCTGACGCTCGATTGCTGGGCCGAAAATCTGGCTGCCGCCAGGGAAGCGGCGCTCGCCCTTACCTCGCAGACCGTCTATGAGCGTTACCAGAAATATCTCAAGGGATGCGCCGAACAGTTTCGCAAGGGAACCATCGACGTCATGCAGTTTTGCATGCGGCGCGAATGACGGGTGACAGGGGCTATTGGCGACATCGCCCAACGGCCTTTCGAAACGGCGAGCTGGCCAAGACCAAGCCGCCGGCGAAAGCGGTGTAAGGCGACCCCGAACCCTACCCCGTTTCCGCCACGTTGAAGCGCAACCGCACATTCGCCGGCGAAAGCCATGTCACGCGCGGCTATGCGACCGGGTTATTGCGGGAAGTGTGGCTGGATGGGTGGCGAAGGGGTGAGGCTTGTCAAAGGCGACGAACAGCAATTTTCGTCTGCTAGACTGTAGTCGGATACGTTTTGATCACGCATTCTGCGATCATATCCTGAAGGGCTTCCACCCGCTCAGGGGGATCATTTGGAAGGCCGCAAATTAGGCTGTGGGATGGGTCAGCCGCGTGCCCCCCTTGTGGGTCAGCGTCTAGCGGGTCTTCGACGATGGAAATGCCCGGAAGCTGATCGGAAAGGTGCCGTTTCGTTGCGCCGACACTCAGCTCCGCCAGGCAACCAGATTTCTTCCAATGCAGGCGTCTTAGCTGCCGCACTTCTGCTAGCTGGGCTTCCTTATCGCCAACAAAGTATTCAAGCCAATTAACCGATATCCCTTTGTGTCCAGCTCTCAATTCGAAGCCGCTGCCATCAACTATGCCCTCGTCGATTGCGGTTGGTCTCACGTAGCGCACCACATGGTCATAATCTGGCAGAGCGTCGCCGTTCATTCGGAGATCAAGTCCTCAATTTCGAAACCGGCGATTTGGCGCAAGGTACCCTCGAAAGTATCGCGACCATAGCTTCTCGATGGCTCCAGAGTTCCCGGGCGTGTTGCGAAAACGACATATTGTATTTTCCCATCGCCCAAAAATTGTAAGCCGATGTGTGCGCCTTTTTCGCCCTTCCAGACAGCTCGCAGATTGCCATTGTCGACTAAGAAAACGCGTGGTTTTTTAAGAAGTGGCCGAGCATCGATAAACCGCCAGAAATCAACTTCGGAAGCGCGATCAAAGGGAATCCCTTCTGATTTTGCCTCTTGCAAGAGAAACGAAATTCTATTTTTCACCTGCTGCCTAGCTGCTTGGGCAACTCGATTTTTTAGTTCGAGGCCGTCAAATAGTTTGGCTGCTTCAGAAAGGCGGGGAGAATAATCACAATCAGTCAAAGCGCGAAATGGCTTGGTCTCCTCAGAAGACCGAGAGGCGTGGGTCCGACCGGCCGTGAACAACCCAGACCAATCCGTTGCGGCGGCGAGGGTGAAGCCCCAATTTCTCCGAGTCGTAGGGGGAAGTTCCTCGTCCATCGAAGCGTCGTTTGGCAGAAACTGGTCGTCCCATCCATCAGTAGCGACTGACGGTAACGACGGCATCACGTTTGCTCCATTGGTTGCCAGTATTTATTTTGAACATCTGGGTTCGTAGCGACCCTGAAACAATGCCCTATCGCCTCATGAGCACGATCAAACCATTTGTCTGCATCCGACTTTGCTGCTCCGCCAAGGCGACCCGTGGCGCGAAATTCAAACCGCAAATTCGAATGTGTAGGCTGCTTGGCCGGGTGCACGATCTGAATCTTCATTTGTATACTTAGCTGATCGTCAATTTGGTAGATGACTGTATGAGTGAAATCCGTCGGCGCGCTATCATCAATACCCATTTCAACAAATTGGAACGAAGGAAAAACGTTTCTCGTATCAGCCGGCGCCTTCCAGTACTCGCATTCAGTAATCAAATTGACGTATGTTAACTCTAATACCTCAATCGATACGATCGGTATTTTTACCTCATCTCTTATGAAATCAGAAAACTCTAAATAAAACCTGTCAAACTCCGATTTAACAGAATCGTAATGCGGATATTCCTCTTCTCTCTTTCTCCAATTGAACAAAAATGCATTCTTTTGTATCTGCATCAACATCGAATCATTTTGGGATACAATCCAAAAGCGTGGTAGAGGAAAAATATCGCCGGGCGCATCAATAATTGCGCCAACTGGTAGTTGCTGCGTAATTTTCGGATATTCCTTTCGGATTCGCGCCCAGAAGAGCCCAACATGCTCGGCACGGAATTCAAAAAGAGGAGGGTTGAAATAGGTACCGATTACCAGCTCATTGATCGGGGGCTTCTTGAACTTTAGCGGCATTCCGTTTCCTTGTCTCTCAACACCGCATTTCTCTTAGCACCTATCGAAAGCTTGATAAATCAATAGCTTCCAGTTTTGCCGAATAACGGGTCGCTTCACGATCCGTATTTCGCCCCGCCCCCCCTACACCGCTTCCCTGAGCTTCTCGGCTTCCTCGAGATTAACGCTGACGAGCTGGCTCACCCCGCGCTCGGCCATGGTCACGCCGAATAACCTGTTCATGCGCGCCATGGTGATCGGGTTGTGGGTGATGATGACGAAGCGGGTTTCCGTCGTCGCCGCCATCTCGTCCATCAGGTTGCAGAAGCGCTCGACATTGTGGTCGTCGAGCGGCGCGTCGACCTCGTCGAGCACGCAGATCGGCGCCGGGTTGGTCAGGAACACCGCAAAGATCAGCGCCAGCGCGGTCAGCGCCTGCTCGCCGCCCGAGAGTAGCGTCATCGTCTGCGGCTTCTTGCCCGGCGGGCGAGCGAGGATTTCGAGGCCGGCTTCGAGCGGGTCCTCGGCGTCGATCAGTTGCAGTTCGGCGGTGCCGCCGCCGAAGAGATGCGTGAACAGGCGCTGGAAATGCGCGTTGACGTCGCCGAAGGCGGCAAGCAGGCGCTCGCGGCCTTCCTTGTTGAGGTTCTGGATGCCTTGGCGCAGCCGGCGGATCGCCTCGACCAGATCGTCGCGCTCGGCGGCAAGCGCGTCGCGGCGCTCGGCGATCTCGGTGGCTTCGGCCTCGGCGCGCAAGTTAACGGCGCCAAGCCGCTCGCGCTCGACCTTGTAGCGTTCGAGATCGCGCTCGATTTCGGCGGATTCCGGCAGGGCGGCATCGGCCGGATGTTCGGCGCCGGCGAGCGCATCTGCCGGCTCGCAGTCGAGTTCCTCGCGGATGCGGGTCTCGATTTCGGCGCGGCGATCCTTGCCGGCCGTCAGCCGCTCCTCGCAGCGCACGCGCGCCTCTCGCGCTTCCGACAGTTCGGCCAGGCACTGGCGGGCGGCACGATCGGCAACGGCAAGGTCGTTTTCGGCCTCGGCGAGCCTGTCGGCGGCGGCGCTGCGGCGCGCGGTGGCCGCATCAATCTCTTCGGCGAGCGCGGCCCGGCGGGCTTCCAGCGCCGCCGGCAGCCGCGACATCTCGGCTGCTTCGCTGACGCATTCGCCCAGGCGCTGGCGCAAGGTCGCCTGCTGGCGCGAGGCGTTTTCTGCGCGCTCGCGCCATTGGCCGATTTCGGTTTCGATCGCGGCAATGCGCTTTTCGCGCGCCTGCGCCTCGCGGGCAAAACCCTCGGCTTCGGCCCGGATTTCGGCAAGCGCGCCGCGATCCGTTGCGACGACGGCGCGCAGCCTTTCAAGGCCGCCATTGAGCGCGGCCAAATCCGGAAATTCGGCGAGCGCGGCTTGCGCGGCGGCGAGGATGGCGCGGTTGTCCTGGATATCGATGCCGAGGCGGTTGCGGGCGTCTTCCAGCGTCGCCTTGCGGGAGTTGTCGCGGTTCACCGCGCGCTCGGCGGCGGCCAGTTCCTCGCGGGCGTCGGCCAGCGCCTTTTGCGCCTGGCGCCAGGTCTCGCGGCTGTCGCGCTCGCGCTGGGCGGCGATGCGCGCGGCCTCGCGCGCCGCCTCGAAATCGGCGCGCGCCGAATTGACCGCACGGCGGGCATCATTGGCTTCGCCGTCGAGTTCGGCGAGCCGGTTCTTCTGGTGCAGGCGCTGGGCGGCGGCGGTCGGCGCGTCGGCGGCGGCGACGAAGCCGTCCCAGCGCCACAGATCGCCTTCGCGCGAAACCAGCCGTTGGCCCGGCGCAAGCCGGCCGGCAAGCGCGGCTCCGGCGGATTTTTCGACGACGCCGATCTGGTTCAGGCGGCGCGCCAGTTCCGGCGGCGCCTTGACCACGGCTGCCAGCGGCTTGACGCCGTCCGGCAAGGCCGGGTCGGCTTCGGCGGCGGCAACCAGCGTCCAGCGCGCCGGGGCGGAAGGTTCGACCGAATATTCGAGGTCCTCGCCGAGGGCGGCGCCGAGTGCGGTCTCGTAGCCCGGCTCGACCGCAATCGAATCGAGCACCGCCGGAAACAAATCGGGCGCGACCTGGTTGAGGATGCCGGCAAGCGTGCGGATTTCGGTTTCGATCGCGTTGAGTCTCGCCTCGGTCTGCGACAGCGGCGCGCGCAATTCCTGCTCGCTGGCCCGCGCGGCCTCGGCTTCCTTTTCGGCCGAAAGCGAATCGGCCTCATCGTCGGCGGCGCGCTTTTCCAGTAATTCGACGCGGCCGCGCGCCTCCGCCGAAACATCGCTTGCGGCGATGCGCGCGGCGATTTCGGCCAATTCGGCATCGATTCGCCCAAGATCGGCGTCGAGACGGCGGGCGCGGTCGCCGGAGTCCTTGCCCGTGCGCTCCAGTTCGGCCTTGCGCGCGGTTTCGTGGGCGACCCGGCTGGTCATCTCGCCGGCTTCGGTCTCGCTCTCCTCGAGCTTGCCGGCGGCGGCCTCAAGGCGCGTGGCGATCTCGGCGCGCCGGCTGTCATTGTCGGCGCCGAGTTCGCGAAGCTCGGCGGCCTCCGCGGTCAGGCGCTCGATGGCCTCGCGGTTCTGGGCGAGCAGGCTATCCTCGCGGCCGATATCGGCTTCGAGATCGTGCCGGCGGCGCTCCAGTTCCGCCAATCGCGCGGCGACGCGTCCTGCCTCCTCGTCGAGTTGGGAGCGGGCGAGCGTCAGGCGCTGCAACGCGGCGGCGGCGCTTGCCTCGTCCTCGCGCAGGGCCGGCACGCCGGCGGCGATATCGGCTTGCGCGGTGGCGACGCGGGCCTGGGCTTCGGCCCGGGCCGAGACCTCGACGGTCGCCGCCGACAGCGCGCTTTCGGCATCGGCTTCGGCCTGTTTCGCGGCAGCCCACTTCAGGTGAAGCAGCATCGCCTCGGTCTTGCGGATCTGGCCCGAAAGCGTGCGGTAGCGGTTGGCCTGGCGCGCCTGGCGCTTGAGGCCGTCGAGCTGGGCCGTCATTTCGGCGAGCACGTCTTCGAGCCGGCCGAGATTCTGATCGGCGGCGCGCAGGCGCAGTTCGGCTTCGTGGCGGCGATTGTGCAGGCCGGAAATGCCGGCGGCCTCCTCGAGCAGCGCGCGGCGCGCCTGCGGCTTGGCCGAGATCAGTTCGCCGATGCGGCCCTGGCCGACCATCGACGGCGAACGCGCGCCGGTCGAAGCGTCGGCAAACAGCAATTGCACGTCCTTGGCGCGCACTTCCTTGCCATTGATGCGGTAGAGCGAACCGGTCTCGCGCTCGATGCGGCGTGAGACCTGCAATTCGTCAGCGTCATTGAACGCGGACGGCGCGGTGCGGCCGGAATTGTCGAGGAACAGCGTGACTTCGGCGGTGTTGCGCGCAGGCCGGCTGCCGGAGCCCGAAAAGATAACGTCCTCCATGCCGGAGGCGCGCATGTTCTTGTAGGAATTCTCGCCCATCACCCAGCGCAACGCCTCGACAAGGTTGGACTTGCCGCAGCCGTTGGGACCGACCACGCCGGTCAGGCCGTTTTCGATGACGAACTCGCCGGGCTCGACAAACGACTTGAAGCCGAGCAGGCGCAATTTGTTGAATTTCACGCGTGCCTCCGCCGCATTGCGTACCGTCGCGTGCGGAGGCAATAGCTCCGATTAGAGGAACTTGTCGATGATTTTCGACATCTCCTCCACAGGCAGGGCTCCGGCGTGCATTTCACCATTGATGAAGAAGGTGGGGGTCGATTCCACCTTGAATTCCTTTGCAGCCTTCTCGCGCACCGCCAAGAGCTTGTCGAGCACCGGCTGATTCTTCAAGCATGCCTCGAAACTCTCCTGTGTAAAGCCGGCAAGCCGGGCGATCTGCAGCAGGGGCTGGCGCGGGTCTTCGGCGCGCACCCAGGTCGCCTGCTGCTTGAACATCACGTCGACCAGCGGGAAATACTGTTCGGCCGGCGCGCAACGGGCGACCATGAACGCGGCCGCGGCCCGCGAATCGAAGGGAAACTCGCGAAAGATCAGCCGGGCCTTGCCGGTATCGATGTATTTTTCCTTGATCGCCGGCAGCGTGTTCTCGTGGAAATTGGCGCAGTGCGGGCAAGTCATCGAAGCATATTCGATGATGGTCACGGGCGCGTCGGCGTTGCCCATCACCATTTCCGGCAACGGGCCTTCGGCCAGCAGCGCCTGCAGGTTCGCGGAGCCCGCCGCGCCGAACAGGCGGTCGCCATACAGGTAATAGGCGCCGCCAGCAGCCGCGGCCACGACAATGCCGGCGCCAAAAAGCATGGTTCGACGATCCATTTGCGATACTCCGCTGAATTCTCAGAAATCCGGTCCCGCCTACTATGGGCGACTGCGGAGAGCAAGGCAGGCCGCGCTCCGCCGGTAAATTCGCCGTTACCCGCGCTTGTCGCCGGCCGGGCCGGACCCGGCGTTGCGGCGCGAAATCACGCCCTCGCCGAGCTTTCGCAGGCGCTCGCGCAATCCGGGTTCCTCGATGCGCTCGAGCACGGCCTGCAAGCGACCGCGCTCGCGCTCGTCGAGTTGCCGGCGCGGCTTGTGCGCAGGAGATTCCATCGACAGCCGCTTCTGGACGACCCGGACCCGGTCAATGGCGGCGAAGCCGAGGAAACGATTGACCTTTTCGACAATTTGCGCGGTCTCGTGCTGGAGCCACAATGCGTGGCTCGCTTCGCAGGCAATGATCAGCGTGCCGGCCACGAACTCGTCCCCAGCGCCGGTACGGCGCGGCCACACGATTTTTTCCGGCCGTGTGCTTGGGCCATGCTCGGCGCCGACGACGTCGCGCCAGCCGGCAAGCAGTTGCGCCGTCATGCCGGCGCGGCGGGCGATCAGGGGCGACAAAATGCCCGTGGTCAGCTCGCCGACGCGGACGGGGCGGCGACGTTTGGTCGGCGAATTCGTCCTGGCGGGTGCAGCCATTGCCCTCTCCGGCTTGCATTCGGCCGGGCCATGCGCACAACGTCGCTTCATGCCATCGGTCGCCGTCGCGCAAATCCAAACCCGAACCATAGAACAATGTGCGGGCGACTCAACTGCCCGCCTGCTCGATTGGTACGAGGAAAACGCGCGACAGTTGCCGTGGCGGGTGGCGCCGGTGTCGCGCCGGCCGGGCGAACGGCCCGACCCTTACCGCGTGTGGTTATCGGAAATCATGCTGCAGCAGACGCGGGTCGCAACCGTGATCCCGTATTTCGAGCGGTTCGTGGCGCGCTGGCCGGACATTGCAAGCCTGGCCGCCGCCGACGAGGCAGAAGTGATGAGCGCCTGGGCCGGGCTCGGCTATTATTCGCGCGCCCGGAGCCTGAAGCGATGCGCCGAAATCATAGCCGGGCAACATGGCGGCCGGTTCCCATGCGATTTGGCGAAGCTGCAGACGCTACCGGGCATTGGCCCCTATACCGCCGCGGCGATCGCCGCGATCGCGTTTGACGAGCCGGCGGCGGCGATCGACGGAAATGTCGAGCGGGTGCTGTCGCGGGTTCATGCGATTGCCGAGCCAATTGCAATCGCAAGGCCGAAAATCCGAAAACTGGCGCAGGCGCTGGTCGACGCGAAACGGCCCGGCGATTTCGCCCAGGCGATGATGGACCTGGGGGCCACCGTCTGCACGCCGAAATCGCCGGATTGCCCGAATTGTCCGTGGCAAGCGGAATGCGCCGCCTTCCTGCGCGACGAGCCGGAAAAATACCCGATCGGCACGACGAAACCGGCAAAGCCCATGCGGCGCGGGGCGGCATTCATCGCCATCGAAGCGTCGGGCGCTGTCCTGCTCGAACGACGTCCGCCTTCCGGTTTGCTCGGCGGCATGGCCGGCCCGCCGACCACGGACTGGTCGGCGCGCAGGGACGGGGCGATCGGCGCCGATGCCGCGCCGTTTACCGCGGATTGGCGCTTGTGCGGAACGGTACGTCATGTGTTCACGCATTTTGCGCTTGAACTCGAGGTCTGGCGCTGCGAAACGCAGCGGTCGCCCGGCGTTGGCCAATGGTGGGCGGCGGCGGATCGGCTCGAATCCGAAGCGCTGCCGAGCCTGATGCGCAAGGCGATTCAATTGGCGCTGGCCATTGGCGGTAATAGCGGCTATGCGCGGCCTCCGAAAAACGGGAAACGCGCAGATGTCTGAACCGGTACGCCACATCGTCTTCGACATCGGCAAGGTATTGATCCATTACGATCCCGAACTTGCGTTTTCGCGAGCGATCCCCGATTCGGCGCGACGGCGCTGGTTCTTCGAGAACGTGTGCACGCCCGAATGGAACATCGAACAGGATCGCGGACGGCCATGGGCGGAGGCCGAAGCGCTACTGATCGAGCGATTTCCGGAGGAAGAGGAGAACATCCGCGGGTTTCGCCGCAACTGGCAGGAGATGGTGCCGCATGCCCATGACGACACCGTCGCGATCATGGAACGGCTGATCGACGGCGGCCATGACGTGACGATGCTGACCAATTTCGCGGCCGACACGCTCGCCGAAGCGCGGACGCGATTTGGTTTCCTGGGGCGGCCGCGCGGCGTGACGGTTTCAGGCGAAGTCCGGCTGATCAAGCCGCAACGCGAAATCTACGAGCATCATGTGCGCGAATTCGGGCTGGCACCGGCCCATACGCTGTTCATCGACGACAGCGCGACAAACGTGCGGGGCGCGATCGACGCCGGCTGGCAGGCGGTGCAGTTCGTCGATGCATCGACGTTGACCCGCGACCTTTCGGCCAGGGGAATAGCGGTCGCCTAAAGCGGGTGCGAGAGCGGCGTCTTGCCGAATCGCGCCAGTCCATCTATGGTTGCGGCAAGGGGATGGAGTCCCCCGTAACCGCCTGAAGAGGCTGATGACTCCTGCCGCGTGGAAACATGTGGCGGGAGTCGCATGAGGAATGCGACCCGCCTCGGATGGCGGGTTTTTTATTGCCCGGCGTCCATGCGCAGAACCGAAAGACCTCCGGCATTCGGCCGGACGGAGGTGGTGCAATGGAAAACGTTTGGCTGGTGTCTGCGATCTGGATCGGGCTGGCGCTCGCCGCTTCGGTCATCTCGATCCGCATCGCCATGTCGGTGGCGCTGGTCGAGATCATGGTCGGGGCGGTCGCCGGCAACACGATCGGCTTGCAGCTTACCGACTGGGTAAATTTCCTCGCCGGTTTCGGCGCGATCCTACTGACCTTTCTGGCAGGCACAGAGATCGGCCCACAGGTCGTGCGCAAGCATTTCCGATCGAGCGTCGCCATCGGCGCAATCAGTTTCCTTGCCCCCTATCTCGGCTGCATGGCCTATGCCCACTACGTTCTCGATTGGCCATGGCCGCAGGCGCAGATTGCGGGCATTTCGCTGTCGACGACCTCGGTGGCGGTCGTCTACGCCGTGATGATCGAAAAGGGATACAACCGCACAGAACTCGGCAAGGTCATCCTTGCCGCCTGCTTCATCACCGATCTCGGTACCGTACTGGCGCTCGGCATCGTCTTTGCGAAATTCGACGCGTGGCTGGCGCTGTTCGGGGCAGCAACGGCGGCGGCGCTGTTCATTCTGCCACGCTTCGCGCCGTGGTTCTTTGGCAAGGTCGGCCACCGGGTCAGCGAACCGGAAACCAAGTTCGTTTCCCTCGTTCTGCTCAGCCTCGGGGGACTTGCATCGATCGCCGGCAGCGAGGCGGTACTGCCAGCCTATCTGGTCGGCATGGCGCTGGCGCCGGCGTTTCTCGTCGATCCGGAACTGCCGCACCGCATGCGCATCATTGCGTTCACGATCCTCACCCCGTTCTATTTCCTGAAGGCCGGATCGCTGGTCGATTTCGACGCAGTGCTGGCGTCTGCCGGGCTGATCTTTGCTTTCCTTGCCATCAAGATGGTCACGAAATTCGTCGGAATCCTGCCGCTCACCCACGCGTTCCGGTTCGATCCGCGCGAAGGCATGTACACGACGCTATTGATGTCGACCGGCTTGACCTTCGGGACGATCTCGGCGCTTTTCGGGCTGACCAACGGCATCATTGACCAACGCCAGTACACGATCCTGGTTACCGCGGTGATCGGCAGCGCGGTGGTGCCGACGCTGATCGCGCAGCAATGGTTCCAGCCGGCGTTCAGGCCGGTCGACGAAGAGATCGCCCGGCCAGCAGCATCGCGGGAGGACGTCTGAGATGTTCCGCAAGATCCTCGTCGCCAATGACGGTTCGGACGGCGCGGCAAAAGCGCTGGCGGCCGCGCTGAAGCTGGCGCACCGCCACCGAATCAGGCTGCACATGATCTGCGTCGAGGAAGTGCCGCGCATGCCGGCGACGATCGACGAGGTAATCGAGGACAAGCTCGACGAAAGTCACCGCTTCGCGCAGGTTATCGGCGAGGCAACGCGAAGGGCGAAGGCTGCGCGCGTGAAGATCGAGACGCATGTCGTGGCGGGTCACGCGGTGCCGGCGATCGTCGAATTCGTTGAGCGCGAAAGTTTCGACCTGCTGGTGATCGGCTACATGGGCCACACAGCGCTCTACAACCGCCTGATCGGCGGCACCACCGACCGTCTGGTCGAACTGGCGCCCTGCCACGTGCTGGTGATCAAGTAGCACCCGGCAGGCGCGCAAACTTCCACGGCAGTGAAACATATGCGCAATTGGTCGCGGCAATCGGTCGTGCCATGCTGTGAAAGGGGCAAAAATGAATGACGAAGATAAGATCGTCCAAATCGTGCGATTGCACAAGAAGTGGGCGGACGGCTACATGTTATTGACGCAGTCGGTCATTGTTGTGCTGTTTGGTGGCGTCTATCTGCTGGTCGAGTGGTCCGGATTTGGCGCAACCGAAAGGGCAGGAGCATTCGCAATGCTGGGCACGCTCATTCTTTCGACCGTAATCTGGCAGGCAGTAGGTCTCGGCTTGGCGCGCGCCCATATGCTTTCAGCGGGGATCGACCTTGGCCGGCAATCCGGCCAGGGCCGGCCGCGGCCATAGCAGCGCATTTTCTTGGCCAGACAATCGGAGTCTTGCGCGTGCAGGATTGGCTTTCCGGATTGCTCTGGGTGGCACTGGGCAGCGCGGTCGGAGGCCCCGCGCGCTACTTCGTTTCCGGCTTGGTCGGGCGGGCAATCGGCGAGACCTTTCCCTGGGGCACCATGACGGTCAACGTCACCGGCGCCTTCGTCATCGGCCTCGTGGCAGGAATCCTCGGCAGCTACACCACCGTATCGTCGTTCAGCTTGCAGACCTTGTCGCTGGCACGCGATGGAGAGACATTGAGGGCGGGCGCAAATGTCGCCCTCTCGCTGCTGCTCTGTCTTACGGCTGTCACGCTCGGCTACTGGACAGCAATGACAATGGCCGGGATTTTGTCTTGAGCGCCTCGCAGGAAGCGCAGCCCGGCACGCCGGAGCAGTCGGAGCGTTCCGCCGACCGTAAAGCCGCGAGTGGCTGGCAGCGCGTTCGCGAACCGGTCTTGCTTTATCTCGCCGTCATGGCCGGCACGGTCATCGGCGGCCTTTTGCGGGCGCTGGCTTCAATGTCGATGCTGGCCGGGCTCGGCCCGAGTTTTCCCTGGGGTACGATGTTCGTCAACGTCGCCGGTTCGTTCGTGATCGGCTTCTTTGCGACGTTGACCGGACCCGACGGCAGGGTCTTTGCCGGAATGTATCTGCGCCAGTTCGTCATGACCGGGATTTGCGGTGGTTTCACCACGTTTTCGGTGTTCAGTCTCGAGACATTCCAACTCGCCCATGACGGCAGCTTTTCGCTTGCGGCGATCAATGTCAGCGTCTCCGTTGTTGCCTGGCTGCTCTTCGTGTGGATCGGTCATGTGGCTGCCGCACGCATCAATCGGATCGGAGGATGATCGATATGCAAATACCCAGCGAGGCGATGCTTCTGCGCATTTTCGTCGGGGAGAACGATCGCGACGACGGCCATCCGCTCTTTGAATCGATCGTGCTCAAGGCGCGGGAAATGCACCTTGCCGGCGCGACCGTGCTGCGCGGGCCGATGGGCTTCGGGAGGTCGAGCCGTCTTCATACCGCCAAGATTCTCAGGCTTTCGGAAGACCTGCCGGTGGTGATCGAGATCGTCGACAGCGAGGATAAGATCAACAGCTTCCTGCCGATCCTCGAAGAGATCATGACCAGCGGCCTGGTCACGCTCGAAAAGGTGCGGGTGCTGCAATACGGCGCCGTTTCCGATTGAGTATTGCCCCGCCGGTCGCAAAGCCCCGCCACCCAGATAGCGCGCATATGGCGCTCGGTTCCGGCACACAGCCCTATTCCATCGGGTCCCCGGATTTTGTTACATCGGGAGGAATCGGCGTGGCGGCGTTTTCTTCGTGGGCCGAAAATACGCTCTGGGCATAGGCGTCGAGAATGCCTTCACAGCGCTTCAGCCACTCGCGCGCGCTGCCGGCGAGCGGCGCCTTGTGGAAATCGTTTTGTGCGATCTTGGCATACCAGGTCTTGAGCTTAGCGAACTCCTGCTCGTTTTCCCCCAGTTCGGCATAGGTGAAGTGGCGCATGCGGGTCTCCTCGGCGATTTCGGCCTGGTAGGCTTCGCACTTGCTGATCAGTTCCCTGTATTCTTCGTCCCGATCCGCGTTGAATCTTCGTACGACCTTCTCCGCCTGCCGCTGGTCAAGACCATC